>Ga0206920_1009_pt1 | contig 83302 bp, 82 predicted proteins | sample Alteio_BWOrgHeat_65_FD_152934 | JGI IMG/M metagenome (GOLD analysis project Ga0206920, IMG submission 152934) | Enriched cells from forest soil in Barre Woods Harvard Forest LTER site, Petersham, Massachusetts, United States -... | ecosystem: Environmental > Terrestrial > Soil > Temperate forest >...
TGGTGCGTGAGTCTGGCGGTGACCGCAGCGCGGTGACCGGTGGAACCAAGGTTATCTCGGACTGGCTGATCATCCGTGTCTCGACAGACCCGGGCAACAGTTTCTTAGACCGTATGATTTCCATGGTGGAAGGCGCCAAGCGCCAAAAGACCCCCAATGAAATCGCGCTCAATATTCTTTTGGCGGCTTTGACCATTGTGTTTTTAATTGTGTGCGCTACGCTGCTACCTTTTTCCATCTTCAGCGTGTTTGTTTCCGGTTCGGGCCAGGTGGTGACGGTTACCGTGCTGGTGGCGCTCTTTGTCTGTCTGGCGCCGACCACTATCGGCGGTCTTTTATCGGCCATTGGTATCGCGGGTATGGACCGCATGATCCAGGCTAATGTGATTGCCATGTCAGGCCGGGCCGTCGAGGCGGCAGGAGACGTGGATGTGCTTCTCCTGGATAAAACCGGAACTATTACGCTGGGCAATCGTCAGGCGACTGAGTTTATTCCGGCTTCCGGTATTGATATGGTTAATTTGGCTGAAGCGGCTCAATTGTCCTCGCTGGCGGACGAAACGCCAGAAGGCCGCAGCATTGTGGTGTTGGCAAAAGAAAAATACAGGCTTCGGGCCAGGGCGATTGAGGATTTAAAAGCGACTTTTATCCCTTTTACCGCGCAAACCCGCATGAGTGGCGTGGATATCGGTAAACGGTCTATCCGCAAGGGCTCGGCGGACGCGGTGGAAGCTTATATCAAGTCTGAGGGCGGCAAATACCCAGATGATGTTCGGGTGGGTGTGGAAGCTATTTCCCGCAGGGGCGGTACGCCTTTGGTGGTGGCTGAAGGAAAAACCGTTCTGGGTGTGATTCACCTGAAAGATATCGTGAAGGGCGGCATTCAGGAACGCTTTGCCGAACTGCGCCGGATGGGGATTAAGACCATCATGATTACCGGGGACAATCCCTTAACCGCCGCGGCCATCGCCGCCGAAGCGGGAGTCGATGACTTTTTGGCCCAGGCGACGCCTGAAAACAAACTCAAACTCATCCGTGATTCCCAAGAAGGCGGCCGCTTGGTCGCTATGGCGGGCGACGGTACGAACGATGCCCCCGCCTTGGCCCAGGCCGATGTGGCGGTGGCCATGAATACGGGAACTCAGGCCGCCAAAGAGGCGGGCAACATGGTGGATTTGGACTCTAACCCCACCAAGCTCATTGAGATTGTGAAGATTGGCAAACAGCTTCTGATGACCCGTGGTTCTTTGACCACCTTCAGCATCGCCAATGACGTGGCCAAGTATTTTGCCATTATCCCGGCGGCTTTCGCGGTGACTTATCCTGAATTGAACGCCCTCAACATCATGGGCTTATCTACGCCCCAAAGCGCCATTCTCTCGGCTGTCATTTTTAACGCCCTGATTATTGTGTTCTTGGTGCCTTTGGCCTTGAAGGGGGTTCAATACAAACCCGCTTCAGCCTCGGCCCTGCTTCGAAATAACTTTTTGGTTTATGGATTGGGCGGGGTGGTGGTGCCTTTTGTGGGTATCAAACTTATCGACATGATTTTAACCGCTTTGAAATTAGTGTGAGAGGAAACGAAATGTTTAAAGAAATCATTCATCAAACTAAGTTATCGCTGATTTTTGTGGTGGTCTTCACGGTTTTAACTGGGCTGATCTATCCGGGGGTGATGACGCTATTGGGAAAGGTTTTCTTTTCGCATCAAACGGAAGGGAGCTTTATTGAAAAGAATGGCAAAAAGGTGGGCTCGGAACTGATTGGGCAGCCCTTTGACGACCCCAAGTATTTCTGGAGCAGGCCCAGCGCCACCTCGCCTTACGCTTATAACGCGGCTAATTCGGGCGGGTCTAATTCGGGTCCGACGAATCCTGATTTGATTAAGACGGTTCAGGGAAGGGTGGAGGCGCTTCGAAAGGCCGATCCGACCAACACCGCTCCTGTTCCGATGGATTTGGTGACGGCTTCGGGCAGCGGTCTGGACCCCCACATCAGTATCGCCGCGGCGGAATATCAAGTGGAGCGGGTGTCGAGGGTCCGCAAGGTTGATGTGAAGGTCGTGAAAGATTTAATGGAGAAGTACATCGAAGGGAATTTTTTGGGCTTTATTGGAGAACCTGGAGTGAATGTGGTGAAGCTGAATTTGGCTTTGGATGAGTTGAAGTAGCGCCCTTCCACGAATCCGTTTGGGGATGGGTTTAATTTAGAACCCGGTAGACCGGGAGAAGGATATGTTGTCATGAATTTGAAAAACTCTTTGTTCGTGAAAGGGCTTTCGTCGCTTTTGGTGATGGGAGTGCTTTTAGTCTGGGGAGGACAAGTCTGGGCTGATACTTCAGCCGCGGCCACTCCCGTGGAAACGGTGACGCCCGCGAAGCCCGATCCATTCACTTTCGCGGACTTTACCTGGATGAACGGCAATAGCCGGGTGAAGGATAACCCATTGGACAGTAAGTATTTCACGCCGGAATTTCTATTTGACGCTCATTACATCTACGACTTCGCGAATCCGATTGACCATACCCTGGTCGGAACCACGGAAGGCAGCCGCACTCAGGAGCTAGAAGTTCAAGAGGTGGGTATTGGGGGTGATATCCATGTGGATAACGTGATTGGACGAGTCTTGACTCAGTTCGGAACAAACGCCACTCAAACTGTCCGCAATGATGCCAGCCCTGGACGGGGAACCACTGACCTGGCCGACGCGATGCGCTATATTTCGGAAGCCTGGGGCGGTTATCACCTGGATGTGAATTATGGTTTAAATATTGAGGCGGGTTTGTTCATGTCCTATATCGGGCTCTTCAGCTATTACAGCCCTGAGAATTGGACTTATCAGCCCTCTTATGTTTCCTCCAATACGCCCTGGTTCTTCAACGGAGTGAGGGTTCAGTGGTTCCCGGAACAGAACTTGAAAATTGAGCCCTGGATCATTAATGGCTGGCAGTCCTACGGTATGTTTAATAACCAGCCGGGCTTGGGTTATCAGGTGAAGTGGGCGCCCAATGGAGATATCTCTACGGTATTTAACGGTTATTACGGCGCTGACAACTTGGGCGCGCCCAATTTATACCGGATGCATACGGACAACAGTCTTTTAGTGAAATACCTGGATGATCCCAAAGCGCCGATCGACAAGATCGCCTTTTCACTCACAGTGGACTACGGACAAATGTGGGGTTCGGTGCCTTCCAGCCTGGGCTATGTGGACAACAATGGAAACTCGGTGACCAACATCACGCCCGCCCAGGAAAACTTCTTTGGGGGCATGCTGTACAACCGTTTTTGGTTTGACCATGACCACCAGGCCATTACTTTGGGCGGGGGGTGGATGACCAACACTGGACGCTACTTGGTACTTTTGCCCGATGTGCCTAACGGTCAGACCGGAGGCGCGAACGCGGCGAATTACAGCAACTCTAACTTCACCGAAAACGCCGGCGATCCTTTCACCGGATGGGATTGGACGGTGACCTGGAGCATTATGCCGAGCCAGTACTTGATGTATCAGATTGAATTCAACCATCGCGGCTCCTCGGTGCCTTATTTCGCGGGACCGGGCGGCATTACCTCGCCGAATGGCGTCAATGTGGGCGCGACGGGCGGCTATGTGCCGAATCTGGTGACATCTGAAGACCGGATTAACGTGGCTTGTGAGTTGGAAATCTAAATAGTCCTTCTTATATAAGCAGGGCAGGGCGGTTTTTTATCGGTTTCAGGGACCGATAGGATTCCGCCCTGTTATGTTTTAATCAGCTCTTTGCCGTTCGTTATAATAAGTTGTGACCCCAATACAGTCAGGTGACAAAAATGACGGATAAACGCCCCGATCCAGACCTTCTTTTAACCCGTGTTCAGGCGCAGGAGCGCGAGGTTTCCCGCGGCAAACTGAAGGTTTTTTTCGGTTTTTCGCCCGGTGTGGGAAAGACTTACGCCATGCTAGAGGCGGCCCGGGGACGCCAAAAGGAAGGGGCTTCGGTCTTGCTTGGCGTGGTGGAAACCCATGGCCGGAAGGACACGGCTAATCTGCTGGAAGGCCTGGAAGTACTGCCGGCGCAAAGTTTTGACTATAAGGGCGCTGCCCTGAAAGAATTTGACCTGGACGGCGCGATTAAGCGCCATCCGGATTTACTTTTGGTCGATGAACTGGCCCACACCAACGCCGAAGGCTCCCGCCATTTAAAGCGTTGGCAGGATGTGCAGGAACTGCTAGACAACGGCATTAACGTTTATACCACCCTCAATGTGCAGCACTTAGAGAGCGTGAATGACATTGTGGCCCAGATTACGGGCGTCATTGTGCGTGAAACCATTCCGGATAAGGTAGTGGCTGAAGCGGACGATGTGGAACTGGTCGATTTGCCGCCTGATGACCTGTTGAAGCGACTGGAAGAGGGTAAGGTTTACTTGCCTGACGCGGCACAAAGGGCCATCAAGAATTTCTTCCGCAAGGGTAACCTGATTGCCTTACGCGAAATCGCTTTGCGCATGACCGCGGACCGGGTCAATGAACAGGTTCAAGACTACCGCCGCAATATGGACATTACCCAGACCTGGCCCACGGCGGACCGTATTTTGGTTTGTGTTAGTTCCAACCCCGCGTCCGCCAATCTGATCCGCGCCGCCCACCGCATGGCCAAAAGCCTGCGCGCGGGCTGGATCGCGGTTTATGTGGAAACCCATCCGGAGCGCCAATCCGAACAATCCAAGGCTATTGTTATGCGTCATTTGAAGCTGGCGGAGCAATTGGGCGCGGAGACCGCTATGTTGAGCGGGCTGAACTTTACTGAAGAAATCATGACCTACTCCCGCGAGCGCAATGTGACCAAGATTTTTGTGGGGAAGCCCGGCGCCAGTTGGTGGAGCCGCTGGTTTAATCCATCGCCAGTGGATGTTTTGCTCCGTCGCAGCGGCGAGATTGATATTTATGTGACGAAAGGCGAGACCCAGGAGGGGCCGCCCGCTGTCAAACCCAGGCCGGTTAAAAATGAAATTGAGTGGGCTGCCTATGGGTATGCCTTATTGACGGTGGCGGTGAGCACAGGCGCGGCCTGGGCGATTTTTCCACTGGTTGATTTATCCAATATCATCATGCTTTATCTTTTTGGAATTTTAGTTATTTCCTCAAAGCAGGGGCTGGGGCCGTCCACATTGGCTTCTATCCTCAGTGTGGTGGCGCTGGATTTTTTCTTTGTACAACCGCGTTTTTCCTTCGCGGTGTCTGATACCCAGTATCTTTTTGTGTTCCTGGTCATGCTATTAGTGGGGTTGGCGATTAGCAGTTCAACCGTGCGTATCCGCCAGCAGGCACAGGTTTCCAGGCTTCGTGAAAGACGGACCGCGGCGCTTTATGCCTTGAGCCGGGAACTGGCTTCGACCCGAGGGACAGCGGACCTTTTGGAAATTGCGGTCAAACACATCTCCGAAGTCTTTGATAGTTCCGTCATCGCTTTTCTGCCGGACGAGTATGGCCGGCTTCAAGTGCAGTGCGGGAATGTGGCCGACTTTAAATTAACCGCCAAAGAGATGGGTGTGGCCCATTGGGCCTATGATTTGGGCCAGATGGTTGGCAAGGGAACAGACACTTTGCCGGGTACAGACGCTCTCTACGTGCCTTTGTTGGCCTCGGGAGAGCCTGTAGGCGCGCTGGGAGTGAAGCCCCATTCACCCGAGAAGCTCTGGATACTGGAGCAGATGCACTTGTTGGAAGCCTTTGCCCACCAGACCGCGCTGGCGGTTTCGGGCGATAAGCTGGCCGAAAAACAGCAGCACATTCAAATGCAGATGGAGACCGAAAAGCTCCGCAGTTCACTTCTGAGCTCAGTGTCGCACGACTTGCGGACGCCCCTGGCGGCTATTACGGGATCCATCAGCAGTCTTTTAGAAACTGGAATGACTTTGGACGCGGCGACCCGGCATGACCTTTTGGAAAACATTCATGATGAAAGCGGGCGGTTGGAACGGCTGGTCAATAATCTTCTGGAAATGACCAAGCTTGAATCGGGCGGCGTACAGCCGCAAAAGGAACTTCAATATCCGGCTGAAATTATTGGCTCAGCGGTAGCCCGGGTGGATAAAAAGCTGACCGGCAGGCCCGTGAATATTCAAATTCCAAACGACTTACCCATGGTGCCAATGGATAGTCTTTTGATTGAACAAGTGTTGGTCAATTTGTTGGAGAACGCGGTGAAGTATACCCCGGAAAAAAGCGCCATTGATATTTCGGCCTGGATTGAAAAGGATAACTTGGTAGTACAGGTAGCTGACAGGGGACTAGGTGTGCCCGAAGAGGATTTGAACCGTCTCTTTGAAAAGTTTTACCGTGGTCCTCAAAAGATGAATAAAAGCGGCGCTGGTTTGGGATTGTCAATTTGCAAAGGGTTTGTGGAGATTCATGGCGGTTCGATTTGGGCGGAAAACAGACCCGAAGGTGGAGCTTTATTTAAGTTCACCCTTCCTCTCGAATCGCCCTTAGAGCCGGGAGAAAAAAATGCCTGATCATTTCACCGTACTCATGATCGAGGACGAGGCTCCCATCCGTCGTTTTTTAAGACCCGCGTTGGAAAGTCAAAATTTTAAGGTGATTGAGGCGGTGACCGCGGAGGAGGGTTTGTCCTTGGCGTCTTCCCACCAGCCGGATGTCATTCTGCTGGATTTAGGTTTGCCGGACATGGATGGGTTGGAAGTGATTAAACGTCTGCGTGAGTGGACGGCGATTCCCATTATTGTTTTAACGGCCCGTGAAAAAGAAAAAGACAAGATTTTAGGTTTGGACGCGGGGGCGGATGATTATTTAACCAAGCCATTTGACATTGGGGAGCTGATGGCGCGTCTTCGGGTGGCCTTGAGGCATCTTCAAAAGGTCAAGCTGGGAGACAAAGAGCCCCTATTTGAGACTAAAGATTTCAAAGTTGATTTATCTTCCCGGGTGGTCACCATTCGGGGTCAGGAAGTTCATTTAACGCCTCATGAATATGATTTGCTGGCTTTACTGGTGCGGCACGCTGGCAAGGTAGTGACTCAGAAACAAATCTTGAAAGAAATCTGGGGACCGGCCGCGGGCGATCAAACGCAGTATCTGCGGCTCTATGTTCATCAGTTGCGTCAAAAGCTTGAGCCAAACTCAAATCGCCCAAAATATATCATCACTGAACCCGGCATTGGCTACCGGCTCAAGTACGAATAGTTAAATTCTTTGTAATTTCCGCCTGTTTTTTTGCGGATAAGTCATGAAAACGATACCAACTAAATAAGGCGTTTTGTGGACAAAAATTCAATGCTATATTGATGAAAGATTTACATGGCAAAGAGGCCCCGTGGACCAATCGCCCGATAACAACAAAAAAAACATCGTCAAGTTGGCCCACTTGTACTTTCAAGGCGGGCAATGGGATAAGGCTTTAGCCGAATACCGTAAAATCCTTGTAACGGATCCTGAGGATATGAACACCCATAACACTTTGGGTGATATTTATCTCAAGAAGAATTCCTTCCAAGTCGCGTATGAATCCTACAACAAAGCCGCCAATGGTTTTCTGAGCCGCGGTCAGGCCGACAAAGCCGTTCAAATTTACCGCAAAATGGTCAAGATCGACACCTTCAAGCTGACAGACGAAGCGCGGGCAAAAGTCAATTTTGCCAATAATTACATCCGGTTGGATGACGCGTTAAAGATGGAAAAGGTTGAAGAGGCGATCGAAATACTCGGCGGGTTGAAGAAGATTCGCGCTGACGATCCAATTATCGCGCCCAAGCTGGTGGAACTTGATTGCATTATCGCGGAGCTGCCCGTATCCGTGCTCCAATTTCAAAAGATCGGTGACGCCTTTTTAAAGCACAATCTTTTTGAAAAAGCGCAGGAAATGTTTAAGCGGATCACACAAATTAACCCGAACGACATCTCGGTCAGGACAAACCTGGCCCAGGTTTACTTAAAACAGGGGTCAGAAAGCGACGCGAAGAAAGAATATCTCAGCATCGCTGAGGAAGCGCTGGAAAAAGAAAATCTAGACCAGGCTTTTGACTTTGCCCAAAAAGCCATCGCTCTCAAAAGTGTGGAAGCGCACTATGTCTCTGGTTTGATCTACTTCAAACGAAAAAAATGGACCGAAGCTAAAAACGATTTTGAGCAACTGCTTCGAATCAAGGTGACGCATTTAGGCGCTTTGCTTCATCTGGGGCTGGTCTTGGATACCCTAAATCAACCGGATAAAGCCGAGGAGATTTTTCATAAAGCTTTGAAGGTGGATCAAGATGATCCGCAAGTTCAGGAAGCCTGGATCGCTTTTTGCATTAAACACAAAGACAAAGAAACGACCATCCCTTATTTAACTGTTTTGCTGGATAAAGCCTTCTCCGAAAATAATCTGGAGCGGGCGGTGAAGCTTGCGAAGATGATACTTCAATTAGACCCGAAGCTTGTTTTTGCCCACGTCAAACTGATTCAAATGCTTCAGACCCAGGACGATATGAACGGCGCGGCGGACGCTTGCTGTGCGTTGGCTTTAGTTTATGAAAAACAACGCAAATTTACGGAGGCGGCCGAGTGTGTTGAAAAGGCCCTTCTTTTGAGCCCGTCCAACGCGGAAGTTTTAGAAAAGGTTTTGGCTGATTTAAGATATAAAGCCTCGCCGCCTGTGGCGCCGGTTTTGACTTTAGTTGAAGAACCGATTCCGGCACCGGTAGTCATTGAAAAACAAGCGCCCGTAGAAGTCTCGCAGCTGCATAAAGTGGAACCTGAAGAGTTTTTCAGCCAATCCAATCCGCTTCCGAAGTCGGAAAAAACTACACAGGAAATTTACGAGGCTCAAATGGCGACGGCGGAACAGTGTGTGCGACAAGGATTGCTTAAAGCCGCGATTGAGATCTATCAGCATCTGTTAGACGTGAACTCTGGTGTGATTGAAGTTAAAAGAAACACTGGGGAAGAAAACGACGGCTTTATGAAGAAATTGATGTAATACGGCCATTAATTGAGTTTTTTCGAAGCTCTTAACCGCCTTTTGTGCTCCTCTGAACACCCCAAAATATTTTGCCACTGACTCTTCAGTTCGCTCTTAGCCATATTCCATCTATTTCGGCCCTTTATTGCGCTCGCAAAACCACGATGTTATAGTAGCAAGAAGCTTATATTGCGAGTAGGGGTTCAATGGGCAATCCAGCCAATGGCGATAAAAAAAACATAGTGAAATTGGCCTACCTCTATTTTCAAGAGGGTCGATGGGACAACGCCATCGAAGAATACCAAAAGCTTCTAGAGTTAGACCCGGAAGACATCAATATCCACAACATGTTGGGCGATGTTTATGTCCGAAAAAACGCGTCCGCCCAGGCTTACGACGAATATAGCAAGGTGGCGGCGGATCTGGTGAGCCGGGGGCAATTAGATAAAGCGGCCCTCATCAATAAGAAAATTGCCCGTTTGGATAGAGGGCAGCTTTCCGCTGAAGCGCAGCAAAAGCAAAATCTCATTAAATTACATACCGAAGCGGATGAAGCCCTTGAGGAAAACAGGGTCGAACAAGCCATTGACGCTTTTAGTGAAATTTTGAAATTGGATTCAGACGACTTAATTGTGGCCTCGAAGCTAGCCGAACTTGAGGAAAAAATGGGGCGCGTTAATGACGCGGTGGAGCAATATACCCGCTTGGGCGAGTCCTTCCTAAAAAGCCACTTGTTTAAAAAAGCGCAGGAAATGTTTAAAAAAGTCGTGACGATGGATCCGCAAAACATGGCGGCCCACCTCAATCTGGCCCAGATTTATATCAAACAAGGATCCGAAAGCGACGCTAAAAAAGAATACTTGAATGTGGCCGAACAGGCTTTGGCGAAGGATGAGTTAGACGCCGCTTTGGAGTATGGCAATAAGGCGGTTGAGTTGAAAAGTATTGAGGCCCATTACGTAGTGGGTATTGTTCAATTTAAAAAGCAGAAGTGGGCCGAGGCCAAGAATGAATTCGAGGTTTTGCTGAGATTTAAAGTGAGCCATGTGGGCGCTCAGGTTTATTTGGCCAAAGTTTTTGCGGGCATGGAACAATCAGACAAAGCGGTTGAGGCTTTTCAAAAGGCCTTAAAACTTGATAAAGACAATATGTTCGCTTTAGAGTCCTGGGCTGAATATTGCGTTCAGAAAAAGAACGTGAAAGACGCGGTTTCGACTTTAACGACGCTGGTGGATAAGGCAATCGCCGCCGGTGATTTTAACAAGGCGGTAGAACTTGCCAGGACGCTGGTTTCAGTTGACCCCAAGCTGGTTCCCTCAAAAATAAAATTAGCTGAAGCCCTCAAGAGTGCCGGTGATGTGAACGGTGCGGCCGACACTTATTACAATTTAGCGTTGATGCATGAAAACGAAAACAAACCGGATGACGCGGCCCTTTATATTAAAAAGACCTTAGAACTGAATCCGGGGCACGCGAAAGCTTCGGGTATGAATACTGGAGAGGCGAGACAGAAATCCGCTGAGCCGGCTCCGGCACAGCCTGCTGCTCCGTCTCAACCCGCCAAAGCGGCGGCCCCCGAGCCGTCCAGGGCGCAGGTAGTTGAGGTGAGCCCGCAAGAAGCGTTGAAAGCTCAAATTGGCATAGCGGATCAGTACGTCAAGCAGGGTCTTTTAGATGAGGCGATCGACATCTACCAACAGCTGCTCGATGTGGATCCTGAAAATGATGAAGTGAAGAAAAAATTGAACAGCGTTTATACCGCCTATGCCAAGACCGGAACCGACTTAACCAGCGTTTTTGCCGGGCCGTCCAAGGCGGAGGAAGAAGCGAAGAAGGCTGCTGAAGAGGCCGCTAAAAAAGCCGCGGAAGAAGCGGCAAAGAAAGCTGCTGAAGAAGCCGCTAAGAAATCGGCTGAAGAAGCGGCGAAAAAAGAAGCTGATGAGGCCGCCAAAAAGACTTTGAAAGAATTGGAAGCGAAGGCTCGGGAAGACGCTGATAAGCAAGTGCGGGTTGAGCTGGAAAAACGGGCTCGTGAAGAAGCGGATAAAAAAGCCAACGAAGAAATTAAGCGATTGGCCGCGGAAAAAGAAAAGAAAGCTCAAGAGCAGCAGCCCGCGCCGGCAAAACCGGCAGCCTCTGGAGCGTTAGATGAAATGGTCGCTATCGCGGAGGCTGATCTTTTACGCGGTCAGGGCCGTAATGAGGAAGCCGCAAAGCTTTATCACACCATTTTGGCTTCTCACCCTAATAACGATGAGGTTCGCAAGAAGTTAGCGAATGTTGAGGATCTTTTGAAACCAGCCCCCAAATCCCCCCCGATTTTGAAGGTGGTTGAGTCGCCTAACGCTCAAACCCCGCCACCCCCCTCGGATAGCGAAAAAGATACAAATATTAAGAAGAAATCGAATAAGATAGGCTACGTTTAAAATTAAGGAACGTCCTATCCTATGAGTTACGAACACTTCTACGGTTTAAAAGAGCAGGCTTTTTCTAACGCGCCCGACAGCCGTTTTTACTTTGAAAGCAGCCAGCATTCCGAGGCCATGATCCGCATGCTTCACGCGGTTGACACCATGAAGGGGTTAACGGTGATGATCGGCGATATCGGGGCAGGGAAGACGCTTCTGGCCCGTAAAGCGCTGGAAAAATTCGAGCAAGACCCTCAGCAGTATGAAGCTGCCCTTTTGGTCATGGTGCATAGCGACATCTCCGCCGAATGGATTGCCCGCCGTATCGCCCAGCAATTGGGTGTGGAGAACGTGGGCGAAACCAGCGCCCAGATCATTTCCCAATTATATGAACGCTTAATGAAAATTTACGAAGAGGGCCGAAAGGCCGTAGTGCTCATTGATGAGGCTAACATGCTTCAAAAACGTGAGATATTCGAGGAGCTTCGGGGCTTGCTGAATTTAGAGGTTCCGGGCCGCAAACTCATTTCGATCGTTTTGCTTGGCTTGTCTGAACTGGACAAGTACCTGGCCCTGGATCCGGCCCTGCAACAGCGTGTCGCGGTTAAGTTCTTTATTAAGTCCCTGACCCGTGAAACTACGGAACAATATATTAAGCACCGTTTGTCGGTCGCTGGTTGTGAAAAAGAACTGTTCTTAAATGACGCCTATCAGACGATTTTTGAATATACCAAGGGTATTCCCCGGCTCATCAATACGACCTGTGACAACGCCATGTTGGAAGGGTTTTTGATGAAAAGGGAACAAATTAACGGCGAAATTATTGAGCAAGTGGTTAAGGATTTGGGCCTCAAAAAATAAAAAAGCCATAGTTTGATTAGCGAATTGACTCCGAAGGGAGTCAAACGTATAATTCGCACCGTTCTTCAAGAAGTTTGGTTACCGATTTTTTGCTGCGGGAGTAACTCAGCGGTAGAGTGCAACCTTGCCAAGGTTGAAGTCGCGGGTTCGATCCCCGTCTCCCGCTCCATTTTTTTCCCTCCGCCGAGAGGTTTAAACCGGCAAGGCAGACTAAAGGTTCGTGCTACGCGGACTAAGTAAGATTAGCTGCTTTGTACCATGGGGCGGCATACCCAAGTGGTCTAAGGGAGCGGTCTGCAAAACCGCGATTCGGCGGTTCAAATCCGCCTGCCGCCTCCAATTTTTCATTCCGAGGTACATAGGATGGGTTCCTACGCTTGGACTGAATCCGATTTAAAGCAGATGAGTTCCATTGGTATTTCCCCCGCAGAAACACAACGTCAATTAGAAATATTTCGAAATCCTCCAGCCGCTATCAAGTTACTCAAACCCGCCGCTCTTCATGATGGTGTTGCTCAACTCAACGAAAAACAAATTGACGAAGCTTTAAAAACGCACGAGTCCGCCAGACGCCAAGGCCGCTTCTCGAAATTTGTGCCCGCGTCGGGCGCGGCGACCCGGATGTTTCAACTTCTTTTTAAGTTTTTGGACCAGTCGCCATTAAACAAAGAAACTTTGAAGGCTAACGCGGACGCGGGTGATGAAGACAGTCGGCAGCTTTTGCATTTAATGCAGCATTTGCCGAAACTGGCATTTTATTCAGAATTAGAATCGATCATGGCCGCGAATGGATTGAAACTATCGGATCTTCTGCAAAAAGGATCTTACGAGCAAGTACTCCGGTATTTGCTGATAGAAGAGGGCTTGAGCTATGGTCGGAAGCCTAAAGGACTGGTTTTTTTTCATCGTTACTCCTCTGAAAACCGCACTCCGTTCGAGGAGCATTTAATAGAAAGCGCGGGTTATTGCGAGGGAACCCAACTGCCGGCCCGGGTTCATTTCACGGTTTCTGAAGAGCATCTGGCTGAATTTAAAAAAAGACTGGAAGTGTTGAAAGGGAAAAAAGGCTGGTCGCCCCTTTTGACTGTTGAGTTTTCTGTCCAGTCTCCAGCCACACAAACCATAGCAGTGGATGAGTTTAACCAACCCTTTCGCGATGAAAAGGGGAAGCTGGTTTTTAGGCCGGGCGGACATGGGGCCCTGATTGAAAACCTCAATCAGCTTCATGGGGATATTGTTTATATTAAAAACATTGATAATGTTGCCAGTGAGTCTTCTTTGGGAACATCAGTCCGCTGGAAAAAAATTCTGGGCGGCCATTTAATTAACGTTCAAGATAAGATTTTTACTTTGCTGAATCTGTTGGAAATGCCGCTTAATGACGCGGGATTGTCCAAAGAAATTGAAAGACTCGATTTAGGGCCCTGGCTTAATCCGCTGATGGTAGGCGAAAAAAAGGCGCTTTTGAAAAATCTTTTAAACCGGCCCATTCGGGTTTGCGGAGTGGTTCGTAATATGGGTGAACCGGGCGGCGGCCCTTTTTGGGTGACCGGATCGGATGGTATTGATTCTTTACAAATTGTTGAAAGCGCTCAAGTCGACATGACCAATCCGGATCAAATTCGGATCTTTAAACAATCGACCCACTTTAATCCGGTCGATCTGGTGTGCGGCGTGAAGGATAGAAAAGGACGCCAGTTTGATTTGACCCGGTTTGTCGATCCGGGCGCGGTATTTATCAGCCGTAAGTCCGTTAATGGCAAAGAGATAAAGGCTTTGGAACTGCCAGGATTGTGGAACGGCGCTATGGCCGATTGGATAACGCTATTTGTTGAGGTCCCGATAGAAACCTTTAATCCGGTTAAAACTGTGTTTGATCTTTTAAAGCCTGCCCACCAATTCTGACCGTTTTTTTGTGAAATCTTTTCGATATAATGCGTCATCTTTAAAACAGGGAATATCATGAAAACCATCGTTGTCACAGGTGGGGCTGGTTTCATTGGCTCCAACTTTATCCATTACTTAGTCTCCAAAAAAGTACCCTATCAAATTGTTGTCTTTGACAAGCTCACTTACGCGGGCCATTTGGCCAGTCTTGATGAGCCTCTTAAAAGAAAAAAGATGATATTTGTCAAAGGTGATATTGCCGACAAAACTCAAGTTTTAAAGCTTTATGGTCAATATAAACCCACTTATGTTTTTAACTTCGCGGCGGAAAGCCATGTGGATCGTTCCATTGAAGGCCCGGGCGAGTTTGTGCACACCAATGTTTTTGGCGCTTTTCAAATGCTGGATGGGGCGCGTCATCACTATTCGAAATTGAGCGCGGCCGCTAAAAAAGAATTTAGATTTCTTCATGTTTCTACAGACGAGGTTTATGGAACACTGGGCAAAACCGGCCTTTTTTTAGAGACGACGCCTTATTCTCCTAATTCACCTTATTCAGCCTCGAAGGCGGGAGCCGACCATTTGGTTCGCGCTTACCATGAAACCTACGGACTGCCGGTACTTTTAACTAATTGCTCGAACAACTATGGACCCTATCAATTTCCGGAAAAGCTTATCCCACTGATGGTGCTGAACGCTTTAGAAGGTAAGGTTTTGCCGGTTTATGGGGATGGGGGCAATGTTCGGGATTGGCTCTATGTGGAAGACCATTGTGAAGCGCTTTGGACTGTGATGAAAAAGGGCAAGATGGGCGAAAAGTATAATGTGGGCGGCAACAGTGAGAAGACTAATAAGCAAGTGGTGAACACCATTTGTGAAATGATGGACGAGATTTTACCAGCACATAAAAATCCGGATCTGACTCAAAAGGGGATCAAGCGCTACGCTGACCTCATTACTTTCGTGAAAGATAGACCGGGGCATGACCGCCGTTACGCGATTGATGCCTCTAAAATTAAGCGGGAGCTGGGATGGGTGCCTCGGCATAGTTTTGTCTCCGGCATTCGTACGACGGTAGAGTGGTATTTGGAAAACCAAGAGTGGTGTGATCGGGTTCAGTCAGGCAGCTATCAACGTCAACGTTTGGGTTTAGTGAAAGGCAAAAAATGAAGGGTATCTTATTAGCTGGTGGAACAGGCAGCCGTCTTCATCCCATGACCAGGGCGGTCAGTAAGCAGCTGCTTTCGGTTTATAACAAACCGATGGTTTATTATCCGCTATCAATTCTGATGCTGGCGGGAATCAAAGAAATTCTCATCATTACCACGCCCCAGGATCAAGAGAGCTTTAAGCGTTTATTGGGCAATGGGGATGATTTTGGTATTTCCATCCAATACGCGGCCCAGGAAAAACCCGCGGGCATTGCGCAAGCCTTCCTCATCGGCAAAGAATTTATCGGTACTGATTCAGTTGCTCTGGCTTTAGGGGACAACATTTATTATGGCGGCGGTTTGGTCGCCCACATTCAAAATGCCATCAAAAACACCAAAGAGAAAAAAGGCGCTACGGTTTTCGCCTATTGGGTCAAAGACCCTGAACGCTATGGCGTGATTGACTTTGATAAGTCGGGCAAGGCTATGGGGATTGAGGAAAAACCCTTAAAACCTAAATCGCCTTTTGCTGTTACGGGGCTTTATTTTTATGACAATCAAGTCGTTCAAATTGCGGCTTCTTTGAAGCCCTCGGCTCGCGGCGAGCTGGAAATAACCGACGTGAACCGTGTGTACCTCGCTCAAAATCAGCTTTTTGTGGAAAGATTTGGCCGTGGTGTGGCCTGGTTAGACACGGGTACGCCCGAGTCTTTGATGCAGGCTTCGATGTTTATTCAAGCGATCGAAGACCGGCAAGGCCTTAAAGTTGCCTGCTTAGAGGAAATCGCCTACAAACAGGGTTTTATTACGGTTGAGAAATTGAAAGAGACTATTAAAAAAATCAGTCCCAGCAGCTACGCGGATTATCTTCAGACAATTTTAAATCAGGACTTTTAATGCGCCTTTTAAAGACTGATTTACCGGGAGTTTTGCTGATTGAACCGGATGTTTTTCGCGACGACCGCGGTCTCTTTATGGAGTCTTACCACGCGGAAAAGTATTTGAAGTTGGGTATATCGGCCACCTTTGTTCAGGACAATTTTTCAAGCTCGGTCAAAGGGACTTTGCGGGGGCTGCACGCCCAATTGCGCAAGCCGCAAGGCAAATTAATTCGAGTCACCAAAGGCGAGATTTTTGATGTGGCCGTAGATGCCCGTCCCGGCTCGAAGACCTTTGGGAAGTGGTTTGGAACCAAACTTTCCGAAAACAACGCGTTACAACTCTATATTCCTGCCGGCTTCTTTCACGGCTACTGTGTTTTGACCGAGAAGGCTGACGTTGAATATAAATGCACTAACTATTACGACGGGTCAGATGAAGTGGGCGTATTTTGGAATGACCCCACTTTGAACATCCAATGGCCGATTGACTCACCCATTTTGTCGGCCAAAGACAGTAAACTGCCTGATTTTAACTCGTCCATCGCCCGTTTTGAGGCCTATCGCTCGCTGTAAATTAAAGTGGAAAGTTCAAAGGGGTCAGCTAGAATCAGACCTCGATTAGCGGTTAATTCACGGGGGGCTTTGAATGTCTGACGAAATAATGTCGCAATACTCACGTTTCATGTTTCGCCATCACCCCTGGCATGGCGTCGGCACGGGCAAAAAAGCGCCCGAACTGGTGAATGCTTACGTAGAACTGACTCCGACCGATACAGTCAAATATGAAATTGATAAGAATACTGGTTTTTTAAAATTGGACCGTCCTCAGGTATTCTCCAGCCAGTGTCCCTCTTTATACGGCTTGATTCCTCGTACCTATTGCGGTCCGCGCGTCGCTGAATACTTCGCTAAAAAAGCCAAACTCGATAAAATTGTCGGTGATGGCGACCCGCTCGATATTTGTATTCTGTCCGAACGGCCTATCTTTAAGAGCGACATCTTGGTCGAGGCTAAGCCCATTGGCGGCTTGCGAATGATTGATAACGGGGAAGCGGATGACAAAATCATTGCCGTGTTGAAGGGCGATTTGGTTTATGGAAATTGGAATGACATTAAAGATTGTCCTCCCAACCTGATTGACCGCCTCAGACATTACTTTTTAACTTATAAAGATCTTCCGTCGGTTAATTTAGGGAAGACTGAAATTGTCCATACCTATAACCGGGAAGAGGCTTTTGAGGTTATTAAGCTAAGCCAGGTGGATTACAGCGAGAAATTTGTTGAGTTGGGCGAGGTAATTAAAGTAACCTTCCCAGAATAAAGGTTGCAACGGGGCCCAAGAAGCTTTATAAGATTAGGGCCTTTCAGGCACAGATGTTTCGCGGGGGCGTATAGCTCAGTTGGTTAGAGTACTTCCTTGACATGGAAGGGGTCACTGGTTCGAGTCCAGTTATGCCCACCATTTTTCCCGCTCAAAAACCTGCCTTTTAGGAATCTTCATGTCCGACAAATACGAACCAAAATTTAAAATGGATGAGTCTCTCTACAAGATGCGCCATTCCCTGGCCCACATCTTGGCTGAAGCCGTTCTTCAAGTTCGCCCCAAAGCTCAATTGGGTTTCGGCCCTCCTATCCGCACCGGTTTTTACTATGACATGCTTTTAGATGAACCACTCACCGAAGCCGACCTTCCTGATATTGAAAAACGCATGCGAAAGATTATTCAAGAAAAGCAAACCTTTAAAAGGGAAGACTTGCCCAAGGCTGAGGCTCTCCAAAAGTTGAATGGTATGGGCCAGTCTTTGAAAGCTGAATACGCGACTGAACTTCTGGAAACCAACGACTCTTTAAGTTTTTACACGAGTGGCCCCTTCGTGGATATGTGCGAAGGTCCTCACGTGGATGACACCTCCAAAATACCGGTGATGGCTTTCAGGTTGGACTCTATCGCTGGCAGCTATTGGCGGGGAGATTCGTCGCGTCAAATGCTGACCCGTATTTATGGCTTGGCTTTCCCGTCTGAAACTGAGCTTAAAGAATTTGTCAAAAATAGGGAATTGGCTTTAAAACGCGACCACCGCAAACTGGGACAAGAGTTAGAACTCTTTATCATTGATGAACGTGTTGGCAAGGGGCTGCCCCTTTGGATGCCCAATGGAACTGTCATTCGTGAAGAATTGGAAAAGTTTGCGAAGGAAATCGAATTCAAAGATGGTTATGTTCGGGTAGCCACCCCGCATATCGCGAACGGCGAGCTCTATAAGTTGTCTGGCCATTTGCCCCTTTACAAAGAGTCGATGTTTCCGCCGATGAGAAGCATTGAAAAAGATCCGGATTCTCCTGCTGAAGAGTTTTATCTGAAACCGATGAACTGTCCTCACCATCACATGATTTATATGAGCCGTCCCCGCAGTTACAGGGAACTGCCTCTTCGTTTAGCCGAATATGGCACGGTTTACCGATACGAAAAGTCAGGCCAGTTAGCTGGTTTGCTCCGTGTGCGCGGTTTGGCTATGAATGACGCTCACATTTACTTAACCGAAGACCAAATTAAAGACGAAATCAAAAAAGTCGTGGCCATGCATAAGTTCTATTTTGAAAAATTCCGCATGGATAAAATCTGGGTTCGCCTTTCCTTACATGACAAAGACAAGAGCAAGTTTGGCGACAATGAAGAACTTTGGAACAAAACCGAAAATATTCTGCGTGAAGTTTTGAAAGAATTAGACGTGGAATACGAAGAGGCACAGGGAGAAGGCGCTTTTTACGGCCCGAAAATTGATTACCAAACCGAGAACGTATTGGGACGGGAAGAAACCGCCGCTACCGTTCAGTTGGATTTCCTGTCACCTACGCGTTTTGAAATGGAGTACGTGGCCGCAGACGGAACCAAACAAAAGCCTTTCATTATTCACCGCGCGCCTTTGGGAACCCACGAACGCTTTATCTCGTTCCTCATTGAACGCTGGGGAGGGGCTTTTCCAACCTGGTTATCGCCAACCCAAGTCAAACTCGTGCCTATTGCTGAAGATTTTATTCCTTACGCCCAGAAGCTGGCGGATGAGTTGCGTGGCTTAATGATTCGCGCTGAGGTCGACCTCTCGAACGATTCTTTCTCTAAAAAGGTTCGTAACTCCATTACTCATAAGAACCCCAATACTTGGATTATTGGCGCCAATGAAGTGAAAGATAACACCGTTACCTGGCGCCGTTATGCCGCTGAAAAACAGGAGACGGTTTCGGCGGATAAGGCCAAAAACGCCCTGGTTCAGATGGTGGAACAGCGTTTAATGGATAATTTTGGGGATGTGGGCCTGCCGCTTTAATCAATCCTGTCGAAAAAGGTTGACTAAAAAGGGCCTGGAATATAACATTCTTCACTCAAGCAGGGGCCTCCGTCCCTCACCCTCAGCCCTTATGGTGCGAACGGGTTATGATTTTGACAGTATCCCTATGTTTATTATTGGATATTTCATTTGGACGGATTCCGCTTGGCGGGGTTCGTCTTTTTTTGTTTATAGACCAATTTGGAGGTAGAAGAACATTTCTGGAACAAAAGAGCTGAGGATCAATCATCAAATTCGCGCTAAACAAGTTCGTCTGGTCGGCGACGGCGGCGAACAATTGGGCATTTTAGATACCGTTAAAGCGTTAGCTTTGGCCCGTGAAAAAGAACTTGATCTGGTGGAAGTGGCGCCTGAGGGCGTTCCGCCGGTCTGTCGTATTTTGAATTACGGAAAATTTAAATACGCCCTTCGTAAAAAAGAAAAAGAAGCAGCTAAAAAACAGCGGGTCATCAAGGTTAAAGAACTGAAGATGCGCCCGAAAATTGATGAGCATGATTATCAAACCAAGCTTCGCATGGCGTGGAGCTTTTTTGACCATGGCGATAAGGTAAAGGTGACACTGCAGTTCCGCGGCCGCGAGATGAGCCATAAGGGCCTGGGTCACCAATTGATGGAACGTATTGTTGAGGATATGAGTGAAGTGGCGGATTTAGAAGCGCCGCCTAAAGACGAAGGTATGCAAATTGTGGCGGTCTTTAACGCCAAACCGATGTCGCAGCAGAAAGCCGCGGCAAAGGAAACCACATCTGATAAGGAAGAAGAAAATGTCTAAGGGTTTCAACAAAACAAGAAAAAGCATCGCGAAGCGAATTAAAGTTACCGGAACAGGAAAGCTTAAGGCTAAAAAGGTTCAAGGTAGAGGTCATCTGATGGCGCATAAATCCTCGAAGAAGAAGCGCCAACTGAAGCACCAGCCGATTTTGGGTAAAGCGACGACCAAAACTATGAAAAGAATGCTTTCGATCTAAGCAGCACAGCAACAATAAAAAGGGAGAAGAACAATGGCTCGTATTAAACGCGCGATGGCTAAACGGAAGCGCAAAAAGAAGTTTTTTAAATTAACAAAGGGTTACTTTGGCGCCAAGAGCCGCCAGTATAGAACGGTTCGCGAAGCCTCGAAGCGTTCCGGAAACTACGCTTTCCGCGATCGTAAAGCCCGCAAGCGCGATTTCCGCAGACTTTGGATTACCCGTATCAACGCCGCTGTGCGTGAACACGGCATGTCCTACAGTGTGTTCATCAAGGGTTTAAAGACCGCTTCGATCGAATTAGATCGCAAGATGTTGTCTGAAATGGCCGTTAAAGATCCAAAGGCGTTCGCCCAAGTGGTCGAGGCTGTTAAAAAGGCTTAAGCTGTTTTGGCTATTCGATAACGCTCTTTGTCTCTACTGGATAAAGAGCGTTTTCATTTACAGGCGAATTTATGACATTTGATTCCTCAAAACCTTCGCTAGTTCAAAGCGTGCAGAATTCCATGGTGAAGCACGCCTATTCCCTTAAAGTTCCCAAAAAGCTGAAAATAGCTGAAGACTTTCTCTGTGAAGGTTTTCATCTAGTCCAGGAAGCCTTTAAAAGCGATCTGAAGCTTCGTTTCATCTTCGCAACTAAAGAAGGTCTGTCCCATCCGGATGGTTTGGAAATACAGGAATTAGCCAAGCGCAACAAAGTGCGCTGTTTTGAAGTGACTCCCCAAATTATCTCTTATTTATCCGATACGGTTTCACCGCAAGGAATGCTGGCGGTGGTGAAGAAAATAGACTCAACCTTGCCTTCGCAAGCCGAGGGTCTCTATTTGGCGGTGGATCAGGTACAAGATGCCGGCAACATGGGCACTTTATTCCGCTCAGCTGAGGCTTTTGGCGTAAAGCACATCTTTCTCACCGAAGGCTGCTGTGATCCTTTTAATCCTAAAGTAGTTCGGGCCGCTATGGGTTCTTTGTTTCGAGTTCCTTACGCGGTAGGGAAGACGTGGAATGAATATATGGAATGGGCCAAAGAGAATCAGGTTAATTCTTACGCGTTGACCTTGGAAGGTTCAAAGTCTTTGTTAGAAACGAAATTCTCAAATAAAAGCATGGTTTGGGTAGGTTCGGAAGGCGCGGGCTTGCCAAAAGAATTATCGGATGCCTGTACGGATCGGGTGTTGATTCCCATGACGGGTCAGGTGGAATCGCTTAATGTCTCAGTGGCTGCCAGTATTGCCTTGTTTCAAGCCGGGCTTAAAATTTCACGTTAACTTTTCAGATGAAGTTTTTGGTTAAAAACTAAATAATAGCTCTCGTTGACTTTACCTTACTTGGAGATAAACCCCGTGATTGAACGGTTACAAACCCTGCTCAAAACCGCCGAAGAATCCATTTCGGGCGCGGTTGACCTCAAAGTCATTGATGAGATTCGCGTTAAATATTTGGGCAAAAGCGGCGAGTTAACTGAAATTCTCAAAGGTCTGAGCCAGGTTTCGGCGGAAGACCGTCCCAAAGTCGGTAAAGTTTCCAACGAGATTAAAAATAAAATCGCTGAGCTTTTGGACCAGAAAAAAGAAGATTTAGAATCGAAAACCAGCCAGGCCGCTATTCCGGGCTGGGATCCTACACTGCCGGGCCGCAAACTGGCTATGGGCAAGATGCATCCTTTGGTCGCGGTTCAAAAAGAAATCGCGGAAATCTTTAAAAACCTGGGCTTTGATATTGCCGAGGGACCGGATTTAGAAACCGACTATTACAACTTTTTGGCCCTTAATTTTCCACCTGACCATCCCGCTCGCGACGCTCAAGATACTTTCTATGTTAAGAACAAGGTTTTGAGAACCCACACGTCGCCTATCCAGGTGCGCGAGATGGAAAAGCGCAAGCCGCCCTTTAAGTTTATCGCTCCAGGCCGGGTCTATCGCAACGAGGCCATCGACGCAACACATCATCATATCTTTCATCAGGTGGAAGGTTTTTTGGTGGATGAGGGCGTTCAGTTCAGCCATCTCAAAGGTGTTTTGGATGTTTTCATTAAGAAGTTCTTTGGCGCGGATGTGAAAACCCGTTTTCGCCCCAGCTTTTTTCCTTTTACCGAACCCAGCGCCGAAATGGATATTTCCTGCGTGTTTTGTAAAGGCCAGGGCTGCCGTATTTGTAAGCAATCTGGCTGGGTCGAGATGATGGGTTGCGGTATGATTGACCCGGTGGTTTTGAAAAATTGTGGGATTGATGACGAGGAATACTCGGGTTTTGCCTTTGGCATGGGTGTGGAGCGTATCGCACTGTTTAAATACAGCATTGATGACATTCGCTTGTTTTACCAAAATGACATTCGTTTTTTGGACGAGTTTTAATTAAAGAGGGAATTCATGGAACAAAGATCAGGCTTTAAAACCGCCGCTATCATTATCCTGACGCTTTTGAGCGCTTATGGATTAGCCAATTTAGAAGTCCTCCGCCGTGCCCGCGCCTCTTATATGAGGGGTGAAGAATTCTTTGCCAAGCGCGATTTTAAACACGCCATGTGGTGCTATCAGGAAACCCAGGAGTTTTATTATTTGCCCCACAGCCATTGGGTGGATGACTCAGAACATAAAGAATGGATTTGCCGCGCCGAATTAGGAGACTTTATTCCGCCCGAAGGCCCTTTAGACGCCGATTTACGCAAAGACAAACCAGAAATTTATCAAAAGTATCAGGCTGAGATCGCACAGATCACGCCGTCCGGTGATATTTCTTATGATCCCGCCCCGGAGACTCCGGAAGATAAATCGTTGGATAAGAAAATGAAAAAGAAAAAGTAGCTTATTGTTTGCCGGGCCATTGGTAGCCAACCGCATTTAAGCTTTTAAGGAATGAGGGTGTGAAGGGTTGCCGCACCAATCCCTTTTCTTTATCGTAAACAAAAATATCTTGAAGAACGATAACGTCGCCTTCCATCCCTTGAACCTCAGATATTTGCGTAACGGATCTTTTTCCGTCGGGCAGCCGTGTTTGCTGTACCACCACCTCAACTGCCCTTGAAATTTGTTCTCTAATTGCCTTTAACGGCAGATCGACACCCGCAAATAAGCACATTGTTTCTAAACGTGAAATGACATCGCGGGCCGTATTGGCGTGTGCGGTTGTCATGGAGCCGTCATGACCGGTATTCATCGCTTGAAGCATATCCAAAGCTTCGCCTCCGCGGCACTCACCCACAACAATCCGATCGGGGCGCATTCTCAACGCGTTGATGACCAAATCGCGGATAGATATGTGGCCCTTTCCTTCAAGATTGGCAGGCCTGCTTTCTAACCGAACAACGTGATCTTGCGATAGCTGAAGTTCGGCGGAGTCCTCAATTGTGACAATGCGCTCTGTTTCGGGAATGAAATTAGAAAGAATATTTAAAAGTGTAGTCTTGCCCGAGCCTGTACCGCCTGAAACAACTATGTTTTTTCGAGCTTTTACGCAAGCACCCAAAAAGTCGGATGCTTCTGAGGTGAGGGAACCAAATCGAATGAGGTCATCGACGGTGAGCTTGTTTTTAGAAAACTTTCGAATGGTGAGTATGGGCCCGTTCAAACTAATTGGAGGAATGACGGCGTTCACGCGCGATCCATCTAGAAGTCTGCCGTCGACATAGGGCTGACTTTCGTCCAGCCGGCGGCCGATGGGTGACAATATTCTTTCGATAGATGTTCTGAGTTGCTGATCGTCGATGAAACGCACGTCGCTTAACTCGAGTCGCCCCTTTTTTTCGACAAATATTTGATGTGGGCCGTTAGCCATGATTTCAGAGACCTCGTTGTTACGAAGCAAGTGCTCCAGCGGACCAAGTCCAAAAGCTAAGTTTAATGTTTCGGAGACTAAGTGTTGTTTTGTTTCTCGATCATCAATGTTCATTTCTGAAATTAGATTATTCAGTATCTCTTTTGCTTGAGGTTCCAGTGTGTCTCTGTGGAAAGTAACATTCTTTTGAGAGTCGTTTAATGCGCCGGTTTTTCTCAAGTTTTCCAACAACTTTTGATGAAGTTCGTGAATTTCTTGTAACGAAATTTTTAAGGTTTTTGGTTCCGAAGACGGTTGTACAGCATTGTTGGTTTCTGCTTTTTCTTTGGTATTTATAATCTTATCAAGAATCGTTGAAATGCTTTTTTCGATATTGTTAGGGACGGGTTTTCCTTCTAATAAATCAAATGATAAATCGTTGCCAAGAAAGGGGATGTTTCCTAAGTTGTTGAATTTTTCTGAAAGTAGTTGCGTATCTTTCGGTGTTGTTTGGATTGTTTGTGTTTGGTTGAAAAGTAGTCCGAATTTTTTTGAGGTTAAATGAAAGTCCGTTAAGCGTTTTTCTGTTTTTTTAAGCGATACAAGCGAAGAGTGCTCTAACGATGAAACTATTATGTTCTGATCGCTTATTTCAAAAATCCTTAATTGTTGATCCTGCGGGAATGAAGAAAGATCGATAATTGCATAGTCGAAATATTCAGAGATTTTTGAAATCAAGTTTAAGGTTTCATCGAGGTTCTTGTCAGGGTTATTACTTTGAGTGATAGGTATATAGCTTAAGTTTTCGTTGGAGATGAAATATTTTTCAATCAACTTGGCGTTGAGGTGTGATGCGTATGGAATTAACTGGTCAAGTGAATGAGTTGGTATTGGTAAAGGTAGATACGAAAATAACATCGATTGCTGAAATTGTGTCCCATCAATTATGGCGACTTTTAAGTTTTTCTTTTTTGCAAGAATAAGCGCCATTAGAGCGGCTAAGGTGGAGCAACCGACGCCGCCTTTAGATCCAATGATAGAAAGAATTGTGCGGTTTAGGGTTGATCCCATACCCAAACTTCCCAGTAGCCGCTTTCAGATGTGTTTTCGTGATAGGTGGCATTTCTAACAACGCCCTTAGAATCCTGAAATACAAATTTGTGAAGAACTTCGTGATTTAGGGCCGAAATTTCTGATTGATATTGAATCACTTTTCCCCAGGCGGGATCAGTGGCGGGTTTGTGTATGACTATTGCGGATGAAGGGTCTTTGTGGCTATTGGATTTGTTTTCAATCGCGTCTGAGTCTGTAACTGTCGGAGTGGCGACTTCGCGCGCGAATAGAGGTTTGTTAAGAAGTGAGAATGTCATTACGAATAAAAGGGAAGTGATAACAAAGCGAATTGAAGTTTTCATTAAATTACATGCCCGGTTCGGCAGGAAGACTTTCGATCAGATTAGTAAAGGTGTCGGTATAAGGGTTATAGCCAGTCACTTGAAAAAGATTTGCCAAAGTCAAAACCAATGTCGGATCTTTATATGTTTTTGGAAGTTCAGGTTTTTCCGTGAGCATAGGAGGCTTTAATCCGGTGCCAGGCATGCTACCGCGAGAATTGAAAGCCAATATTGAGGAAGTTGAGAGCTCGTCTTTGGAAGAACTGACGAATTGTTTGGTTCTGGCAATGAATTTGGGTTTTAAGTTTTGAACGTCATCATACATATCAAAGAATTCATAGAGCTTGTCGTTTTGCCAGTTATAAAACATTCTCTCGCAAATGACTTTTGAAAACTGCTTCTTTTCGGTGGTTGATAACGAGGAATAAAAGTCCGCAGGGTGTCCGTATTTATTCACCGGGGCTTTTTCATCCGCCCAGAGAATTTTGATGGGTTGATTTAACATCACGTCTAATTTTTGTTTAGCGGCAAGAGTGTCGGAAGAAGTTGGCTGAATTTGCATGAGGATTTTATAAAGGCCAAATCCCAGCTTGAAGTTAATTTTTTTGATTTTGTAGCCAGCGGGAACACTTTCTTTCCATACGTCGGCCCCTTTTTCGTCCACTGCGCTGTCTTTGTACCGATAGTAATCCCAATTGGTTTGCAAAGTTGAAACCTGGTCTATTAAGAAAGTCGCAAAGCGAGAAACGTATCCCTTTTTAATCGCGGGAGAGTTGGGCCATCTTTTCGCCAAAAGGTCCAAACCTTTGACACAACCGTCGTAATCACCAGTTCTGAAGGCGCATTGGGAATAATAATAAAGTGAGTTTCCGTTAATGATGGGTTGCATGGAAGCCGCGGCTAATTTTCTAAACAAGTCTTTGGCCTGGTCGAATTTTCGAGCCTCATATAAGGAGTAGGCGTAATTGTAGGCAATGATTAATTGCTGGGTTTGAGGGTCAACTGGCGCGGCGGCTTGGGGGGCAGGTTGCGCGGGTGCGGGAGCAGCGGGCGCCGCTGAGGCCACGGACGGTGCTGGCGCGGTGGCCGCAAAGAGGTTAGCGGGGATGAGGGATAAGAATAGAGCGGTAATAACAAGTTTGTTCATGGGCCCATTATATTGATTTTCATGGGTTAAAATCATTTAAAATCACACGTTGTTAAGGGTTTGGCACGAAAGACTTCAGACTATTTAAGGAATTCTGACATGAGAATCGCCCAAAGAATAACGACCCCCATCTTATTTTTTATCTTAGCTGTATTGAGCATGTCATGCCGCCCTGGCTTGAAATCCGACCTGCCGGTTACCCAATTGACGGTTGATCAAAGCAAAGTTTGGGTTGAGGTGGCGAATACGGAACCAACCCGAATGGCCGGTCTTATGTTTCGCAAAGATTTAGGGTCTGATGTTGGGATGCTGTTTGTTTTTTCTGATTCTCAACAAAGGGCGTTTTGGATGAAGAATACCCTGATTCCATTAAGCATCGCCTATATGAACGAAAAAGGGGCAGTTGAAAACATTTTGGAAATGCCGCCACAAACGGAGCAATCTTTTATGTCGGCCGGGCCCGCGAAATTTGCGCTAGAAATGAACGCGGGCTGGTTTTCAAAACACGGAGTTAAACCGGGTGATGTGATTGAGGGCGTTTCCGAAGCGCCTCAAGCAAAAGAGTGATGTTAACTGTTGCTTTCGCCGATTAGTTTGGGCGTTACAAATATGACTAATTCAGTCTGAGTTTTTTCGTCATCCGTATACTTGAACAGCTCTCCGAGGATAGGAATGTCGCTAATCAGAGGAATTCCAGAAGTAGTTTTTTGATTTTGCTCATCGATTAATCCGGCGATAACGAGTGTATTTCCACTCTTCATATAGACGGAAGTTTCGGCCCAACGCGTTTTCAAAGCGGGAATACTAATTCCACTGCTGACAATTCCATTGGCATTATCAATTTCACTGACTTCGGCGCGGAGACTGGCGTTAATGTTTTCAGATCCGTCGATCGTCGGTTTGATTTTCAGCTTTATTCCATAAGGTTTCCATTCCACGTTCGTAGCGCCAACTTTATTCTCAGTTGCATATGGAATTTCGCCGCCAGCTAAAAAGCTTGCTTCTTCTCCGCTGACAGTAAGCAATTTTGGTTTTGATAATATTTTTGCTTTGCCTCTGTTAATCAACAATTCGAGGTTTGCGGTTAGCGATTCCCGTGTAAATGATCCTAGTGATACCAGTGATGGGGGAGTGTTTTCGGATATAGCAATGTTGTTAGAGGTGGTAGATGTTGACCCATTTGCGGATGTTACTGATCCCCAGCTCAAACCCGCTTTTAACGCGCTCTGTGAATCGATTTCCATTATCTCGACGCCAACTTCAATCATTGGCTTTTTTGACGAGTGTGAAGAAACGATCACTGAATGGGTCTCTTTTTCCCCCGAAACAGAAGTGTAGGTAATTTTGGTAGCGCCTGCCGATTTTCCGGAAATTAAAATCTCATCATCGTTTATTGATTTAAATGTCACGATTTCTGAATCGTCAACCGTAGTTTGGTCGGCGTTTTGCACTCGAATCAGTTTTGAATCGCCGGAACTCAATCTGATGGCATCGGATTCTGCGCAAACAAAGTTGCATGTCAAAAAGATGAGAACAGCTAACGCTAACTTTTTCATTACTTTTCCTTTTCTGAGGCGGCCTTATTGCTCGGCGTAAAATGTCCAATTTTTGAAATGACTTCAGAATCACTTTTAGCTGAAATGGAAACGATTTCGTCATCGTTAGGTGCTCTGAGTAACAAGCGAATAGGTTGCCCATCTAAATACATTAACGTTTCGGCTTGATCTGGAGTTACGGCTAAGGTCACTGTGCTGTAGGATTCGGGAGAAGTTGAATTTTTTTGTTCATTTTGGGCCAGTTTTTGACCTGTCGCTAATACCTCTATGTTTTGAAACACAAAAGAAGTTATTAGCCGTTTGTTGGAAGTGATTTTGGCCATGATATCAACGTGGTTGCCGGGGTGGATTAAGTCACTCACGCCGCTGGTTTCATTGACTTCCAATGTATAGGCGCGTAATCCATTGTTCAAGTTGAGTGCCAGCGAATTACCGCTGTAGCCAAATTTATTGGAAAGAATTTGTTCGCCTGCTGAAATGGGGACCAAGGTTAACAGGTTGGAAACTTCTTTAATGTTTTGGATGGCACTGGGGCTGACATAGGATTCTGGCACCGATTTTTTTTGAACCATGTCAGCCGTCAAAATATTTCCGGCGGGTATATACCGGGCCGCCACCAATATTTCGATAGGCGTGGTTTTTTTGTCGATTTCCGATGTTTTTTGAAACAATAAAAAGAAAGCCAGTAGGCCAGCGGCTAAGCCAACAATCAAAGCGATAAGGGCGGGTTTGTTTTTCATTTTAAGCCTTTCAAAAAAATCACTGATTAAATCCGGTTTATACTTACTAACGAAATGGAATTGTTCAATTCCTCTTGATTGAATACGACGAGGATTTTATTTTTTTTATCGGAAAGAAGAAACACTTTTTTGCCTTTTTCTTCACTAATAAGGGTTTGTGTAAACCCCTTGTTAGCACAAGCTGTGTTGAAGACATGGAAGGGTTCCTCGGAATGAGGTAAAAGGATAACTCCGATATGTAAGCTTTGAAGTTTTAAATCAAAAAGGGCAGTGTTTGTTGAGGGAGGCGGGACGGGGAACTTCCAATTTGATTTTGCCCCATTACTGTTAAACGCGGTTTTTGGAAAGTCGCTTGTAACGCCATAAGTGGCATCGGTATCTTTGGACTGCCAAAGTCCCAGGGTTCGATAAAGCCCTCCCTTTTCAAAAGCTTTTATTTGAACTTGGTTTGAAAGATCAACGTCTTTACTTAGCGAACCCAAAAGAACTGAAGTTAAATCAATACCGTCATTCAGGGGTATCCAGTTATCCTTGGTCCAGCTCTGCGTTATCAAGGGGAGCAAATCGGTTAATTGGCCCTGATTTATCCAGAAGTCGGTTTTTTGTTTTTGTCCGTTAAGATCATTTTCGGTTCGAGAGATTAACTGTGGATCAAATCGTAATGGGGAACTGATCAGTGCCCAGCTGATGACGGTGCCACTTAACACGAATAAGAAAATGAATGTTCCCCAAAACCATTTTTGTTTCATGCAGGATACCGGAGCGCAGTCAATTGTGTTTGAAAACCAATACCGTTGGGAAGAACAAAGGCTGGCAGGAAGGGTGGTTGGCAATTGATTGAAATTGTCCATGTTTGACCTTCGTAATTGATAAGGTAAGAGCGGAGTTTGGCGGCCCAGGGGCCAAACGAATCAATTTTTTGTGTCAAGCTATCAACCAAAGTTGGTTGTGGAGGTTCAGTGTTGAGAGTAAGACTGTCTCTTTTAAAGTATTTTTGATAAACGCCTAATTTATCCCAGATATCTTGGTTGATCGCATCGGGGTTACTGACGAGTCCGGCATCATACTCTCTGGCTACATCGCCACAAGTTTTTTCGAAAGCAATTCGGGCTTGAAATAAAATGATTAATTGAATGATGCCTGCCAACATTAAAACCAAAAGTGGTATTACTAAAATCATTTCAGTTAATGCCTGTCCTTTTTCCTGAGGTCTCTTAAATAAGATCATCAATAGCCTTCTTAAATAAGTTTTGCAAGTTTAGAAGATTCCCCAATTGACTCAAAATGGATTGGATGCCCATCTCTTTTGCCAGCTCGATTGGATCAGTAGGGGACAGGAATGCGCTGTAGTGAGGATCGCTTACTTTCCAAGCTTCCAAACCACTGCCGGAGACTGTTACCTGGCCCAGTGTCATTATTTCAGCTTTATTACCACTGGGATCTGCGATAGAAGTGGGATATGAACCGAAAACGAAAATATTGTGCAAAGGTGGGTCGTCTCTATCCGTTACATCTAGCTTTAAGGCAGTTAAAGCGTTGATTGTGTTGGCGAGTTTAGCCAACTTTTCAGATCCAGGAATCTTAATTTCTGTGACGAATTTGTATTGATTCTCGAGGCCTGGTTTTACCCGGTAGCTTGCACCTCGAGAACCTGGAGCTAATTCAACTTGATCCTCGGTATAGGTGAATACTTTGCCGTCAGTTACCCGCGTGAATTGGTAGAATTTTTTTGGTTTCAGCATGGTTAGAAAGCTTCCGTCTCGGAATTTGAGAGCCATGTTGGGGATCAATGCTTGTGTTGTTTTGGGTCCGATGGATAGGATGTTGAAAAATAGGATGGGGGAAGGTAGTGAGGTCGGGAGTTTCCAGTTGTTGGGACTGAAGCCGGGCCAGGTGCTTTTTAAACCATTTTGGCCGGCGATTGAAAATGTCTCGACGGTGATGAGAAGGGGATATAGACCGGGAAGTTTGGTGGTAATACCAAAAAGGAGGTCTTGTACTTTTTGAACTGCTTTTACGAACGCGAGGGGATCAAAATCAAGAGTGAATAAAGAACCCAAAGCTACAAGTTCGCCAACGCCAGTAGCAAGGAGTGCGGCGCTCGCAAGCGCTGTAGCAATAACAATCATGTTGGAAAGTCGAACCACCTGCATTCCATTGGCGTAAACCGCGCCAGCTGCAAGAACGGTTAGGTTTGAGGCTCGAGTGGCTCGCTCCTTAGCCGAGTAAAGAAGTCCGGATTTAAATAAACCTAAAAAAAGTGCAATGAAAATGAAGCAAAAAAGCAAAGTGGCTAGTAGAACTTGGCCGGAAGGTTTTCGAGACCAATCTTTAAGACGGATCATGTTTTGGACCCTACAAAGTTTTCGTCTAAACACCGCGCCTCAAAGGTGAACCAAATCACGTTAGGTGTGTTCTGGGGCAGGTTGAAAGAGGGAAGCTTTAAACCAATAGTTCCTAAGAAGCTTAACAAGTCATTGGATAAGCCTAAAAGTGAGCCGGCGGTATTATTCAAAGGTTGACCGAAAACATTTCCGATTATTGGCATCCATATCGGCATTGGGTAACTAACAACGGCTTTGATTATGTGATTTTGTTCTTGTATGTCGCATTTGCAAGAAATGGCATAAATCAAAGTCGAAGCATTCAGTTTTTCAATTGGAAAAAGAGCTGTAATGATTTGAAAATGTGGTTCGAAATCAGCAGCGTCACCAGAAGCCGAGGCTTGTTGTGCGATGGCGTTGGTGGCCTTTTGAATGGCCAATGAAACGAAGCCGCAATAAAAAAGTTGAATGATTCCAAAAAAGATCAGGAAAAGAATTGGGGTGATCAAAACGAATTCTACGGCTGATTGCCCCAATTCTTTATTTTTTGAAATGTTCAAAATAAATCCATGTCAATTGGTTGATTTTAAAATTGGCTAGAGTTCATGATTTAGTGAGTTACCGCAGCACTCCCGCCATTTACGACCGAACCAATTGCTCCTGCCGCGGTGCTGCCAGAAGTGTTGCCCGTCACTTGTGCGGCGGCGCTATTGAATCCCGTTGACACGCTGGTCCCGAAAATCCTAACCGCTGCGATTACGGCAACTGCGATCAAAGCCACGATCAAAATATACTCTGTCATTCCTTGGCCAGATTGTTTTTTGTTTAGTCTCATTTCAAACTCCTTTTAAATTAAAATGGCAAAGTCAAAACTTGAAACAACAACGTGAGGTAGTTGTTGATCTGATTTGAAAATAAAACTGCAATGCCTGAAAACGCCAACAGAATGGCGGTAATGGTCAGTAGATATTCTGTGGAAGCCTGCCCACGGTAGTTTTTTCCAATGACTTTCTTGATCGCCATGGCGAAATTATATTTAACAAATACCTTTTGGACAGAGAAATCGTTTTGGAATAAGACTTAAAAGCTCGGATGGAAGCGTTTTATCTCCCGAAAATCGTTTCGATGTCAGGATTGCACTCGTACTCTTTTTGAGGTGTGTAAAGGGGTGGTAAAGCGTTAAAAAGGCCCCAAAACCCTTGAAACGAAAAGGGCCTATGGTATAGTTACACCCATTCAGCCACGGAGATTGTCTAAAAATGAAATGCAGCAACTGTCACACCAAAAACGACCCCAAAAACAAATATTGCAAAGAATGCGGTTCGGATCTTAAAAATCATCCCGAACACGCGCTTGTCATCACCAACTCCGAACTATACGGTAAAGAAGTTGAAGTTCTTTTCTACTTAGACTCTTCTTCAGGCAAAATTTCCGGCTTTGTGAATCCGACGGCTGATCAAATTAGCCATTTCAAAAAAGACAGTGTGGTTCAGCGCATTACGGTTGAGGCGCCTGACAATGTGGTGACCGATGAAAACGCCGGCGCGGTTTTGGCCTTCATCCGCCAGAGCAAAGAGTTTTTGGGTGAAGATTATGACGAAAGCTTTTACCGTAAGTATTCTGTGGTCGATTTGAAAAAAGAATATCTGCGTTTATTTGAACGGGTTTTGAAGGTGAAGGCCCAGCGCGGGATTAAGTAAACACACCTCCGTTATTCTCAGTATTTCCCCTTTTTTCTCATTTTTTCGTTTTCCTTTCTGGATAGGCCAAATTTCGTAAAATTATTGGACTATCTAAACCGCTATGTTAAACTGCACCCCCTGATTTCCTAGGTTTTTAACGGCTTTGCTCATTCCTCGGCCGAGTGGCTGGGGTCTTTTTTTGAACACTAAATTTGACCGGTTTTTTCAAGGAGATTCGTTTTGTTAAACTTTCTTTTGGGTCTTTTTTCTAACGACGTCGCCATCGATTTGGGCACCGCTACCACCCTGGTCTATGTCAAAGGTCGCGGCATTGTTCTACAAGAACCCTCATTGGTCGTGGTTCATAAAAGCACTAATCAAATTTTGGCGGTCGGGAACGACGCTAAGCTGATGTTGGGCCGTACGCCCGCCTCCATCGTCTCTATCCGTCCAATGCGTGACGGGGTTATCGCTGACTTCGAAGTGACCGAACGTATGCTCCGCTACTTTATTTCGAAGGTTCATAACCGCCGCTCTTTGATCCGCCCCCGTATTGTTATCGCTATTCCTTCCGGCTGTACCGAAGTGGAAAAGCGCGCTGTTCGCGACTCCGCTGAACAAGCGGGTGCCCGTGAAGTGTTTCTGGTGGAAGAACCCATGGCCGCCGCGATTGGAGCGGGTATGCCGATTGCTGAACCGCAAGGGAACATGATTGTGGATATCGGCGGGGGAACGACTGAAGTGGCCGTTATTTCCCTGGGCGACATCGTTTATGGAAAATCCCTGCGTGTGGCCGGCGACGAACTTGACGAAGCGATCATTACCTATATTAAGCGCACCTATAACATCCTCATCGGTGAAAGAACCGCGGAAGATGTGAAGATTCAAATCGGCTCGGCTTTCCCCCTGGAACAAGAACTTCGTATGCAGATTAAAGGCCGCGACCTGGTGACCGGGTTGCCCAAAACCATCGAGTTAACCTCTGAAGAGATTCGCGGAGCTCTGGAAGAACCTCTTCTGGCGATCATTGAAACCATCAAGATGACGTTGGAACGCACTCCTCCCGAATTGGCGGCGGATATCGTGGACCGCGGTATTATTTTGGCCGGTGGTTCGTCCTTATTAAAGAACCTGGACGAGCGCTTGCGCGACGAAACGGGTGTGCCGGTGAACCTCGCGGATGATCCCAGCACGGCGGTAGCGATGGGCGTAGGCCAGCTGCTGGATCGCTCCATGGACTTCCTGAAACGCATTTCCGTTCTTGAAAAAGAATACGTTTAATTCATTTTGAATACGGATTGCCCCCAAAGCTTTCAAAGGCTGAAGTTTCATGTTTAAATTTTTCCTTAAAAACAGTTCCGGCCTTTTTTTAGTTCTCGTTTTTGTCATGTGTATCTGGCTTTTGACCCATCGCGGTACCAGCCGTTTCTTTCAGGCTCCTTCCTATAAGGTGACAACGCTGGACATATGGGCGCCCATTCAGAAGTCGGTCAATTGGCTGATCTCTTTCCCTGAAAACACCTTAAACGCCATCCGCGAATTGAGAAATCTCCAGCAAGAAGTCAGCCGTCTTCAGTTGGAGAACCAGTCTTTACATATAGAACTGTCCAATCAAAAGTCGATGGAATCTGAGTTAAACCGTCTCAAAGAAATTTTGCAAATTAAGGCCAAGCTTCCGCATAAAGCCAAAATCGCCCATATCATTGCCCATGATCCCAGCACCTGGAATAAGAGCTTCGTCATTGATCTGGGTTCTGATGACGGGATTGAAGCGGATTCGCCAGTTATTTCGGAACAGGGGATTGTGGGGCGGGTACTGGATGTGACACCCAAGCATTCCCGTGTTCTCTTGCTGAGCGATAAAGAGTCCAGCATCTCCGGTATTGACCAAAGGTCGCATGTGACGGGCATTGTGTTGGGTACCAGCCGCAATGAACTGCGGTATGGCTATGTGAGCACCGGTGAGGATATACAAAATGACGACCTGATTGTTTCCTCGGGGCTGGGCGGCATTTATCCCAAGGGCTATTCGATCGGCACAGTGGTCAAGAAAACGCAGTCCGAAAACGGTCTGAACGCGGATATCCGCCTGGTTCCCTCGGTGGACTTCGCGGCGCTCGACTATGTTTTTGTGCTCCCTCCTATCAGCGTTTACGAGTAAGCGGCCCATGAGAATTCCCCGGGAAATATTTTTACTCTTTGTCATTTTTTTCATTCAACAAGTGCCCATGGTCTCGGATTGGGGCATTGATCTGCCGCTCATTTTTGTCATTCTGGTGGGCCTTCGGTCGGAGCCGGCCCAGGCGGCGGGATGGGGATTTGTGGTGGGACTCATTCAGGACCTATTGTCCGCCGGTGGAATCGGCCCCAATACAGTAGCGAAAGCCATGACCGGATTAGGCGCTTGTTTTTTTAAAATGCGTATTTACCGTGAAAAAGTTAGCACTCAAACCTTTCTGATATTTGGCATGTCGATTTTTCATGGTGTTTTTGAGTATCTTCTCATGCGATGGGAAGGGTCCGCTCCCCGGGCGGAAGACGCTTTTTGGCTGATCTGCCGGAGCGTTGCTTTGACGACGCTGGTGGGCTGGCTGGTTTGTCTTTTTGTGGTTCGCTTTCGCCGCCGCCGATTTGACCCGGCGACCGCGTAATTTTGACGTTTTCAGTTGGGAGAAGATGAGTGGCTTTAAGATTCCCTCGCGGGATTAAATTCGCCGTTTCCACAGAAAAAAAGATGAATGTGCTGCTCGGCATTGTCACGGCCATTTTTTTCGGCGTCTTCCTCAAATTGTTTTACCTTCAAATTCTCAACTATCCCTATTACCGGGGATTGTCCGACAACAATAGTCTGCGCCTCATCACCGCCCGCGCGCCCCGCGGTATCATCACGGACCGCAATGGTGAAATTTTAGCCACCAACGAACCGTCTTACTCACTTTATGTGGTTCCGGCCGATCTCAAAAATAATACCAATAGTCTGGTTCGCTTGAGCCAAATTTTAGACGAGCCTCTTTCGTCTTTGGAATTGATGGTTGAAAGCCGCAAGAAGAGAAGACGTTTTGAACCCATTCGCTTGCAAACTCACTTAGATGAAAAAATGATCGCGGAGATTGAAGAGAACCGTGTCCGCCTGCCGGGTGTCTATGTGCAGTTAGAACCGGAGCGTTATTACCCGCATGGGGAATTGGCCTCTCATATTTTGGGATACATTGGTGAAATCAGCGAAGAAGATCTGACGAGGTTACGTGAAAACGGATACAGCGTGGGTGCCGTAGTGGGTAAAAACGGGACCGAGAGAGTTTATGACCAGGTCTTGCGCGGTGAAGACGGCGGCGTGCAGATTGAAGTCGATGCCTCTGGTATTCAGCGGAGAACGCTGGCCTATAAGAAGCCTATTCAAGGTCAAACCCTTCAGTTGAGCATTGATTGGAAAATTCAAGAACTGGCCGAAAAGCTAATGGCCGATCAAATTGGTTCAGTGGTGGTTACCAATCCACAAACCGGCGAAATTTTAGCGCTAGTCAGTCATCCCAATTTTGATCCCAATGAATTTGTCAGCGGTATTTCCTTTAAAGACTGGAACAAGCTGCTAAAGGATAAGAACCATCCTTTGGAAAACCGCGCCATTCAGGGACAGTATCCTCCGGGGTCTATTTTTAAATTAGTTACGACTCTCGGCGCTTTGGAAGATGGTGTTATTGACTTCAATAAAGTGTTTTTGTGCCGGGGTATTTTTTGGTTTAAAACATGGCCTTATCGCTGCTGGCGCACTTCGGGTCATGGCTGGGTGAATTTAGAACGAGCCATTATCGAATCCTGCGATATTTTCTTTTACCAGCTGGGGCTCTTAGTGAAGATCGACAAAATCTATAGCGTGGCTAAAGAGATGGGACTGGGTAGCAAAACGAAGGTGGATTTGGACCATGAGTTGTCAGGTCTGGTGCCGAATCCCCAGTGGAAAGAAGCGACCCAGCATCAACCCTGGTTTCCCGGTAACACCATTCAGATGAGTATTGGACAGGGGTATCTGTTAACGACTCCGCTTCAGATGTTGGATGTGACGGCGGGCTTGGCCATGAATGGGAAAATTTATAAACCCCATTTGCTTTACCGTATTGTGGATCAAAACACGGGAAGAACAGTTTTTGAAAAACAACCCGAAGTTTTACATGAATCCAGCGTGGACAAAAAATATTTAGACTTCATTAAAGCGACTATGGAAAAGGTGATTAACTCGGAATTTGGAACAGGTAAAAAAGCTCGTATTCGTGGGGTGCGGGTGGCGGGTAAGACCGGAACCTCTGAAAATCCGCATGGTGACAACCACGCATGGTTCACGGCCTTCGCGCCGGCGGAAGATCCTAAAGTCGCTATCATTGTGATGGTCGAAAACGGGGGAGAAGGCGGTATCGTTTCAGCCCCGATCGCTAAACGGGTGATGGAACAAACTTTGGGCCTCGACGTAACGCCCTGGCAAACACCTACGCCAGTAGTACCGCAGGGAACACCGGTGCTCAAGACGGGGCCGGTCATGGGAGTGGCGCCTTGAAGAGAAAACCATTCTTTCAAACTTATTTCCGAGGCGTGGACTGGGTTCTCATTTCCTGCGTGCTGGTTCTTTCGGTCATTGGTTTTTTTGTTATCTATTCCGCGACCATTCATAACGGCGATATTTCCCAGCTTTGGAAAAAACAGCTCTTCTGGTTTGGCATCGCGCTCATTGCCATGTGGATTTTCTCCCGTATCGACTATCGCTTCTGGATGGAAGCGTCTTATGTCTTTTACTGGGTCTCCATTATTTCCCTCGTCGCGGTTTTGGTCATTGGTGACCAAACAAACGGCGCTCGGCGTTGGATTAAACTGGGGTTCCTTTCTTATCAACCATCAGAGTTGGCGAAGCTTTCTGTGTTGTTGGTGCTGGCCCGATATATCGGGAGCAAAACGATTGAACTTTATTTCTTGAGACGGTTTTTCTTACTTTTGTTTTTGTTAGTCATGCCTCTCCTTTTGATTTTGAAACAGCCTGATCTGGGCTCGGCTTTGTTGCTGATTCCTGTTTCGTTCATCCTCATGTATGTAGGCGGTATCCGGGTTCGCTGGCTGTTGTGGGTGTTTGTGATGGCGCTGGCCTCCACCCCTCTGATCTGGCATTTCTTAAAGGACTATCAGCGTGAACGGCTGGAGGTCTTTATTAACCCGCAAGACGATCCTTTGGGAGCGGGCTACAACATTATTCAATCCATGATCGCCATTGGTTCGGGCGGTATCTCGGGTAAGGGTTATATGGCGGGCACTCAAACCCAGCTCTCATTTATTCCCGAACATCATACGGACTTCATTTTCTCGGTGGTGGGTGAGGAGTGGGGCTTTATTGGATGCGTGGTGGTTTTGGGTCTTTACTACTTCATGATTCAAAGAATTTTCGACATCTCTAAAAAGGCCCGCGACCGCGAAGGCGCTTTGTTGGCCTTGGGTATCGCCGGTATGTTTACGGTTCAAATTATTATTAATGTAGGTATGACAGTGGGGCTTTTGCCGGTCACGGGGCTGACCCTGCCTTTTATTAGCTATGGCGGATCCTCTTTAATGTTTAGCTACGCGGCCATCGGCATTTTGCTGAACATCTCTTACGCCAACCGCAGACCAGTGTTGATTACGGGCAAGGGTTGATGTTTTTCAGCGAAAAATAAGGTCTTTTGATATACTCGTCTCACTTTTTCCAGAACGCCGACCAACGACCAGATACGAGGGCAAAATGGATTCCCAACGAAAAACAATCCCGCTGAATTGGAAGAATGGTTCCATTATTTTCGTTTTGTCTTTCCTGGTTGCCGCCGTAGGCGTGTTTTTACTCAGACAAACGCTGATTCCCAAAGAAGAACTCGATTGTTATGCCCGTGTAATCACCCTTCAAAAAGCGGTTGATCAATGGGACAAAGCTCATCCCGAAAAGCCCATCACAGACGAAATCGACGAAGCCGCCTTGGTCAAAGAGGGGTTCTTGCAGACGCTCACCTATGATCACAATTTTCATTACTACTTTGTGGGCGAAACGGCTCATGGCCTTCGGGTGAAGTGTAATAAGCACGAGGACAATCCTTTAGCTTTAAGAATTACAGGTGATTTTCTTTTGGCGGTTCTGCTGTTTTTGATTTTCTGTTCGATTCGGGGTTATGTTTTCTTCTCCTCGAACGAAGGTTGACTAACACTTTATAAATATAGAAAGGTTTAGTTATGAAAGACGTTCTCATTGTCGGTTCAGTGGCTTATGACAGTCTCACGACCCCTTATGGTTATGCGCCTAGGGCTTTAGGTGGCGCGGCCACTTATTCCAGCCTGGCGGCCTCTCTCTTTTCGCCGGTTCGCATGGTGGGTCCGGTGGGGGACGACTTTAAAGAATCCGATCTTCAAATGCTCCGCAAGCATAAGGTGAATACTGACCTCGTCACCCGTGAAAAGGGTAAAACCTTTTTCTGGAAGGGCACTTATAACGAGGACATGTCGATCGCGCACACGAACGAAATTGACTTAGGTGTGTTTGAGACTTTTAAACCGAATATCACTGGTGCTGCCCGCAATACACCTTATGTGTTTTTGGCGGCAATTCATCCCGAACTTCAGATGCAGGTCTTGAATCAAATGATCAAGCCCAAGTATGTGGTTCTGGATACCCGCGATCTTTGGATTAACATTACCAAGCCGGCCTTGCTGAAGGTTTTGAAGAAGACCGATCTGGTCGTGGTGAATGATCAAGAAACTCGCTTGCTAACCGGTGAGATGCATTTGCTCAAAGGCGCGAGGGCGTTACAAAAACTCGGCCCTAAAACGGTTATCGTGAAAAAGGGCGAGCATGGCGCGATGTTAGTTGGCCAGGGGTGGACTTTCTTATCCCCGGCCGTACCTTTGGATTACGTGGTCGATCCCACTGGCGCGGGAGATACTTTTGCCGGAGCCTTTATCGGCTATTTGGCTAAACAAGATAAGATTACCCCCGAAGTCTTGAAACAGGCGGTTATCGCTGGCAATCTGGTGGCATCCTTTACGGTTCAAGGTTTTGGTACCAAGTCGATCGCCGCTTTAACCAAAGAGAAGCTCAAGAAGCGCTCGGTGGAATACTATAAATTTGCCAGCATTCCTAAAGTGAAACTGTAATAAAGAAGAGGATTTAAAATGGCCATTCAAACCCAAGCCGATCTCATCAAAAAATTTCCGCCTTATCTTTTCGCGATCTTAAACGCGGAAAAATTAGCGGCACGCAAAAAAGGCGTGGATGTGATTGATTTTGGCATGGGCAATCCGGATAGCCCGACTCCCGCGCCGATCGTGAATAAACTGATCGAAGTGGTTCAGGACAAGAAGGCGCACCGCTATTCGACTTCCAAAGGTATTCCGCCGTTTTTGAAGGCGGTTTCCCGCTGGTATGAACGTAAGTATGGCGTGGCCATTGACCCTAAAACCGAAGCGGTTTCGGTCATTGGTTCAAAAGAAGGTTTGGCCCATTTGGCTTTGGCGGTCATTAACCGAGGCGATAAGGTGCTGGTGCCGAACCCGACTTATCCGATTCATCATTACAGCGTCATCATTGCGGGCGGTGAGTTGGTTCATATTCCGATTCTGGATGGTACGGAAGCTTTCATGCGCCATCTGGATAAGGCCTATGCCAAGAGCCGTCCCAAACCAAAAATCTTGATCATTAACTTTCCCCACAACCCAACGACGATCTCGGTGGAGCCGGAATTTTTTAAAGATATCGTGAAATGGGCTAAGAAGAACCAGGTGATGGTAGTTCATGACTTGGCCTATGCCGACATCGTTTTTGATGGTTATAAGTCGCCAAGCTTTTTGGCCACCAAGGGCGCCAAAGATATCGGCGTGGAAATCTTCACCATGTCCAAGTCCTACAACATGGCTGGCTGGCGCATTGGTTTTGCCGCTGGCAACCCCAAAGTCATTGCCTCGTTAGCCAAGATTAAGAGCTATATGGATTACGGTATTTTTACACCGATCCAAGTGGCGGCTATTACGGCCTTAGACAGCCCGGAAGAAAACCTGCGCAAATTGGCTGCCGTTTATGAAGAACGCCGCAACATTATGGTGGATGGCATGAACAAGATGGGCTGGCCGATTGAAAAGCCACGCGCCGCTATGTACCTTTGGGCTAAGATTCCCGATAAATATAAGAAAATGAAGGCGATCGATTTCGCCATCAAGCTTTTGAAAGAAGCGGAAGTGGCCGTTTCGCCAGGCACGGGTTTTGGCAGTTTGGGCGAGGGTTATGTGCGCATGGCCCTGGTGGAAAATAAAGACCGCATCCGTCAGGCTCTGCGGAATATGAAGAAACTTTTTTAACTAACAAGCGAGGGAAGCAATGGATTTAGCCGAACGTATGAAATTGATTACTCCGTCAATGACTTTGGCGATTGACGCCAAGGCCAAGAAACTCAAAGACGAAGGCCAAGATATTCTCAACTTTGGTGTGGGTGAACCGGATTTCAACACCCCCCAAGTGATCTGCGACGCGGCGAAAAAGGCCATCGATGAAGGCCACCATAAGTACACGCCAGCCGCTGGAACACTGGAGTTGCGTAAGGCTATCGGCGGTTATTTGACCCGCGAATATAAAGTCACTTACGAACCGGCTGACATCGTGGTTTCGGGAGGCGCGAAACATTCCTTATATAACGCGTTCTTAGCCTTGGTGAACCCGGGCGATGAAGTGCTGATTCCTTCTCCTTTTTGGGTATCTTATCCCGAGCAGGTAAAGTTCGCGGGCGGGGTGCCGGTTTATGTGGACTGCCCTGAATCCGCTGAATTTAAACTGACCCCTGAAGCTTTGGCGGCCAAAATTACGCCGAAGACAAAGGTTTTGATTCTTAATTCACCCAGCAACCCCACTGGAGCTGTGGTGGGACGCAAAGCCATGGAAGGCATTGCTGAACTGATTTTGAAACATAAAATCTGGGTCATCTCGGATGAAATTTACAGCAAGCTGATTTACGGGGAAGAGCATGTTTGTTTCCCGGCACTGTCCAAAGAAGTGGCTGCTCAGACCATTCTGATTAACGGAATGTCGAAAGCTTTCGCCATGACGGGTTGGCGCATTGGCTACGCGGCGGGCCCTTCGAAAATCATGAAGGCCATCGCGGACTTCCAAAGCCATTCGACTTCCAACCCCACCGCGGTTGCTCAAAAGGCTTCAGTGGCCGGTTTGGCCATGCCGGATTCTGAAATTCAAAAGATGGTCGATGTGTTTAAAACCCGCCGGGACATCATTGTGGATGGCTTAAACGCTATCCCGGGCGTGAAGTGCTTAAAGCCCGCTGGTGCTTTTTATGTGTTCCCGAATGTGAAGGGCCTGCTCAAGCCGGGCCGAGCCACTTCTATGGAACTTTCAGAATACTTGTTGGATAAGGCCAAGGTGGCCATCACGCCCGGTATCGCTTTTGGTGCCGAAGGCTATTTGCGTATTTCTTACGCTACCAGTGAAAAGAATATTCTTGAAGGTTTGAAGCGTATCAAAGAAGTGATTTAAAGCAGACGTGAACGCGAAGAACTGGCTTCACGACGCTGGAATCAAAAAAGTTGTGTTTCTTACCGTTTTTTTAAAACTAATGGCTCTGACCGTGATCGCGGTCGGAGCTATTTTTTTGCCATTCAACAGCTCGAACTACTTTGCGAATTTTCATTATCCGACCTTTCAAGCGCCTGATTTTTTCACCCGATTTGCCACATGGGACGCACCGCATTATTTATACCTGGCGGATTTTGGGTACAAACCCAACCTGTTAAGTAATGCCTTTTTTCCGTTGTTTCCCTGGTTGATTCGTGGGGTTGGGTTTCTTTTTTTTGGCCATCATTTGTTGGTGGGGTTGGTTCTGTCGAATCTTTTGACGGTGTTGGCCATGGTCTTTGTCTATTCGGTGGTTCGAGAGCTTTATGACGAGTCGGTGGCGCTTAAAAGCTGCCTTCTTCTTTTAGTTTTCCCCACAGGGTTCTTTTTGGGCCTGATTTATTCGGATGCTTTGTTCTTAATGCTGGCGGCAGGTCTCTTTTACTTTGAAATGAAAAACTATAGGTGGCCATTTTTGCTTTTTGCTTTTTTACTGCCATTGTCCCGCGCGATCGGTATTTTGGTGATGGCGGCGGTTCTTTTTAAAATACTGATGGATGATGACAAAGGCAGATTCAAAAAGACAGGGGAATTGGTGCTTTGTTCTTTGCTAGGGTTAGGTTTCTATTTCTTTGTCATGGAAGTGATGACGGGAAATCCCTTTTCGGGTTTTGAGGCACAAAGTTATTACCACATGAGTAAGTCTATTTCGACTTTGTTTCATCCGCTCGATTGGTTTATGAATAATTTTGTTCGTATCCACTTGAGCTTCAACCAGCCTTTTACTGGCGCTTTGGACCGGATTTGCTTTTTGTTTTATCTGGCGCTGGCGGCGGTTTCCTGGCGGTTGCTGCCGAATCATTTATGGGTTTATGTTTTGGTGGTGGGTCTTGTTTCGGGTCTTTCCGGCGATCTGACCTCCTTCATGCGCTACTTCATTGTTCTTTTTCCCCTATTTGTGACAATGGCCATTCGACTCAAGTCTTATTTTTGGTATGTGGTGGGCGCCTGCTTCATTGTTCAGGTTCTATTTGTTCTTTTGTACTCGCTAAATGACTGGGTTGCCTGACAATACCCAGTGTTTTTGCGTTCAAAATAAGGCCTTTTTCTTGAATCCGCCCAGCCTTTCCGATAATCTATGACCTCTTAAATGCCCCGTCCTTATGCGACGGGGCTTTTTTGCTATTAAGACAAAAAGAACTAATGGTTATTCAAATTCGAACTTTCTATGGGAGAAAGTGATGCCTGACAACAAATCTGTAATTCAAATCGGAATGATTGGTTTCGGCAACGTGGGCCAAGGCGTTTACCGCCTTTTGGAGAAGAATCGTTCGCTGATCGAGTCAAAAGTCGGCGCTCAAATGCGCATCAAACGTATCATGGTGCGTGATTTAACTAAGGCGCGCGAAGTAACCGTGCCTGAAGGCATGCTCACCACTAACTTTGACGACATTTTAAATGACCCGGAGATCGACATTGTGCTCGAACTGATGGGGGGGTATGAACCCACGCGTTCTTATCTTTTGGCCGCGATGAAAAAGGAAAAGCATATCGTGACGGCGAACAAGGCCGTTCTTTCCATGCATTGGGATGAAATTATCCAGACGGCTCGTCAGCATAAAGTTGACATTTACTTTGAAGCGGCGGTTTGCGGCGGAATCCCAGTGGTTCAGGCGATCAATGACGGGTTAGCGGCCAATAACATCATGTCCATTTACGGCATTGTGAACGGAACCACTAATTTCATCCTTCAAAAGATGACCGAAGAAAAGAAGTCTTATAAAGAAGCTCTTCAAATGGCGCAGAAGAAGGGTTTGGCTGAGGCGGATCCGACATTGGATATCAATGGTATGGACGCGGCCCACAAGCTGGCAATCTTGAGTTCTTTAGCCTTTTCGAAACGGGTCAAAGTTGAGGATATCTATGTTGAGGGAATTGACCGTATTACGGTTCAAGACATTGAATTCGCTAAAGAAGAATTTGGCATGGTGGTTAAACTTTTCGCCATCGCTGAAGTGGAAGGGGACGAATTAGAAGTGCGCGTCCACCCCACCTTGATTCCTCAAGACCATTTGCTGGCCAAAGTGGACGGCGAATATAACGGCGTGCTGGTCACTGGCGATTTTGTGGGAACGACGATGTATTACGGCTTGGGCGCTGGCAACAAACCAACCGCCTCGGCTGTCATGAGCGATCTCATATATGTTGGCCGCAGCGTTCACGACAATGTGGCCGGTGAAATTTCAAACTGCTGGTTCCTGAATGATAACCCGCAGATTAAACGCATCAAGAAAATGGGGGACATTAAGTCCCGCTACTTCCTGAAATTCTCTGTGCTCGATCAGGCGGGCGTGTTATCCGCTATTTCCCGCATCTTGGGCGAACACCGGATCTCAATCGCTTCGGTTATTCAGAAAGAACAGAAAAAGGGCGACAAGGTGCCGGTTGTTATCGTGACTTACGAAGCAAAAGAAGAAGACGTACAGGAAGCCCTAAAGAAAATTAACGGCCTGCCCTTTGTGCAGGAAGAAACACTTTTAATCCGTATGGATCGAGGCGAATAGATGGCTTACTGGAAGGGTGTTATTGAAGAATATCGCTCCTATTTACCGGTCTCGGAAAAGACACCGGTTATAACCTTAAAAGAAGGTGATACGCCGCTGATCTATGGGCCGAACATCTCGAAAAAGCTAGGCAATGACCTGAAACTTTATTTTAAGTTTGAGGGTTTAAACCCAACTGGTTCCTTTAAAGATCGCGGCATGACGATGGCCATGTCGAAGGCAATGGAAGACGGCGCCAAAGTGGTAGTGTGCGCTTCGACTGGTAACACTTCAGCCGCCGCTGCCGCTTATGCGGCACATGCTGGCATCTCTTGTGCGGTGTTTTTACCGCATGGTTCAATCGCGTTGGGCAAGATGGCTCAGTCTCTTATATATGGGGCGAAAGTGATCGCGGTAGAGGGCAGCTTTGATAAGGCTTTAACGCTTACTCGCGAACTGGCGGATAAATATCCGGTTACTATGGTGAACTCCAATAACCCTTACCGTATTGAAGGTCAAAAGACCGCGGCGTTTGAAATTGTGGATACGATTGGAGACGCGCCGGAATATCACGCTATCCCTGTGGGGAATGCCGGCAACATTACGGCCTATTGGAAGGGCTATAAGGAATATCACGCTAAGGGCTTGTCGAAACAATTGCCCAAGATGTGCGGATTCCAAGCGGCTGGTTCGGCTCCGATTGTATTGGGCAAAATAGTTGAAGACCCGAAGACCATTGCCACCGCGATTAAGATTGGTAATCCCTATTCATGGAGAACGGCTGAAGCGGCCCGAGATGAATCCAAAGGCGTTATCGAAGCGGTGACGGATGAGGAAATTTTAGAAGCTTACCAACTGTTGGCCTCGACCGAGGGCATTTTTTGCGAACCCGCCTCGGCGGCTTCTTTGGCCGGTGTGATTAAGAAGAATAAACAGAATTACTTTGTGGATGGTCAAAGACGGGTGGTTTGTACCTTGACTGGCCACGGTTTGAAAGATCCGGATCGCGCGGTGGAACGCTGCCCGAAGCCGAGCGTGGTGAAGCCTGAGCTGGGCGAGATTTTAAAAGTTTTAAACCTTTAGGATAAAAGGAAAAACGATGGCATTGATTGTTCAAAAATTTGGCGGTTCCTCCGTGGCTGACGCTTCCAAAATGCTGGAAGTGGCGCGCCGTATTGCCAAAAACCGAAAAGCGGGCAATGACGTGGTGGTGGTCGTTTCCGCTCCGGGTGATACGACTGATGATTTGATCGCCATGGCTCAAAAGATTACCGATGAGCCTGATGATCGTGAAATGGACGTTTTGCTGGCGACAGGTGAACAACAGGCGATCGCTTTATTGGCTATCGCGCTGAAAAGTTTGGATTGTGACGCCATCTCTTTCACCGGCCCTCAGGCGGGGATTGTGACTGATGACGTTCATACAAAAGCCCGAATCGTGAAGATGGGTGATTCAAAGATCCGTGGGGCCTTGAAACTAGGCAAAGTGGTAATCGTGGCTGGATTCCAGGGTATGAATAAAGACCAGGAAATCACCACGCTAGGCCGGGGCGGCAGCGATCTGACAGCGGTAGCCATCGCGGCGGCTTTGGGAGCTGATGTTTGTGAGTTCTATAAAGACGTGGACGGCGTTTTCACCGCGAATCCAAATATTGTGAAAAACGCCCGTAAGATTAACGCGATCAGCTATGACGAAATGCTGGAAATGGCCAGCGCGGGGGCCCAGGTACTTAACGCCCGCTCGGTGGAATTCGCCAAGAATTTTGGAATCAAGATTCACGTCCGGCCGACATTTAACGAAAAAGAAGGGACTTACGTTATGCAAGAAACTAAAGCGATGGAAAAAGAAGTCATCAGCGGGGTGACTTACAACAAAGACGAGGCGAAGGTGACTGTTCGGGGCGTTCCGGACCGGCCTGGCGTGGCTTCCATTCTTTTTTCTAAACTGGCCAAGGTGGGCTTGAATGTAGACATGATCATTCAGAATATCGGGGAGAAGGGCCATTCAGACGTTTCGTTTACGGTGAACCGTAGCGAGTTGAAGAAAACCATGAAAGTGGTGAATGAGGCGGCGAAAACTTTAAAGCCGGCCGGCGTTATTTCGGACGAGAATATCGCTAAAGTTTCCGTGGTGGGCGTGGGCATGAAATCCCATTCAGGTGTGGCGGCCAAGATGTTTCAAGCTTTGGCTGAAACGGGCGTGAATATTTTGATGATTTCGACCTCGGAAATTAAAATTTCAGTAGTGATTAATGAAAAGGACGTGGCCAAAGCGGTCGCGGCGATTCACGATAAGTTTAAGCTGGGAAAAAAGGCGGCGAATGAGCGTGGATAAAAAGTTAGTCCTCTATGACGCGTTATTAAGAGAAGGGCCTCAGACCGAGGGTATCAATTTGTCCGTGAAGGACAAATTAAACCTTTTGGAACTGCTCGATAGCCTGGGCCTTCATTACATTGAAGGCGGCTGGCCCGGCGCCAATCCTAAAGACACCGCGTTTTTCCAAGAAGCCCGCAAAATGAAAATCAAAGCCAAGCTCTCGGCTTTTGGGATGACCCGCCGCGTGCGTCAAAAGGCGCATGAAGACGTTAATCTGCTCAATCTGGTTTCGGCTAAGACCTCAACCATAACGGTAGTAGGCAAGTCCTCTGACATGCAGGTCACTAAAACTCTGGGCATCTCGCTCGAGCAGAATCTTGAGATCATTTACGATTCCATCAAGTTCCTTAAGTCCAAGACGGATGAGGTTTTTTACGACGCGGAGCATTTCTTTGACGGCTATAAGGAAAATCCCGAGTTTACCCTGAAGTGTCTGGAAGCCGCCTTGCATGGCGGGGCCGACGTTTTAGTCTTGTGCGATACCAATGGCGGTTCTTTGCCGGAAGATATTGAGGCGGTAGTGACTCGCGTCACCCAGCGTTTTCCTGGCGTGATGTTGGGCATTCATGCTCATAACGACTCAGATTTAGCGGTGGCTAACAGCCTGGCCGCCCTTGAAGCGGGCGCTGTTCAGGTGCAGGGCTGCATCAATGGATATGGCGAAAGAGTGGGTAATACTAATCTGACTTCGGTCATTCCGAACTTGTTATTTAAAAAACAGGCTTCTTTTATCCGTCCCGTGCATGTGGAAAAGTTAACCGAGGTTTCACGCCGGGTGGACGAAATATTGAACATGAAGCCCCGCGACAATGCACCTTACGTGGGCAAAAGCGCCTTTACTCATAAGGGCGGTATGCATATTTCGGCGGTCAATAAACTGAAGTCCTCTTATGAACATTTAGAGCCGGAAAAGGTCGGCAATCAGCGTAAAGTCATTTTGTCTGATCAAGCCGGTGTGGCCGCGGTGTTCAGTAAAGCGACTGCGGGCAAAATCAAACTCAATAAAGACACCCCTGAAGCCAAAGCCATTCTTGAAAAAGTAAAGCAAATGGAAAGCGAAGGTTATCAGTTTGAAAGCGCTGAAGCTTCCTTTGAAATCCTTTTGAAAAAAGCTTTGGGTCAACACCGTAATTTCTTCAATTTGGTCGGTTTCCGAGTCATTGTGGAAAACCGCGGTGATGGAAAAATGGTCTCCGAGGCGACGATTAAATTGACCGTCAATGGTGTTGCTGAAAACACGGTGGGTGAAGGCGATGGCCCGGTGAACGCGCTGGATAACGCTTTGCGTAAAGCACTTACTAAATTTTATCCTTCACTAAAAGATGTCCGCTTGACTGACTACAAAGTCCGTGTTTTGGACGCAAAAGATGGTACGGCGGCTAAAGTTCGAGTTTTGATTGAAAGCCAGGATGGCAAAGATTCATGGGGCACAGTCGGTGTTTCAGAAAACAGCATTGGCGCATCCTGGGATGCTTTGGTCGATTCCATTGACTATAAATTGCTGAAGGATAGCGACCGTAAAGCGGGTAAATCAAAAAAAAGGTCCTCTCGTTGAAGCACCGACCTATCGGCATTTTCGATTCAGGTTTAGGCGGGTTGACGGTAGTAAAGGCGATTCAAAAAGAATTGCCCAGAGAACGTTTGATTTATTTTGGCGATACAGCGCGTATCCCATATGGCAACAAAAGCCCCGACACCATTATTCGATACTCCCGGCAGATTATTCGTTTTTTAATTTCGCGTGAAAAAGTAAAAGCGGTGGTGGTGGCCTGTAACACCTCGTCGGCCTGGGCCTTGGATGAGATGCGTAAAGAATTTAAAATCCCCATTTTGGGTGTGATTAAACCCGGCGCTTACGCTGCCATCGAAGTTACCCGCAACCGCCGCATCGGAGTTATTGGGACTGAGGGAACGGTTTTTTCGGGAGCCTATCCCCGGGAAATTCACAGACTCATGCCGAAGGCGAAAGTTTTTAGCCGTCCCTGTCCTTTATTTGTGCCGTTGGTAGAGGAAGGCAAAATAGCAGGCCCTGTCGCCGAAGCAGTGGTGAAAGAGTATTTGAAGCCGCTGCTTAAAGAGAAGGTAGATACCATTTTGCTGGGCTGCACCCATTACCCGCTTTTGAAGAAAACGATCCAAAAGGTGGCGGGCAAAAAAGTGAAGATTGTGGATTCGGCGGATGAAACCGCGAGAACACTTCATCGTAATCTTGAAATTTATGGCGTGGAATTGGCGGGTAACGGCGGTGGGAAGTATTACGTGAGCGATCTTTCCCGGAAATTCAAAGAACATGCCCAAAGATTTTTGGGCAAAAGCATTAACCGTGTTGAAAAAATCTTTATTGAGAAATATTGAGAGGGTGAAAAATATGGCTTACTTGCGTTCAACCGCTTTAGCTTTTTTAGTTTTGATAGGTCTTTGTTCCGTACCTTCCTGGGGGGCGGATGAAACCGCGACGATGCCTACTAACTATGAGATGGTACAAGCTCCAACGGCTTACGTTTTGATGCATGGAGGATATGATTTAGTGACGCAAATGTATGAAAACGGCGGGCTCTTTTTAAGGGCTGATGTCGGCTTTAAAAACTTTTTTATGTTTGGGTTCTCGGCTAATGGCACCAATATGATTGGCCAGGGCACTATTCAAATTCAAACGCCGAAACTCTTTTTTAAATTCAAGATTTTAGATCAGTCGACAGCGCCCTTTGCTTTAGCTGTAGCCTGGGATGACCGGGGTTATGGAACCTTCTCCAATAATCGGTTTTATCCGGGTACGCAAAAGGGTTTTTATACCGTGATGAGCCGGGAGTATCCGGACTTGGGCTTTCTGCAGACCCATTTAGGGTTTAATTTGGTCGAATTTGATAACTTTGACGCCAGCCAGGATCTGGGGGCGTTTTTAGGAACCTCTTTCGCCGTGGCCAAACCGTTGGTTTTTAACATAGAAGCGGATAAAATCTTTTCATCGCAATGGGCTTTTAACGCGAACTTTGTTTTCAATGTTGAGAACCCCTTGAGAGTCGGCTTGGATTTGGTCGACATTAACAATCCCAACCTCTTCGCCCGCATTCTTCGCATTCAATACACTGGCTTCTTTTAACTGAAATTACTATTAATTAAAAAACTTAAGGACGACTTGTGATTAAGAAAATACTGGCGCTCTCTTTACTGGTCATGGTTCTGATTGGATGCGGCTCTTCGCAAAACGGAATGAATTTAATTCCCAAGGGTGATCGTGTCGCGGCGATCGAGATTGACGCTAATTTTTTAAATTCCTCTAATCTGAATTTGTCCAAACTAAAAGGGGAAGTGGTTGTCCTGGATTTTTGGGCCACGTGGTGCGGGCCCTGCCGTATGGAAATACCAGGTTTTGTGAAGCTCTATCCGCTGTATCACCCCCAGGGTTTGGAAATTGTTGGACTGACTGTGGAAGCTCCCAGCAGTCAACCAAAAGGGTATTTCAGGGACTTTGTGAAAAGTTTCGCTATTAATTACCCCATTGGGTTTGCCAGCGAAAAGACGTCCCAGGCTTATGGGATTCAATCTATTCCGGCGACCTATTTCATTGATAAAACAGGGAAAGTAGCCATGGTTTTTGTCGGCACCAAATCCGAGGATGATATTAAAGGGGTTATTGAAAAATTGTTAGCCGAACAATAGTGTTTGGCAGGTAAGTTGTTCCTTTGGTTTGTTTGACGATATAATTAAGAAAAGAAACGCGGAGGTGTGCCATGGGTCTATCGACAGATGCGGACGTCCGTGAAGGGTTTTTAGAGCTTTATCGGGATCTTTTTTCACACGTTTCTTACTTGGAAACGGTCATTGAAGGAATGATTCATGGACAGCGGGTAGATCGGGTTACGCTGGAAAACCACCTTACCCAAATGATCGCTTCTATTTCGGTGAACTTGAAAAAATACAATGTTCCCAAACTGCCGAAGCGTCCTCGGCGTAATCATCCAGATTATTTCCGCTATGAAATGATCCGCGTGACTAAGGTCATCAAGGGTCAATTGGCTGTGTTGTTAAAGACGTCGTTTTTGGTTGAAACGGGCAAAGAAGAGGATGACTATCTGCAAACTTTGAGCGACGCGATTGATAACGTCGCGGGGGCTTTTCAACATGTAGTGCGTTCGAATGTTTTAATGCCGGTAATGTTAAATTAATTTTTGACCGGATGAGGAATTGGAGTCCATGAAAGCTGAAAAGAGTCTTCACGGTCACGAGTACGAAGTTTTTAATAAGTATCTCAAAGAAAAAGATTTGAAGTTGACCGCTCAGCGAGAGCTGATATTGGGTATTTTTCTCAAACATCACGAGCATATTTCGGCTGAGGAACTTTATCAAAAGGCCCGCGAGAAACAGGATCATGTTGGTTTCGCGACGGTTTATAGGACGCTGAAACATTTGACGCAGTGCGGGTTGGCCCGTGAGCTGGACTTTGGTGATGGACGGATCCAGTACGAGCATGATTTGGGCCATCAGCATCACGATCATATGATTTGTACCAAGTGTGGAACTTATATTGAGTTTTTGAACACTCAAATTGAGGAATTGCAGGAGCAGATCAGCCGTAATCATGGTTTTAAGATTACGTCGCACCGTATGCAGCTTTACGGGCTCTGTCAAAAATGCCAAAAGAGCAAAAAGTAGTCTCGTATTAAAGGAGCAGTCCTATGTCAGATTTTCTAGTGTCGCGAGCAACCCGCGACAAACTTCAAGAAGAGTTAAAAATGCTTAAGACGGTCCGCCGCCCTCAGGTGGCTGACGCGCTGGCGGAAGCCCGCGCCCATGGCGATTTAAAAGAAAACGCGGAGTATGACGCGGCCAAGCAAGAGCAGGGTTTGTTGGAAGCGCGCATCCGTGAAGTGGAAGATAAGCTGGCTCGTGCCCGCTTGTTGGAAGATGAAAACATCACCGGTGAACACGTTTCGATTGGCTGTGTGGTTACGGTCAAGGATCAGAAGAGCAAAGAACAAGAAATTTACCGCATTGTGGGTGAGGAAGAAGCTGATTTCGCTCAAAATAAAATTTCACTCCGCACACCCATCGCGATCGGTTTGATGGGTAAAAAAGTAGGGGATAAGGTTGAGATTCAGGTTCCGGCGGGTGTTTTAAAGTACGAGATCACAAAAATTGAGGTAGCGGCCGACTAAAAGCTCCGCCTATTGACAGGATTGGCTGACTTTTATAGTATCTTTTAACAATTTAACGCTCTTATCCAGAGTGGCAGAGGGACAGGCCCTGTGAAGCCACGGCAACCGGACCCCCAGTTTAAAACTTGGGGTTGCTAGGTGCCAATTCCTACTTCGGTAATGCAAATGTCCGAAGTGAGATGAGAGATGGAAAACCAAAGTCAAAAGGCTTCCATCTCCGTATGGAAGCCTTTTTTTATTGAAGGCTCCTGGGAGCGAATTCAGGAGAATTTATGAGTTACGTGAAAGCTTTAAAGTGCCGTGAGTGCGGCCAGGAATACGAAAAAGTCGCCAAGTATGTCTGCGAGTTTTGTTTTGGCCCTCTGGAAGCGGCCTATGACTATGACAAAATCAAAAAAGATATCACCCGCGAGAAAATTGCCTCCCGTCCACTGAACATCTGGCGCTATAGAGAATTGCTGCCAGTAGAAGGCGAAAAGTACAACACGCTTCAAGAAGGCTATACGCCGCTTCTGAAAGCGGACCGCTTGGGCGCCGAACTGGGCATGAAGAATCTCTACATTAAAAATGACTGCGCTAACCCGACCCATTCTTTTAAAGATCGTGTGGTGGCGGTCGCTTCGACCCGCGCTTTGGAACTGGGTTTTGATACCTTGGCCTGCGCTTCTACAGGCAACCTGGCTAATGCGGTGGCTGCTTATGGCGCCCACGCCGGTATGAAACGCCATGTCTTTATCCCTTCGGATTTAGAGAAGGGAAAGATCATCGGCGCTTTGGTTTATGACCCTAATTTGGTCGGCGTCAAAGGCAACTATGATGACGTGAACCGCCTTTGCAGCGAAATCGCCGGTAAATACAAATGGGCCTTTGTGAATATCAATATGCGTCCTTATTACGCGGAAGGTTCCAAAACCCTGGCTTTTGAAACGGCTGAACAGTTGGGCTGGGTCGCGCCAGACCAAGTTGTGGTGCCGGTCGCCTCGGGATCTCTTTTAACCAAGATTTGGAAGGGCACTCAGGAATTTATTAAAGTGGGTCTTATCGCGGATAAAAAAATGCGTGTGTTTGGCGCACAAGCCGAAGGTTGTTCTCCAGTGACTACCGCCTATAAAGCGAAGGTAGATACTTTCCGTCCTGTGAAACCCAATACGATCGCTAAGTCTTTGGCCATTGGAAATCCGGCGGATGGTTATTATGCTTTGAAGACCATCGCGGAATCAAACGGCGGAGCCGAGATGGCCTCTGATCCGGAAATTATCGAGGGCATTAAGCTTTTGGCCCGCACGGAAGGTATCTTTGCTGAGACCGCTGGCGGGGTAACGATTGCCTGCTTGAAGAAACTAGTCGAGTCCGGCGCGTTGGATAAGGATGCGGTGACTGTGGCTTATATCACCGGCACGGGTTTAAAAACCCAGGAAGCGGTGGCCGATCACCTGAGAGAAGTGAAGATCATTCAACCCAATCTGGAAGCTTTCGAAGCCAGCCAATTACAGCCGGTTTCTTAAGTTTTTCGAAGAATGGATTGTGAAAAAGGTCTGGCAAATTCAGCCGTCCTTCAGTCATAATCAGCACTCAAATTCACCAGGAGGCTTCACCATGGCCGTAAAAGTATTGATCCCTACACCCTTACGCAATTTGACCAATAACCAGGCGGAAGTCTCGGCCGAAGGCAACACCGTGGCCGAATTGATCGACCAACTCAGCAAAAGCTATAACGGTCTTCGCGACCGGTTGGTGGATGAAAACGGCAAAATCCGCCGCTTTGTGAATATTTACGTCAACGAAGAGGATATCCGCTTCTTGCAGGGTGAATCGACCGCGCTGAAAGCCGGCGATCAGGTCTCCATCGTGCCGGCCATCGCTGGCGGCAAGTAAGCTCTCGTTTTAAAGGCTCCTTTTGAGGAGCCTTTATTTTTTTAGAAGGACAATCCCATGGCGAATCTCAAAAAATTGGTCGAATTAGATTACCCCAACGAATTGGTCACCGAACCGGTTCTTTCTAACGTTATTAAGAAGTTCAATATAAGCGTCAATCTGCGCAGGGCTTCTATTACCAAGGGCTTTGGCTATGTTCAAATGCAAATTGAGGGTGAAGAACAAGAAGTGAAAAAGGCCCTGGCCGAACTGACAAGCAAGGGTATTGACGTCAATCCTATCGAAAAAGACGTATTAGAGTCCTAATGACCTCAGCTGATCAAAACGATAAATACAGCCGTCAAACTATTCTTCCGGGTGTGGGCCCGGAAGGTCAAAAAAAATGGACTGACGCCCATGTGCTTTTAGCGGGTGAAGGCATGGCTTTGCTGGCTGGGGTTCAAGCTCTGTCGTCCGTCGGCGTGTCGAAAATAACCTTGCTGGTCCACGAACACTTTGATCCCTCGTTTTTGGTTTCTAATCCTCCCCAAATTAGTGTGGAAGCTATTCCGATGACGGCCCAACTGCCCAGCTTTACCGCCGCTTTGGTGGTCTCTCCCAACACGAAGCTTCGCCGTCAGCTCAACCGCGTTTTTCGAAAAAATCACCAACCCGCGGTTTTCGCCTGGCCATCCGGCAGCGGTTTCGCCTTGTTTACCAGCCGGTATCAAAATGGCTGTCCCTGCTTAGAATGTTTCGAGGTGCTAAATCCGAAGGCTTTCTCCAAAGGTGGCCATTCCATTGACCGATTGTTGGGTGCTTCCGCGGCATCTGAGGTGCTGGAACTGATTTTGAACGGCGACTCGCCTTTAGAAAACAAGGTTTGGATTACGGCTTTAGAATCCGGTTTGTCAGTCAAACACGAAGTGATGCCTACTTACAAATGTCCCGCCAAAATGATTGAGAATGGCGCGGTGGTGACGCCGTGAGCGAGTATAACCGGTACCCGGTTGCCGCGGATGTGACAGGCCTTATTGGCGAAACACCGCTTCTTAAACTCAAACGCATTCCCGAAAAAAACAGCGCCCAAATTCTTTGCAAGTTAGAGTTCTATAACCCTGGCGGCAGCGTGAAAGACCGTATCGCCCTTGCCATGATCGTTGACGCCGAAAAGAAGGGGCTCTTAAAGCCGGGAGGTACTTTGGTGGAACCCACCAGCGGTAACACCGGTATTGGTTTGGCGATGGTTTGCGCGCAAAGAGGGTACAAGCTGATTCTGGTTATGCCGGAAGATATGAGCCAGGAACGCCGCGTTTTACTCAAGGCTTATGGAGCTGACCTGGTTTTAACACCTGCTCAGGGGTTTATGACTGAGGCGGTCCGCAAAGCCAAAGAAATCAAAGAACAAAATCCCCAGTACTTCATGCCCGAACAGTTCGCTAATCGAGCCAATCCCGAATCGCACAAATGCACCACAGCGCCTGAAATCGACAAAGACACCGAAGGTAAGTTTGATGCTTTTGTGGCTGGCATCGGCACTGGCGGTACCATTACGGGCGTGGGGGAATATTTCAAAGCCAAAAATTCCAATGTGAAAATTATTGGGGTGGAACCAGCCGCTTCGGCTGTTTTGTCCGGCGGTAAGCCGGGGGTTCACCGCATTCAGGGTATTGGCGCAGGTTTTATTCCGTCGGTTCTCAACCGTTCGGTGATTGATGAAATGGTCACAGTTACGGATCACGAAGCCTATCTCATGACCAAACGTCTCGCCCGCGAAGAAGGTCTTTTATTGGGTATTTCCTCTGGTGCTAATGTGGCCGCCGCGCTTAAAGTTGGCGCGAAGTTAGGCCCTCAAGCCCGGGTAGTCACTATCTGCTGTGACATGGGCGAGCGTTACTTTAGCCTTGAGGCTGAATTTGAATCCGAATTGGCTTCCAGCAACCTCTAGTCGTTTCCTTTGGGTAAGTTCTTGTTATCACTCCCAATCTTTCTTACTGTATTTAAAACCGAGGTGAAACCATGTCCCTGAAAATCGAAGTCTATTCCGATGTCATTTGTCCCTGGTGCTATCTGGGCGAAAGCCGGCTCAAAGAAGCTATCGCTTCGCATCCGAAGGGTGCCGAAGTCGAGGTTCGCTACTTGCCCTACGAGCTTAATCCGGCCACTCCGCCCGAAGGGCATGATCGTAAGGAGTATCTCCAGGCTAAATACGGCGACCGTATTAAACAGGCGGATGAACGTTTAAAGGCTTTCGGCAAGCAGGCGGGGATTGAGTACAACTTTGATAAAGCCAACCGTATTCCCAATACGCTCAAGGCGCACCGTCTCATCTGGTTCGCGGATCAGAAGGGCGCGCAGGAAAGGGCTGTGAACGGATTGTTTAAAGCTTACTTTACGGATGGGGTTGATATCGGTGATACAGCCTCATTGAGCAAGTTAGCGGCGCAATGGGGATTAGACTCTACTGAAGTTGAAAAGTTTTTAAACTCCGAAAAAGGTCAGGAAGAAGTACGCGGGTTAGAAGAAGCGGGATATAACCTGGGTGTGACTGGCGTTCCGTTCTTTGTGTTTGACGGTAAGGCGGCGGTTTCGGGCGCGCAAGATGTGCATACCTTTACCGAAATCATTACGGATATGACGACCTAATTAACGCTCCACCCGCTGTGAATCTTAAAGTCCACGGGTTGCTGGGCAATAATTTTGGATTCTTCGACCAACAACTTCTTCCAACGGATATCCACCTCTAAATCGGGAGAAACCTTCTTCGCCATATCGAGAAATATCTGGTAATGGCCGTTTTCAGAGGCGATCAAGCCGCTGTAAAACTTATTCAAGTCGGCGTCTTTTGCCTCTTCCGTCAGCCGGATAAACCGCTCGCAGGAACGGGCCTCCACTAACGCGGAAACAATCAACCGGTCGGTTAAGTCGTCTTTACCGCCGCCCTTACGAATCAATTTTCTCAAATCATAGGCATAAGGGTTTTTGTGGGCCCTTTCTAACTCGCCGCCCTTTTTTTCCAATAGCTTTAAAGCGGCCTGCATATGGGCGGTTTCGTCGCGGGCAATGGCGGCCACCGAAGCCAGCCAGTGCAGCGGAGCCTGTGGGCCGGGCCAAAGGTTTAAAAACTCCAAGGCGTTATTGGCGGCTTTTTTTTCCAGATAAACTTGGTCGGATAGTAGAGCGTGGGTGTTTTCCAGAACCTGTTTAGCCCATTTGGCGGGGGTAAGGGTGAGCAGAGGTATGTCGTAAGAGGTTGGCACCGATCATCTTTCTTCATCATTTAAAGTGAATCGAACGACTTTGAAGGTAAAATGAAATATATTTTAACGGTAAAGAGGAAGCGTTGTCTCAAATTAAAAATAAAAACCTGGATAATCATTGGCTGCGCGTCTTGATCGAGGATTTTCGCTCGATGGGTTGGGCGATTGGCCAGGTCATCGCTAAAGCTAAATCCCCTAATCAAGTCCATAAAAGACATATTGCGGGTTCGCTGGCGTTTAAGACTGTTTTGGCCCTGGTACCGGCGCTGGCCATTGTGATGGCTATTTTGGCAAATGACGCCTTCAGCGAAAAACGGGAACAACTTTTAGATCAGATTGTGGACGCCATTTACCCGGTGCAAACACAGACCGACAGCACCTTTTTAGACCCGGATGAACCTAAAAATCTCCAACAGCTAAACAAAGTGGGGAAGCAGGAAATCCGTATCTCCATGAAAAAGTTCGCGGTTTATTCTCAGAAGGCCGGTCTTTTTGGTTTTGCGGGTTTTTTGATTGTTCTTTTTTTACTCATGCGCGACATCGAACACTCTTTTAATTTTCTCTGGGGTTTGGAAAAGCAAAGACCCTTTTACCTTCAAATGATACGGCATACGGTTTTCTTTATTGGCCTGCCGATTTTGGCGATCGCGTTATTAACTCTTAAGGGCTGGGTTTCTTATTTTGATATGTCCCGGCCTTTGCTCCATGTCTGGTTTTTTTCCACCTTTTTGCCGTTTTTAACGGTCGCAGCGGCCTGCGCCTGGATGTATTTGCTGCTGCCCAATACTAAAGTGGATAAACGCTCTGCAATTTTAACAGGGCTGCTAGTGAGTTTTCTTTTAGAAATGGCCCGCTGGTTGATGAACTGGTACACCCTCAAAATCTTCGAACGCTCCCATATTTACGGCGCGCTTTGGATGTTCCCCCTGATCTTGCTCTGGTTCTATGTGTCCTGGACCGTTATTTTGTTTGGGGCCGAACTAACTTACTTTGTTCAAAAACACCGCAGTCGAAGTTCCGCTTAATTCTGCTTCTTTTTCTTCTTTTTCTGATCTTTTGTTCCGGGGCGCACGGGTCTTAGCTGTTGTTTTCTCGCTTTGTTCTGCCCGCGGGTGATATTCATTTGGGCTTTCGGTTTTTGCGGATCGGGGACTATTTTTTTATTTGGTTTTTCCTGATTTTTATTTTGTTTTTGACCAGGTTTGGTAATGGGCGTTCTTTTTTGGTTGGCGGATGGGCGTTGTGCGGCAGTCTGCTTTAGTTTGGGTTTCGTCATGGATTTTGTTTTCTTTCCCGCCGGACTTTTTGATTTTTTAAGATGAGAATCGGTTATGGGTTTGGCTTTTTGTTCTGACGGTCGCCGGGGTTGACGCACCGGTTTGCGAGACAAGTCCATGGGATAGCTCAGGCGGTTTTGCCGCTTCTGCTGAACGATGGTTTTGATGCGAGACCAGGTTTGATAATGTTTCTTTTCACTGAGGTTTAAACTACGTTGGGGCAAGAAACCTGATTTTTTGAGGGAGAAGGTGGAGTGCTGGTTGGCGGTTACTTTCTGCACCTGGCCATTCTTTTTCATTTCCACGATGCCGTGAAAGGTGTTTGTCACCACATTGTCATCCTGTTTTTGAACCTCGAAGCCCGTTCCGCGAACGCCGCAGACCACGCCCCCCGCGTCTATCTCAAAGCTTGATTTGCTTTCATTTAATTTTTCAACTTCGGACAATACATTTCCCAGCAACAGTTCCAGGCGGCTGGTAAAGCCGTGGGTCGTGTTGGGGGTGAGATCCGCGACCTTCACCTGGCTGTTTGCCCCTATGTGAACAAGGGTATTGTTGTTGAGTGCCAGGGTCATTTCAGAATTGTCTTTGGTAATGACTGAGTCGCCTGCCTCTACCGACTCGCCTTCCTCGGCGGTTTCGGGCACGGTGGAATCAAAAGGCATAATCAGAGCTGTTCCTTTAATGTCCTCAATGGAGTACTCCAAAACGGTAGATTCTGGTGTAGGTGTAAAGACCAGGGCTAATGAGGTTGTGGGGGAAGCGGCGGCGAGAATGGGTGTGGCGACAGGGGTAGGTAAGGCCATTTCGGTACTGACGGGTTTAGGGGAGCGCTTAAAGGTTAAAGCGGCCAAAACTAAAAGCAAGGTGATCAAGATCAGCAGTTTTTTCATGGGGGGTATTTTCACGCAAAACGCTGAAAATGTCCTGTGGAATATGGTAAGGTTTCATCGCTTTAAACTGTCTTTTTGAGGATCGATTGAAAAAAAACAATGTTCTTTTATTCCTTCTCTTATTTGTCCTGAGGATAGATAACGTCCAGGCTCAAGCGGCTTATGCTGAAAGACCTTATCTGGTCTCAGCGTCTATTTATATGGCGGCTGATACTCAGGCAGATGTCTGGCTCAACGGGATTCACGTCACTCATTGTCCCCATACCACCATGGCGCTGGGGCCCAAAACCATTTTGGCCAGGCCTGACAGTCTCTGCCTCTTCAATAAAGATAATGTACTTTCCATCAAGCTGGAGGGCAAAGGCAGTTCTTCGGGTCAGTTTGTGGGTGTAGCCTATGCTGTCAGCTTCACATTCTCGGATGGTACTTTTTACGTCATGAACAGTTCATCGCCGGGCGAACACCGCAGTTTTTATATCCCGCAGAGAGGGACGGATGAGCCTGAAGGCTGGCAGGAGATAGGTTTTGATGATTCGCTTTGGCCACTGGCCAAAAACTCGAATGATTTGATTCCGGATACGGCCTCGTTGTCGGGCGCCGCTTTTGGTGGAACGGCTAAATTTTTGACCGCCTCTTCCACGGGTTATTTTATTCAGCACCCGGGTGAGAAACATTTATTCCGCCGTCACTTTAGCTTGGATATCAGCGTTAACCCCCGCTGCCTGCCAAAACCCAAACCGGCGTTAACTGTCCGGGTCAAAACGCCTACATCGACTTCCTTATCTTCAGTCACGCCGGTAGTTATTCCGGCCCACAAGGAACCTTTGGCGGCTTCGCCGCAATTGGCTAAAGCTACGCATCAAACGACCTTTTCGGTTTTGTCTCCCATGAAAGCCTGGCCTACCTCGACACCCACGTTATTTGTGCCTTTGCCGACCGCTACGCAGGTAGAGTCCGTTCCTACCGCAACCATGGTGCCGGTAGCGACACCGCATATATTTCCCACGATGGTGATTCAGGATGACGGCGCGGTGGTTTTTGGGCAGTCTAACGCGAATATTTTGGTGTTATTCGGTGATGGCCCTGGTTATTACACGGTGGAAGCGGTGGATGCCAATCACACTCACTTGAAAACTCTTTTAAACCAACGCATCATAAACACTTCGGAAATGTGGCTTACTTGGGATGGCAAAGACGAGCATGGCAAGGATGTGCCGGTCGGTCAATACTTTATTCTTTGCTCCAAAGAGGGAACAGTTCTTCAAACGATTCTTTTACGCCGGGCACAGTAATTGAAAGAAAACATGGATTTAAAAAATCTCAAAATTCTGATCGTAGGCGTCGGCGGGCTGGGTTGTCCCGCGTCTTTAGCTTTGGCTGAAGCGGGCGTCGGAACGCTGGGTCTGATGGATCCAGACCATGTGGAACTTTCCAACCTTCACCGGCAAATTCTTTATTCCGAAGAAAATGTGGGTCAGTTAAAGGTTGAGGCCGCCCAAAAGTATCTCCAGCGTTTATTTCCACAAACTAAAACTAATCTTATTCCCGAAGCCTTTGGGGCGGTTAACGCCGAAAAGGTTCTTCAATCTTATGATCTTGTTGTAGATGGTTTGGACCGGCTGGAAAAAAAGTTTGTTTTGAACGACTGGTGCGTCAAATTGAACAAACCTTTTGTGCATGCGGGCGTAGTGAAATTTGAAGGGCAAGTGCTGCCGGTGATTCCGGGCAAAACGGCCTGCCTCCGCTGTTTGATTCCCAAAATCCCTCCTCCCTTTGCCTTGCCCACTTGCCGGGAAGCGGGTGTACTGGGTTCTTTCTCGCAGGCGATTGGCTTTTTGCAAGCCTATGAAACCCTGCGCTTGGTCAGCCACCCTGAAAATTTATTTTTGTGGAAGTGGAATATTCAAAAACGAACCGCGCGTTCTATACGCCCGGTAAGAAATCTGGATTGTCAGGCCTGCTCGGGCAAAGTGTTTGAAGAGACTATCGGGGAAATGACCTGCAAAGTTTAGGCCGAAGACGCTAATCCCATTGGAAAGATTAACGTCCTCGCTTTTTTGATGTTACGACAAAATTACTTTTTAACCTGTTCGGCGGCTTCCTGAAAATCTTTAGTCAAATCTTCCAGCTGTTCCTGGCCCTTGTCGCCATAACTCTTTAAGAGCTTGGCCTGCTCTACGGCGCCTTGAAGATAGGCTTCTCCCATATATTCCCGGGCTTCCGCAAAGTCGGGGCGGATCTTCAGGGCTTTCCAGTAATTTTCAATGGCGTCATCCAGCTTTCCGGTTTTGCGCTGGGCATGGGCCAATTGATTTAGCACGTCCGCGTTATTGGGGGCGGTATCCGCAGCTTGCTGAAAGAGGTCGACCGCTTTGGCATAGTCTTTGCTTTTTACCGCGTCGAGACCCTGATTATATAAAGCAGTTACCTGGTCGATCTCGCTGCTGCCGTTGTCGCTGCTATTACCGCTGTTCGCATTGGGATTGCCGGCGTTAGGGTTACCGCCGTTGCTGCTTTGCATTTGTTGACTGCTGGTTCCGCTAGCGTAAACCATCGTATTTAAACAAAAGCAGCTCATAACAGCTAACGCTAATGCGGCTCGGCTCGGTTTCATCAAAGGCCTCCGGTGATTTGAGAATGAAAATGAACTCTAAGCTTTTATAGTAAAGCTCCGGGACAAAGGTTACTGAAAGTTTAAAAGCAGTCCACACCCGTTAAAGCGGTTGATAGGCTGTAAAGAGGTGAGTAAACTGTTTACCCATGAAGAAGTTAACTAAAGTCAAAACCGTCAAAAAACCAAAAAAACGTAAACCAAAAGCTAATCCCTCAAACCGTATATTGGCGGTGATTTTACTGCTTCTCATCGCGAGCGCTTTTCTGGTGAATCATTGCCGAAATGAGGATGACAAAGCCTTGTTCGCACCCGCTCCTCGCGGCACCCTGCTGCCGGTTCCGTCTGTGGGAGAAGACGGTTCTGTTGAAATGACGCCTACTCCTATTGCGGTTCAAAATCATCGTCCAACAAAGCTTCACCATCAGCCAGCCCGCCGCATCCATAAACTGGGATTTGTCGCTCTTGGCACCGGGGGCAACGGTATCGGCGGAGGGGCTGGCAATGCAAAGGGAACGGCTCCGGCCGCGACCCCGACGGCGGCAGACACTGCGACGCCTACGGCAACGATGACAGCCACACAAACTTTAGATCAAGTTCAAAAGGCGGCCGCGGGGGGCGATACTCAAGCCGCTAAAAAAATGGGCAATCTTTATCTCAATGGCCAGGGCGTGCCGAAAAATTATGCTGAAGCCCTGAAGTACCATTTGATGGCCGCTCAAAACGGGGATGAGGAGTCTCAATATTGTGTAGGACTCATTTACGATATGGCTCTGGGTGTAAATCAAGATTATCAGGCGGCCATGAGCTGGTATACCCTGTCCGCTAAAAAGGGGGACTCAATGGCTGAGAACGCTATCGGCTATTGTTATGAAACGGGCCATGGTGTGACGCAAAATAATACCGAGGCTTTGAAGTGGTATCAAAGGGCAGCGAATCACGGCAATACCAGCGCCGCGCAGAACATATTGAGCCTTCAAGAATTGATGCCAGCAAAACCCACGCCTGGTGACGCGCCCGCCAGCGCTAAATAAAGCACTTCATTTCAACCTAAATCCAGCGGCGTACCCGGCTTTTATAGTCTATAAATTCTTGGCCGAATATCTTCTCTAACTGTTTTTCCTCACGGCGAATCATAAAATCTACCGCCAGAATATTGACGACTGTCAGTATTAACCCACAAGTCGAACCCAGCATTAAAACCGCTCCGCCAAAGATAAAGACATTTCCACCCAGATAAAGCGGGTTTCGGCTGTAACGGTAGGGACCGGTAGTGATGAGTGAGGTTTGGGGTTGAAGCACAATGACTTTCATCTTTCGCTGGTAAAAGTCAAAGGTGGCCCAAACCCTAAGGGTGAAACCTGCAGCGAGCAGTATCGCGCCGGGAACGGTCAAGTCCATAAACTGTATCCAGAATATCTTGAAAACGATATCGAGCCACGAGCCCAGAAGGGCAAAAGCGAAACCCGCAGCTAATACGCCGATGTTGTGAAGAATGCTTTTGAGAAGGTTGATGACCATGACTAAGCCTACATCCGGGCTTTCGAGGATGTCAATTTTGAATTTTTGGAAGCCACTATGTTTTATCTCAACGATATGGGTACCGCGGCAGGCCAAAATCTAGCGATTGACCAGATCCGCTTTCAGTAATCAAAGCCTCTTTTTCAAGCTGGCAGGTGCCCGTGGCCGGACATAGGTAATCGGTACCCTTAAATTTTTTTGATTTTTTAAAGGGTTTGTAAGGTTAAATCACACTCCCGTCTCTTTTATTTTTTTGCCAAGGCGCTAGTCTAATAACAGGTCATGAATGCCTTTCAGGATCTGTTGTTCACCGATAAACCAGAAGAGTTGAACCTCTCCGTTTTTTTCTAATTTCTCCGAGTGACTGAAACCACCCTGTTTTCAATGCCGTTACCCGCCAGTTGCCCCTGGTATTTATTTCCGTTTATTTATTTTTAGCCGAGCTTTTTAAACGCTGCCCGTGGCAGTCACTTTAAGGAGGCCGCTGATGAAAGATTCCAAAGTTTTGAACAGTTTTTTTGAGAAAGAGCACCACCGGTGGAAAAAGGAAGTTCAAACGGTTTTTAAAACCGCGTTCAAAGAATATGGTTATGCCCTCAACCAAAAAAACAGCGGTTCCTTCAAAAACGCGGCCGCGAGCGCCCGGGATAAAAGCAGAAATATTAAAGGATAATTTCGAATGAAAAAAACTAAACAGCCCGAACACCGTCAACATGAGCGTGTTGAGTTCAATGCTGATGTGACGATTTATCCGGTAATCGACTCTAAATCAGGCAATGTGCTGGAGATTCCTTCGGATGGTATTACGGTTCAATGCCGTGATATCAGCGAGGGGGGCATTAGCCTTCAGATGGCTCCCATGAACTCTTCGGTCAGTATTGTCAAAATCAACTTTAAGCTGCGGGCGTATAAACCGGTGGACGCTTTCGCCAAATTGATTTGGAATAATGGCGGCGCCTGCGGGTTTCAATACATCATTTTGGATGACAAGTCCCGAAGCCATATCCGCGGCTTTGTGAACGAAAATAAGTAGAGGGAGATTTTTTGAGGAATAGGGCGGCGGGAAACTGAAGATTTTCTGCCGAAGTTAGAACTTCTTTCAATGAAGCTTATTTTGCCCCCCTGAATTTTTATGCCAGATTGGCTTTTCTGCTGAAAAATTGATGCGCCTTGAATTAATTGTGCCAAGTTCTTATTAATTAAGTACCAGCAAGTATTTCCTTCCTTGGCTTTTTGAAATTCCACCTATTGAATCCCCAAACCAATCTCTCTACCTGTTAATCACAGGACGTTTATACGTTCTACTGCTCGTGGTGCTATCACACTAACCGTGCGATTCTCATGAGCACCAAGGAGGAGATTCAGGTGGAGTACCAGATAGAATTTGAGAAATTAGGCGAAAGATACCGCAAACTCCGTCTTCGTCAAAAAATGGTTCAAGAAGACGTGATCGGGCATGGATTTTCGGTAAGGCATTACCAACAGCTGGAATCCGGACGGCCCCACTCCCTTAAGACCTTTTTCCGCGTTTGTGAGATGTTCGGCGTTAGTCCAGAAAAGCTCATCAAAGGCATTTTGCATGTTAGAAGGCCTCAGTAAAATCAATTGGGATAAAATAAGGCACCGCAACGGTTCAGCCTCAAACATCCCAAAACTTCTGATGCAACTCGTTTCAAAAGACAAAAAATCCCAAAAAAACGCTATCGGTCAGATTTTTAATGATCTCTGGTTTCACGGCATGGTTTACGAAGCGACCGCGCGTGCTGTCCCGTCCCTTTATGAGATTTTAGAAAGCCCTGCCTGCTTTGAGCGCTTTTCGGTGCTTTGGCTTTTAAGCGCCATCGCCAGCGGCAGGTTCCGCCAAAACGACCTTCAAGAAGACCATCCCGAGATGGTTTGGAACCGAAACGCGCTTCAGGCGGTAAAACAGGGACTGTCCAAGGTTTTGTCGCTTTTAACTGATGGCGATAAAGACCTGCGCCTGCCCGCCATTTTGTTATTGGTTTCCCTGCGGGAAGAAGCGGATCAAATCAATCCGGTGTTGTTAAGGCTCCTTTCCGAAGAACAAAACACCGATGTTCGGGCCGGTTTCGGTCTAGCCCTGGCAATGCTGGGGGATTATCAAAGCGGCGCTTTTGATCTGGAAAGTAAAAGAGGGTCGATGGCCCTGGCGAATAGCCTGGCCAAAGCCTGTTCTGCAAATAAGAAAATGAGCGGATTTTCTTTTAAAACGATTGAGGAATGTTTTACGAATAGCCTGTCCGCCGCCAACCAAGATTGGCTCAGAGATGAAAGAGTTTTGCTCAACAATTCCAACTTTGATGGCAGTTACTTTTGATCATTCCTCAAAAAGACAAAAATTGATTCGCAATAAAATGTCATGGAACGACATTAAAGTTTAATTTTTTTGGTCAGAATACTTCAAAAAAACACTACTTATAATTTCTAAGAAAAAACAATGTAAATTTTAGTTTATTTCCCTAGTTAAGATCTTCCGCTCATTACAGTGAAAAAAGCGGGATGTTTAAAAAGAAGCTGACCGCGTCATCCACTCTGGGTGAAATGGACCTCAAACAACCATTTAAATTTTACCTTAAATTCGACAGGGGCCTTGTTGCAAGTCTCCGAAACTGTGTTAGATTCGAAAAAAGAAAATTAACCGAAGGGTTAATCGATTTTGACTGAAATGAAAACGGTTTTAGTCGTGTTCTTTTTTGAGGCTACATAGTTCATTTTTGTCTGCCGTTTTACAAAGCTGTTTAAATTGTTGATTGTGTTACTGAATGAACAACGCTAAAAAACCAGGGGGCGAAATGGTTTTTCAACACGGTTGGAGAGTCTGCGCGTTCATTGCGCTGTCACTGGCGCTATGGAGCGGGAAAGTTTTTGCCCAAACCCCAGAACCTACCGAATCGTCCACCGTCACGCCGTCCATTACGTCCTCTCCGGTTGAGCTGAAAAAATTAAGTCTCGAACAATTAATGAACCTCGATGTCACTTCGGTGGCTAAAGAACCTCAGCCCTATGGTCAGGCGCCTGCCGCCATTGTAGTCCTCACTAACGACGCTATCCGCCGTTCGGGCGCTTCCAGCATTCCAGAGGCGCTGCAGCTGGCTGACAATTTAAACGTGGCGCAAAAAGATTCCCACGACTGGTCTATCAGCGCGCGCGGGTTCAACACCGATTTGTCCAACAAACTTCTCGTTTTGATAGACGGACGCAGTGTTTATTCGCCGCTCTTCTCCGGCGTCTTTTGGGATGCCCAGGATTATTTGCTGGAGGATATCGACCGTATTGAGGTCATCAGCGGCCCGGGTGGAACCCTTTGGGGTGCCAATGCGGTGAACGGCGTCATCAACATCACCAGCAAGAGCGCCAAAGAGACTCAGGGTCTCTATATTGAGGGCGGCGGCGGTATGGAGTGGTCACCTGAATTGCAGGATTTTGAGGCGATCCGTTATGGCGGCGCGCTGGGACCGGATCTTTTTTACCGGTTCTATGGAAAATATGATGCCCGGGGCAGCGAGCCTTTATTAACCAATGGAAACGCCGCCAATGATTCCTGGACGAACGGCCAGGGCGGCTTCCGAATCGACTCGATTACGACGGGACAACACCTGACCATTCAGGGGGATATTTACTCCAACATCGAAAGTATCTCCACCGGCGGAACGGCGCAGAAAAGCGGCGGCAATATACTGGAGCGCTGGACCCGCACCTTCGACGACGATTCCAACGTGAGCCTGCAGTTTTACTATGACCACACTTTTATTAACGACCCCGAACCGGAGGCCTTTTTATCCACATTGGCAGCGGCGCCGCCAGGAATTTTCACCGACAGGCTGGACACTATTGACCTAGACTTCCAGCACCATTTCCATTTGGATGATCACAACAACTTCAGTTGGGGATTCGGCTACCGCTACACCGACGATCTGACCGGGGCCTCCCCGGGATTGGCCTTCGCGCCTTCTCCCTTGCTGCAGAATCTTTATAGTCTTTTCGCTCAGGATGAGATCCGGCTTTTGTCCAATGTCTTCCTCACGGCGGGCAGCAAGGTTGAGCACAATGACTACACGGGCTATGAGTATGAGCCCAGTGGCCGGTTGAAATGGGATGTGACTGAAAACCAGATGCTGTGGGCGGCGGTTTCGCGGGCGGTCCGTATGCCGTCCGAGGTCGATACGAATGAGCGGGGACTGACGCCCCTTCTCAACGCGTTCCATATCACCTCGAGTATAAACGGGTCGCCGGGTTTCCTGTCCGAGGTCCTCGTCGCCTATGAGTTGGGTTACCGGGCCCAGCTGGACAAAAACTTTTCCACTTCCATCTCGACCTTTTTCAATAATTACACTGATATCCGCAGCACGGGCACCACTCCCGGAGGGGCGCTGGGAATCCTGCCTTTCGTTTTTCAAAACAACCTGATGGCCCAAACCTGGGGCGTTGAGCTGACCACCGATTACCAGGTACTGGACTGGTGGAGGCTGCATGCCGGCTATGACCAGCTCAACGAGTCGGTTTGGGTCGCGCCGGGCCAGCTTGACCTCAATAAAGGTCTTAATGAAACGGCGGATCCGCCAAACCAGATTTTTGTCCGATCCTCCATGGATTTACCCGGGCATTTGGAACTGGACCCGGCCTTCCGCTGGATCGACACTTTTACCTATAACAACAGCGGTGTTCCGGGAACTGTTCCGAACTACGCTGAGTTAGATGTGCGCCTAGCCTGGCACGCCTCCCCGAATCTTGAGCTTTCCGTTACGGGCCAGAATCTTCTGCATCCCTACCATCTGGAATACGTGATTTCCAGTCCCGCACCTACGGAAGCAATTTCCCGCAATGTGTATGGAAAGGTTGCGTTACGGTTTTGATCCTTTCCCGGCGCCATTTCCTCACTTCGATGATTTTGGCGGGCTTCGTCCTTCTGGGCGCAGGGCAGAGTGTTTCGGAGGAATATCAGGTCAAAGCTCTGTTTCTTTTCAATTTCGCGCAGTTTGTTAAATGGCCTTCTTCGGATTTTTCCAGCGCGAATGAGCCTTTCCGTATCGGTGTGCTGGGGGAAAACCCTTTCGGCACTTTTTTGAGCGAGACCGTCAAAGGTGAAAGTGTTGAGGGGCATCCCCTGGTAGTCCAGCACTATGACAGTCCCGCTGCGGTGAAAGACTGCAAAATTTTATTTGTCAGCGATTCTGAAAAAGAAGCGATCGGACAAATCCTGGCCGCTTTAAAAGACAGGGATGTTTTGACGGTGGGTGATACTCCTGATTTTTTAAAAGAAGGCGGCATTATCCGCTTTGTTCCTGAGGGAAATAAGATTCATTTCCGTGTGGGTTTGGACAGAGCCAATAACCTCAAATTTTCGATCAGCAGCAAGGTGCTCCGCCTGGCCGATCCGGGGAAGGATTGAGTATGAGTTTTAGAGATATGCCCATCCGGCGAAAATTGATGACCGTCATCCTTCTCACCAGCGGGGCTGTATTGATGCTCTCTTGCGCGGGTTTTTGCACTTATGAAATGGTCGCCTTGCGTAAGGGAATGCTGAAGGAATACACCACCGGCGCCCAGATTATCGCCGCGAACTCCACAGCGTCCCTGGCTTTCCGAAATGAAGCGGACGCGGCGGAGGTTCTGGCAGCCTTTAAAACTGACCCGCGGGTAGTGGAGGCCTGCCTTTATGACCAAAAAGGAAAAGTTTTAGCCCGCTATCCGGCCGGCGCGCCCGTCAGTATTTTCCCGACTCATCCCAGCGAGTCAGGCTACCGGCAAGACCATCTGGAGATTTTCTATCCTGTGCTTCAGGGTAGCCGGGTGCTGGGGACGGTTTTTCTCCAATCCGATTTATCCGATTTGAGCGAGCGTTACTATGCCTACGCCTGGCTGGCGGGAGCCATTATCGCCTGCTCTATTTTGCTGGCTTATCTGCTTTCGCGCATGCTTCAAAAACAGATTTCTACCCCGGTTCTGGGTCTGGTGGAGACCGCGAAGCTCATTTCCCAGGAAGGCGACTTTTCCGTCCGGGCTGAAAAATCCGGAGAGGATGAAGTGGGCGCCCTGACCGACGCCTTTAATCAGGTTCTCGCGCGGGTGGAAGATCAGGAACAGGCTATCCGCAAACTCAACGCCGATTTGGAAGAACGCATCGTTGAACGCACCGCCGAACTGGCCTTGACCGGGCGGAAGCTCGAGGAAAACAAAAATCTGCTCGACTCGGTTTTACACAACATTAAAGACGGCATTGTGGCGGTAGATGAAAAGGGCCGTTACTTTGTTTTTAATCCGGCTGCCGAAAAAATTATGGGCCGCACGCCTGAAGGCATTTTGGACAATAAAAGGATGGAACATTTTGGGCTTTTTAGGCCTGACGGTGTCACGCCTTTTCCCGAAAGCGAAGGCGTTTTGTCGAGGGCTCTGCGCGGCCTGGAAACCCATGACCTGGAAATGTTCGTCCGCAACCCGCTGCATCCGGACGGCCTCCTGATTATCACCTCGGGCCGGCCCCTATTGGATGAGAAGGGAAAGACCATGGGCGGCGTGGGTATCTTCCGGGATGTGACCGAACAAAAGCGGCAGGAGAACCTGAAGATTTACGCCAAGGCCCTGGAGAACAGCAACCGGGAATTGCAGGATTTCATCTTTGTGGCGTCCCATGATTTGCAGGAACCTCTGAGGAAGATCCAGTCCTACGGTAATTTTTTGCTGGATGAAACCAAAGGAAGTCTGTCCGAAGCCGCCTCGGTTTATCTGGCCCGTATTCAGACCGCCGCCAAACGGATGAGCGGATTGATTGAAGATTTGCTCCAGCTCACCCGTGTCACTACCAAGGCCAAGCCCTTTGAGTTAGTGAATGTCTCTGAAATTGTGGGTGAAGTACAGGCTGACCTTGAACTCAAGCTGCGTGAAACCGGGGGAAAGATCATGATCGGCGAATTGCCCGAGTTGGAAGCGGATCCTACCCAGATGCGCCAGCTTTTCCAGAATTTAATTTCAAATGCCCTTAAATACCGGAAAGCGGATGTGGCGCCGGTGGTGATGGTTCAGGGCAAGGCTGATGAGGGCAAGGGCTGGTGCCGTGTTTTGGTAAGGGATAACGGCATTGGTTTTGACCCCAAGTACTCGGAAAAAATATTCAATATTTTCCAAAGGCTTCACGCAAACGATGAGTACGAGGGAACCGGCATCGGGCTGGCCATCTGCCGGAAAGTAGTGGAAAGACACAGCGGAACCATTACGGCCCGGGGAGAAGTGGGGAAGGGCGCTGAGTTTGAGATTGTGCTGCCGATCAAGCAGGCCAAGTAAAATTTAAGGGGGACAAAGATGACCGCGAACCGAAATATCGCTCCGATTTTAATGGCGGATGATGACGTAGATGACCGCCTGATGGCGGGAAAGGCGGTCACTGAAAACCGCCTGGCTAATCCCTTCCGCACGGTGAATAACGGCGAGGAACTTTTGGATTATCTCCGCCACCAGGGAAAGTATTCAGATCCGGCCTCGGCGCCCAAACCTTGCCTCATTCTATTGGATCTGAACATGCCCAAAATGGACGGCCGGGAAGCCCTGCGCATCCTCAAAGATGACGAAAACTTACGTAAGATCCCCGTGGTCATCATGACCACCTCCCAGGCCGAGGAGGACATTCTGGTCAGCTATAACGTAGGCGCCAATTCCTATATCACCAAACCGGTCACCTTTGACGGGCTGATGAAGGTCATGAAGACCCTGAAAGACTATTGGCTGGAGATTGTGGAATTGCCTGCGCCGGATACCCAAAACGGTTCCGCTCAGAAATAAAAATGGCATCGAACGTCACTAGAGGGGGCCAACATGAGCGGTAAAGCGGTCCGGGTATTGGTGGTAGAGGATAATCTGGAGGATTTTGAGATTCTCCGTATTCTTTTCTCCAAGGTCAAACATGGCCGCTACGAACTGGAAAACGCCATCGGCCTCCCGGAAGCGCTGGAAAAACTGCGCCTCAATAAGCACGATGCTTTCCTGGTGGATTATAAACTCGGGGCGGATTCAGGCATGGACTTTTTGCGCCTGGCCATTCAGCAGGAAAAATGCCAGTCGCCCATCATTCTCTTAACCGGTTTCAATGATTATGAGTTAGACATCGAGGCCATGAACCTGGGCGCCGCGGACTTTCTCAACAAAAACAAACTGGACACGGACGTGCTGGAAAGATCGGTGCGCTATGCCCTGGACCGCAAAAAAGCGGAGGAACTCCAATCCCAACTGGCGGTTATTTTACTGCAAACCGCCGACGCGGTTATCGGCATGGATGAGCATGGCAAGGTGACCAGCTTTAACCGGGGCGCGGAAAAAATGCTCGGCTATGAGGCGGACGAAATCGTCGGCCAGTCTGCCACCCGTCTCACTTTGCCCGAGTTGATCGACGAGGCGAAATTGGTCTGGGAAAGAACCGTGAATGGGGAAGCCAACTCCAACTATGAGACTCTGTGGGTCAAAAAGACTGGCGAACATATTGATGTGGAAATTACGCTCTCGCCCATCCGAAACGCGAAAGAAAGAATCATCGGCGTCTCGGTGATCGGCAGGGATATCACCTCCCGCAAGCAGGTTCTGGCCACACTTCAGAAACAGGAAGAACAGCTACGCCTTTCCCAGAAAATGGACGCCATTGGCCGTCTGGCAGGGGGCGTGGCCCATGACTTTAATAATCTGCTCAGTGTTATCGGGGGCAATGTGGAGTTTTTGCTCGATAGTGTTCCCAAAGACAGTCCGGAGAATGAGGAACTGAATGAGGTTCAAAAGGCGGTTCGTCAGGGCGCCGAACTGACCAAACAGCTGCTGGTCTTCGGAAAAAAACAGGTTTCCCAGCCTCAGGCGCTGAATCTCAATGAGGTCAGCCAGGACATGAACAAAATGTTCAAACGCCTCATCGACGCGCAGATCGACCTGAGCATCATTCAAGGTAAAGACCTCAAGCCGATCCAGGCTGATCTGGGTCAAATTCAGCAGGTTCTTCTGAATCTGGTTCTGAACGCCCGGGATGCCATGCCCCGGGGCGGACGTTTGTTAATTGAGACCAAAAACGTGACGGAGGTCGGCGATTTAGAGAAGGGTTTTGAGAATTTCTTCGCTCCTCAAACCCGCGTCCGGCTCAATGTCACCGATACGGGCATGGGTATGACACCCGAAATACAGGCGCACATTTTCGAGCCCTTTTTCACCACTAAAGAAGGCAAGGGCACGGGCCTGGGACTGGCCACGGTCTACGCGATTGTTAAGAATTGGGAAGGGTCTATTTTGGTTCACAGCATTCCCAATATTGGAACTACTTTCTCGCTGACTTTCCCCGCTTATGAAGCGGAAGACAAACCTCAGGTGAAAGCCAAACAGCAATCGCTCATTCCCATGGGTCACGAGACCATTTTGGTGACCGAGGATGAGGACGGCGTGCGCAAAGTACTGGTGCGGGCTCTGGAAAAGCAGGGCTATAAGGTTTTGCAGGCGGAGAACGGTCAGGAAGGCGTGCGTAAAGCCGCGGGATACAGCGAAAAAATCGATCTTTTGCTGACTGATACGGTTATGCCCAAGATGAACGGAAAAGAACTGGCGGATGAGGTTAAAAAGTTCAGGCCGAAAATCAAAGTGATTTTTATTTCGGGGTACGCACAGGAAATTCTTTCGCAACAGGGAATGCTGGATGCGGGCATTCATCTGATTCAAAAACCCTTCGACCTGGATTTTATGGTGCGCGAGGTCAGGCGGGTTCTGGACGAAAAGTAAGTTGGGCTGGCAGAAGTGAAAGTTAAGTACGGGCGACCGGATACTCATTATTAATAAGGAGGCGATATGAAGTGCTCAGATTTTACGATTATGTTCGCGGATGACAATGAGCAGATTCGAAAGATTTACGAGAAGAATTTTCTCAAAGAAGGGTATAAGGTTGTTCTGGCCGAGCATGGAGCCAGGGCCCTGGCCGAGCTGAAGGAGCAGAAGGTTGATCTGCTGGTGACCGATATGGAAATGCCAGGCATGAATACGCTGGAACTTTTTCCGATTTTGAAGAAAGACTATCCAAAACTGCCGGTTATTGTAGTGACGGGGCACTATGTGAATCTATTGGAGGATTTTATCGCCAAAGGTTTCGCGGTGAAAGCGGTGATCAACAAGCCCGTCTCTGTGGGTGAATTAAAGGAATGGGCAAGGAAAATCCTTAAGATTGATAATTTGTAACCCTGGCGAAGCCGATGTTTCTTTTAGAGGTCTTCCTCCGGGGAGGCCTCTTTTTTTATTTCTTATCCCGACAATGGGAGATAATAGTTTTACCGTCTTTTAATGAATAATTTTTGAAATGGCTGCCGATGGTTCTAAAGACTTTATCCCACCTTTATCGTACCTACGGGCTCCGGGCGGCATTAGTTTTGTTGACTCTCTTTCTTTTGGTGAATACTTGGGTTTCGATTAAAAACATTTCCCGTATTATTCAATGCGAGCAACAAGTATCCGATTCCCGTCAAATTGTTGAGCAGATCCAACTGGTAGGGGCTTTGGCTGTGGACTTAGAAACCGCCTACCGGGGTTTTATCCTTTCGGACCAATCGAAATATCTGGCGCCGATGGAAAAAGCCAAGGAGAACCTTCCCCGGGCGGTGGGCTGGCTGGAGACACTGACATCCGAAAATTCGATCCAGCTGGAAAAAGCGAGAGCCGTTCAAGAACTGATACAGGAAAAAATTAAATTGAGCCGGGCGATCGTTCGAACGCGGGAAAAGTCGAAAAGCATTTCAAGGACACTGTTGATCGACGCGAATCAAGGTAAAACTTTGATGGACCGCATCCGCGAACTTTTAGATGAAATGACCAAAACGGAAGAGGCGCGGTTGGCTCAGCGTCAGGCGGAAGCCCAGTCCAGCGCCGACCGGGCCATTTGGTTTTTCGTGATCATGCTGTTTCTGTCTCTTTTTTTTCTGGGTTTGGGTTACTACCAGTTGGAAAAAAACCGTAAAAACCGGATTGAACTGGCGAACTACGCGGCCAAACTGGAAACGAGCAACCAAAATCTGCAGGAGTTTGTTCACATCATCGCTCACGATCTGAAGGAGCCCATTCGGATGGTGGTATCCTTCGGCAGTCTTTTAAAAGACGAACTGGGTGATGGGTTGCCTCCTTCGGCGGCCGACTCTCTTTTTCGGATACAGGATGGAGCCCGGCGTATGGGCGGTTTAATTGACGACTTGATTCAGCTAAACCGGGTGACCAGCCAGGCCAAACCTTTTGAGCGGGTGGATTTGTCGGTCATACTGAACGAAGTTCAGAAGGATTTGGAAATACGCCTGAAAGAATGCGGCGGCGTGATGGAGGTGGGTTCTTTGCCTCATCTGGAAGCCGATCCCGCCCAAATGCGCCAGCTCTTTCAGAATCTGATCGGCAATTCATTGAAGTACCGCCAGGATGATAAGCCGCCGGTTATTAGGGTGGAATCTGAAACGGACTCGACGGCGGGCCTGACCCGTATTTGGGTGAGGGATAATGGGATCGGCTTCGACCAAAAGAACGCTGAAAAGATTTTCAACATCTTTCAAAGGCTTCATAAACGGGAGAAATATGAGGGAACCGGTATGGGGCTGGCCATTTGCCGTAAAGTCGTGGAACGCCACCGCGGGGTGATTACGGCCCAATCAAAAGCGGGAGAAGGCGCCGTTTTTGAGATTGTCCTGCCATTAACGCAAAGGGGGTAAAATTACGGTTTTTCCGGCCTTTTTTCTGAATTTTTCTTGAACTAAATCCCTCCAGTCCCGTCTAGAAGGCGAATCCAATTCACGGAGGGTCCTTTGAAATACTTTACCGCCTTAATGCTGGCCGCTTTATTCCTGACGCAGATCAGCTGCGGTAGCAAAAACTACAGCGTGGCTCCGGTCGGCGTTCAATCGACCAGCACACCGGCGGTAACTCCCACCGCCACCTCAACGGTGATTCCGATGCCGACTTCGGCCACACCGCCTACCTATCAAACCACTTTCTCCACTTACGGCACCGGCAACGGCCAATTGCAAAACGGCTCGATGGGCATCTGTTACGCTCCGAACGGCAATATTTATGTGGCCGACACCAATAACTCCCGCATTGAAGTGTTCGACTCCACGGGCGCTTACGTCAGCCAGTGGGGCAGCAGCGGCACCGGTCTGAACGAATTTGGCACCCTGGAAGCCATCGCGGTAGACAGCTACAGCAATATCTGGACGGTCGATTCGACCAATTACCGTATCTCGAAATTCAGCCCCACGGGCACCCTGCTGACCCATTGGGGCAGCTACGGTGAATCGCTCACAGGGGGTGTTTATGATGTGCCCCGGGCCATCACGGTGGATTCAGCGAACAATGTTTACGTCATGGATGGAGCTACCATGTGCGTTCAAAAGTTCGACAACAGCGGCACCTTTAAAACTTTATGGAGAGTGGACGGCGCTTATAACACGCTGGAAAGCTCGCCGGACGGCATCTGCTCGGATAACTGGGGGAATATTTATGTCGTTGACCAGCAAAACTGCCATGTTGAGAAATTCACGAACACCGGTACTTTTGTCTGCACTATCGGCTCAAATGGCAGCGGCAACGGCCAGTTAAATCTGCCTTCCTGCGGCATCTGTGTGGATAAAAAGGGCTGTTTGTATGTGTGTGACACGGGCAATGGCCGCATTGAGGAATTCAACACGAACGGCGCCTATCTTTGCCAGTGGGGCAATACGGGTTCCCATACGCTTTACGCCTTTGATTACCTGTGCCTGAATCCGATCACCAACATGATCTATGTGGTCTGCGGCGGTACAGTGATGGATTTCCTTTGATTCTCTAATGAATTAAATTAAAGGAAGTTGGTGAAAGGCCTCGTTCCCATTAGGGAGCGGGGCTTTTTTTAAATTTTCGGGTTTAGGTTTACATTAAGAATGAGACAATAAACGGCGCGGAGAATCAGACGAGAATATAAATATCAAATCAGGAAACACCCATGTTAGAAAATCCCAATAAAACTTATGTCATTGCTAAAGGCTGGCGGATAGCCGCTGTGGCAGTTTGGTTTGTTTACGGCGGTCTTGGTGCCTTTCTGATGTGGAAGGTGAATCAGAATGCTGACGCGGATATGGCGAGCCAGGTGATTGGTTATTTAATGGGGTCTACCCTTGTAATTTTCTTTACGGGCCTGCTCATTAACGCGTTTTTTTACCGGTTCGAGATTGGGGACGGCAGTATTCGCAGCGTCGATTTTTGGAGAACCAGAGAAATGAGACTGGCCGACATAAAGGGCTATCAATACTCGCCCAAACGCAACGGCACACTGATCTTTCTTTCTGAAAGCCAGAAAATACAAGTGATGATGTTTTTCGAAAACCCCAAAGATTTTCAACAATGGCTGGAAGCCAACCTTAAGAATTTATCTATCTCACCTTCCCATCAAGACATGGCCGCCGCGTTGAGCGATGAAAGATTGGGCACTAGCGAGGAAGCACGCAGGGCGCAGATTGATCGGGCGAGAAAATGGAAAAAATTGAGCTGGGTGGTAGCGCCGTTTCTTGTCTGGGGCATGTTTTATCCGCATCCCTATGACGCGGTCATTTGGGTCGCGGTTTTGGCTCCAGTGGCAGCGAGCGGATTGTTAATTCTGTTTCCGGCTTTGGTTCGGTTTGACGCGCCGGCAAACAGTGTTTATATACCGGTCTCTCCGTTAGTCGTCATGCCTGGCTTAATTTTGGGAATGAGAGCGCTGCTGGATTGGAATGTTTTTGACTGGCATCACTTTTGGATACCCTTCGCGGCTTTTACCGTATGTTTGTTCATGTTGTATTTCGCCCTGGAAGGTGATTTGCGGAAGCGGCCGGGTTTAATGCTGGTTTGTCTGCTTTATTGCGCTGTTTATGGTTCGGGCGCCGTGGTTTGTTTGAACGGTATTCTGGATAAAAGCGTCCCCGCTTTGTACTCCGCGAAAGTTATCGGTAAGAGGGTTTCATACGGCAAACACAGATCTTATTACATGACGCTTTCACCCTGGGGCGAAGTGACTGAACAAAAAGAATATAGTGTTTTCCCGAATATTTTTCAGTCCCGGCCAGTGGGTCAAAAGGTGACGGTGTCTATCAAAAGCGGGGCGCTGAACGTTCCTTACTACTACATCTATTAAAAGAAGCGGTGGATATGAATTCCAAAATCGGATGGGGCATTTTATCAACCGGGCGGATTGCCCACACTTTCGCGCTAAGCGTCCGCCGGTCAAAAACAGGCTGTTTGACAGCGGTGGGAAGCCGGTCTTTCAAGTCGGCCAAAGCTTTCGCCCAAACACACGAAATTAAAAATACTCATGGCAGTTATGAGGCGCTTCTGGCGGATCCGTCGGTTGAGGCGGTTTATATCGCCACGCCCCATCCGAGCCACGCCGAATGGGTTATTCGGGCGGCCAAAGCGGGTAAGGCGGTGCTTTGCGAAAAACCCCTGACGATGAACGCCAGCGAAGCCAAAAAAGTGGTCGCGACCGCCGGCAAAAATAAAACCTTCTTGATGGAAGCCTTCGCCTATCGGTGTCATCCCCAGACGGCTCAACTGATCAAGCTCATTCAAAGTAAAGTTATTGGTGAGGTGCGGTTAATCCAATCCTCCTTCTGTTTTAACGCCTTCTATAACCCGTTGAACCGGTTGTTCAGCAAAAAACTGGGAGGCGGGGGCATTTTAGACATCGGCTGTTACCCCGTTTCTATCGCGCGGCTCATCGCGGGCGCGGCCAGGGGCAAAGCTTTCGCTGAACCCGTTGTGGTGAAGGCCGTAGGGCACATCGGTCAAAGCGGTGTGGATGAATGGGCCATGGCTTTACTGAGGTTTCCTGGAGATGTTTTGGCCGAAATCACCTGCGGTATCCGCACCCAGGGTGAGGTGATTCTGCGCGTTCACGGCACCAAGGGTTCTATCACAGTGCCGGAGCCATTTGGCTGCGGAATCAAAGCGGGGAAGACTTCAATCTTGGTCCATCGAAATGGTAAAACGGAAAAAGTGGTCGTGAAGAGCGACCGAGGGCTTTATACCTATGAAGCGGATGCCGTGGCACGGGCGTTACGAGAGGATAGACCCCAAAGCCCATCCATGACCTGGGCCGATAGCCTGGGCAACTCTAAAATTCTAGATGGCTGGTTAAAAGCTATTCGATTCCCTCAAATGTAACCGCTTTCTTTTAAATGACAACAATGTAAATTTTTTGGTGTTTGCCTTTAAAAAGAATTTATTTACTATATATCCATAGCTTGATCGGGTTGATTTGCGGCTTGTTATTTTATTAACGTCTGAACGGGGGGATGTCATGACAACCAGTATTAAGATCGCGGGCCGAGCAATTGAGATTCTTCACGTGGAAGACAATTTTGGCGATGCCGGTGTGATGAAGCAGGTGTTGAAAAAGGCGGGGTTTCCCAACCGCTTGACCAATGTGAACACAGGCGAGGCGGCTCTCGATTTTTTAAATCGCAGAAATGCTTTTTCCGCGGCGGTGCAACCGGATGTGGTTCTTTTAGATTTGAAACTGCCGGGTAAAGACGGCCTGGGTGTTTTAAATGAAATTCGTCAAAGTGAAGTTTTGAAAAACATTCCCGTGATTGTTTTGACTGGTTCTGAAAGTGATTTGGATCTGGATTGGGCGAACCGTTTGAAAGCTAATCATTATGTAGTGAAGCCTTTTGAGGTTGAGGGTTACAAAGAACTAACTGACATTCTGCGTAAAATTTGGATGAAAACCTTCCACAAACAGGCTTAGTTAAACTTTCGCTGTTCTTTTTGAGGTCACACCATCCGGGTTAAGGTTTGGCCCCGTTCTCGCTTTTAGTTTCTTTTTCATCCTTCAGGCGCTTTTCAGCGATTTTAACCGCGATGGCCGCGGATTCCTCGGTGGGGACTCCCTCAGTTTTGCGTTCATATTCCTTTTCAGCCCGGTCGTTTTTTTTGATGATGATTTTCTTTTCGTTGGTCTCGGTTTCACCTGGCAGCTGAAAGCGCAATTCCTGTATGAGCATCATGATGGTGGCCGCGACGGGCAGGGATAAAAGCGCCGCGAAGGGTCCCACGAGGACGCTGCCCGTGAGGAGGGAAAAGAGAATAACCGCGGCTGGCAGACGGAACTGCTTGCCAAATATCTTGGGAATGAGAATGCGGCTCTCCACTTCCTCGTAAATCAACATGGTGAATAAAACGATCAGGGCGGCTGTCTGCCCCTGAGACAGGGCGTCCAACGCCGCTGGCCCCACCGAGAGAAAAACACCGAGATAGGGCAGCACATCCGCCACGCCGGCAAAAAACGCGAATACCATGGGGTTGTCCGCGCCGACCAAGGTGAGAAGGATAAAGGTTAAAAGCATAATCATCGTACTCAGAAGCATTTGCCCCCGGATGTAAGCGCCCACGATGTTTTCCAGATTCAGCAGGATGCGGGAGAGCCTCACATGATGGGCGCGCGGAACCAGGCTAAAGAGGCCGCCCCGCAGGACGTCCCTTTCCAGCATGATGTAAAAAGCCAGGAAGATACCGCTGATGCCGTAAATCACCAATTCAACAATCTTGACGCTGTAGTTCATCGCGATGGCTCCGCCGTCATACTTGTATTTTCCATGCCGCACCCAGTCCGCCAGGGAATAGGCGAAGGGAATGTCGGCCAGGCGGTCGGCCAGTTGTGCCCGCAGAACAGGCAGTTGATCATTCAGCGTAGAAAGCTCATCTACCAGCGGCCGGATGGCCATCATCACAACCAGGGTCACAGCGATAAGCATCATGAAAAAAACCAGCACGATGGAAGTGACGCGACCGAGGCCGCGGTTTTCCAAAAATTTCACCGGAGAATTTAAGGCGCAGACCAGAAAAAGGGACATGCTGAGCACGCAAAGGACGGGCAGTATTTTGCCCACCAGCCACAAGGCGGCGGCCCCTAAAACGATCAGAAGTAAAGTGGAAGGGGCTATCTCTAAACGATGATGGTTGAAAGCGTGAGTGGGATCGCTTTTTGAAATCTTTGCCATTGTAACCTCGTTGGTTCGGCCAGGTGATTGTCATTAACGGCATTCAATCATCTCTCAGTTCTAGTTGACGGCCCCCGCCAAAAAATGTCAAGCGAGCGGTTTCTAAAATTTCAGAGCGCTATCAAATTGATAGCTAGAATTTTGATGAAAATTATTCGAGGTGATGACGGACATAATGAGGGCACCCTCTAGAAAAGCCGCGGAATGGGTTTTAGTATTTTTATGACTCGTGATTAATGACCGGCGTAAAGAGGAGTAGATATGAATTTTTTTATTTTGTTTTTTTGGCAGGAATCCCAAAAAATAAAAATCAGCCAGAGACGGATGGAAAGTGGAAGCGGTTTTAAAAAGACTTTGATGATTTGCGGCCTTTTGATTTTTGGATGGGGAGGCGTGGAAAAGGCATCCGCTTTGACCCTGCCGATTTTAACCCCGCTTCCCACCATCGTACCCACGCCGCCGGCTCAGCAAAATATCAACACCGATTCCAGAATGGCATCGATTAGCGGACAGCTTTTGAATTTATTGGCGGAGGGGCGCGCCGGTATGCAGGGACCGGGGTCGACTGAGACTGTTTTTGCCCTGGTAGCGCCCTTTATCTATAACACCAATCCCGCTTTGACCACTGGGTCATCTTTGCCGGAGTGGGATTTTGATCCCGAAGTCGAACTGCTGCATTCAGCTCCGTTGTTCAGGGGCGTCCTTCTGACAGAAGTGCTGGAAGCGGACGCAGCCATCTATCCGGATAATTCGCAGTACAACCTGAATACTTTTTCAGGACAGCTGCAGGCGAACTTCACGGATCAGGGCGTGGGGTTTGATGCCTCGCCTTTCGTGGCCTATAAATCCAATTTTGTGATACCGGCGAATAATTCGGGTTACGGCTGGGTGAATGACGTGGAACTGGGTTTTAACTTCAACCGTATTTTGGGGACAGGTGGTGACAGCGACGGTCGCAGAAGCGTGGATGGAAAAGACCGGCTGGAGATTGATTTTAATCCCGGCGTCAGCCAAAGATTTTTCAAGGTCAATGACGGTTCGGGAAATATCTCGGACACGGGTTCCAGTGCTTTCGAGGCCGAATTTCCCGTGGTTTACCGCTTTAACTCACGGTTGGCAATGACTTTTGATCTGGCCGCCTACACGCGCTATTACAACGTCAACCAGGTTCCCGCTAACGAGGACCGGGTGGATGAGACTATCAGCATACCCGTCTTTTTAGGTTGGACCATGATTCCGGACTGGAACATGAAGCTGCAGATTTTGGGTGCTTATACCCAGCAGTTTTCGACAGCCCAGGACCAAAACATTGTGCAGCTCAATACCGGAGTGAATTTACAAGCGGCCTTTTAAGCCCCGCAGACTCCTCAAAATGGTTTTCAAATTGATAGCTGAGAGTCGAGAAAAAGTACCGAAACTGATCGGACCTAAGCGAAATCTAGAATTTTCCCCTGCCGCCGGCGCGCGGCACAGTCCTTGCTTAGATTAAAGCTGTAGGTTAACGACTAACATTTTTGAAAATGAACAGGGAGAAAGCACATGAAAAAGTTAACGGCAGCGGTGATGGGATTTTCACTTGTCGCGGGTCTGGGCACGGCCTCCGCAGATGAGGGACTTCTGCAAACCAAACCTATTTTGAAATCGGACACCTCGGTGAAGTCCGCTGTGGGCGCCAATAGCGAAATGGGAAGCGCGAAAGTCTCTGTGACTGAAAACAATAGAGTGGAGGTAGACAAGGTTTCGCTTCATAAAATCGAAACGAAAATTGTCGACACGAGAAAAGAACTGGTCCGTGATTTTAAACGCCTGTCCGATGACAAAAAGCGCCTGGAAAGCGCTGAGGCCAGCGCGAGCGCTGAGATTCAGACCGAGGTGGATAAAGACCACGAAGTGGTCGCGAAAGATATCGAACGTCTGAAAAATCACCTGGAGAAAAAAGTCGCCGAAGACAAGGCTGTGGTGGCCAGATACGAGGACCGCGTCGCGGCGGATCGAAAGGAACTGGAAAGAAAAACGAAGAAAGTGGAAGAAGAGACAGCTGATATGACCGCGGCCCAGGAAAAAAATGACCAGGAAACCGTGGACAAGCTGAAAACCCAGGTCGAAGCGGACAAGGATCAGTTGGAAAAGCAAAAAGTCAAATT
>Ga0206920_1012_pt1 | contig 77654 bp, 69 predicted proteins | sample Alteio_BWOrgHeat_65_FD_152934 | JGI IMG/M metagenome (GOLD analysis project Ga0206920, IMG submission 152934) | Enriched cells from forest soil in Barre Woods Harvard Forest LTER site, Petersham, Massachusetts, United States -... | ecosystem: Environmental > Terrestrial > Soil > Temperate forest >...
GCCAGCCAACGCGAATATCTAGCTCAAGATAACTAGGAACCATGCCGACAGTTGTCCCACTGACAACCGACCGGGTGTCCACCCAGCGGAACGCGGGGGATAAATCAAAATTCCCAGGCAAATCAACCGAGGAACGCAAAAAAACCTGGTTGGCCGGGTCCGATGTGTCCTCAAGCCCATTACTGATGTCGCTGGCACCGGGTTTCACCCAAATATTTTCGTTCAGTAAATCGTAGCCAACATGAATTAACCATCCATCCTGCATTTGATAATCCGCGGTTAATTCTCCGCCCCACGTCTGGCCCGCCAGATTATTGGCGATAACAACTGTACTGCCCGGCGTTAGGCTGCGTAAGCTGTCGTAGTTGTTAAAGAAGGTTGAGATGGAAGTGGAGATTTTAGGGACGATCTCCCCGCGGTAACCCAATTCATACGCGATCAACGTTTCGGAAACAAAGGCGGAGCTGCCGGCCAAGATAGGCGTAGCGTTATTGGGCGCCACAACGTCCCTGTCAATGCGCGAGGGCTCCCGCACCGCGCGTGAAACCGCCGCCCAGAACATTTCTTTGGGGGCCGCGTCCCATTTCAACCGGACGCTGGGTTCCACCTCATATCCGGTGTAATCATCGTGTTCCAATTTTGATCCAATTGTGAAGAACCAGTCGGACGCCAGACTAATTTCATCCTGAGCGAACCCGCTATATAAACTATGATCCAATGTCGCGGGCAAAAAAGCGATGACGGGCGTGTTTTGAAGCACGTCATGCGTGAAGCGGTAGCCCAAGCCCCAGATAATGCTATTGCTCCCATCAATATGAAAGTGATGCTGGAAATCCGCATTATAAGTATCCAGGTTATCGATCAGGTTACCCGCGGGCCCAAAGGCGCTGGCCGCGACAGGGTCAAACCAATAGGTCCAGTCATAATAGAGTTCCAAACTCATGTCCGAATCCGGCGAGATCGGATGAGACCAGCGTCCGACTATATTGCCTCCGTTGTAGGTTTGGGAACTCCCTGCCGGTATATTGAGGCTGCTGCCGTAAAGATCGCCCTGCAGTGTAATTTTATTTTTCGTGTCGGCTTCATCATCAATCCTAAAGCCTCCCTGTCCCATTCTCCAGGCGTCATTGGCGCTGTTCCCGTTGGCGTAAACCTCGCTTCCACGGTCAAAATATTTCCCATAAACCCTGTAATAAATATTCGAGTCCAGCACACCCCCATATCGCGCGCCGGTAAAATCCTCCAGCCAACTGCCCCCGCCGCCCTCAAAGTAAAGTCCCTGCGTATCCTGGGCGCTTTTACTGGTAATGTTAATGACACCGTTAACCGCGTTGGCTCCCCAAAGGGTTCCCCCGGGACCGCTGACCACCTCAATACGGTCAATATCCGCCATCAGGTAATCCTGGACATTCCAAATCATCCCCGCGTAAAGGGGGGTATAGATGGTTCGGCCATCCATCAGCACTAAAAGTTTATTGGATAGTCCCGCGTTAAATCCCCGCGCGCTGATATCCCAGGTTCCCGAACTGGCCTGCGCTACGTCCAGATTATTAGCTAACCGCAGCGCCTCGGGAATGCTGGAAGCTCCCGAACGATGAATTTCGTCGCTGCTGACAACCTGAATGGCCGCGGGCGCTTCCGCGTAGGGCTCTGGTTGCTTTGCAACTGAAGTGACATCCAAATTCATCAATTCTTCTAAACTTAATTTTTTGAGTCCTCTCGGCGAGGGGGTTGTATCTTGTGTTTGCGCTAATGAAAAACCTGTGACCAGCATCAATTGAGCGATAAAAAATAAAGCCAATAGGGCTGAACGTATAAAACTTTTATTTACTGGCAATGGCGATGGCTTGGTTAAGGTATTGTCCATGATATCCAGACCCGAGATTCGAAAAGTCATTAAAAAACAAAAGCCATAAGTAGAACCTGTAACTATTTAACACCACAAATTCAGTTTACGATCTACATCACAGTCATTTTCCTCCTTCAAAACTGATGAAATTTAAAAAATATTTTCATTTTTCTACTCTTTGGCCAATAAAAAAGCCCCTTACCATGGCGGCAAGAGGCTTTAAAGACACTACAAACTAACACGTTGTTTACTTCTTTTTATCCGGCACAAAATTCAGTGACACCGAATTGATGCAATAACGCAAACCCGTCGGTTGGGGCCCATCCTCAAACACATGTCCCAAATGACCACCGCAACGAGGACAATGAACCTCTACACGGGTCATGCCGTAAGAATTGTCTGTGGTACTGGCGACGTTTTCAGAATAAATTGGCGCGTAAAAACTGGGCCAACCCGTACCCGATTCAAACTTGGTGTCAGAGGCGAATAGTTCCAAACCACAGGCTGAACAGGTATAAGTTCCCTTATTGTGATTATCCCAGTACTTACCCGTAAAAGGCCGTTCCGTCCCCTCTTCTCGGAGCACGTTATATTGCTCAGGTGTCAGTTCTTTTTTCCACTCACTATCTGTTTTCACAATTTTGTCGCCCATATATTTTCCTTTCTTGGTCACTTTGCCCGCCATGGCATGAAACGCCAAAGCCAAAATCATTAACGCGATAAAACTTGAAGCGATAACTTTATTCATGAGAACCACCCGTTCTTTTCTTATCTAACATTACGAACATATGAAGCGAAAAGTTACGCTAGTTTTTAGGGTGTTTTTGAATGTATTGAAAGAGTTCTTCAGCTGATTGTTCCACGGTCAAATCCGAATGATCCATCACAATCGAATCGGCCGTTTTGCGCAGCCCGCCTACCGCGCGGTTATAGTCCCGGTCATCCCGTGCCTGTACATCCGCCAAAACCGCTTCGAGAGTCGTTTGAGTTCCCGCTTTCACCAAATCGTTATAGCGGCGTTTAGCTCTTGTCTCCACCGAAGCGTCGAGAAAGAACTTATATTGAGCGTCAGGAAACACATCCGTTCCAATATCGCGGCCTTCTAACACCGCCCCGCCATAAGACGCGCTGTCCTCACGGCCCATTTGCTGTTGGCGGGCCACCAAAATTTTGCGGACCGGCACACAGTTGGCGATAAAAGCCGATGCCTGAGTCACTTCAGGAGTACGGATATCTTTACTCACATCTTCCCCATTGAGGAATACTTTGTTTTCTACTTCGCCGGGTTTAAGTTCAATTTTGGAACTCTTGGCCAAGTGCTCAAGTTGATCGTCATTCTTCAGATCGGCCTTGGTACGGAGTGCCGCCAAAGTAACCGAACGGTACATCGCGCCTGTGTCTATATGGAGATACCCCAGTTTCTTTGCCAAAGTTTTAGCCACCGTACTTTTACCCGCGCCCGCCGGACCGTCCATCGCGACAATGATTGGTTTTTTCATCGTTTAGCCACCTGTTTTAGAAGTTTTTCAAAGTTAGGAAACGAAGTGTTGATGTTTTCGGTATCCAAAATGGTCGTCGAACCTTGCGCTACGAGCGCCGCCACCGCCAACGACATGGCAATACGATGATCTCCGCCGGATGAAACCATACAACCGTTCAGAGAAGTTTTGCCCTTAATGACCCAGCCATCCTGAGTGGGTTGAATGTGCGCGCCCATCTTTTTGAGTGTGACTGCCATCATTAAAATACGGTCAGATTCTTTTACTTTTAAATCCTCGGCTTTTTTTACCACCGTAGTTCCCTCAGCTTGAGTAGCGGCTACCGCAAAAATGGGAAACTCGTCAATCATGCGCGGGATGATGTTTTCATCGTTTACGGTTATCGCCTTCAGCCGGGAAGATTGCACAAGGATATCCGCGATTGGCTCTTCTCCCTTGCCGGTCTTTTTAGGATAAATCGTAATTTTGCCGCCCATTTTCTTCAGCACATCCAAAATGCCGGTACGGGTAGGATTCACTCCGATGTTTTTTAAAAGTATTTTCGAGTTGGGCGTAATCAATCCAGCCACAATAAAAAAGGCGGCAGAGGAAATATCACCCGGCACCTTAATCTTTCGAGCTTTGAAAGGTTTGATCGGTCCATGGATTTTGATAGCGTCGCCCTTACGCTTGAAAGGAATGCCAAAGGCGCTAAACATTCTTTCCGTATGGTCACGGGTAGGTGTAGGTTCAATGACCGTGGTGTCACCTACCGCAAAAAGACCCGCTAACAGAAGAGAGCTTTTCACCTGCGCGCTGGCCACCGGCAAACGGTAGGTAATCCCTTTTAATTTTCTCGTCTCAATTTTAAGCGGCAATAAACTTGCGTCAGCGGGGCCGCTAATGCGAGCGCCCATTTGGGTTAAGGGACCGACCACTCTTTTCATCGGGCGGCGGCGTAAATATTTATCGCCAGTCAAACGCGTGGCAAAAGGCTGCCCTGACAGCAAACCTAAAATAATGCGGGAAGTGGTACCTGAATTGCCCGCATCCAACGTTTTCGCGGGCGGTTTCAGTGAATTAAGCCCCTTGCCCTGAATGGTCAGGTGCGTTCCCTTTTGCTTGATATGAACGCCCATCGCCTTAAAGATATTCATGGTTGAAATACAATCGGCGGAAGTTAAAAAATTTTCCACTTGCGTGGTGCCGTAAGCCAGTGATCCCAGCATTACGGAGCGATGTGATATGGACTTGTCCCCCGGAACGGTGACTGCGCCTTTAACCGACTTAACTGGTTGAACGACAAGTTTTTTCATTACAGTTTTTCCCGGAGGGTTCGGCCTTTTTCAAAAAACGAACGCCAGAAGGACCGCTTTCCTTTTTTAAGATTCTTTTCCAACAACGATAGTTGACGGCGGTATTGACTAAGGTAAGACAACACTTCCCTAGAGTTCATTTCCAAAATATCGCTCCACATCGAGGGGTTGCTGGCAGCGATACGAGTAAAGTCTTTAAACCCCGAGCCCACTGCCATTTTGATTTGTTTCGAGCGTTTTTCTTGGGTTCCATAAAGCTGAACAAACGCGGAGGCCAAAAGATGCGGTAGATGACTGGTCAAAGCCACGTTTTTGTCGTGAGTATTGGCGTTCATCAAAACCGGCTTGGCTCCCAAGCTTTTCCAGAACTGAACCGCTTTTCGAACTAAGGTTGCCGGGTTTTTGCGAAGAGGCGTAATAAAGATATAGCGGTTTTGATAAAGCAGAGCGTCGGCAAATTCCGCGCCAGACTTTTCTTTGCCGGCCATAGGATGACAGGGCACAAAATGCTGTTCGAGCCCCTTAATGGACTGAGCTGCTTCCACAATTCGCCCCTTAATACTGGAAACATCCATGATGAGTGTTTGAGGATGCATCAGCCCTTTTAATTGTTTCAACATGGGCAAGATCGTGCTTGAGTGAGAGCACAAGACAATCACATCGGCGTTTTCTACGGCCTTTTCAAAGGTCGGCATCACTTTCAAAATGCGGGAAGCTTTTTTACGCGAAGAGGCGCGGTGATTCCACCCAACTATTTCTAAACCCTTTTTCTTTTTTAGCGCCAAAGCCAAAGAGCCGCCTAAAAGACCAACGCCAATGACGGCTATTTTTTTGCGCTTTGTCATTAAGACTTCGCTCCCGAGTTGGAATAAACTTGTCCAAACGCCGTTAAAAATTTTTCAGTTTCCTCAACCGTGCCCGTCGTCACCCGCAGAGCATCTGGCCCCATGGGGCGGACAATGACACCTTTGAGCAGTAATTGTTGATACAAGTCCTGAGCTTGCGGGACTTTAAAATAAACAAAATTGCCTTGGCTTGGCACAGGCTTCAACCCTAAACGAGTTAGCCCTTCACTGATTTTTTGGCGCATAGCTTTATTCAGTTCCAGAACTTTTCTCAAATGGTCGCTATCGGACAAGGCGGTCTGTGCGGCGCTTAAGGCCAGCGCGTTGATGTTAAAGGGTTGGCGCGTTTTTTGGAAAACCGAAACCAAATCTGGATGCCCAATTCCATAACCCACCCGTAAACCAGCCAAACCATAAACTTTCGAGAAGGTACGCAAGACCACCAGATTGGGATAGTCTTGAATCAGTTTCAGCGATCCTAAATAAGTTTTTTCCTCAACGTACTCGTAATAGGCCTCGTCTAAAACCACCAAAACATTGGGCGGACAAATTTTTAAAAAAGCCTCAATAGCCAACAGGGGCACGAATGTACCTGTTGGGTTATTGGGGTTGCAAATAAAAACCAACTTGGTTTTAGGTGTTAACGCGTTGGAGAACGCCGCCATATCATGCGTGAAGTCTTTGAGAGGAACGACTTTAGCCACACCCTCAAACAACTGGGTGGACAAGGGATAAACCACAAAAGATTGGTCGGCAAACATCACTTCATCGCCGGGATTTAAAACCATTTGAGACAGCAGCACCAAAAGCTCGTTCGAGCCGTTGCCAATCATGATCTGACTCGCGTTTACGCCTAAATGTTTCGCCAAGGCCTGCGTCAGGCCATGCGCCGAACCATCCGGATAGCGGCTGATATTGCTCAGTTGTGTTTTAAGCATTTCCAAAACCTTGGGTGAGGGACCCAAGGGATTTTCATTGGAAGCGATTTTGGTCGCGTTTTTAACCCCCAGTTCCCGCTCGAGTTCTTCGATGGGTTTGCCGGGAACATAAGCTTTGATAGCGGTTAAATTAGAACGCAGAGGAACTTGAAAGCCCATTACTGCTCGCAGCGGGGATAGGACCCCAGGACCTTCACCGTCAACGAAGCCTTTTCAATTTCAGCAATGGCTCTTTTAGTTTTCGGATCATCGATGTGACCCAAAAAGTCGATAAAGAAATAATAGTCCCATGCCTTTTTGCGCGAGGGTCTGGATTCAATGCTGGTCAAATTGAAGCCTTGTTTTTCAAATGGCTTCAGCAAAGTGAACAAAGCGCCCACCTTGTCTTTAATCGAAACCATAATCGAGGTTTTATCTTTACCCGTTTTTTCTGCATTGGTTTTACCAATCACTAAAAACCGCGTGTAGTTGTCTTGCATATCCTCGATGCGCTTGGCAATGGGCTTTAAGTGGTTCAACTTGGCGGCCAAATCGGACGCGATAGCGGCCGCGTATTCATCTTTCGAGGCTAGCTGCGCGGCCTTCGAAGTACTGGTACTTTCGATAATCTTAACGCCGGGCAAATTTGCCTCTAGCCAGATACGGCACTGCCCCAAAGCGACCGCGTTGCTGTAAATCTTTTTCACTTTTCGAATATCACCGCTTTTGGACATAATCGTATGTGATATGGGCATGAGAATTTCGGAACAAATGCGCAGATCCGATTCGACAAAGAGATCAAGCGTGTGAAACACCACACCCTCGGTTGAGTTTTCAATCGGCACCACACCGTAGTGCGCGCGTCCTCGTTCCACTTCCAAGAAAACATCCTTCAGTGTGGAACCGCTGACATATTTAGAAGACGACCCGAATTTTTGCACCGCCGCGATTTGTGTATTACTGCCGGCCAGACCGAAGTAAGCGATCTTTAAAGGAGACTCCAAAGCCAAAGAGCCAGACATCACTTCGCAGAAAATAGCTTCCAACGTTGAAGTGGGAAAGGGGCCCTTGTTCATCTGGCCTACCCGGCGATAGACTTCCATTTCGCGGTGAGGGGCATAAAAATGCATTTTACCCTCGGTTTTCACCGCCTTCACTTTGAGAACATTTTTGGCGCGTTCATTGAGAAGCCGGACCAATTGGGAGTCGATACGGTCGATGTTTTTACGGATATTTTGAAGTTCAGCTTTTTTGTTTTTCACGCTCGAAACCTTGGTAAATTTCTATAAAATGCCGGCGAGTGTGGAGATTATATTATATTTTTAAAGGCCGAAGGAAAGATTATGGAAACCCTGCTGAGAAGTATCAAATCACCATGGATTATCGTTTTAGCGCTCGCCTGCGTTGCGGGGACCCTGGGTTTCATGCTGTCTTATCAAGATGAACAAACACAATTTTCTCAAATGGCTTCAATTGCGGAGTCTCATTTATCTTATGCCTCCCAATTAAAAGACGACATGGCGTTAATTGATTGGTCAAAAGGTTTAGAAAAACTTCCATCTATACTCGCCTTTAGAGCCTCCTTCGATAACAAGGTCATCGCTGAGGGCGGCAACAAGCAGTTTTGCCCTGACACAATGCCCAACGGCGTTTCGTTTGAGTTTCCCTATCGCTGGATCGTTCAATGGCAGAAAGACTCCGCGCCGCTGCAATTAACTATGGTCTTTCAGAATTTCCGAGGTCCCCTCTTTTGGAGCCTTTGTGTTTTCCTTATTTGTCTGGGAACTGGTTGGGTTTTAATTGGTTATATGCACTCACATCAAGCTTTAACCCCAACTGGCGCGGCTGAACCCGCGCCAATTAAGAAGCACAGCGCCGTCAAACCGATCATCAATGTCGCTAACGAACAAAGCTATACCCTTGCTTTAGACAAAGATTACATGATTTGTCAGGTAACCCCGTTGGCGGCTAAAGTATTGGATAAACAGGTTTCAGACCTGGTGGGGAGTCACTTTTTAGACCTTTTACCTGACCCCGCTGTGATGAAAGCTATTGAGGAAGCTAAAGAGATAAGGCTGATCAAACCTTTTCCCTCCCACCCAAACCTTGGCGCACTGCTTCAGCCCGCTGCCCATGGAACGGTTCTTATTTTGGAACCCCAACTGGGCTCCGAAACGGCCTAAAATCAGCGATTTAATTGACTTTTAACCACTGAAAATTTAAACTGCCTTCAGACTTCAACTAATACGCTTACCAGGAACGAACACTTGCGCGAAACCTTCAAAAGTCTCTCCATTTTTTCCGCAATGCTGATGCTGCTCCTTATGATCTCAACTGGTTGCGACGTCAATATTCCTGGCTGCGGAAAAAGATCTCTTCCCTTTTTTAAACAAATGCCGCCTGCCGCAGTCAACAATAATACCGTTGCCCCATTAACCGCCTCTGCCCCCGCGCCTGCGGTAAATAACGCGATTTCTAATAGCTCCAGCCCGGCTATGGCCACAAAACCAACTATGAAAGTTTCGAACACGGTCGCCGCACCGTTACCGACCCCGGTTCCAGTTGATGTAGAAAAAATCGCCTTTACCACGATGGAAGATAAACAACCGACACTTTGGACAATGAATACCGACGGAACCGAAAGAACCCGATTGACCCCCGTTGGAACTAGCAGCTGGGATCCGCTTTGGTCGCCCAATGGAAAAATCTTAGCCTTCCTGTCTACCGCCAATGATGGAAAAGTGAACTTATACATGGTGCCAAAAGGCGGCACTCAACTAGTTCAGCTGACTTCATGGGAAGACATGAAAATGCCTGACTCGACCCGTCATCAACCCCTGTTTACCTGGTCACCTAAAAGCGATCAAATTGTGTACGGATATAAAAACCAAGTTTGGTTGATTCAATTAGACACACAGGAACAATCCACCTTAGTAAACGCTGATCCCTCTTACTCTATTGAATCAGTTACCTGGGCGCCCCACCGGGAAAACAAATATGTTGCCTATACCGTTCGTAAAGGCCGTAATTATTACAGTGTTATGCTGGTTAATCCCCGCTTAAAGGATAAGCTAACTTTAATTGAGGCGATTAAAACCGTTCCCGCCATCAGCTGGAGTTCGGGTGCCGAAAAAGTGGCTTATGTCAGCGGCAATAGAGCCCTCTATACAACCACTGTGGAAGAAAGCTCTCCCAAAGTAGTGATCAACAATGCAAGCCCCGACTTGGGGCCATTTGTAGCTTATTCGCCTGTTGAAGGCGCGGCCAAATTAATGCTTTTGGCCAAGCAAACTAGCGGCGATACCGGTTATAAAGTCGCTCTGGTGGATCAAGCGGCCAAAACCGATCAGGATACGGGCACTTTAAAATATTTAACCCCGGCTGGCGTTGAATACGCTACCTGGTCTCCCGACAGCACCAAGATCGCGTATGTTATTTCCGGCGAGTTATGGATCATGGAATCTGGCAGCGGGTTGAGCAAAACACGAATTGCTTTAACGGGCATTCAATCTCCAGATTGGTCAAAAAAATGAACAACTTCAAAAATGCTGTGAAAAACTTCTCACAAATCGCACTGGCAGCGCTGGTGGTTGCCGGTTTTATCGCATTGCCCTTGACCGGTTGCAGACACAAAAAAGAACAAGTGGCCGCTCCTACTCCAACACCCACTCCGGTTCCTGTTTTAGGAAATGTGGTATTTGTTCAAGGAGGACACTTAGTTGAATTCAATCTGTCGAACTCACAAATCACGCCTTTGACCAGCGGCAAAAGCACAGAATGGTTCCCCTCGGTTTCGCCCAAAGGTGACGAAGTGCTCTATTGGTCAAACGCGGATGCCACCGTTTACAATCTTTGGAAGTTAAATCTAATTAATTCCCAACGTACCCAATTAACCTTTAATGACACCGATGGATTGCACTCCAACGAAAAAAACCTTTTATTGAATACCGCGGCCGCTTGGTCAAACGATGGAAAAAGCATCATTTACGCTCAAGATGGTGATATTTGGTCGATTGATGCCGACGGCTACAACCCCAGAACTATTTTGGCTGGCCATTCAGCTTTGTGCCCCAACTTTTCGCCGGACGGAAAATCAGTTCTCTACCTTTCCAACGCGAACGACACCGTTTACAACCTCTATGTTTTTACTCAATCGGATAAAACCATTAAAAAAATCACCAACTATACCGATTGGAGTGTTGGCTCCCCCAGCTATTCAACTGACGGAACTAAAATTTTGTTTAATTTATACCGCGGGGATGTCACTCAGCTTTACACCGCGAAAACCGATGGAACTGAACCGATCAATTTGACAAACAATGTACGGAGTCTTTCACCCAGATTTGGTCAAGGCGACAAAAAAGTTTATTATTCGGCCTATGGAGCTGGTGAAGATAGCGGCTTGAACATTTACGTGATGAGTTCAAATGGCACCGACGTTAAAGAACTCACCACTAATGGCGGCGCCTCTCCCAGCTGGGCAACCACGATAGCGCCCGTTGCCGCGGCTATTACAGCAGCGCCAACCCCGTTACCGGTTACCGTCGCAAAACCCGCTCACAAATAACTAATTAAAGAATTTCTGGATAAAGCGGAAATTTCTTAGTTAATTCAGCGATTTCTCCCTTTACCTTTTGGCGAACAGATTCGCTCTCGGGCGCCGAAATCACATCATTTATCCATTTAGCGACCAGCTTAAACTCCGCTTCTTTAAACCCGCGGGTTGTTAAAGCCGGCGCTCCCAAACGAATACCGCTGGTCAACAAAGCCGATTCGGTGTCATAGGGCACGGAATTTTTGTTGGCTGTAATATTCGCTTCATCCAAGGTCAACTGCGCTTGCTTACCGTTGATTTTCTTGTTTCTCAAGTCGATCAACATCAAGTGATTGTCCGTACCGCCTGAAACAATCTCGAAACCATAACCCATTAAAGATTCAGCCAATGTTTTGGCGTTCGATCTAATTTGTTTGGCGTAAGTTTTAAATGAAGGTTGAAGAGCCTCATTGAAAGCAACCGCCTTGGCCGCGATAACGTGCATCAAAGGCCCGCCCTGAATACCCGGAATGATTTGACTATCGATGAGTTCACCCATCTTGCGCACACGGCCGCTTTTGGGAGCTGTAACACCAAAAGGATTCTCAAAGTCTTTTCCCATCAAAATAAGGCCACCACGGGGTCCGCGAAGCGTTTTGTGGGTCGTCGTCGTTACCACATGACAATGAGCCATCGGATTGTTTAATTCCCCGGCTGCAATTAAGCCGGCGGTGTGCGCGATGTCAGCCCAGAGAAAAGCTCCTACCTCGTCCGCAATTTGACGGAAGGCCGCGTAATCCCAATCTCTAGAATAAGCGGAGGCACCGATGCTGATCAGTTTAGGTTTATGTTTGCGGGCCAAATCCCTGGCTTGATCCATGTCAACTCGACCGTCTTCTTTACGGGTTTGGTAAGCGAAGAAGTTATACATTTTGCCCGAGAAATTACCCTTAAACCCATGGGTCAAGTGTCCACCGTGGGATAAGTCCAAACCCAAAACGGTATCGCCAGGGTTAATGAAAGTGAAATAGACCGCCATGTTGGCCTGGCTGCCTGAATGGGGCTGGACGTTTACATATTCAGCGTTAGAAAAAAGCTTGGAGGCCCTTTCACGGGCGAGATTTTCAACAATGTCCACATACTCGCAGCCACCGTAGTAGCGGTTCCCTGGATAGCCTTCAGCGTACTTGTTAGTCATCACACCGCCCTGAGCGGCCATTACCGCCAGGCTGGTAAAGTTTTCAGAAGCGATCAACTCCAGTTTCTCGTTTTGCCGTTTCAATTCATTACGGTTCGCTTCCCAAACTTGCGGGTCGGCTTTCAAGAAATCTGAGGACATAGAGAGTAGCTCCTTGGGTTATTAGCGCAGCCAGTCAACAACATCACCTTCTTTGAGCCCCCATTGTTGAGAAGCGCCTTGCGGAATCTCAAGACAGCCGTAGGTGTGGGTGGGACCGACAAAAACCAGCCAGGGTTTGGCTGAAAGGTAGACGCGGAGTATTTTATTGTTTTTATCCAAAAAAAGAAGGTCTGGCCGTAAAAAAGTGAAGAAAGTATGAACTGAGGCGCATCGCGGAAAATAAATACCCTGGTGGGTCGGAGGCCAATTTAACCGGCCCATGAGACCAATTAACCGGTCACGGAAACTCTCTGCATGAAGAACGACAGGTTCGAGCTTCACTGATTCAAAAACTGCAAAACAATAGGCCCGAAAATTATCAAGAAAGTCACGGGCATGATGAAAAAGATAAGAGGAAATAAAAGTTTCACGGGCATTTCCTGAACAGCCTTTTCGGCTCTTTGCGATTGTTTGTCCCGAATGGTCATGGACAACTGTTGAAGCATTTTGGCAATTCCCGTCCCAAACCGTTCCGCTTGAATCACGCTGGTTGTGAATAAAGAAAAATCGGTCAAATTCAGCCGTTCGGTCACGGATGTGAAAGCTATTTTACGGCCTGCTCCGCTTCGGGTTTGTTCCATAATTTTGGAAAGTTCCTCTTTGAGCGCCCCCGATTTAGCGTTGCGAAGATATTGATCTAATCCTTGTTCCAGCGACAATCCCGCCTCAGAACAGAGCGATAAAACCTCTAAAGCGTTGGGTAGCTCACGCAATAAATCTTTTTCCCTTTTTTGGGCTTTGTCATTCAGCCAAACTAATGGCAAAGCAATTCCAACCGCGATACTGATCAAAGCCAGTTCCATACTGCCGGCCAGCGCGCCAAAAAGAAGGCCAAAGCCAAAAGCCATCAAAACCTGATAGCCTAAAACATCCTCAGATTTAAACTGGTTTAAATTGGCTCTCCGAAGTTGAGTCGACAAATAATTCAAATAATTTTTAAACGCGGGTTTGGTAAGAAAAACCGAAAGTTTTTCTTTAAACATATCAATAAACGCCTGAAACGGAATAGCTCGTTTTTGTTTCACAATGTTATTAAGCCGCATAATACGCCGCTCTTCGGCCATCTTTGTAAGTACCGAGAAAACAACGTTTCGAATAAACCATCCAAATCCAAACGCCGAGATCAATGCCAATAGGTAGATCATTTAAATCTCCAACCTAAGAAGCTGACGGATCCACAAAAAACCAATAGATTCCAAAATGGCGGCCAAAAACAAAATAGCCCAACCCGCTTTAGTCGTCACCAACGGAGTCATTAAACTTGGATCCATCACAAAAAAGACCAATCCCAGCATAAAAGGCAAAAGTCCCATGACTAAACCGGATAGACGAGCCTGTGACGTCATCGCGTTCATTTTTCGAAGAAGCCGGTTCTTTTCTTCCATGCCATCCAAAAGCACTTGCAGCAAATGAGTTAAGTTTGCGCCAGTTTGACGGGAAATTTTATAGGACTCTAAAAATTGATGAAATTCAGAAAAATCAGGAAATCTCTCCCCCATTTTAGTCAAAGCAGCCTCAGCGGATAATCCGAGATTCATTTCAGTACAAACCGCCGCTAATTCCGAGCGCAGCGGCTGAGAACATTCGTGGGATAAATAATCTAGAACCTGTGGAACGGTTTGGCCCGTTTTAAGTGCCTGAATACACATCCCCAGGGCTTGTGGAAACAACTCGCTCATTTGGACCTGAGTTTTAGCCTTACGCCGATCTTCAAGAAGCTTTGGGCCCCGTTCTTTTCCGTACCAGGTTAAGGCACAAACCATCAACAAAAAAACTCCGGTAAAGGCATCAAAGAACGCGCAAATCAATAATGAAACTAGAACGGCAACCAAAATACCTGTTTGAAAAGTATTTAAAGATGATTTGGGTTTAAGAGAAACTTTGAAAATCGATGTGGTTTGAGGCAATTTGTTTGAAAAGTAGTGAGCTGCGCTTCCCACAATTAATCCCGCTCCTAAAAAACCACAAAAAGAAGTTAAAAGATTGATCATAGTCGCTGGCATCATTTTGCGCTGTGCTGTTCTTTATCAAACGAGGCTTCTTCCTCGATTTGCCGGAGGGCCTTTTGGGCCGATTCTTGAATGTCATGATTTTGGCTTTGCGCGATGAGCTTTTTAAGCTCTTTTTTGGCCTGCGACACATTTTGAAGTTTCAAATAAGCGTTAGCGGTCATCAGCTGGGCTGAATCCGCGATAGCTGTACCAGGGTTCTTCTCAATCAACTCACGATAATGATTCAAAGCGGCATCCACCTTGTCGTCCATCAAAAGGCAGTTTCCGGTTTGCAGTTTGGAATATAAAGCCAAATTGACATCGCCCATGGCTCCGAGCTTTTTGTATTCTTCCACGGCACCTCGGTAATGCCCCTGCCAATATTGACTGTCAGCTATAAGCTTTTGAGCGGGTAAAACATAGGAACTTTGTGGATAAGCTTCTAAAAGCTTCCGTAAAGGCGGCCGGGCGTTTTGAATATCGGCCTTGTCATAGGCCAAGATATAACCCTCAAGATAAAGCGCCTGAGCCGCATCAGGCGATGCCGGAACTTTGCCTGATAACGCTCGCGCCGCTTTAAGAGCGTCGTCATAGCTGCCCTTGGTCATCAATTCTTGGAGGTTCTTAATTTCGGGGCTTATGGCCACTTCAGCCTTATGGCTTGAACAGCCCCAAAGAATCGAAACTAAAAGAACAGATATCAGAGTCTTTTTCAAAACGACCTCTTTCACATTTGATCCGGAGCGGATACGCCTAAAAGTGCCAAAGCGTTCTTCAATACAACTTTCACCCCTAAAGCCAGGGCAAGGCGGGCTTTAGCCTCATCTGGCGGGGCATCCAAAATCCGATGCTTGGCGTAAAAAAGATGAAAATTAGCGGCCAAAGACTGCAAATAAATGACTAAACGGTGGGGCTCCAGCGCCTTACCGCTTTCCAAAACCCATTGTGGGTATTCCATCAACTCTTTCAAGAGCAAAAAGGATTCCGGGTCTTTTAAGGATACAAACTCACCCGCGCTGGCTGAAGGCGTCAGTCCATTATCAGCGCACTTTTTCAACAGGCTGCAAATGCGGGCATGAGCATATTGAATATAAAACACCGGATTTTCTTCAGTCTGTTTTTTAGCCACTTCAATATCAAAATCTAAATGACTGTTCGCGCTGCGCATCACAAAAAAGAATCGAGCCGCGTCTTTTCCCACTTGATCCAAAAGCTCGTCCATAGTCACAAACTTACCTTCTCGTTTGGACATTTTGACTTTTTCCGTGCCTTCCATCAGGTTCACTTGCTGCGCGATAATGACCGAAAACTGATCCGCCGGGGCACCCGCCGCCTGCAAGGCGGACTTCATTCGGATAATATGTCCATGATGGTCTGGGCCCCAAATATCCACCAGTTTAGTGAATCCCCTTTTAAACTTTTGAAGGTGATAAGCGATATCTGCGGCGAAATAGGCGGGATAGCCGTCACTTTTAACCAACACCTCATCTTTAGGCGCCCCAAATTCTGAAACCTTAATCCAAACTGCACCGTCTTTTTCGTAGGTCAAACCTTTTTGTTTGAGCATCTCGATGGTTTCTTTGACTAGGCCAGTGTCATGTAAAAGCTTCTTTTCCGAATACCAATTTTCAAAATGAACGTCGTAGCGGAGTAAAGCGTCTCTTTGCCATTTTAAGACTTGTTCCATTCCCCATTCACCAGGATCTGGTGCGGGCGAAACCTTCACATAGTCTTTCGCCAGATCATCCATATAAGCGCCCTGATAACCGCCTTCAGGAGCTTGAACATCTTTTCCATTGAGCCGGTCGCAGGCAGCTATTAAAGATTGACCGAATAAACGGGCTTGAACACCTGCGTCGTTCACATAGTATTCTCTGCTCGTTTCAGTTCCAGAAGCCATAAGTAAATTGGCAATGGATTCACCTAAAGCGGCCGCACGGGCATTCACAATATTTAAAGGCCCGGTCGGATTAGCACTCACAAACTCCAAAATGACTTTTTCACCTTTGCCTTGAGTGCTTTTCCCAAAATCCGCAGATTCTTTCAGCGCTTGTTGCAGGGTTTCATAGAAAACCGGCGGATTCAGCCGCAGGTTAATAAAACCCGGCGGAGCGACCTCTACTTGAGAAATCAAAGATGGATCAAACTTTAAGTTTTTAACAATTTCTTGAGCAATCAGAAGAGGCTGTTTTTTTAATTTTTTGGCCAGTAGCATCGCCACGGGGCAAGAAAAATCGCCGTGTGATTTATCTTTGGGGCGTTCAATATTAACCGCCACATCGGTGACGCCGAAAGGTTCAATAGCGGAAGTGAAATTGGCGATTAAGGTTTTTTGAATCGAAAAAATGTCTAGAGTTTGCATTTACAGCTTCATTTCCAGAAGATTTTTATAAATCAGCGATCTCAGTTTAAGTTCAACCGATTCAAAGTCGCTTTTGCGGGACTCGAACATTTCCTCAACTATTTTTTGAATTTCGGGGGTGGGCGCGGGCAGGAATTCGATTGAGCGGTTTCCTTTATTATCGGTTACCACATGCACTAAACCCATTCCCGCGAGACTTTGTAGTTTAGGTTCCAAAGTGTCCTCTGAAACGGAAATAAGTTCAGCGATGGATTTAACTGAAAAACCAGAACCTTTTACTAAAAGCCAAACCCCTAACAACAGACGAGAGGTCGAGTTGGAAAAGAGGGTTTTAAATCGGTTTCTTTCCGTAACAGGTTCCACTTAGTTTCCTTTTAATTTCCGAAAATCTTTTCCCACTATTAAAACGACATCATAGTCTTTAGGAACATCAACCGACTTTACGCCCTTGATATCAGCCAAACCCAACCGGCTTAAAGCCTTCGTTAAACTGGCCGGAACATCGCCCGTTGCGGATAAGACCTGGGTATGGACATAAGCAAAATTGACCGCATTGCCCCCGTTTTTTACCGTAATCCGGTCACTTGTAATTCTTCCTGCCATCCGATCAGCGGCACCCTTTATACCACAGCCGTTTAGTATTTCTACACGCACAATGGGCTCAATAGTGGGCGTTTTAGTCGAAATCACTGAGGTGGGTTCAACAGTCGCTAACGGTTTAACTGGCTTGATTTGAACCGGTTCATTAGAAGTGCCGTTGCTCAATTTCGGCTTCATCAATAAAGCTAAATACCTTTTGTCCAATCGACTTAAATCACTTACCGCATCGTTATTCGTTGAATTAAAAAATTCATTCCAATCCGAAACAAAATCAATATCGGGGTTCCACAAACCTACAACAAAATCAAATCGGCCAAAGCTTTTGGACCATTGCTTGAGATCGACCAAATTTTTGTCCGTTGCAACTTTTTCACCATCCAACACTTGTCGCGGACTCAGCGAAAGTTCTTCAAAATCAGTTTCTTTGACAGCAAAATAGCCATTCACTTGATAAGCTTTAATTCCGGCCGTTTCATTTTTCAGAACAAAAAAAGTGAGCGGCGTTTGATTTAAAAAATGACTTGATACAGATGCCAAAACAACCGTAAACAATAAAATAAAAACCGTCATCTTTTTAATTTTCATTTCGTTGTTCCAAAAAAGAATTCCAGGTTTCCAATAAACGTCCATGAACCTTCATATTGTTCTCTAACAGATGCGAGATTGTCATTGAACATTTCATCAACACCGCTTGGGTCAGGCTCTTTTTTGCAGCTTTCCGAACCAATTCCACTCCCGCAAACCGACGCCCCGGTTCAATAAAGTCAGCCACAAATACAACTTGAGCAAGAGAAGACATCGCAGGACTACCCAAAGTATGCCGACGAATGGCGTCCAGAAGACGAGCGTCCCTAATGCCCCATTTGTTCAAAGCGATTGAAGCGCCGGCATGAGGGTGCCACAGCGCGGGAATTCGAATTTCATCCATGTCCAATTTAAAGGGACTTTTTTTAATCCAGGCGGCCATCTCAGTTTTGGGCAGCTCTTTAGCGCAGTCATGGAGCCAGGCGGCCAATTCCGCTTTGTCTGGCGACAATCCATATCGGATAGCGAGTTTTCGGGCGGTTAAAACCACTCCCTGAATGTGCAGATACCGCTTAGAGCTAACCTGAGTACTGACCCATTTTTTAATTTCATCATTTTTTTTCGAGGTCATATCCGCCCGTATTTAACCTGATCAGTGAAGCCGATTAGCCAAGTCATAAAGCGTGGCGATAAGAAAGCTGCGAATGAAATACAAAGACAATAGCGCGCAAAGAGGCGAAAGGTCTAATCCGTTCATTTTCCAGGGCGGCAGAAGCTTACGAAAAGGCGAAAGAAAGGGTTCGGAAATGGCCACAATGATCTTCACAAATTGGTTATAGCTATCAGCGTTGGCCCAGGACAAAATCACGCGGATCACGATCACAATTTCCAGCGATTGAAACAAAACATCCAACACACTTGCCAAAGCACTCAATAAGTTTCCCGCGACAAACATGAATCCCCCTTATTTTTTGGGCGTTAACAACACCCACGTATGGTTTGCGGTTGTTAAATACTTCTTGGCCAGCCTTTGAACATCCTCGGCAGTCACAACATTAATCAGCTTTGCGTAACGATCTATAGTAGAAATGCCAAAACCAATCAATTCATGGCGGCCTAAAGCGAATAATTGAGCCCGGTTCGACTGCTGGCCTACTTGAAACAGCCCGATCATGTAGCTCTTGGCTCTTTGTAATTCTTCAGCAGATATCTTACGATTTGCCACCGATTGCAAAACGTCCAACAACCCCTGTTTGGCCTCAGCCACCTTCGAGGGAGCGCAGCCAATATAGATTTGATAGACACCGGCTTTTTCAGCCGAATCATGAGCGCCATAAACGCTGTAAGCCAAACTTCTTTTTTCGCGCAACTGCACAAACAGCTCCCCACCCATCCCGCTCAGAATCGTGTTCAGAACGCGGAAAGCGAAAAACTCATCAGATCTAAAGGTTGGCGCTCGAAAACCCAAAACTAAACTCGCCTGATTATTTTCAGTTTGCATTTGATACTCAACAGGATTCAATTGGCCTACCGAGCTTTTCTTGGCTTTAAAGTTATTGTGAATGGGATAGGCCTTAAGCTTTTCGTCTAAAAGGTCTTTAATTTCTTCTCCGTTTGCGTCACCCACCACAACCCAGGTCATATTTTTGTTAGAAAAGCGTTCCGAATGCCAACGGCGTATGGCTTGAGGCGTAATAGACTTAATGGACTCTTCAGTCCCCATAGGAATGTGAGCGTAAGGAGTGTTTTTAAAAGTGAGCCTATCGGAATGAAGCATGGAATATTCTGAAGGATCATCTTTCAGTCTTTTTAAAGCCGCTATTTGCATTTGCTTTTCTTTTTTAATTTCCACATCCGAAAAAAGCGGCAAGAAAGTGGTTTCGAGCAGCAAGTCTAACGAAGCTTCAAAATTGGCTTTGAGACTTTCCAACGTCAGGCTCCAATAGTCCTTATCCATTTGAGTATCTAAATGCGAAGCGAGACTTTCGGTTTCCCGTGAAAAATCCTCATGGTTTCGTTTTTGAGTTCCCTTAAAGAGGCATTTAGTCATCAGGCTGGTAATTCCCTGATTGGCGGAGGTTTCATTTAAAAAACCGCCCTTTACAAAAAGACCCAGCGATAAAAGAGGAAGACCTTTTCGTTCCTTCACAATCAACTCGGAACCGTTTTGCAGCTTGAATCGTTTGATAGCCTTTTGTTTCGAAGCAGTCGCTTTTTTTGCGGGCACCACGGGTCTAAAACCCTGTTCTAACAAGCTTTGCCAATGAGCCGCTCTGCGGTCAATTTTTTGCGCTTTGGGATGATAAAGAACTAAAGAAGCTCGGCTTGGCTTTAGATACTGAAGTGCCACTCTTTGCAAATCTTCGGATTTGACCGCGTTGAGTTTCTTAATAAATGCGTCTTCTAATTGGTAGTCGCCTTGCAATTCCCAAAAGCCTAAGGATTTCGCCTGACCGTCCACACTTTGCTTTTCATAAACTTTTGAGGCTTTAATTTTAGTTTTAATTTTGAGCAATTCTTTTTCATCCACCCCGTGGGTGATCAAATGACGGACTTCCTTCATCATTTCAACCAAGAGTTTGTCGATTCGTTTAAGATCGGTCAAAGCCTGAAAAAGGAAGGCTCCGCCGAATTTACCAATAAAAAACTCAGTGCCGACTTCATCAGCCAATTGCATTTTTTCTCTGATGGATAAATTGAGGCGACTGGCATGGCCTTCACCCAGGATAGAATCCAAAACTTCTAATGCCGCGGCATCGGGGTGCGTAATCGCCACCGAGGGATAACCTAGCGAGAGATATACCTGTTGCACTTCTCCAGCCTCGGTATAAACCTGCAGCTTTTTGGGTTCGCTATCAAACTTAAAATGACGGTGAGGCGCCTTAACCGAGGACTTCGATTCAAAATTCTTTGAGATCCAGTTAATGATCTTCTTGGAGGAAACATCGCCCACAATGGAAATCACCGTATTCGATGGCACATAATGTTTTTGGTAATAATTTAAAAGCTTTTCGCGCGGCACGCCACGCAAGACGTCCATGTCGCCGATGACCGGCCAGTGGTAGGGATTCTTTTGGTAGAGGATTCGGAATAACAGTTCCCAAGACCAGCTCCAGGGATCGTCCCGACGCATACGCATTTCCTCAAAAACTACTTCTTTTTCCTTTTCCAACTCGCCCGCATCAAAGACCGAATTGAGATAAGCGTCAAATTCCACTTCAAGGGCTTTTTCAATTTGATCACTGGGAAGAACCACATAAAAACAGGTGTGTTCGAAACTGGTAAAGGCGTTCAAGTAGCCGCCCGCGGATTCAACTTCGCGCGAGATGGCTCCCACGCCGCGATTGGTGGTTCCTTTAAAAATCATGTGCTCAATCAAGTGAGCCATTCCCCGCTCGTCAGGCTGTTCGTCGATGGAACCGGCCTCAATCCAGAGGTTCAGGGAAACGACCGGGCTGGAGGAATCCTCTTTAATCAAAAGGGTAGCGCCGTTGTTCAATCGGTATCGAACAACGCCGTTGGCATCAGTCGTCATTTTGCTTTTTTTCATTAAGGACTCAGGTAAAAGAATGGTGCGGAAGGGGGGAGTTGAACCCCCATGAGGTTGCCCCCGCTAGCACCTGAAGCTAGTGCGTCTGCCAGTTTCGCCACTTCCGCGCTGATCAGCGCAATTCCGTGAAAAGCTTGTTTCAAAGAGGGGCGTAGTATAAAGTAGCGTCAAAACAGTGTCAAGCAAGGCCCAAACGGGTCGTTTTAACCCAAACCCATCCCGTTTCATCTTCGTCAGTGACTCCCAAAGGAAAATGAGTGTTTAACCGCAAGAAAAAAGACAGTAAGAGTAAATCAAAAAAAAGTTTCAGCCCTTTCAGCAAGAACAAAAACAAGAAACGCTTCAAACTCGAACCTAAAAAAGACTTTCGCGATAAGAAATCCGGTTCTTCCAGCTCCAGCGGCATGGAAGTGGTCGGTATCGTACAGGCCAACGAGAAGGGTTTTGGATTTCTCATACCCGAAGACGGCTCACCCGATGTGTTCGTCCCCCCCAGGGCCATGCGCGGCGTGCTTAACGGCGACACCGTGAAGGCTACGGTCGTTCCCGACACCCGTAAGGCGGGCGGTTTTGTCGCCGAAACCACCGTGGTTGTCCAAAGAGCCCACACCAACATGGTCGGCACCATTTTGAAGGATTACGACAATTACTATTTAAAGGCCGATGACTTTAGAGTCACCCAACCCATTTTCATACAGCGCGGTTCCCTGAAGCCTGAAGAAGGTAAAAAGGCCGTGGTGAAAATTATTAAATGGCCCGAAAACGACAATCTCATGGAAGGCCAGCTGATTGAAATTTTAGGTCTGGCCGGTGATCCCACCATTGATATCAAAACCATTATCCGGAAATACCAATGGCCCGAATCCTTTCCACCCGAAGTGGAAGCGCAGGTAAAACCTCTGCCCGAAAACCCCACGGAAGCCGATTGGGCTGGCCGCATGGATTTACGTCATGAAATGATCATGACCATCGATGGCGCTGATGCCAAAGACTTTGACGACGCTATTTCTCTCTTTAAATATGACAACGGCAACTATGTGTTAGGCGTTCACATCGCTGATGTGTCTCATTATGTAACTCCAGACACACCTTTGGATAAAGAAGCTCAAGCCCGCTCCACCAGCATGTATCTGGCCGACCGCGTTCTGCCTATGCTTCCCCACACCATCTCGGATGGCCTTTGCTCTTTAAGAGAAGGCGTACCCCGCCTGACCACCAGCGCTTTTATTACCTATGACAAATCGGGCACTCAGCTTCGAACCGAGTTCAAACTCTCGGTTATCCAAAGCTCACGCCGGGGTATATACGAAGAGGTTCAGGCGGTATTGGACGGCACCGCAGACGAGGCCCTTAAGGAAAAGTATTCCAAACAGCTTCCCATGCTTAAGGAAATGGCCAATTTATCCAAACTTATCCGCAAACAGCGCGACACCTCCGGCGCTTTGGATTTTGACTTCCCTGAAATCCGCGCGGTTTTGGACAAAAATGGTTTGGTCGTTGACGTGCGTAAAAAAGAGCGCCAGAACAGCAACAAACTCATTGAGGATTTCATGATTGCCGCCAACGAAGCGGTCGCCACCTATTTGCAGCAACAGCAAATCCCCACGCTATACCGCATCCACGAGGCTCCCAATCATTCGGATGTGGAAGATTTACTCAATTTCTTGAAGGCTTATCATGTTCCCTTTAAGAACTTCGATCTCACCACTCCACTGGGCATGCAGGGTCTTATTAAGTCGGTCAAAGGCACCACGTTGGAGACGGTTATTTCCAGTCTGGCCTTGCGCTCGTTGAAACTGGCGGTTTACGCCACCCGCAACGCTGGTCACTTTGGTCTGGCACTGAAGTCTTACTGCCACTTCACTTCACCCATCCGCCGTTATCCTGATTTGATCGTGCACCGCTCGCTCAAACAGCTCATCCAGAAGAACCGCGATACCAAGATGGTGAAGTATGAAAAGCTGGCCCTCCACTGCAGCCAGCAGGAACGGACGGCTGAAAAGGCTGAACGTGAAAGCCAAAAGGTCATGCAATTGCGCTTCATGGAAAACAAGGTTTATCAGGTATTCGATGGCATCGTGAAGCATTTAACCGCTTATGGCGCCTATGTGGAACTGACGCCCTACGGCATTGAGGGCTTTCTGCCTTTGGAAAACATGCGCGATGACGATTACCGCTTTGACGCCAACACCATGATCATGCAGGGTCAAAGAGGCTCGGTTATCCGAATCATGGATAAGATGAGCGTTAAAGTTCTGGCGGTCGACATGATCTTCCAGAGACTGTTGTTGGCTAAAAACTATGGCTGAGCGCGCGCCCACCCTTCAAAACCGAAAAGCCGGCCACGATTACCACATCTATGAAACTTATGAGGCGGGTATCGCGCTGGAAGGCTGTGAAGTCAAATCTATCCGCAACGGCAAAGCCAATCTGCAGGATAGTTTTGCTCGGATTGAAGGTACTGGGGTCAAACTGTACGGTATGCACATTTCACCTTACGAGCAAGGCAACCGCTACAATCCCGATCCTACCCGCGAACGCAAGCTTCTTTTAAACCGAAGCGAGATCAATAAGCTCACTTCTCGGGTCCAAGAAAAAGGCCTCACCATGGTGCCTGTGAAACTTTATTTCAAACATGGCCGGGTTAAAATTTTGCTGGCGGTCGCCAAGGGTAAAACCACGGTAGATAAGCGGAATAAGCTGAAGGAAAAAGAAGCCAGCCGGGATATCGACAGGGCTTTAAGAAACAGACAGAAGAACTAAATCATTTGTGTTGGTAGTCTTTCACAAACTTCAAAAAGTTTACCTCTGACAACGGATGGCTAAAGATATAGCCCTGCACATTGTCGCACTGATGGCTCTTCAAGAAGGTCAACTGCCCTTCCGTTTCCACACCTTCGGCAACCACGTTTAACTTCAAGCTGTGCGCAAGGGCCACCACGGCGTTAACAATGGCAGCATCGTTCGGATCAGTCGTAATATCCCGCACAAAAGAACGGTCAATCTTGAGGGTTTCCAACGGGAATCGTTTCAGATAGCTCAAAGACGAGTAACCTGTTCCAAAGTCATCCAAGGACAAGTGAATCTTCATTTTTTTCAGTTCATTTAACGCCGCAATTGTGAAATCGGCGTTCTTCATGGCGATACTTTCGGTGACTTCTAAACCCAAACAAGCCGGATCTAAACCCGTATCCGAAATAATCTTGGCGATGGTTGGTACTAAGTTGAGCTGTTGAAATTGACGCGCTGAAAGGTTTACGCCGATACACATCTTGGGATAACCAGCCGCCTGCCATTTCATGCTTTGTTCACAAACTTTTTTAATGATCCATTCCCCTATCGGCACAATCAAACCAGTCTCTTCCGCCAGACCGATAAACTCATTGGGGAAAACCAAACCTAAATCGGGATGCTGCCAGCGCACTAAAGCTTCCGCGCCGATAATTTTTTGAGTTACCAGGCTAATTTGCGGCTGGTAATAAACCACGAACTCTTCTTTTTCCAGGGCACGGCGCAGACTGTTTTCCATCAATAGCTGCTTAAAGGCGCTGACGTTCATTCCAGAGGCATAAAGCTGGTAGTTATTGCGTCCTTGGTCCTTTGCCCGGTACATGGCGGTTTCCGCGTTTTTCATCAACAATTCAGAACTTTCACCGTCATCCGGGTAGAAAGCAATCCCAATGGAGGTAGTTACATGCAATTCATGTTCATTGAGTTTGAAGGGCGTCATCAACAGTTCGATAATTTTTTGAGCGTGATCAGTCGCTTCTTCCACCTTATTGACCTGCGGCATCAACAACGTAAACTCATCGCCGCCGAAACGGGCAATGGTCTCGTTTTCACCCAAGACACCTAAAAGTCTTTCGGAAACCGCCACCAAAAGTTTGTCCCCCAAAAGATGGCCCAGGGTTTCGTTAATGTTCTTAAAACGGTCCAAGTCCAACACGATCACAGCCAGCATTTGCTTGTTGCGATGCGAGTTCTTCATCGCCTGTTCTAACCGATCTTTGAACAGAGTGCGGTTGGGCAAATTGGTTAAAACATCATAGTAAGCTTGGCGGCGAATAGTTTCTTCCGCGCGTTTTCTATCTGTGATGTCGCGGGCAATGGCTTGGACTACTTTGTTGTCATCCCATTGGAATATATGCGCGTTTATTTCCATGGGAATCTTCATCCCATTTTTGGAAACGTGGCTCTTTTCGTAGGTCAGATTCGGCTGCAGAAGAAGCTTTTTAATGTTTTTAGAAACTTCTCCCACCGCTTCCGGAACCGCCAGATCCAGCGGCGTCATATCGAGTAATTCACTTCGGCTATATCCCAACTTGGAACAAGCCACATCATTGACTTCAACAAACTTCCCGGGGACCCCGTCGTTTGTTAGTTTATAAATAAAAATGGCGTCAATCGCGTTATTAAAAAGTTCTTTAAACTTATCTTCGTTTTCTTTCAGCGCCCGATGGTTGCTCTTGCGCTCCAACACACTGGCGAACATTTCGGCTGTAATTTTAAAGAGAAGCAAGTCTTCATCAGTCCATTTTTTGGGCGCGCGCAGAGTGCTAAAGGTAAGCCATCCCTTGAGTGCTCCGTCCGTAATCATGGGCACCACCACAATGGATTGAACCCCCCGGGCTTTTAGCAGCGCCTTTTCGGCACCTGCTTCGGGCGGCAATTCATCCGGCGATGAAACGTGGAGAACATTTAACTCTTTGATTTTTTTAGGGAACCAGTTGTACTTTGACAAATCAAAGTCACTGCTGGTAAAGGGCGTTTCTTTTACATCGGGGGCACTCCAAGAGTAAGACGGCGCCATGCTGTTAGTGTTTGAAAACATAAAAATTCTATCGATGCCAATAAACTCACCAATGGCTTTAATCGCGTTGTTAACTCCAGCTTCAATTAAGTTAGGGGCCAAATTAATGAAGTGGGACGACAAGGTCGTGATTAATTTTTCAAATTCGGCGCTCTGTTTTAACGCGTTCGCCATGCGTTTCTGTTCCGTGATGTTACGCACCACCAAAACCACATTGGCCTTTTCCCCCTCAGTGACCGTGTTGGTGGTGATTTCAACGTGGGCCAATTGACCGCTTTTTTGAAGCAGTATAGTTTCCAAGCGAGGGGAATTTTGACGGTGGCTGACCGAAGCCGTCAAATAATCTTGAATGATTTTCTTCTTATCTTCAGGGATAAAATCAAAAAAGGAATTTAACTCAATCAGTTCTTTTTCTGAGTAGCCTGTTATTTTGGAGAATGCTTCGTTGGTGTAAATAATTTTTGGCAGGCTTAAAACCAACACGCCTTCGCCGAAATCGCTGATCGCTTTGAGCAAAACATGATCAAGGGACGTATGTATAAGGTTAGGAACGTTCAATTTCTTACCTTTGTTTGGCTGACTACCCTTTGGGCCTATTTATAATACTCCCAAAATGTCACAAATTCGACAAACTTAGGTAACCGTTTAGGGTACAGAAATCAAAGGTTAAAGTAGTCTGGCGCTTGGCCTGTTTTCCATTTAATGTTGCATCCCACACCGGGCTTTTGAACCCCTGTTATGGGTTGGTGGGTCAGAGCCAAATCCAAAGCGTTTCTCAAATCTTTACCAGTCACAGGCAGTGCATTTTTAGGCCGGCTGTCATCCAGTTGGCCTCGATATACCAAAGACCGTTTTTGATCGAAAAGATAGAACTCTGGCGTACAGGCTGCCCGGTAGGCCTTGGCCACCGTCTGGCTTTCGTCGTACAAAATGGAAAAATTAAAACCAGCTTCTTCAATCATTTGTTTCAGATGTTCGGGCGAGTCTTGCGGGTAGTTAGCCACGTCATTGGAACTGATACCAACGACACCCACGTTCTTCGGACCGTAATGGTGCCCTATTTTGGCCAGCTCCGCCTGGACATGCTTCACATAGGGGCAATGTTGGCATAAAAAAATGACTAACAGGAGCTCGTTTTCTTTAAACGTTTCTAGCGAAACCTGATTCCCCGTAGTGACATCCGGCAAGCTAAACGCTGGAGCGGAAGTGCCCAAAGGAAGCATCGTTGATTCAACTGACATAGCGCGACCTACCTTTTCTTTTTAGTCCCTGCTTTATCGGCCTGTTGAGACACATCACTTTGGTCCGACACTTCGTCCTGCGATCCCGCGGAAGCTTTTGAAACTTTTGTCTTACCGGCTTTCGCTTTCTTGTGCAGTTTCTTGGCTTTCTTCGGGGCTTTGTCTGGCGCGGTCATGGTATCCACGGGGCCATTGCTTAACGCGACTTGAGGGTTCAATAAACCAGAAATAAGAATAGTGGTCAGAAGAAAGCCGGCGATAATTGTTGTTTTCAAAACATCCTCCTAGTTCAATGAGATAAACCGCTGGTTATTTTAGCTAAGTTTTACCCTTTTCGGGTCTTGTTTCCAAACCAAACCACTGCTGCCACGCCGATCAAAACAAAGATTATCCATATCAAAGCGCGGATATCGTCATCCCCAAAAAACATGCCCCATTTTTCGTTAAGAATTCGGCCCAGGTAAAATCCGCCCACAATTCCGCTAACCGAATCCGAGAGGGTTCCCACCGAGGCCCAAAAAGTAAAGTCATGTTTACTGACGCCCCAAAGATGCTCTACCAGGACAAAATAATCAAAAACAAAGAACGGTGCCAGATAGATGTAATAGTTTTTAAAAACCGAGTAACAAGGAATATTACCTAGTAAAAACCCGCTGGCATAAAAAATATAAGTTACCCAAATAAAGCAAGAAATCAGTAAAACGATCCGAAGAGCAAAACTTAAAGGCGTGATTAAAACTTTGAGCGCCGCCGGAATTTTCAGCTGATTGTAAAAATAAAGCGTCGGGTAAACCGCGATAAAAACTACCGCATTCGCCAGAAAAAAGAGAGGAGTACTGTCATTTGCGGGCGCGAATTGAAGAATATGGAGAAACCCCGCTATCCCAATTATTTCCCAGAGGATAAACCGTGGAAACGATGGCGAACTTACAACCGCCGGATCTTTGCTCATTTCAGGTCCTTTTCCATATTGATTTCAAAAGAAGACTGCTTTAAGAGTCTCCATTTTAAAGGCCAACCCGTTATGAGGCATTAAGTAAAATTGCGTCCCTCACGGTCCGGCCCGGTAACTTCCTTGATACCACTTTCTTGATAAACCCCCTTTTGTGCCTAGTAATCCCTAGTAAAGGTTCATATAAGTATTTCTCAACCAAACTAAGGAGCCGTTATGAAATTGTTGTCACCCGTTAAACTAGGACCTTTGGAACTAAAAAATCGCATGGCCATGTCAGCCTTGACCCGCTGTAGGGCCATTGCCGGTAACGTACCTAACCCCTTGGCGATTACCTACTACTCTCAAAGAGCCACTGCCGGACTCATCATTACCGAAGCCACTCAAGTAACTCCCATGGGCCAAGGCTATCCCAATACCCCCGGGATCTACTCCGACGAGCAGGTGCAGGGCTGGCGGAAAGTGACCGATGCCGTTCATCAAGCGGGCGGCAAAATCGTTTTGCAACTTTGGCATGTAGGCCGGGTTTCTCTTCCTGAGTATCACAACGGCCAACTGCCAGTCGCACCATCGGCGCTTCCTATGCAAGGTCAATTACACACACCACAATTTGTAAAAAAAGACATCCCCACCCCTCGCGCCTTAGAAACAGCCGAAATTGCCGAAGTAGTATCTCAGTTTAAAAAGGGTGCAGAAAACGCTAAAGCGGCCGGTTTTGACGGAGTAGAAATTCACGGAGCCAACGGTTACTTGTTGGAGCAATTTACTAAGAGTGGTGATAATCACCGCGCAGATACTTACGGTGGCACCCTAGAAAATCGCCTGCGCTTTCCATTAGAAGTGGTAGATGCCGTGATTAGCGTTTGGGGCGCGGATCGAGTGGGCTACCGTATCTCCCCGCATTTTGAGGGTTATGCCAGTTCAGATGCCAATCCAGTAGAAACTTACACCCGTCTCGTGGAAGAGCTCGACAAACGTAAAATTGGTTATTTGTGTGTCAAAGAAGGCGCTAACGAACCGAAAACTCCCGACCAGGCCTTAACCTCTCGTTTGCGAAAAGTATTTCATCAGACCTACATGGTTAACCAGGGCTACAACGCCCAAACCGGTGAAGCGATTTTAGAAAACGGCGGAGCCGACATAGTTTGTTACGGAACTCTGTTTCTAGCTAATCCGGATCTTCCCCAGCGATTTGAGAAAAATGCCCCGCTCAATGCACCTGACCCATCAACATTTTATGGCGGCAACGAAAAGGGTTATACGGATTATCCAACCCTGAGCTAACTAAAACACTTAAAAGAAACCCGTAGTTCCTCACTGCGGGTTTTATTAGTCTTTTTGTAAGCGACGCCGATCACTGGCCTTTTCTTTTCCGCCCATCATGCGGGCTCCTCCACACTTAGGGCAGACAAACTTACGCTTTTTATGGGCGATGTGGGCCTTTTCTCGCATTTTGATTTTACATTTCCGGCAGAACATTGAGGCTCCAAAATGAGTGAATCCATAGGCTCGCTGGACACGAAAAAGCCTTTGGTGAGTCGTCCGGGATTCGAACCCGGGACACCCGCATTAAAAGTGCGGTGCTCTACCAACTGAGCTAACGACTCACCAAAGGCTTTAAAGGGACACAAAAAATATACTTTTTAGCTCAAAAAATCAAAACAAATGAGCACTATTTTTGAAATATTTGAGAGCGATCCTGGCCCACTGACACCCATTTGACCGGCACTTGGATGTATTTTTCAACTTCATCAATGTAGCGTCTGGCCTCCAAAGGCAAATCTTTAATCGATTTGGTCTTAGTTAAGTCGCCATTCCAGCCTTTCATCTCACGATAGATAGGCTTGGCCTGCTCCAGAGTGCTCAGCCCCGCTGGAAACTCGCTGACTTTCTTCCCGTTAATTTCATAATCAGTGCAAAGTTTAATCGAAGGCAAGTTACTCAACACATCGATCTTAGTCAGCAAAATGCCGGTAAAGCCATTCACGCGACAAGCGTATTTGAGGGCCACTAAATCCAACCAACCGCAACGGCGAGGACGTCCTGTGGTCGCTCCGAATTCTCCACCCCGCTGGCGGATTTTTTCACCGAACGCTTCATCCATTTCAGATGTAAAGGGACCTTCTCCCACACGGGTAGCGTATGCTTTAGCCACGCCATAAATCTCGTCCCACCAACGGGGACCCACGCCTAAGCCGGTACAAACACCCCCGACGCTGGCGCTAGAAGAAGTGACATAAGGATAAGTGCCAAAGTCCACGTCCAGCAAAGTACCCTGGGCGCCTTCGGCTAAAACGGTCTTCCCTTTTTTCAAAGCAGCTTCCAGATACACCGTGGTGTCCTGGATAAGCGGTTTTAAAAATATAGCAAGCTTCAAATAATCTCTGGCAATCTTATCGGCGTTCACTGTCGGAAGGCCGTAATAGTTTTTCAAAAGAAAATTCTTCTCTTTGACGATCTCCCGAACCTTTTCACGAAACGAAGCCGGATCAAAAAGATCGATGGCTTTCATACCCACGCGGGCCATTTTGTCCATGTAAGCGGGACCGATACCCCGGTTGGTGGTACCGATTTTACCGCGGCCTTTGAGGGCTTCGGAGGCTCCGTCCAATAGACGGTGGTAAGGCATGAGCAAATGAGCACGGTCGCTGATAATGAGGCGGTCGTTAATCTTGACGCCTTCGGAAGCTAAAGACTTTATTTCGCCAATGAGGGAAACCGGATCAAGCACAACACCGTTGCCGATGACGCATTTTTTATTAGTATGCAAAATGCCCGAGGGAATTTGGTGAAAAACAAACTTTTTGCCGCCCGTCACCACTGTATGGCCTGCATTGCTGCCGCCCTGGTAGCGGGCCACGATATCAACTTGTTCGGTCAAGACATCGACCATCTTGGCTTTACCTTCATCACCCCACTGGGCGCCAATGATGACAATGTTTTTGTTCTGTTTTTTGTTTTTAGTCGTCGTTTTTTTCATTTCAATTCCCAATATCGTTAGCGGACAAAAAAAAACCCCGCCATATGGCAGAGTCCTTAATCACAGCGACCAGGCATTTTAGGGTAACTGACAGACCAAAACAAGTTAAGTTTTAGAGGTTTTTCCCATTTTTGCCCAATCAATCCTTTTCGCGTCGCCCCAAAGCCGTTCCAGATCATAGTACATGCGGGATGTCTCGTTGAAAACGTGAACAACCACCTCACCATAATCCAAGATAAGCCAATTTTTGTCTTTCGAGGAGTTTCGATAAATAGGCTTAATATCATGCCGAACCTTCTCTTCCACATTATCAATCAAAGCATTGCTGTGAGTGGAAGAAGTCGCGGTGCAAATCAAAATATAGTCAGTGTAAGAAGCAATATCCCGCATGTCTAACAAGAGAATATCGGCAGCTTTTTTCTCGTCTAAGGCCTCAATCATTTGAGCTACGGTATGGGGAATCAAATCTTTTCCTTTGGTGGTCATAAATAAAGCTGCTGATTGTGTATGAACTGTTCGACGGTTTCCGGAACTAAATACTTAATACTTTTCCATTCTTTGACCCGCTGGCGGATAGAGGTGGAACTGATATCCAGCGTGGCCACATCCTCCACCAGTACATTTTCCATTAACTCCGAAGCGATCGAAGTGTTCTTGGAGCTTAAATAATATTGATTAAAAATCTTTTGAACATCATAGCCTGGTCTCGATACTGCGATAAAACGGCATAATTTTAAAATCTCTCCAATGTTCTTCCAAGCGGCAATACCGACCAGCATGTCGGCCCCAATAATAAAATAGATTTTCACCTTATCGCCAAAATGCTTCCGAAAATGCTTTATCGTATCCACCGCGTAAGACTTGCCGCCGCTATCAATCTCAAAAGTAGACACCTCAAAACAAGGGTTACTCACGGTTGCTAAATGGGTCATAAGCCACCTTTGTCGGGCGCTCACTAAGTCTGAGGGATTTTTATGGGGAGGCAGATTGGTTGGAACAAATATCACTTTATCCAAATTAAATTTGGTTCGAATTTCTTCCGCGATACAGAGATGGCCAAAATGAATCGGATTAAAGGTGCCTCCGAAAATGGCGACGGCTTTCATAGCTTTGCTCCAGTGAGCTTTAAGGTGACGTTACTGTAATTTAAGTTAAAGAAACATGACATCAAAAAGATTCCGTTTTAACCAGGTTGTCGCGATGAATGACTTCATCAGCCGATTTACGGCCCAATTTTTCAGCGATTTGCTCGGTTTTCAATCCTTTGATGAGCTTCAAATCCTCAGAAGAATAATTCACGATGCCTTTGGCGATCTCTTGATTGTCCATTCCGACAACCTTAACCACTTCGCCCACAGACCAGTTTCCCACCACAGCCTGAATACCACCCGGCAGCAAACTTTTGTCTTTCTCGCAAATAGCCTTTTGAGCGCCCTCATCCACACGAATCTCGCCGCGGGGCTTTACACCCCAGGCAAGCCAGCGTTTGCGGCTGTTCATTTTCGAGCTCGAGGGATAAAAAAAAGTTCCCACTTTTTCAGAACCCAAAATTTTGGTTAAAACGTTTTTGGTTTTGCCATTCGCGATCACCATAGGAATGCCGGATTGCATCATGCTTTTGGCGGCCTGCACCTTGGTTTTCATTCCGCCCGTCCCCACTGCCGACCTTGTACTTGTGGCATTTTTTTCAATATTTGGGTTTAAGCTATCCACATCGCTGATCAGTTTAGCTTTGGGGTTTAAGCGGGGGTCCTCATCGTAAAGACCGTTCGTATCGGTTAAGACAACCAGCAGATCCGCTGCGCATAAATGAGTCACCAAAACACCTAATGTGTCGTTGTTGCCAAACTTGATTTCTTCCACGGCTACAGTGTCGTTTTCATTGACCACAGGAATCACTTTATTTTTGAAGAGCTCAATAAGTGTGTTATGCGCGTTGGAGTAACGGTTGCGGTGTGAAAGATCTTCCCAGGTCAAAAGCAGCTGAGCCACATTCAATCCGCTGCGTTTGAATGTTTTTTCGTAGGAATGCATCAACTGGCTTTGCCCTATGGCGGCCAAGGCCTGAAGTTGAGCGATTTCTTTGGGTCTTTCTTTGAGACCCAGCTTATAAAAGCCCGCCGCGATAGCTCCCGACGTAACAATGACACATTGAATATTTTTTTGCTGAAGCGTCTTTATTTGAGCCGCAAGGTGAGTCAGAAAAGTCGCCTGAATGGCTTTTTTCTTGGGGTTGGTGAGCAAGCTACTGCCAATCTTGATAACTACCCGTTTTACTTTTGAAAGATGTGTTTTTCTTTCTAAAGCCATAACTAGGACCCTAAACTTTCTTCTTCATAAGTTAATTCCAAATCCTCGCAGATGACCTTGTCGCCTTCCGCGGCACCTAACTTTTTGAGCTCTTTAATGACGCCCATGCGCTTGAGAATTCTGTAAAACCGCTCAGTGGCATCATGATTGTCAAAATTGGTCATGGCAACCCATTTTTTAATTTCCGGGCCCGAAACCATGTAAAAGCCCTCGTGCTTATCCACCTTAAACCGTACTTTGGCCTGATAAATTTTCTCTTCGATGATCACGGGCTGGCTGAGTTCTTTTTCACGGATTTCAGCGATGGTTTTCCATATTTCTTCCAACAGGGGTTTCAAACCGAAACCTGTAACAGCCGAAATAACCAGAACCTTGGTTCCCTTTTTCTCCAGTTTCTTAATCCAAGGTTGATAGGTGTCGGTGTTGGCGGAATCCGCCTTGGTAAAAACCAGGAGTTCGGGTTTTTCCAAAAATTTAGTGCTGTGCTGCTTAAGCTCGTTGCGGATAATTTTGATTCTTTTTTCCAGCTCAGCGTAAGTCGTCAGGGTGGCTAGCTCCACCAGATGAAGCATCAGTTTGGTTCTTTCCAGATGTTTCAAAAATTTAATGCCCAAACCCTTGCCCTGGCTGGCGCCTTCAATCAAACCAGGAATGTCCGCCAGAACTAGGCTTCGGCCTTCGGAAAGACGCACCACGCCCAACTGGGGTTCTAAAGTGGTAAAGGGATAGTCAGCGATTTTAGGCGTGGCATGGGTGACGCGCGAAAGTAGGGTGGATTTGCCCGCGTTGGGAAAACCCACAATGCCCACATCGGCCAGCAGTTTGAGTTCTAAACGTAAAACTCTCGTCTCACCCGGCTCACCTCGCTCAGCCAGCTTGGGCGCCTGCTGAGTGGCGGTGGTAAAAGTAGTGTTTCCCCTGCCTCCGCGACCGCCTTTAGCGACAAGAAACTTCATCCCTGGCTGATTCATATCCACAATCAACTCATGATTTTCATCGTAAACCATTGTGCCAACCGGAACCCGGATAATGACATCCTCGGTGGCCTTGCCGTGCATGTTCTTGCCCTTGCCATGCACACCATGCTTGGCCGCGTAAATGGGCTGATAGATAAAATCTACCAGAGTCGCCACGTCCGTGCGGGCTTCCATGAACACATTACCGCCGCGACCGCCGTTGCCGCCGTCCGGACCGCCATAGGGAATAAATTTTTCACGGCGAAAACTAAGACAGCCATTGCCGCCGCTGCCTGCTTCAACCGTGATCGTTACTTCATCAACAATCATGAAACCCTCTTTGACGATATTGAATAGTGTAGAAAATCAGTATAAACAAAAAAACCCCGCCTTAGGAGGCGAGGTTTCTTTTTACTGAGTTGAGGTTGTTTTACGCTTCTTTGGAAGCAGTTTCCTTAGGAACAACGCTGATAGTTTTGAGGCCGTTTCTGAACGCTCTGAAAGCCACCAGACCAGCGACCTTGGCGAACAAAGTATCATCTTTGCCTACGCCAACGTTGGTTCCCGGCTTGTAGCGGCGGCCGCGTTGACGAATCAAGATGCTGCCCGCTTTCACAAAATTTCCGCCGTAGGCTTTAATTCCCAGTCTCTGACTGTGACTATCCCGGCCGTTTTGGGTTGACCCACCCGCTTTATGCTGACCCATGACTTACTGCCTCCTAAAAAATTAAGCCGAAATGATCTTTTCGATCGAAACGGTCGTGTACTTGGCTCTAGAGCCTTTTGTTTTCATCGTGTTTTTGCGGCGCGTATAACGGAAAACGCGGATCTTCTTGCCTTGGGTTTGGCCAACGATTTTACCCGTGACCTTGATACCCTTGACTTCGCTTTGCTTGATGCGAAGTTGACCATTGTTTTCTAACATTACCACTTGGGCAAATTCAATCGAATCACCGGGATTTCCCTTGAGACGGTTAACTGTAATCACGTCCCCTTCGGATACCTTGTATTGAGTGCCGCCGGCTTGAATCACTGCGTACATAAAAATCCTCCCTAAAATGCGCGCCTTTTTAAGAAAAGGCCCGAAGAGCATTAGAGTTTATTCATGAGGTTGGGTGTTGTCAAGCATTTGTCAACAAAGTGGCAGGGGGTTAAAACCAGAAAAGAAGGCCAAAAGTATAGGTGTTTGTCACAAAGGTAGAGCTAATGGAGTTGGGCTGCCAGGCAAAACCCAGTTCATATTCCAATTTACCCAGATTATAACGAAGGGCCGCTCCCGCGGTTAAACCACCCTGCAGGTTCTGGGCGTCTGTAAAGCGATACCCCACGCGAACCGCGATAATACTGCGGTGCCAATATTCCAATCCAAAAGCTTCCTGAAAACCTGTGTCGCTGACGTTGAATACTTCCCCGCTTGCCAACAATGTAGAAGACGGAGAGACAATTAGGGGCCGGGCCGCGCCAAAACGAAAAGTTAAAGGAAGCGGATCAGAACCTTGGGGATTGGGTTGGTATTGAACCGCCGGTCCGATGTTTTGGGCTGCCAAAGCAAAATCCGTATCTAACAGCTCAACTTTGAATCCCAAATCAATCGCTTCGGTGAAAGCTTGTTTATCACCCAAGTTGGAATAAATAGCTTTGAGCGAACCTCCAATAGAAACTTTTCCAAATTGTTGGGCGTCGCCAATCACAAAAAGCACATCACTGGCTGAAACGGTAGGATCGGTTGCCAACGTGTTGGCGATCGGCGGCATATGTCGATAAACCAATTGGCCGCCAAAAATACCGTAGTCCTTGGTGGGGACCGCTACGCTGAGGGACTCTACTTCTACACCGGCATAACCTTCCACGTGATCAAGACCAAAACTATATTGAGAGATTCGGGCAAGACCCGCCGGATTGTAGCCAATCACGTAAACGTCATCCCCCAACGCGGAATAGGCGCCGCCTAACGCGGTAGGACGAACACCGATCGGTATTTTTAAAATATCCGCGCCTGTGGTTCCCGCGGATTGGGCCCCGGCCTGGTGGGTTAGAAGTAGAAGTGTGATCAAATAAAAGAGTTTGCGCACCAATCAAAGCTACACGATGGTACGGGACCCGGTCAAGAAACAGTTCTTAGTAAAAGGTGCCTTGAAAGCCCGCGGAAAGCACTGTTCCCGCCGGTTGGTCGAAATCGGGCACCGAACCGGCAATTCCCGCGATGTTTTCAACAGAACCATAAACCTTGAGTTCTTTGCTGATAGCACATGCCAATCCTGATTCCAAAAAGACAGCCTCGCCCGAAAGACAGCGGCCAGTCAGCCACCATTCATCAAAACGGGCGAAACTAATTTTAAGCGTGCCGCCCGAATCATAAAAAGTCGTCGAGTTTTGATCCACCAAGACTTGTTCCTCAAGGTTGATTTGTAAATGGTTAACAAAGGGCAAAGGCGAATAGGTGTTCATCTGCAACTGCCCTTGCGCGCCGTTATAGGCGCTAGTCCCCACTTGTTCCAAAACATATTTCAGCGTTCCGTTCCAACTATCGTTCGGTTGAAAACGAAAACCCAAATCCGCCCTTTGAACATCCTGAAAGGTTATGGGGGAAACCGCCTTATCGTAATCCCCCATGAAAACAAATGAATCTACCGTTCCTTGAATCCCCAAAATGGTGCTAAAAGCCGTGTTAGCGCTGCTGGAAAAGTCCCATCTAAAAGCCGCGTCCATAGTGACATCCCCCAACACATCCACCAGGTTCGTTGATTGTAAAAAGCTGTGGGTGCCTGCGAGACCGGCACTCGAACTTCCGTCAGAATTAAAACCCAGTCCCAGATGACTCTCTGCCAGGCCGGCCAAATTAAATAAGTAATTGAGAAAGCCGCCTACTTCTTGAACTGATTGGGAGCCTGCTTGAACTGTTTGGAAATAGGGTTTGAATTGAAGTGTTTGAAAGTTGGGGCTTTTTATATCCACATTTAAATAAGTGGAATACCAATAATCACCCGCATAGCCTTGAGTCCCTAAAAATCCAGAGCCGAAATTAACATCATCGTTTTTTATCCAGCTTTCTTTCGAAATAAAGTTGAATTGATCGGTTTGTCCCAAAACTGGCGAGTTACCATGGCGATAATTAGCGTCCAAACCCACAAAGCTATTTTTAAACTGATCCTCCATACTAAAAATCGCCTGGCTCCCCCCCGACACCGAAAACGAGTCGAAAGTCTTTGACTGTTCTTCTGGCGCCGTGAACTGAATAGAACCATTTGAGGCTTTGCTTCCCCACCAAGCCGACGTTGGGAAATTAAAAACCTCGGCATCTCCGCTAAAAGGCAGAAGATTTAATGAAGCCGTCGTGTTTAAAGGATAAGGAATACCTTCAAAGACTACTCCAGGCGAACTGGCATGAATGCCTAACGCGGATTGCCCCAAAGGGTCTGTCCACCCTACCAGCGGAACCTGAATGCCGCCAATTGTGTGGGATTGAAAATCACTGGCGACATAGTCGATCGCGTGCGGCAGATCATCCAAATAGGTTAAAGAGCCGGGCAGTTCGATCACATTGCCCCTGCCAAAGGGGATCGTTTCGTCCGCAGTAAGCTGGGCCAATAAAACAGCCGGCATTAAAGAAATCAAAGTGGAGATTAAAGCGACTGAGGAAAATAATGAAAAATTGGAGCGGGCGATGGGATTCGAACCCACGGCGTCCACCTTGGGAAGGTGGCATTCTACCACTGAATTACGCCCGCGTTGATTGGACAACAGGCGGAGTAGCCAAACTAAGCTTGGCATAAACCCACCTAAATTTTGATAAAAACCCATTACTAAGGCCTTTTGACCTTCGAATCACTTTGTCAGGCCAATTCAAGGAGGCCGAATTATATCACGCCCTCCGCTTTGACTGTCAACGCCGCCCCGCAAGCCCATATTGTGACGTTGTGATGAAGATATTTGTTGTTATAATGCGCCAGTTTATTGGCAAACCAACAACTGACTTTCCAAAACTTTGGAGGCTTTTTCATGCTGAGTACATTAAGAGACAAGAAAACTATGCAGGTGATTTTATGGGGATTGGTGGTCGCTTTCGTCGCCACGATCTTCATCGCCTGGGGTGCAGGTTCTACCCTGCAAAAGAACAATGCGGATCCCAATGTGATCGCAAAAGTGGGATCGCAAGATATCACCTATGCCGACTTTAACCGTGTTTATCAACCCGAGCTAGACCGCCTTTATAACGTGCAAGGCGAGGCCCCTACCGCTGACCAACTGGCGAATTTGAAAAAACATGTTCTCGACTCTTTAATCGATAACACCATCATGTCCCAAACCGCTCAAAAGCTGGGCATTGTGATTTCAGATGAAGAACTGGCTTCGATCCTCCAAAACGAACCTTACTTTAAAGATCAAAACGGCAAGTTTAGCAAAGAAAAATACACTCAAGTTTTACAAGCCAACCAGATCACCGCCGCTCAATTTGAAGCTTCGGAAAGATCCGAAATGCTTCTTCAAAAAATCCGTTCCACCTTGTCCGATGCGGTGGTTTACACACCGGACGAATTGGCTGATTACAAAAACTTGCTCAATCGTGACATCAAGGTCGACTACATCGCTTTAAACCCGAAAGATTACGAAAAAGCCGTCGTGGTGAAAGAAGATGAGTTGAAAGACTTTTATGAAAACCATAAAGCCCAGTTCGACCGCCCCGAACGCGTCAAAGTTCGCCACATCCTATTGTCCGCGCAGCCTTCAGCCAACCCACTGGAAGGCGACAAGTCCGAAAAAGCCCTCGAAGACTACCGTAATCAGGTTTTAACTGGCAAAGCCACCTTTGCTTCCCTGGCTGAAAAGTATTCCGCAGACCCAGGCTCTAAAAAACAAGGCGGCGACCTTGGCTGGGTTACCCGCGGCGAGATGGTAAAAGAATTTGAAGACGCCGTATTCGCGGCCAAAAAAGGCGAGGTTACCAAACCCTTCAAGACTAAATTCGGTTACCACATCGCTCAAGTAGTCGACATCGAAAAAGAATATAAAAGCACCTTTAGCGGCGTTCGTGCCAAGGTGTTGGAACAATATAAGAAAACCAAGTCAAACCAAGCCACTTTGGCTATCGCGGGCCAGCTAAGCGATAAGGTAAAGAACAAAGAAAAAATTGAAGCTGTCGCTAAGGAACTCAAGTTAAATGAAACTTCGTCCGCTTGGTTCTCTCAAAATCAGGATATTACCGGTTTAAAAGATTCCAAACAGTTCTCACGCGAGCTGGTAAATCTCTACCCTGGTGATTGGGCTGGTCCTTATCCCATTGGCGGCAAAGAATACTTCTTCCAAGTCACAGATGCCCGCCCGGGTAAAGAGTCGGCGAAAGACAGCGAAAGCAGCGATATTGGCCGCCGTTTTATGGCCAGCCGGCAGGACATTTGGTTGAAGGACTTTATTGACCAACAAAAGAAGACCTTACAGATTAAGACTTTCTTAAACAGTTAATCAGTTCCATCTGCTGTACAACCCATTGAATGGGAAGGCCCATGACGTTGAAGTAATCGCCTTCCCATTTTTTTATCCAGCCCGCAGCCGTTCCCTGTATGTCGTATGCTCCGGCCTTGTCGTAAGGTTCTTTCGAGTTTAAATAACCCGCCACTTCGTCTTTTCCAAGCTTCCTAAAAAACACCGCGGTCTTTTCTCGGTGGCTCAGTTGAATCTTGTGTTTTTGCCAAACCAAAGCCGCGCCGGTCCAAACCTCATGCTTTGTTCCCTGCAGAGACATAATGGTTTTAAGCGCTTCAGCTTTATTTCGGGGTTTGCCATAAATGCGATTACCCCGAACAACTACCGTATCAGCAGCCAATACGGGAAATTGAGGATAAAGCTTTGAGACGGCCTGAGCTTTGCTCAAAGCCAGGCGTTCGACCAATTGCTGTGCCTTTTCACGCGGAAATGCCGTTTCGTCCACATTCCGAGGTTTCACCACACGAAAAGACACTGATAAAAATTGGAGTATCTTTTTACGCCGAGGCGATTGGGACGCAAGTATGAGCGTCAAAGGCTTGTAGCTTTTCACAGAATTACTTCGAGTAATAAAGCCCGAGAATCATTCCGATGACGCTAAAGATGTTGAGAAGAATCTTGATACCAAAAGTAAAAATAACAACGCGCAAATCCAAGACAATGGGTGTCTCAAAACCCAAGGGGAATCCTCTAGTAAAGATATCGTGCAGTATCCCAGTGGGTACCAGCATGCCCAGCAGTTCTCCAACATAGCCGCCCAAAATACCGCCCAAAATAATCAGCAAAAATGTGGAACCCGCGGTTCTAGCCATGCCCAACTCCTTAATTAAATTTTATGATCGCTCGGCGTACTTAACGTAATTTGCAGCTTCTTTACCGCTTCTTGCGCGGCAATTTGTTCGGCTTCTTTTTTGTTCTTCCCTACACCAGTCGCCAGTGTTTTGCCGCTCACAATACAGGCCGCCTCAAAATTGCGGTTATGATCAGGACCCCACTCGCGAATAATGTCGTAACGAGGGGCCAGCTTTTGGGTCTTTTGATAATATTCCTGAAGAAGGGTTTTGTAGTCTTTCTCAATACGGCCCGAGAACACGTTATCCACATCTTCCGCCAGCATGGTTAAAACAAATTTTTTAGCCGCTACAAGACCGCCCACCAGATAAACAGCGCCGATAACCGCTTCGATCGCGTCCGCCAGCAAGGCCGGTCTATGCCGCCCGCCGGATTTCTCCTCGCCTTTGCCCAGCAGCATATATTCGCTTAAGTTAATTTTTTTGGCTTTTTCACTTAAAAGATTAGCGCTCACAATGACGCTTTTTACTTTGGACAAGCCGCCTTCAGTCACGTTCGGGTAGGTTTCAAAAACGTGCTCACTGATAACCAAACCCAGCACCGCGTCGCCTAAAAACTCTAGTTTTTCATTGTGGTAGCCTGCGGGCATTTTGCGTTCGTGGGTATAGGACTTGTGGGTCAAAGCCTCGTTTAACACTTGGCCGTCGCCCAAAGGAAGTTTAAGTGATTTAGTAAAGGCTTTAAGCGAGTCGATACGCGCTTTATCTAAAGCGATAACGTCTTTAGGCTCTGTCTTGCTTTTCTTTTTAGGCAGTAAACTTTTTAACAATGAGAGAGACATTGTGGCCGCCGAACCCTAAAGAGTTAGAGAGACACGCCGTAACCGGTTGGACCCGTTTTTGATTGGGAATGTAATCCAAATCGCAATCCGGATCAGCGAATTCTAGGTTAATCGTCGGAGGCAGCACACCTTCTTGAATAGCCATCACGCAAGCCACAAACTCAACCCCGCCGGCCGCGCCTAACAAATGGCCGGTGGTCGATTTAGTGGAGGAGATAGCGACTTTCTTGGCTTGGTCTCCAAAGACCGTCTTAATCGCCATGGTCTCAAACTTGTCGTTATACGGAGTCGAGGTGCCATGAGCATTGATGTAAGTGATATCGGATGGCTTCAACTTAGCGTCATTCAAAGCTAATTGCATCGAACGAGCCGCGCCTTCACCGTTCTCCGCCGGAGTCGTCATGTGGTAGGCGTCAGAGGTTGAGCCATACCCGACTATTTCGGCGTAAATCTTGGCGCCGCGCGCTTGCGCGTGTTCTAAAGTTTCCAAAACCACAATACCCGCGCCTTCACCCATCACGAAACCCGAACGCTTCGCGTCAAAAGGACGGCTGCCCTGCGTCGGATTTTCGTTAAAGTCACGGCAAAGAGCGTGCATGTTGCTAAAGCCAGCGTAGCCTAATTCAGTAATACAGGCTTCCGCGCCGCCGGCGATCACCACATCAGCATCGCCTTTTTGCAGCCAACGGAAAGCTTCACCAATACCGTGAGCGCCCGAAGAACAGGCGGAAACGGTGGCCGTATTAGGACCTTGAGCACCCAGGTAGATGGAGGTCATACCCGAAGCCATATTGATGATCATCATAGGGATGAGGAATGGAGAGACCCGGTCCGGTCCCTTTTCAAGCAAACGAGCGTGTTGTTCAACCAACACAGGCAAACCACCAATACCAGAGCCAATTAACACGCCTACTCTGGTCTTGTCTTCCTTGGTCATATCCAACTTAGCATCGGCCACAGCTTGAAGGCTGGCGGCGACACCGTATTGAACAAAATAATCCATTTTCTTCAGGTCTTTTTTCTGAATTCCAAACGCCACTGGGTCGAAATCTTTGACTTCGCCGCCAATTTTGCTTGGCACCCGCGACGTGTCAAAGCGGGTTAATAAAGCAATACCGCTTTTACCGTCACAGATGTTTTTGAAAAAATCGACCGGATTATTTCCGTTAGGAGTTATGGCTCCCAATCCAGTTATGACCACTCGTTTCAATGGTTCCTCCCGGAACAAACTTCAGTATTACTCAGTAGCTTTCGACTTGATGTAATCAATCGCGTTTCCGACCGACTTAATCTTTTCAGCGTCTTCATCAGGAATTTCGATGTCGAATTCTTCTTCAAAGGCCATGACCAATTCGACTGTGTCGAGAGAGTCAGCGCCCAAATCGTCGATGAAAGCGGCTTCCGGCTTCACTTGCTCGGGTTCCACTCCCAATTGATCCACAATAATTTCTTTCACCTTATCTTCAATTGCCATTTTCGCTACCTCCGTAAAATTTAGGCATCATCATAGGCAAAAACCAGCCCTTTGCAACCCTACCAACGGCACTTCTTATATCACCATTCCACCATCAACGCAAATAACTTGTCCCGTAATGTACCGGGAGTCGTCGGAAGCGAAAAAGGCGACCGTATTAGCAATATCAGCGGTTTCGCCTAAATAACCCAGCGGAATTTCTTTCAAGAGAGCTTCTTTAGCTTGATCATTCAAGGCATGCGTCATGTCGGTTTGAATAAACCCCGGCGCGATCGCGTTGCAAGTAATATTGCGGCTAGAAAATTCACGAGCAGTCGTTTTGGTTAAACCGATCATTCCCGCTTTGCTGGCGGCATAATTGGCCTGACCCGCATTACCGCGCACACCGACCACCGAAGTGATGTTGATGATTTTTCCCACGCGGGCTTTCATCATCGACTTCACAAAATATTTGATCATGAAAAAAGCACTCTTGAGATTAATGTTTAACACATCGTCCCATTCTTGCTCACTCATGCGGAGTAAAAGATTGTCTTTCGTAATACCAGCGTTGTTGACCAAAATATCGACTTTTCCAAAAGCTTCCAAAACAGCCTTTACAAAAGCCTCAACTTCAGGCCCCTTGGAAACATCCACCTTCATTTGAAAGCTCTTAACACCCAGTTTTTCGATTTCTAAGGCCGCTTCTTTGAGTGTGGCTTCGTTAGTGCCGCAGATGGCTACTGAAGCGCCTTCTTGGGCCAATTTAAGGGCAATGGACTTGCCAATGCCGCGGTTACCGCCGGTGACAACAGCTACTTTATCTTTTAATTTCATTTCGCCTCGCTCAGAACTTTGATCGATTCCACATCGCCCGCGTTGGCAATTAACGCGTCTTTAGAGATTTTCTTGATTAAGCCGTTCAACACTTTGCCCGGCCCCACTTCGACAAAGCTGGTAAAGCCGTCTTGGTTCATTTTTTCAATTGTCTTGATCCATTGAACCGGCGCCATTAATTGGCGGACCAGGCTTTCTTTAATTTTTTCAGGGTCAGTCATCGTTACCGAGTCGATATCCGAGTAGTAAGCGATCTTCGGAGCGGAAAAGGTCACCTTATCCAGTTCGAGTTTGAATCCATCGGCAGCCGGTTTCATGAGCGAGCTGTGGAAAGGTCCGCTGACGGGCAATTCCATCGCGCGTTTGGCGCCGAGAGCTTTCGCTTTTTCACAGGCGGCGAGGACAGCTGTCTTTTCACCTGAGATCACAATTTGTCCGGGGCAGTTCACATTCGCTGGTTCTACCACGCCTTGCGACGAAGCTTCCTGGCAGGCTTGAGCCACTTTGTCTTCGTCGAGGTTTAGAATGACAGCCATGGTTCCACGGCCCTTACCCGCTTCTTCCATCAATTCCCCGCGGCGGCGAACCAACTTGACCGCGTCTTCGAAGGTAATGACTTCAGCAGCGACCAAAGCGCTATAAGCGCCCAAGCTATGGCCCGAAACAGCCTCAAAGGTAACACCGTTCTTTTTTAATACAGCCAAGGCCGCTATTGCCGAAACCAGCAAGGCCGGTTGAGTGGTTGAAGTCTTTTTTAAATCTTCTTCGGGGCCTTCAAAGCAAACTTTAGAGAGAGAGAACCCTAAAATAGCGTCCGCTTTTTCAAAGAGTTGTTTGCTTTCGGCATGAGTTTCAAAAAGGTCTTTACCCATACCCACAAATTGAGAACCCTGACCCGGGAATACAAAAGCACGTTTCATTGAAATCACCATTTCACGATAGAAGAGGCTAATGTGGTTCCAGCTCCAAAAGCCACGAACGCCACATACTGCCCTTCTTTGATTTTGCCTGTTTTAACCGCTTCGTCTAACGCGATACCCACGGAAGCCGCAGACGTATTGCCGATCTTGTCCACGTTCACGAAAAGCTTGTCCGGCGTCACGCCTAAACGCTCGCCAATGGCTTGAATAATGCGATCATTAGCCTGGTGAGGAATCACAAGGGCGATTTGTTCTAAAGAGATGTTGGCCCGCTTTGCCGCTTCTAACACCGCGTCCGACATGACCTTCACGGCGATCTTGAAAATTTGTTTGCCGTCCATCTTTAACGAGTGGAGGCGGTTTTCAACCGATTCTAAAGACGAAGGAAAGCGGCAGCCGCCTCCCGGAATCTTTAACAGGTCCGCTTCTGAACCATTAGCGGACATATAGGTAGAAATGATCTCGTGCTTCCCTTCTGCGACCGGACCCAAAATAGCGGCTCCCGCTCCGTCGCCAAACAACACGCAAGTACCACGATCTTTCCAGTCAATAAAGCTGGTGAGTTTTTCCGCGCCGATTAAAAGAATGTGTTTATAAAGTCCGCTTTCAATAAAAGCTCTCGCTACAGACATGCCATACACAAATCCCGAGCATGCCGCCGAAATATCAAAAGCCGCCGCTTGAGGCGCGCCTAACTTGGTTTGAACAAAGCATGCTGTCGAGGGGGTTGGCATATCGGTGGTGATGGTAGCGACAATGATTAAATCGAGATCAGCGGGTGTGAGCTTAGCGCTTTCGAGCGCCTTCAAAGCAGCCTTAGTGGCCATGTCGGATGTAAATTCATCATCAGCGGCAAAATGGCGTTCACGAATACCGGTACGAGTGACAATCCACTCGTCATTGGTATCGACCATCTTTTCCATGTCTTTGTTGGTAACAATCCTGGCGGGCAAATAAGAACCCGTACCTAAAATTCCAGCCCGAATGGTTTGGCTCAATGGGGTTTCCCTTACTTGGACTCGGGCTTATCAACAACCTGCCCGTGAAGGTTAATTTGTTCTTTCAAATAGCCGTTCATATCTTTGGTTACACAACGTACAGCGGCACGAATAGCGTTCTTGATGGTAAAAGCATCCGACTTGCCATGGGCGATCAAACAAAGACCGTCGATGCCCAACAAGGGAGCGGCGCCGAACTCTTTCCAATCCACCTTTTTTTTGAAAGTTCTAAAAGCTTTTTGCGCGATGAGCGCGCCCAACAAAGAGATCAAATTCGACTTCAGTTCATTTTTCAGCCCGGTCATAACCAACTCGCCCGTGCTTTCAATCGCCTTCAAGGCAATATTGCCCACAAAACCATCGCACACCGTGACGTCGCAGTTACCGTTGATGATGTCGCGGCCTTCCACGTTACCGATGTAGTTAAAAGGGACTTTTTTCAGTAATACCTGGGTTTCGAAAACCAATTCATTACCTTTGGTTTCTTCTTCACCAATAGAAAGTAAACCAACACGGGGTTCTTTAAAGTCGAGGGCTTTACGGGCAAAAGCGTCGCCCATTAAAGCAAATTGGAGTAAGTGTTTGGCTTTGCTGTCCACATTAGCGCCAGCGTCGACCAAGATCGAAACGCCGCTCATGCTAGGGACCATGGTTGTAATCGCGGGACGGAGAACGCCATCAATACGGCCGCACATCATCATCGCCGCGGCCATAGCGGCGCCAGAATTACCGGCAGAAACCGTCGCCTGCACTTCACCGGTTTTGACCAACCCAGCACAGCGAACGATTGAGGAATCACGTTTTTGTCGGCAGGCAGAAGCTGGGCTTTCACCCATGCCCACCACTTCACGGGCATCAACGACCGAAATGGAATTTTGGGGATATTTGCCCGCGTGGGCCAGTTCCCGTTCAATGTCCTCTTTTCGGCCTACCAAAACCACTTCAAGGTTTTGGTTAGCTAACCCAAGAACTTCGGCATCACGAACCGCCATAACGGCCCCAAGGACCGTTTCTTTTGGGGCGTGATCGCCGCCCATTGCGTCGAGTGCGATTTTCATTGAGGGAGCCGGTTAGGCGATTGCTACGCTAACAACTTCTTTTCCCTTGTAGAAACCACAAGTGGGACATACACGATGGGGCAACTTCGCGCTTTTGCACTGGGGACAAAGCGAGAGACCTCTCGACTTAATCTTCCAGTTTGTACGACGCTTATCCCGGCGCTGACGTGAATGCCGCCGTTTAGGATTAGCCATGATCTACCTCCAAAAATATTTAAAATTCAACGTCTCATTTAGCTTATTACTGGGGCTTCCAGTTTTTCAAAGCGGACCATCTAGGATCCGTGGATTGCCCCGAGCATTGGCACGATTCAACATTTAAATTACATCCGCAGCTTCCGCAGAGGCCGCGACAATCTTCCCGGCAAATGGCCCGCATCGGGACCGAAAGAAGAACAGTTTGCCGGACTTGATCAGCAATATCTAAAATATCGCCTTCAAAGAAAACAGTCTCCACCGCCCCATCCGGAAGTTCTTCGGATTCATCATCCTGTTTAACTTCGTCGCCTTGGAGACGGTAATGCATTTCAAAAAACGACTTATAACCACTCTCAAACGCTTCTAGACATCGATCACAAGTTAAGAGCATCTTCCCCTTAACCCACCCCTTGGCTACAAACAGTTCCTCGACTTTGGAAACCTGACAAAAGACTTCCAACGGCTCGGAGCTTAGCTCAGGAGCTAGATCCAATCCAAGTACCTGGGCTAACCCCTGTTCTTGGACTACGACTTCTTCGTTTTCAAGAGAGCGCAATTCCACCGTCAACATCGTGCGCTTCCTCCTTCAGACTCATACAATTTCAGCATTTTACAATAGTACGAAGCAAAAGCCGAAAAAGAATAGGGGGGGATTATAGGAATGACCCCCTATCAGGTCAAGAAAATACCCTGATTTTAGGCCCTTTTCGCTTTAGCGTTTAACTGGGCTTATGCGGTGGTTATTTGAATTTTCGGAGGGCTTTTTCGACTTCAGCTGGCACAAACCCGCTCACATCCCCGCCTAGCCGGGCGACTTCTTTAATCGAGCTAGAAGACAGGAAAATGAACTTTTCGTTGGGTACCAAGAACACCACTTCGATGTTTTTGTTCAAACTACGGTTAATCAAGGCCATCTGAAACTCAAATTCAAAGTCAGAAACGGCTCGAAGACCCCTGAAGATGATATTGGCTTTCAGTTCTTTGGCATAATCCACCAAAAGACCGTTAAAAGACGAAATAACCACCTTGGGTAAGTGCTTGGTGGTTTTCTTGAGCAGTTCTACCCTTTCCGGAATGGAGAAAAGCGAGTTTTTGGAGGGGTTTGCCACAACTGCCACATGCAGTTCATCGCAGATTTTAAAGGCTCTTTCAGCGATGTCTAAATGGCCGTTGGTGACCGGGTCAAAGGAGCCGGGATAGAGACCGATAATCTTTTTATTGCTCATCGCTTTTTTCCTCTAATTTTTGCGTTTCACCGGGCAAAGCATAATGAAACAGGGTTAAGTAAGTATCCCCATATTTTTTCTGCCGAACCATGGGGTATGGGAAATCCGGCATCAGTTCTGTGTCATCCGCGCCATGCTCTACGGCGAAAATGCCGCCCTCTTTTAAAATCGGGTACTCAGCCAAGAGGCTCTGAAGCCGCTTCAAAATACCTTTTTCATAGGGTGGATCGGCCAACAGAATATCAAACTTCTTCCCTTCTTGATGAAGCAAAAAGAAGGCCTTGGAAACATCATGGGGTATCACCCGCACCCCGCTCTTTAAATCACGTGGATTGAGGCCAAAAGTTTGAAGGTTTTCGCTGATAAGCTTCAGGCCCTCAGGGCTCTTATCGACCAGAACTACCGCTTTGGCCCCACGGCTGACAGCCTCAATAGCCAGGTTGCCAGTGCCGGAATAAAAGTCCACCACTGTGCAATCCCTAACGGGTTCGAGCATGTTGAAAAGCGCGCCCTTCACCTTGTCGGAGGTGGGACGGATTTTCATGTTGGAGGGGGCCTTCACGGCCCTGCTTTTAAATTTTCCGGCGATGATACGCATTCAATCATAACTTTCAGAAGAAATTACATATTTTCGTTTTTTCAACTTTTCCAAAGAAAAGGATGAATCCGAACAATTTTGAAGTTTTTTGTTTTTCCTTAAATACTCCAAAATATCTTCCCTCTCAAGCTTTGTTAAATTACTCTTTTCGAATTCCCTTCTCCAGTCCTCCTCGGTTTCATCACTTAAATATCTCACGTTTTTATAAGTAAATGAATCTGCCGGACAGATGCACAAAAGATTATCCAAAAACTTTTCAAATGTATCTTTGCGGTTATAACAACTAACTTCCCACGTCGAAACACCCGTATCAACCTCAGCGAAAAAAAACGGTTTAGATTCGTCAAGTAATTTGATGTCCGCGTCGGAAAACACAGCCAATCTACCCGTTGTATTTACATGCGTATCTTGCGGCACAAACAGAAATGCAGAAACATCTGAAAGATTTATTTTTAATAAATTTGACTTCGCCACACCATATCCATGCCCCGAATACTTTTCTATCTTCTTGTATAATTCGAAATCTTTTTTATAAAAACAGCCTTCCAGTTTGAACGGACTTTCGCTTTTTAGTTTTAGCGAAATGATTTCTAACCAGCATTTAAATAACTGTTCATCATCAACCTTACCCCAAGCCGTTGCAGAAATGGCACCGACATAGTCTTTTACATAATCCTCTTCCGAACTTTGAAGAAAATCACTAAAACAGTCTCTGTTCCAAAGAACATATCCCAGCATTTCGTTACCGTTTTTAAGGATCACGCGAAGTTTATACGACTGAAAACGAGGCGCGCCATTTGCATAAACAAATGACTCGAAATTAAAAACAAACAGCATCAAAAAAGACATCGCTATTAAAAACCATGAAGTTTTAAAACTCATCACTATCCTTTTGACTATCTGAATAATTAATTTTTATTTAAAAAAAATAGGACTTATGAAATTTGAGCCAAATCCAACAAAGGTTGAAACTTAGCCATTAGACTATCCCTCAAATTCTTGTGTTCTTCCCAAGTCAGTTTCGGGTCTTTCTCCAGGATCGTCAAAGCCATTTTGCGGGCCTCTTCCACCACATCAATATCCTTCTTCAAATCCACAATGCCACCTTCACGACGGCCAGACTGGGCCACGCCAAATATCTCGCCCGGGCCGCGCATTTTTAGGTCAAACTCCGATAATTTAAAACCGTCCAAGGTGGAGGCCATAATCTTCATGCGTTCAATGGCGTCGCTGGAAATAACGGGTGAAGTTAATAAGAAGCAGAAAGACTGTTTAGCTCCCCGGCCTACCCGGCCCCGCAACTGGTGAAGCTGGGCCAAACCAAACCGCTCGGCATGTTCAATGACCATCATGGTGGCATTGGCCACATCCACACCCACCTCAACCACGGTGGTTGAGACTAATATTTGAATCTTGTTTTCGGTAAAGTCTTTCATGACGGCGTCTTTTTCTTCTTTTTTCATCTTGCCGTGAATCAGACCTACCTTAAACCCGTGAAAGACATCCTTTTGAAAGTGCTGGTGCATTTGAATGGCCGACTTAAGGAAATTTTTGGATTCATCCACCACAGGGAAAACCCAGAAGATCTGGTCCCCCGCCAGCGCCCGTTCTTTGGCAAAGGCATAGACCGTAGCCTTTTGGCTTTCGCTTTTCCAAGTGGTTTTAATAGCCTTACGGCCTTTGGGAAACTCATCGAGTATGGATAAATCTGTATCGCCGTATTCGGTCAGCACCAAAGCCCTGGGAAAAGGAGTCGCGGTCATCATGAGGCAATCGGGCCATTTGCCCTTATCTTCCAAGGCCGCACGCTGCATGACCCCAAACTTATGGCGTTCATCGATAACCAAGAACCCAAGGTTCTTAAACTTCACCCCATCTTCAATCAAAGCGTGAGTGCCGATAATTAAGTCTGTCGTACCGTTTTCCAGCGACTCCAACACTTCCCGCTTCGGTTTGGCCTTCATGTCGCTCGTCAGCAAGGCCGTCTTCATCCCCAAGGGCTCTAAGAGCTTGGTGAGATTATGATAATGCTGTTGAGACAGAATTTCGGTTGGGGCCATAAAGGCGCTTTGAACGCCTGAGTCGGCGGCGTAAAGAAAAGAAATAGCCGCCACTAGGGTTTTGCCGCTACCCACATCCCCCTGCAAAAGACGGTTCATGGGATAGGTTTGGCCCAGATTTTCGCGGATTTCTTTTAAGACTTTCTTTTGTGCGCCTGTTAATTGATAAGGAATAGACTTTCTAAACTTCAATATCTTTTCACCTTCAAAAAGATACTTTCTGCCCTTCTCCCGCTTTTCAATCACACGGCGCTTGGCGATCAAAAAAAACTGCAGGGTTAATAATTCTTCAAGGGCCAATCGCTTTCTGGCTGATTCGTGCGATTCCAAACTGCTGGGCCGATGTATCTCGTTCACCGCTTCCACCAGGCTGAACTTGCTAAAGGGTGTGGTAAAGTTCTTGGCTTTGGGCAGCAGATTCAAATACTGGTCTAAAACATTGTTCAGCAGGCTTCGCCAAAAGACCTGTGTTAGAGAGGGCGTGGAGGGATAAAAAACCAAAACCTTCCCCGACTGAATATCCTGCACTTCATTGTCAGTCAAAAACTCAAAGGTCTCGTTACGGCCCACTACCTGCTTGCCCCACTTGGATACCTGCGGATTATCGTGCAACAAAACCCATCGGCCATTTTGAAGTTCTTTGCGCAAGTAAGGCCGGTTAAACCAGGTCCAGTTCAGGTGGCCGCTACCATCCTCCAACGACACCTTAATCATGCCTCGGGGGCCTCTGGCCACTTCTGAGATGCCGTTAATACGGCCAAGAATAAAGTAAGGCTCTTCCCTGTTACCGCACTGAGAGATCGGCGTGATTACGGACTTATGTACCGCCCACTTGGGGGCAAACTTCAGTAAGTCGTCAGCGGTCTTTAATTTGGTTAGCTGAAAAGCCCGGAGTTTGTCTGGCGAAACCAGCTTAATAATTAAATCAGATAGCTGTGAATTACTCTTAGGGCTGACCGGCTTGGACTTAAGCGGTAAATCAGACACCAGAGTCTTAATTTGCTCTTGGGTCTTTTTAACCAAAGTCTTCCGCTCCGCAGGGGAAAGGGTCATGTATTGGCTGAATTCTTTTTTTACTTGTTTGAGAATTGGCTGAAGGGTTTTAGAAGAGCTGGTCTTATCGAGCTCCGCGATAACACGGTCACAGCCCTTGGCGATGAACTTATCCAGCCCGCCAACAACGGACCTATTGATAAAATCCTGCTTTTCTTCCAGTTGAAGAGGCTTTAACCAAGCTTCAATTTGTTCCCGAACCGAGAGCATTTGAGGGGCCGCCTGAGGAAGAATGGGTCAACGAGGCGCATCATAGCACCCAAAACCCTCGAAAAGAGGCCATTCAGGGGGTAAAAAAGCTTGTTTATCGCTAAATGAAATGCTTATAATGCGCCTCCGAGTTTCAAAAAAGAGGAGTATTTCCATGGCTAAAGTTTGTGACATTTGTGCGAGAGGCCCGATTAAGGCCCGTAAAATTACCCGTCGCGGTAAACCCAAAAAGTCTGGCGGTATCGGTTTGAACATTACCGGTATTCATTTGCGCCGTCAAATGGTGAACCTGCAATCCATCCGCGCCATCGTTGATGGCAAGCCGCAACGCGTCTTGGTCTGCACCCGCTGCTTACGTTCGGGTAAGGTTCAAAAGCGCGCCGCTGTCCGCAAAGTGGCTAAAACCGCTTAAGTTTCAGTTTTACCGTAAAATCAAAAAAGGCGTTCTCCGCAGGGAGAGCGCCTTTTTTATTGTCTGTAATTCGTCCGGCCTAGCGAAGCGCGCGGCCTTGATACTTCCAGGTACCGCCCCTTAAAACCCATACAAAGGTCTCGCTCGAAAAACCAGGTGTGTTATTGGCCTGACGGAAAGCCCAGTTGATTTTCACCTTAGCCGTCTTATCGTCTTCCCACGCCATGGACGCTATTTCCCCACCAGTTAAAGTCGCATTGTCTGGCAGGCTTTTCTTGAGATTCTCTTTCAATTTATCAGCCGTCCCCAAATTTCTAGTGGTTAAGGCATAAACCGCGTCCCACTTACCCTGAACCGAGTTATCGACAAAGCTATCGACTTGCTGTTTGAGAACTTTTTCAAGATTTGATTTTTCGTCCTGGGTTAGCGCGCAGCCACCCATCCACAAGGTGCTTACCAGTAAAAAACCCAACAGCATTAACCGTTTCATAATCACCTCTTAGCGCTTTGACAAATCCTGCTCCAGCTTTGTGATTTCAGCAATTCTGCGGACATGACGTTCCAAATTACTAAAAGGGGTATTCACCCAAATATCGGCCAGTTTTAAATTAAGATCAGCCGGAAGATCGCGGCCAGCTAACGAAAGAACATTCGAATCATTGTGTTCCCTGGTGTCTTTCGCCATTTTTTCTGTAAAAACCAGCGCGGCGCGAACGCCCGGAAATTTGTTGGCGACGATCGACATACCGATGCCATTTCCACAAATCACAATACCTTTATCGGCCAGCTTGTTAGACACAGCCGAGGCGACTTTGACGCCAAACACAGGATAATCACTGGCCTCACCGGTATAAGCGCCCACATCCTGAACATCGTGGCCCTGTTGTTTAAGATTTTGAATTAAAACAGTTTTAAGATCAAAACCAGCGTGATCCGCGCCAATAACAATTTTCATGATTTCCTCTTACCTACGAATTAAATTTATCTTTCGCTTTCAACAAGTAACCCTCAATTTGGGCAAAAACTTTTTGGTAATGCTCAAAAGATTGTCCCACAGGGTCTTCTATATCCTCAATACCTTGCCCGGCATAATCTGATAAAAGGCTGACTTTCGACTCCAATTCGGGCATTTTACGAACAATCGACTCTCGGTGCTTACCTGTCATGGTGAGGATCAAATCGCTCTCCATGACCAACGTTTTGCTTAAAGGCTGGCTTTGATGGGCTGACAGATCAATGCCCTTTTCACGGCAGACCTCAACGGCATCATGTGCGGCAGGAACCCCGTGAAAAGCCGCCAACCCAGCCGAACTGCATTGTAATGACCAATGGTTGTCTTGAATGAGCTTCTTGAGAACACTTTCGGCCATAGGGCTACGACAAGAATTATCCGTACAGATGAAGAGAATTTTTTTGGGCATGGGCTTGCCTCGAATGTCAGCCTTGGACCAGTTGGGAAATCAACTCTTCCACTCGAGCCACTTCTTCTTTAGAGACGCAGCCGGTGCGAACAATGGTGTATTGTTTGCGGTCAAACTTCACGATGGCGGTTTCACCGCCCAAAGGACAATTGCCCGCGTCTAGAGCGATATCCACTTGCTCTAAGATTTCGGCGTCAACTTCATCCAAACGAACAGGGCTATTGCCGCCCGAAAGATTCGCGCTGGAAACCGCTAAAGTGTCGCCCACATGGCGGAGCAGTTCTAAAGCGATGCCGTGATCGGGGCAGCGAAGCGCTACGGTCCCATCCGGACCCACGCCGCCCTGCGCCATATGCACACGAGCTCTGGTAATCAAAGTCCAAGGACCCGGCCAAATCTTCTTGAGGATATCCAAATCCTTTTCTTTAAAGTCGGCGATTTCCAAAGCCACTTCAGGCCTAGAAATAAGGATCGACAAAGATTGGTTTAAGGGACGGTCTTTGATTTTAAAGATGCGCTTGAGGGCTTCGGGCTGTTTCACCGAGCAGCCAATGTCATAAACGGTGTCGGTCGGGAAAACGGCCAAGCCGCCTTCTTTAATGACCTTGGCCACTTCTAAAAGGTTGGCGGGTGTATAAGATAAAGCTTTCGCGTTAGGCTTTTTATTCATATTTATCTCATTTCCGTTAAGTTCTGAGTCTTTAACACACACGCGACCATTGGCAAGATTTTGCCAAATAATTGGCAATTTTCCACTATTAAATCGACTTTATCGGTTGATTGCCCGCCAACCAATGTCTTTGCGGTAATGAACCCCATCCATCTGGATGGTTCGAACGCCTTGATAAGCCGTTTCAATGGCTTTCTCAATGGTGTCGCCGATGCCCGTCACGCAAAGCACCCTACCGCCGTTACTGACAATTTTACCATCTTCTTTGGCCGTTCCGGCATGGAACACATAGGTATCGGGAAGTTCGGCGGCTTTTTCCAGCCCCTCAATGACTTTCCCCTTGGAATAAGAACCTGGGTAACCATGCGAAGCCATGACCACACAAGCGGTCGGTCTTTCATCCCACTCAATTTTAATTTTGCTTAATTCCCCCTTGGCTACCGCTAAACAGATTTCAACAAAGTCTGTTTTGAGCCGGGGTAAAACCACCTCAGTTTCGGGGTCGCCAAAGCGGCAGTTATATTCAATGACCTTAGGGCCTTTAGCGGTGATCATCAAGCCCGCGTAAAGAACACCTTTATAAATAATGCCCCGTTTACGCAAGGCACTGACGGTCGGCTTAAGAATTTTTTCTAAAATAAACTCATTCATTTCAGGGGTCACTACTGGCGCCGGTGAATAAGCGCCCATGCCACCCGTGTTGGGGCCCTGATCACCGTCAAAGACCCTTTTATGGTCTTGAGCGGTCACCATGGGAATAATCGTCTCGCCATCGGTAAAGGCTAAAATAGAAGCCTCTTCGCCCTCTAAAAATTCTTCAATCACGACCTTGGCGCCAGCGTCTCCAAAAACTTTTTTATCCATGGCTTCTTCAACCGCCAATTGGGCCTGGGCCATTGTTTCACAAACGGTTACACCCTTCCCCGCGGCCAAGCCATCAGCCTTAATTACAATGGGAGCGTTTTGTTTTTTAAGATAAAGCTGCGCCTTGATAGAATCCGTAAAAGTAACCGAACGAGCTGTCGGCACCAGACTGCTCATCAAAAGTTGTTTGGTAAAGTCTTTGCTAGCTTCCATCTGAGCGCCATCTTTGGTCGGCCCAAAAACTAAAAAACCTTCTTTGGTAAGTTGATCGGTCAATCCCAGCGCCAATGGTATTTCAGGGCCAACAATGACCAAACCAGGATTGTAGGTCTTCGCCCAATTGACCAACCCCGAAATGTCATCGGACATGACGTCAACCAACTCGGCGAGAGAAGCGATACCCGCGTTACCAGGAGCGCAAAAGATTTTAGGTTTGTGGCGGGACTTGGCTAGAGCCCAGCAAATCGCGTGCTCTCTGCCTCCCGAACCAATGACCAAAATATCCATTTCTCTCTCCTGAGCCGACTAGTGTTTAAAATGACGATAAGTGGTGAAGATCATCGGAATGCCGTGTTCGTTAGCCGCGTCGATCACTTCTTGATCTCTCACACTGCCGCCGGTTTGGATAATCGCCGCGATGCCCGCCTTAGCGCAAGCATCCACCGAATCACGGAACGGAAGCAAGGCATCGGATGCCATGACGCAACCTTTGGCTTTGTCGCCCGCTTGCTTAATAGCGATTTCCAGAGAACCCACACGGTTCATCTGGCCCGCACCAACGCCTATCGACACGCCATCTTTGACTAACACAATGGCATTCGACTTAACATGTTTCACTAAACGCCAGCCAAAATCCATATCCTCGAGAAGTTTTGGATCCGGCTGCTTTTTGGTAATAATTTTATGAAGGCCCTTATCTTCCAAAATGCTGTCAAATTCTTGAACTAAAAAGCCGCCCTCAACCCGGCGCAAATGGTAGCCAGGAACATTTTCTTGATGTGTTCCCAATCCATCCACCGTCATCACTCTTAAGTTTTTGCGGGCCTCAAAAAGCTTGAGAGCACCAGCATCATAAGAGGGCGCCAGAATAATTTCGAAGAAGCTCAGTTTTTCCAAAACAATCTTGGCTGTGCTTTCATCCACAGGGCGGTTCACCGCCACGATGCCGCCAAAAGCCGAAAGCGGATCGGCTCCAAAAGCCTTTACGAAAGCCTCAGCCGCGTCTTTACCCGTGGCTGTACCGCAAGCGTTGGTATGCTTAATAATGGCGACGGCAGGCTTGCTGAATTCTTTCACTAAAGACAAAGCCGCGTCCGCGTCCATGATGTTGTTATACGAAAGTTCTTTACCCTGTAATTGTTTGCCATTGGCGATAGTCGGCAAGCCATTATTTTTGTCTTTGTAGAAAGCCGCGGGTTGATGCGGGTTTTCGCCATAGCGCATTTCTTGAAGTTTAATACCCGACAAAGTGAAGATGTTTGGCCATTTGTTTTCGGATAACCGGCCATGCAGATATTCGTGAATGGTCGCGTCATAACGAGCGGTATTGCCAAAAGCTTCGATAGCCAATTCCTGGCGAAGCTTGAAGGTAGTCGCGCCGTCGTTTTCTTTTAACTCTTTAATCACATCCGCATAGCGCGAAGGCGAAGACACCACGGTTACGCTGCGGTAGTTTTTCGAGGCCGAGCGGAGCATCGAAGGGCCGCCGATATCGATGTTTTCAATCACATCATGTAATTCCACACCCGGCTTGGCGATAGTCGCCTCAAAGGGGTAAAGGTTCACGCAAACCAGATCAATAGGTTTAATGTTGTGCTTAGCGATCGTTTCCATATGTTCCGGATTGTCACGCAACGATAATAAACCGCCATGCACCACAGGGTGCAGAGTTTTCACTCGGCCATCAAGCATTTCGGGAAAGCCTGTAATTTCAGAGATATCAAATACCTGCAGACCAGCGTCTTTAATGGCTTTGGACGTGCCGCCTGTCGAGATGAGCTCCACTCCGTGAGCGGCTAATTCCCTGGCGAAATCAATCAATCCCGTTTTATCGGAAACGCTGATCAGCGCTCTTTGGATTTTCACTTTATCGTCGGCCATGATATCTCCTCAAAATAATATTTTGACTCGGTCATCCGAGACTTTGATTTTCTTGTCGCAAAATAAACGAACCGCTTCCGGATAAATCTGATGTTCTACCTTCAATACGCGTTCCGCTAAAGTGGTCGGGGTATCCGTCGGCAGTACTTTCACGTTACCTTGTAAAATGATTGGTCCCGCATCCACACCTTCGGTCACAAAATGTACCGTCGCGCCGGATTCCTTTTCTTTCGCCTTCACCACCGCCTCATGTACATAGTGGCCATACATGCCTTCCCCGCCAAACTTAGGCAGTAACGAAGGATGAATATTCATCATCTTATAAAGATAGGGGCGAATCATCACCGGCGTGAGAATACGCATATAGCCTGCCAAACAAATCAAATCTATTTTTTTAGCCTGGCATAGTTGGAGAACTTCTTGGTCGTACTCTTCTCGGCTTCCGGGGTAACCCTTGCTGGCAATGGAGACAGATTCGATACGGTGATTTTCCGCCCGCTCCAGCGCTCCGCACTCAGGAACATTAGAGAATACCAAGCCGATTTTGCCCTTAAAGAGGCCGTTTTCATGGGCATCAATGAGTGTTTGGAGGTTGCTACCACCCCCCGAGGCAAAAACCGCGATTTTAATCACCAGACAGGCCTTTCAGTCAGGCCGAAAGAGAGGAGGGATAAGTGTGGTATCGGCTATTTTTATAATTCGGATTAAATCGAAACGAAAAGCTTAAACGAATTCAACACCCTTTTGACCCGCCACCACGTTGCCAATGACAGAAGGATCAGCGCCGTTCTTTTTAAGCTCAGCCAGAGCTTTATCAACATTTTCTTTGCTCACAATTAAAATCATACCGATTCCCATATTGAGCGAACGATGCGCTTCAAATTCAGTCAGGTTGGCCGCTTTGACCATCCACGCAATGATGGGTAAGTTTTTCCAGGAACCGCGTTTAAATTGAATACGGCAGCCTTCCGGAAGAACCCGAGGAGGATTGTCAATCAAGCCCCCGCCCGTAATGTGAGCCATGGCGTTCACTTCCACCTTATCCAAAATAGGATAGATTTCAGAGAAGTAGCTCTTATGAGGAATCAAAAAGGCGTCGCCGATAGACATGCCGTTGAGTTCCGGCAAGGTATCGGTATATTTCAAACCAGAAACTTCAACCAGTTTACGAGCCAACGAATAGCCATTGGTATGAAGGGAGACTGAGGGCAGACCAATACAAACGTCGCCCGGCTTCACATTTTGACCGCGGATGATTTTGTCTTTTTCAACAACACCTACGATGGTCCCGGCGATGTCATAATCGCCTTCTTTATAGACCGAAGGCATTTCGGCGGTTTCGCCGCCAATTAAAACCAGGCCGGTCTTAGTACATTCTTCTACCATGCCGGAAACAATTTGTTCCACTACCGACACGTCTAACTTGCCTGCCGCTAAGTAATCCAAAAAGAAAAGAGGCTTCGCGCCCTGAACTAAAATGTCATTGATGGAATGGCCCACAATGTCCGCGCCAAGGCCTTTGTACTTCTTAAGAGCCACCCCGATTTGGGTTTTAGTGCCGACACCATCGGTCGAGGAAACTAGAACAGGTTTCTTATATTGAGTCGTATCAAACTCAAACAAGCCGCCAAAGAGGCCGATGTCGGACAAAACCGCCGAGTTAAAGGTTTTCTTAACTAATCCCTTAATCCGTTGAACGGATTCGTTGCCCTTTTCAATGTTAACGCCGGCGTCTTCGTAGCTGATCTGACTCAAGGAAACCCTCCGGGGGTGCTTCGAAATTTCGTGCCTATCGTAAGGGCAGGCATGGGCAAGAACAAGCTTTAAGCGAGTGGAAATTCAATTATTTTGACACTCGCCCGGATGATTTCGGGCCGTTTATCTGTTGATTTCATGTGTACAAAACCCCGCAGCGCCGTTAAATTGATTTCAATCTCTTTCCACGAGGAACTACGTGTCCGACAAAGCACGCTGGGCCGGTATCTATCTCTTAATCTGCTTCATTCCTCTTTTTGTTTATTTTCTTCCACCCCTCAGCCCCGAAATCATGTCGCACAAGATGTTCACTAACTTTTTGGTTCTCGCTCCTTATTTAGGCTTGTTTCTCATCGCCATTCTGGGCTGGCAAGTTAACCAAACCCGCATCTTCTGGTCTTCGCTGATGTTGGTGGGCATTTATCACTTTTTCATACATTCAACTGAGTTTTTTGACGTAGCCGCCACCAGGGCTCGAAGCATCGAGATCATCACAGTGGCCTACCCACTATCCCTTTCTATTCTTTTCGTTATGCGGGAAAGCCAGCTATGGAGCGACAAAAGCCTCACCCGAGTTCTTTTGGGACTTTGGCCCTTTTTGATCTTTGTGGGGCTCTATAACTGGGCACCCAATATTTATCAGGGCTTTTTCTTTCTGGCGCCTTGGAATAACGCCCAACTCTTTCATATACCTACTATTACTCTGCTGGCCTACATCCTTTTTTTATTAGTGGTCATCTTTGAGCCAGAACCCAAACCCAAGTCCTATTTGATCGCCCTGGGCGCCTCCGCGATCCCCTTTCTTTTTTGTACTCAAATTAGCCTGATCAACAACGTCTCGCCTTTACCAACCATTAAAAACTTTCACATCATCGTGGCTTTCAGCGTCATGACCGCCATTTTGCTTCACGCCATTTTGAGAATGTATTGGCAAAAAGTTTACTTAGACATTTTGACGGAGGTTCCCAACCGGCAGGCATTGGATGAAAGGCTGATTACACTTCAGCATCCTTATGCCCTTGCCATGATTGATATTGATCACTTTAAAAAGTTTAACGATAACTATGGCCACGCCGAAGGCGACAATGTTTTGAGAATGGTGGCTTTAACGCTTCAAGAAAGCTTGGGAGAACGGGTTTACCGCTACGGCGGCGAGGAGTTTTGCGCTATTTTCGAGGGTGAGGAAGCGGAAAAAGCCCATCTGCCTATGGAACAAGCCCGAAAGACTCTGGATCACAAACGGTTTCATCTACGGCAAATGGATCGGGAAAAACCAACCTTAATTAAAAAACTGACCACCAAGGGCGAGCCCAAACTGGGAAAAGAAATTCAAATCACCATTAGTGTGGGAGTCGCCTATTCCACCCCAAAAACCAAATATCACCACGATGTGATTCATGTGGCGGATAAGTCGCTTTACAAGGCAAAAGAAAAAGGCCGAAACCAGGTGGTCTCGTCAGAAGACAAAGACTAAAGAGTCGCCAGAAACTGTATCAGCACTTCGGTTCGAGGCTGTATTTTTCGGTTTCCATGTCAAACGGTACGGGATAGTGCGCCGTAAAACAAGCGGTGCAATGTTCGTTCGACTTGCCCTTCACCGCCTGCAGCATGCCTTCCACTGAAAGATAGCTCAAGCTATCCACCCGCAAATAGGTCTTAATCTCATCCAAAGTATGCGTCGCGGCGATCAACTCTTTACGGCTGGGAAAATCCATACCATAAAAACAAGGTGAGATAATCGGCGGTGAGGTAATAGCCAGATGAACCTCGGTGGCGCCTACATTGCGGATCATTTTGACAATTTTGCGCATGGTGGTTCCCCGCACAATCGAATCGTCAATGAGGACAACCCGTTTACCTTCCATGGATTCCCGAACGGGGTTGTACTTGAGACGGGCACCAAAGTCACGAATGGCCTGGTCCGGTTCAATAAAAGTACGGCCCACATAGTGATTGCGAATAAGGCCTGTTTCGTATGGGATTTTTGACTCTTCAGCGTAACCGGTGGCGGCCATATTGGCCGAGTCCGGAACCGGAACCACCACATCAGCGTCAACATGATGTTCTCTCGCCAAAATTCTTCCCAGTTCTTTACGAACCTTTTGAACACTGGTGTTATAGATGCGGGAATCAGGTCTGGCAAAATAAATGTGCTCAAAGATACACATGGCGCTGGTTGTTTTTTCAAAAGGCTTGATCGAAACCAAACCATTTTCATTAATCAAAACAATTTCGCCCGGTTCGACATCGCGAACATATTGAGCGTCAACGATATCAAACGCGCAGGTTTCGCTAGCCAACACCCAGGAGTCACCCAACTTGCCCAAACACAGGGGCCTAAAACCGTGAGGATCTCTCATGCCAAACAAACCGTCATCAGCCAAAATAACCAAAGAGTAAGCCCCGCGGACTTTTTTCAAGGAATCAATCATCGCTTCAATCAGCGTATGAGCTGAAGAACGGGCAATTAAATGAACAATGACTTCAGAATCGATCGTGCTGGAGAAAATAGAACCACGGGCTTCTAGCTCGTCGCGGATACGGCGGGAGTTGACCAAATTACCATTATGAGCCAAAGCCATAGAACCTTGCGCGTACTCCACCGCGATGGGCTGAGCGTTTCGAACCTGGCTAGAACCCGTGGTGGAATAACGAACGTGACCAATCGCGCAATTTCCCGGCAGTTCTTTAAAAGCGTCCTCAGTAAAAATGTCAGCAACCAACCCCATACGTTTGTAGTTATAAAGATGACCGTCTGACATGGTACAAATACCGGCGGATTCTTGTCCGCGGTGTTGGAGTGAATGCAACCCGAGGTAGGTTATCTTGGCGGCTTCAGGGTGATTGTAGATACCAAAAACACCACACTGATCGTGCGGCTTATCATCGTCTAGCCAATGCTCCAAGGTATTCCTCCGTTTTGATTAAGCCATCATCTTTTCAATGCTGGTAAAAAACAAATCCGCTAAACGGCTGACCGCCACCTTCACTTCTTTTCCAATCGTCAAAGAATCCCCGCCTACGGTTCCAATTTTCTCAAACGGAACGCCGAACTTCTTCAGGATTTCTTCAACTTTCGCTGCGTCAGCAGGCTTGAGTGAAACAATCACACGGGATTGAGCTTCACCAAACAACCGTCCGTCTAATCTTCCCTCGCCCGGCAGGCTCACCGTCGCGCCCAAAGACTTCTGCTCATGAGTCGTGCCGGTGAAGCAGCTTTCAGACACGGCCACCGCGAATCCACCGTCAGAACAATCATGCGCGCTTTGAAGCATTTTCTGATCAGCCAAAGCCTTGAGAGCTTGGTGCAATTTCAACTCAACTTCCAGGTTCAATGTAGGACACAGCCCTGTCTTTTTTCCATGGGTGACCGTCAGGTAACGGCTTCCACCAATGGATTGACCCATAGAACCAAGCAAATAGATGGAATCACCCTCGTTTTTGAACCATTGAGTGATACGGGTATCCACGTTTTGAAAGAGCCCCATCATGCCGATCACCGGCGTCGGGTCGATAGCTCCAGTTGGATTTTCGTTATAAAGCGAGACGTTGCCGCCCGTGATGGGGATGTTAAAGGCACGGGCAGCGTCCCCCAGACCAGCGATAACGCGATCGAGGTAATAAAACACTTCCGGCTTTTCAGGATTGCCAAAGTTGAGACAATCCGTCATGCCGATGGATTGAGCACCTGAGCAGGCAATGTTGCGGGCCGCTTCAGCCACTACAATTTTGGCGCCTTCATAAGGATCAAGCGCGCAGTAAGAACCCAGACCATCGATGGTCATGGCCAAGCCTAATTGAGTTCCCTTCACACGAATAACAGCCGCGTCAGAACCGGGACGAATCAGGCTATTGGAACGAACCATATGGTCATACTGGCGGTAAACCCAGCGCTTGCTGGCAATCGTGGGATCGGCAATAAGCTTTTCCAAAACTTCCGAAAGGTTGCCGGGGACCGGAATCGAGTTTTCATCAAATTCTTTATACGTCTTCAAAATAGCCGGTTCGCTTTTAGCGGGATGATACAAAGGCGCGTCGGTTAAAGAATCGGCTGGTACATCTGCGACTACTTTACCGTTTTCCTTCACAATCATTCGGCCTGTATCGGTCACGATGCCAATGGTGGCGGCATGCAAGTCCCACTTGGCCAGAATGTCATGAACTTTTTGTTCGCAGCCTGGTTTAGCGACCAAGAGCATACGTTCTTGGGATTCAGATAAAAGAATTTCGTAAGGAGTCATTCCCTTTTCACGTTGCGGCACTTTGGCCACATCGATTTCAATGCCCGCTCCGCCGCGGCTCGCCATTTCGCAAGTCGAGCAGGTTAAACCGGCCGCACCCATATCTTGAATACCCACCAAGAGATTGCCGTGAATCAGTTCGAGTGTGGCTTCCATCAGAAGCTTTTCCATAAAGGGATCGGCCACCTGAACGGCGCTGCGCTTTTCAGTGGATTCACCCGTTATTTCAGTCGAGGCAAACGTCGCTCCATGAATACCGTCACGTCCCGTGGTAGCCCCAATATAAATAACCGCGTTGCCAATACCGGTGGCTTTACCGCGGATAATTTGATCGTGTTTTAAAAGACCAACCGACATGGCGTTCACCAAACAGTTTTCCGCGTAGCTGTCATCAAACACCACTTCACCGGCTACCGTCGGAATGCCCATGCAATTACCGTAGTCAGCAATACCATGAACCACACCCGTAAAGAGGCGCTTCACTTTAGGATCAGTTAAGGGACCAAAACGAAGCGAATTAAGATTGGCCACAGGCCGAGCGCCCATGGTGAAGATGTCGCGCAAGATTCCACCAACGCCAGTTGCCGCACCTTGATAGGGTTCAATCGCCGAAGGATGGTTATGCGATTCCACTTTAAAAGCGACCGCCCAACCTTCACCGATATCCATGATGCCCGCGTTTTCGCCGGGGCCTTGCAGCACTTTATCGCCCTTGGTCGGAAGCGTTTTTAAAAGAGCGCGGGAATGTTTATAACCGCAATGCTCGCTCCACATCACCGAGTAGAGACCCAATTCCGTAATGTTCGGCTTACGGCCCAGAATGTCGCAAATACGCTGATACTCATCAGGCTTTAAACCATGTTCCTTAACGACCTTGTCGGTCACTTCCACATTCATAATCGAAGAGCTCATTTGGCACCTACTTTGGATGACAAGATGGATTGCCAAAGGTAATGACCATCATGGCTGCCCAAAATATCTTCAGCCGAGCGGTCAGGATGAGGCATCAAACCAAACACGTTGCGGTTGACGTTACAAATACCCGCGATGTTCTCCAACGAGCCATTAGGGTTGGATTCGGGTGTCAGCTGTCCATTTGCGTCACAGTAACGAACCACAATTTGATTGTTGTCTTTCAAACCTTTTAAACCGGCCGCGTCAATGAAGTAGTTCCCTTCACCGTGGGCGATAGGAATTTTCAACACTTGGTTGGGCTTACAGGCATTGGTAAAAGGCGTATTGTTTTGTTCCACACGGATATAGGTACTTTGGCAGAGGAACTTGATGTTTTTGTTTCGAATCAACGCTCCAGGCAGCAGGCCGGCTTCACAGAGAATTTGAAAACCGTTGCAGATACCAATCACCAAGCCGCCCTTGGCCGCGAAATCAGCCACCGACTTCATGACGGGTGAAAAACGGGCAATGGCCCCCGTACGAAGATAATCACCGTAGGAAAAACCACCTGGCACCACCACGCAATCCGGATTCTTAAGATCGGTGTCTTTGTGCCATATCATTTGAACGTCTTGCTTCTCTACATCGCGCAAAACATATTCACAGTCATGGTCGCAGTTAGAGCCTGGGAAAACGGTGACTGAAAATCTCATTTTTTCTCCACAGTGAAGCGATAAGCCTCAATATTCGGGTTCGCCAGTAGCTTGTCGCAGATTTCATCCGCTTGTTTCTTCACATCCGCCTCAGAAAGGCCCGCTTCAAACTCCAGTTCGGTGAACTTACCCACGCGAACATCGGTGACAGCCTTATAGCCCATTTGATTCAAAGCCCGTTGAACTGTGGCACCCTGCGGGTCCATGACCGACGGTTTTAAAGTGACATAAACACTGACATGCCAAGCCATAAACGACTCCTTTTATTGAATGCCCGCCCGTTTTAAAACAAAGTCGACATTTTTCAGGTGATAAGAAAGATCAAAACATTTTTCAATTTCAGCGGCGCTCAGGCTCGTAATGACCTGCGGATCCGCCTGAATCAATTCACGGAAATTCAGCTCGTTTTTCCAGGCGTTGAGGGCATTGCGTTGAACAATGGCATAGGCCTGTTCGCGGGTAAAGCCCTTCCCAATCAAAGCCAACAATACCTGCTGGGAAGAAACCAATCCGCGGGTTAATTGAATGTTGCGTTTCATGCGCTGGGGATAAACGTTCATTTTTTCAACGACATTGATGAACTTTTCCAGCATGTAATGAAGAAGAATGGTCGCGTCTGGGAAAATAACCCGTTCCGCCGAAGAGTGCGTAATATCCCGTTCGTGCCAAAGGGCTACGTTTTCTTGAGCCGTAATGGCATAACCGCGAACCACACGGGCTAACCCGGCGACGCGTTCGCTGGTCAAAGGATTGCGCTTGTGCGGCATGGCCGATGAGCCCTTTTGGCCCTCAGCAAAGTATTCCTCAACTTCCAAAATTTCTGTGCGCTGAAGGTTGCGCAGTTCAGTCGCGAATTTTTCTAAAGAAGAAGCGATGACCGCTAAAACCGACAAGAAGTAAGCATGACGATCGCGTTGAAGCGTTTGTGTGGAAACTAGCGCCGGCTTGAGGCCTAAAAGCTTGCAAACCTGGCCTTCTACCCGCGGGTCAATGTTAGCGAAGGTTCCGACCGCGCCCGAAATCATCCCGACCGCGATATGTTCCCTGGCTTGTTTTAAACGCTCAATGTTACGGTTCACTTCATCAAACCACAGGGCCATCTTCAGGCCAAAGGTCACCGGTTCAGCGTGAACACCGTGAGTGCGGCCAATCATCATGGTATAGCGGTGAGTTTTCGCCTGTTTTTTCAAAACCTGGGCTAAACGGCCCAAGCCTTCCAAAAGAACATCAGCGGCGTCAGTTAATTGAATGGCTTGCGCCGTATCCACCACGTCGGTGGAAGTCATACCTAAGTGAATAAAGCGGGAGGAAGGTCCAACGTTTTCCGCGACCGACGTTAAAAAAGCGATGAGATCATGATTAGTTTTGCGTTCAATGGCTTCGATACGTTTGACAGAGAACTTGGCTTTTTTCTTAATGATCGCTAAATCTTTTTTAGGAATCCGGCCCAATTTGGCCCAGGCTTCACAGGCCGCCACTTCCACCTTCAGCCAGGCGTCGTACTTTGCCTGTTCTGTCCATATGTTACCCATTTGCGGCAAGGTGTATCTGGCGATCAAGGAAACCCCCAAAAAGAAAATAAATTCTCAACAGTTTCGCTCTTGAGGAACAAAACCGGATTGGCTCGTTTACTTACAACAACCTAAAACCGTATCAGCTATTTGGGCGAAGAAAGGGAAACATCGAGGAAAACCACGTCAGTATAAAAGACTTTAACAAAATGGTGATAACTTTTTTCATGATTTTATCGCCAACGGAAGTCATCTTATGGACATCAGAACTTCAAGTCAATCCACCCAGCCGCGGTCATTCCAGGGCCATTTGGACAGGGGCGTCCAATGCTGTCTCGCGGTCAGGTCTAAGTGCAGCGGCGTCACAGAGATATAGCCTTCGTGCACCTTCGCCACATCGGAATCGGGATGTTCTTCGGTGGGTGTGCTGGGGCTATTGAGGATATAAGAAAAATGTCCTGCCAATTCACTATGAGGTTCTAAATCATCGATGTGGCGAAATTTGCCCTGATGGGTCAAAGCCGAACCCTTAATTTGATGGCTTTCGATTGGTGGAACATTCACGTTGAGCAGCATGCCGGGTTCCATCCCCATCTTCTCAACCCACTTCACTAATTGCGCGCAAAACTTGGCGCTCGTCTCAAAGTTTTTATAAGTATGGCTGGTTAAAGAAATCGCTATGGCAGGGATTCCTAAAATAACCGCTTCGGCCGCCGCGGCAACCGTACCCGAATAAAGAATCAGCGTTCCATAATTGGCGCCTTGATTAATCCCTGAAATAACTAAGTCCGGTTTCCACGGCAATAAACGAAGCACCGCGGTTCGCACACAGTCAGCCGGGGTACTGGAAATGCGGTAGGCATGCTCCACACCCGGCCAGGAGCCGGATTGAACCTTGAACGGAGTATTTAAAGAGATCGAGTGGCCCGTAGCGCTGGCTTGTTGGTCAGGAGCCGAAATGGCGATTTCGCCCAGAGGCTTGATGGCCTCATAAAGCGCCTTAAAGCCTGGAGCGTCTATTCCATCGTCATTGGTCAAAAGAATTCGCATGGACCAGTCTTAAATGAATTTAGAAAAGGTTGCCTAAGTTAAAGTGCAGCACCCCGCCCGGAGGAGCGGAAGTAATAGGGAGATTCGAGGCAATCGGCCAGCCATAATCCAACCGGATAGCCATGATGGTTCCCGGAATGGTCAAGCGAACACCCAGCCCAGCGCCAAACTGAACTTGCGACTCATTGAGGCTCCACACGCTCGTCCAAGCGTTACCCGCGTCAAAGAACAGAACGCCCTTTAAGGGACCCACGATGCCGTGTTTCAATTCAGTGTTGGATACAAACAAAGCGTTACCGCCGTTAGGGGGACCCACGGTTCTTTCGTTATAACCACGAATGGTATCTGTTCCGCCCGCGAAAAACTTTTCATAGACCGGCAGATCGCTATAACCTCTGCCCGCGAACCAATAACCCTGGCCTACACCGACCTTTACGTGTTCACCGAACACAAAGTCCAAAGGCATCGGCTCAAAGTGGCTTGAATCTTGAATCAACTTAATAAAGCTGTTGTCAAAGCCCAACGGACCACCGGCAAATTCCACGGAGAACTGATGCTTCCATCCAGTGTTCGGGTCAAATACGTTATCCCGGCTGTCATAAACAATGCGGGGCGTAATGCTGCTGGTCGTACTATCTGAAGCCTGAATATATTGAGGGCTTCCAATGGTTTGATAAGCCTGGTCGACATTATAAATATCCACGTTTTGAAGGGTGTAGGTACCAAATACCGTCCAATAGCGGCTCAAACGGCGTCCAATACTGATGGATCCCCCGATTTGAGTTTCGGTATAAAAGTTGTTGGTTCCATCAGCGTTTAAAACGGCCGTGGTAAAGATCTGCGTCGTGTCGAAAAGATTAACGCTAAAAGAAGTCGGCGTATTAAAAAGCCAGGGTTCTGTAAAACCTATCGAAATACTCGAACGCGAAGCACCCAATTCCAAATCTAAATTAACTTTTTGACCTTTACCGAAAAGGTTGGCTTCTTCCAGTTTGATGTTACCGATAAATCCGTTGACCGAGCTGTAACCGCCGCCCACGCTGATGGAACCTGTTTTACGCTCTTTAATGCGGAACACCAGGACTTCTTTACCCGGACCGTCACCGGGTTGAACATCTGGATTCACCTCATCAAAGAAGCCGAGGTTATAAAGGTTTTGACAGGAATAGCGGATTTTATTGGCTTCAAACTTATCACCAGCTTTAATCGCCAATTCACGGCGGATAACGTAATCGCGCGTTTTATAGTTACCCACAATTTTAATATCCTGAACATAAGCAATCTGCCCCTCGGTAACTACTAAAGAAACATCCGCTCTTTTCGCGTCTTCGTCATATTGAATGTTCGGAGTGATGTTCGAGTAAATGTATCCCTTATCCGCGTATAAACTCTTAGCTTTCTTTAAGCCGTCATCCAAATCCTTCTTGCGCAAAACATCGCCCTTTTTAAGAGCCAAAGCCTTCGCCAATTCCTCATCCTCAAACAGAATATTGCCCTGGAATTGAATATTACCCGTCGTGTACTTCGAGCCTTCTTTCACCGTGAGCGTGATGTAAACCTTTTTGTGTTCCAGGCTCATCTTTTCTTTGTGATCTAAAACAACCGCTTTCAAATAGCCTTCGTCGTGGTAGAAATCCTCAACGGCCTTGATATCCGAGTCCAACATCTCAGGTTTGTACTTATCACCTTCGTGGTTCTCTTTAAACTGACCGGCGACTTTTTTTGCGCTAAAAGCCTCGGATCCGATGACTTCAATCCCGCCGATTTTAATTTGCGACCCTTCAGCGATTTTAAAAGTCACATCGATAGTGTTGTTGACCGTGTCCGCCTTGCTTTCAAATGTAACCGCGGCATTGGAATAACCCTCGTCCATGTAATCTTTTTTAATAATCTCAACGTCTTGATTCACCACAGCTTGATTGAAGGGTTTATTTAGGGCGGTTTTTATATCGTCAGAAAATTTCTTAGCGTCCCATTTTTTATTGCCGGCGAAAGCAATCCGCTTAACAACAGGTCTTTCTTCCACTTTAAAAATAAGAGCGATCAGGCCGGGTTTGTCGCCAGGTTCGGCGTCTACCGTGACATTTTTAAAGTCGCCCATGGAAAAGAGGTTATGGATGTCCAACCGCAGACGTCTCAGTGAAAAGGGGTCTTTTTCCTTTTCTTCTAAATGGCCGTAAATGACCAAGGCGGACACGTTTTTATTGCCTTCGATTTTAATGGAAGAAATTTTGGCCGAATCGGAGTTATCGGCTAGCGCCAGGTTAGGGGCGATAACACAAGCAGACCCTAAAAAAATGAGAGCAAAAGCGATGTAAAGTTGCCGGACGCCTGAAAACAAGTGAATCCCCTAGGGTTAAGTTCGCGTTTAAACGACCGCAAAAACAAACAAAAATACAGCCAAATGCCGCGCATTCTAGCACGACACCTCAAAAATCATCAATTAATTAACATTACTCAGGGAATAAGGACGTTTCAGCGGGATAAACCGACTGTCCAGAAGTGAGAAACGGCACAAAACGAAATCGTCACTGCTGCACTTGCGGAACGATACTTTTGACACTGACTGCTTCATTTCCATTCAAGTATTTCGTCCTGATTAAAACCTCGTATTCTTCCTCAGGATTCAGTTTATCCACGACCAGTTGGTGGTCGTAAGCATGCTGTCCCTTTTCCTGGATATCTTTAACGACATCCTTGTTCGAGTTAATGATTTGCAATTCACCTTTTGTCACCAAATCAGTCTGCCAACTGACCTGATATTTTCCCAAACCAATATCCAAAATATCGAACCGCAGAAACTTCGGTACCTGTTTATCTCCCGGCTGGGCGCTCATCACGTCGGGCAACTGCGCGCTGTAGCTCAAACCCACTTTGGTCTCATCCTGGCCATTGTCATTACCACCGGTCATTCCATAGGCCTTTAGATTCTTGGTGATGCCATATTCCAATCCCATCTCAAACTGTCCTTGAGCCGCGTCCGTTGTGAGATTCTTACCCACCCCCACCACCGACTTCACCGTCAAGCGGGAATCCAACGGTTTATTGATTTCCATTTGGGCCAGCGGCACCGAGTTGCCGACGAGGGTATTCCCATAAGGCTCCGCGATCACCTGACTCGCACCAGGGGTCGGTTGTCCATTACTCCCCACGTTGTAAACAATGTTGCTCTTAAAATTAACGTCCACATTCAGCTCGCTTTGGACAGGACCCCGGATTAAATTCGTCACCTTACTGGAAGCCACGCGGTCAATTGTCTGCAAAATCGCGTCAGGCACCACACTCCCCGTGTTTTGCTGATAGACCGCCTGCATCTGCTGGCTGGTATAGCCGGTCATATCCCGGCCGAACATGATGTAAGAGAGCAGCAGCTTCTGCTGAAGATCCGGATCGTTGGTGGTGAAGTGAGGACTTGAATCTAAAGTGAAATCGATGTTGCCAAAACTACCTTTAAAGGTGATCCAAATATCCATGTTCGTCGTCCGCACACCGCCCGCGGTGACAATTTCCACGTTCTGTAAGGTATCCGTCGCCCTGCCCCACAGAACCGGCAAACGGCCATGGGGAATATAGAGACTGGCTTCATCCACTTTGAATTCATGTCCTAAGTAACGTAAATAACCCTGCTTGGTACCCGCCTGGCCTGATGAATAGATACCAGGATGGTCCTCCGTCCGGTCACGGTCCTTACCCGTCAATTTGATGCTGTCCCCCGGGTTCACCCGCACATCGAGATACTGGGTATAACTTTCGTTGGAATACCAACAATTATTACCCGCCAGCAGATAGAGTTCGAAAAAGACCCGTCCCAGCGCCGGGAAGGAGATGCTCTTTCCGCTTTCGTCCTTTTCCTCTTCCGGAGGGAAGGTGTAATGGCCGCTTTCCATTTTGGCCGTACCAATGACATGTGGTTCTGAAATATCCCCCTGAATACGAAGCGGCAAGTCGGGGCTGGCTCCATAGAAGAAAACCTCTCCCCACTCCCCTTTTTTCATAATGGTCGGCACGCTAATCCAAACCCCATGGTCGCCAATGCTTTGTAAATTTAGATCCAGATACTGAGGAACGAAATTAACCAGAGTCATCTTCGACACTTCAACCGGGGGTGAACTGAGGAATATTCGACCCTTGCCGATTTGCGCGTTCAATCCATAGATCGCCAATACGTTATTGCGCACCTTAATGTGCCCGTTAAGGTCGTAGACCGCCTGGCAAATCATAGGCGGCACAAATTGGCACTTGGAAAAGTCCAGATCCATGTTTAGAACGGGATTGTCCAGCGTGCCCGTCACATGGGCATCCAGGTCCATACTGCCCGAAGCCTTTTTAGCGAACCCAGCCAATAAGATGAGGCCGAAATCGCCTTTGACCATCTGCGCGTTAATGTCCATTTCGTTATTACGAACCGATTCCCAACTGTCTTTGGTTAACGCGAATGGCATTTTGCCGTCCACCGTAAAATCAAAGGCGCCGCTTTTGCTCAACTCCAACGGAGTTTCCTTTGACCCGAAATAAAGCACATTGTCACGGGCTTTTAAGTCCGCGCTCAGCAGATCAAAATGAAGTTCGCCCGCGTTCCCGTTCGAAACCAAGAGGGACGCTGTAAACATAGGATTATCCAGGCCGCCCTCAAAAATCAGGTGATAGCTTCCTGTGCCGCTTAAAGGGAACCCCGGCATCAGCCACTTCCCCACTTCCTCAATGGGAACGTCTTTGGCGTCAGACACAATTTTGCTCTGGCCATTCAAATCCAAGGTCCCATCTACGGAGAAGGTGCCTTTAGAATTTTCCAAATGGATGTTTTTGAAAATAACTTTTTTCGCTTCGGATAAATCCAGCGCTCCCAATAATTGCGGATTCGTGTTATCCAAAGGTTTAAAGGTCACCACGTTTTTATCCACCATGATAGCCACATCAAAAGGTTTGGCTTTTTTGGGATCCGCGCCCGGCGCGTGACCCAAATCAGTCAGCGAAAGAATTCCATCAAAAGTGGGCCTGGATGGTTTGGCTTCCAAAGCGAATTTGCCAGTCAAATGAACCTGGCTGGTCATGTTCAAAATAGAAATGTCCACATTCGTCATGGACCCCAGGATATCCATCGAAACCAGCGTCGGATCCTGATCATCGATCCCCACGGTCCCCTGGTTGATATTGATCTGGCCCTTTTCCAGGTTAATTTGATTTTTGCCCAGGGATATTTTTTTATTCGCTTCAGTGAAATTCAACGAGGCCGAGGGACAAACATTGTCATCCCATCTGAGGTTTTGTCCGTCGACTGAGAATCCCACCGACAAATTATCGAGAGAACCATTCAACGACAAGTTACCGTTCACCGAGCCGGACACTTTGTGCTTTTCAGTTTTAATCCCGAAAAGCGAAACCAGATTAGCCAATTTTTCATTCTTCACCGGGCCATTAATGGCGACCAGGCTAGTCGGCGACCAAAAGGCGTCTTTGGACGCTGCCCCTGTGATGGTGCCCGCCAGCGTATATTTCGCCGCATCCCTTGTCAGCGAAAACTTGGGAGAAATCTTGTGTTTGTCCCCGTCAAAAGAAAGTTCAACACGGTCAAAATCATAGGCTTGAATCGATCCATCGGTGATCGTAAAAGAACCGGTCAATGGCATTTCTTCGAAAGTGCCCTTCTTCAGCTCCAACTGTCCCGAGATAAGACCTTTGGTGTGGATAGAGGCTGGCAAGAACTGTGTCAGATTAGGCGCGTCAGACAGCAATACCGGCCCTACGCGGAGCGTGGCCTGAATTTTCGGCAGCAGCCCTGACAGATCGATCGTCGTGGAGCCGTAAACGCTTCGGCCCAAAGTGATTTTCCCCTGAATGACTTTATTCGCCAGCGAGGCATTAATTAAAAAATCCGTAAAATGAAACTCGTTATTTTTGCCGTCACCCAGGGAGAAGTCAGCCGACTTAAACGTACCGTGCCAATCTTTTAAAATCTCCTCGCCCGTTTCAGCCGTCAGTTGAAACTCACCCGTTAAGAAAGGCTTACCCGCCAATTGAATATGATCCGCGACCAGTTTCAGACTCATGCTTCCTGGTTTGGATTGAGTGTCCCAATAACCGGTGGCCGACAGTGAGTGGGTGCCCTGGCTGACTTTAAATTTCTTAATTTGAAGTTTTCCGTCATCCAAGCTTAAAAGACCGTCCACGTGATCGGCTGCCCAGTCACCCACTTTGAGAGAATCAACCGTGCCGCTTCCTTCCACGATGGGATTCTTTCTCGTGCCCGTCACATGTAAGTCGCCTGTGATCAAACCCTCGAAGGGCTGCGGAGGATTTTCCCAAATGCCCAAATCCGAAATATATTGGACCGATGCGTCTTTAGCGTTAATTTTCAGGTCAAACAGCGAATCGGGGTCAAATCCCAATTTTCCCTCAACTTTTAACAGTTCACCCACTTCGAATTTTTCAAACGAGAGCACGCCCGCTTTCCAAACCAGTGAGCCTTCGAGAGATTCGGGATCCTGCTTGCCTAAACGAATCTCTTCCGACGAAACGCGCAAAGAAGCCTCAGGGTCTTTTCGAGTGCCTGTTAAACGAAGATCCAGGTCCACTTTCCCCTTCACGTCTTTAAACTGATCCTGCAAGAGGGGCAGTTCCTCTAAAACCAGATCCGTACCGGCTATTTCCAGATCAATGGGCCTGGCATCGGTCTTGGGATAAGTTCCGCGGCCGGTGAGCTTAGTGATTTTTTTACCCGTCTTTAAAGTGAGCTTGTTTAATTCCCAATAATCAGCCTTCTCCGTGCACTCGCCATCGAGCCGGGTTTTGACTGGCGTGGTTGAAGCCGAGGATTCGGACCCTTCTTTGTTAAAGATTCCGTAAAACTTTAATTTCTGATCCTTGAGCACTAAATTTGTTTTCACAAAATAGTGGGTCAGTACATCTTGAATCGTACGGTCTAAGGTGAGTTGACCGTCTGTCGAAAGTATCGGCTCGCCGACACTGCCGCCCAGATGAATCTCAAAATCACCCTGCCCTTCCATACCGTTGATCCCGAAAGAAGCCGCCAATTTTTTAGCGTCAAGCCCGCTCAACACACTATTCAACGTAATCGGCGCGTCCGCTTTGCCGCTAAGAGAAACAAAACCATTAGCGGTAAATTCACCCGCGTAAAGTTTTCCGGCGACATCAAAGAGATTAAAAATGCCTTTTTCATAACCCGCTTTGACTGAAAAGGAATCCACCTGTAAATCGCCAATGTGAGATGTTCCGATTTGAGCCGTACCTTCCAACGAAGGATTCGACAGGGTGCCCGTGGCCACAAAAGAGGCCGTGCCAGTTCCATCCACTTTTAAATCAGGAAGTTTGATCAAGCTTCCAAAAACGTCGGCCAATAGCAGCCGATCTGTGCTGGTACGCATGGCCATCGGACGGCCGTCAAAAGGCACCAATCCCGAGGCGGTCCAGGCTGTTTGTCCCACCAAAAAGGTCAGCGCGCCCGGAACATTTAAATCCGTAGGACGGATAAAAGCCCTGCCGTTAATTTTGGAAAACACCACCCCCAGCGGCGCTGGAGACTTGATTGAAACATTCGATAAGGTAGTTGCGGCATCAAACCAAACCCGGCCCGGTTGAAACACGAAAGGACTTTCCACGTCCACTGTACCGTCCAGCAGTTCCCAGCCTGATAAATCCTTCACCGTGGAGCTTCCCGATATCAGCGGCCATTGGGTCAAACTCATCTTGCCCAAAACTTTCAGATTATTTTCGTTAAAGCTTCCGTTGAAAGATAAAGCGCCCTGGCTGTTCGCCTGGGGTGACGACGCTTCCAGCGACACGCCCCAAACCCTTCCATCATTGGTTGAGGCCTCAAAATTAATATCACGAAGCATCGTCCGCGGCGTCTTATTGGCCTGAATAGAAAAAACACCTTTATGAATGGCTAATTTGCCCGCGGGAATAACCGGCAACGGAATATTTTTTAAATCTGGGGGTGCTTTAGACGGAGCTGCTTTGGGTGCGTCTTCAGGTTCTTCATCGTGGATCAAGGTGATTTGCGGGCCGTCAAAAACAACTTTTTCAAAACAATTTTCCAGGGGCTTGTGCTGAAAAATTAAGCCGATCAAATCTAAATTGACGGAGATTTGATCTACCGCCAAATGACTTTTCCAGGGTTCCCCCGGCATCGTGAGATCGACTTGATTTAAAGAAACGTGGCCTAAGAGGTTGGCGCGAATGGATTTAATCGTGACGGGAGAGTGGACCGCCTTGGCCAACTCACGCTCCACCAGCGGGCGCAAATTAGCGTCGACAATCTTGTCCTGAAACAAAGAATAGGCGCCCAAGAGAGTTAATAATCCCAGGGCGCCCCAAAGAAGCCTTAGTTTTCCGGCTGACTTCTTCATCTCATTAATTCCTGATGAAAAGCGGTCAAACAGCGGCCGGCGAAGCGGTCGTCACCGACGGCGCCTCAAAAACCAATTTATCGCCGCCTGATTTCAACAGAACGGTTTGTCCATCCAAGATGGTTCCACGCAGCAGTTCCTCAGCCAAGGCGTCTTCGACATATTTCTGAATCGTGCGCTTCATCTGACGGGCGCCGTAAATCTTGTCGTAACCCTTTTCAATGAGGAAGTCGCGGGCGGCCTGATCCAGCGTGAGCGTGATCTTCTTCTCGGCCAAGCGCTTCTGCACATCGACCAATTGAATATCGACGATCTTCTCGATCTGAGCTTTTTCCAGCGGGTCAAACACAATAATGTCATCAATACGGTTAAGGAACTCAGGATTGAAAGCCTTCTTCAACTCCGCCTGAACCTTGTCCTTCATACCCGTATAGGAAGACTCAACGCTTTCGGGATTGAAGCCCAAATGCTTCTCGACCCCAATTTCGCGGGCTCCCAGGTTGCTGGTCATAATGATGACGGTGTTTTTAAAATCGACAATGCGGCCCAAGCTGTCGGTCAAACGGCCGTCTTCCAAAATTTGAAGCATGACGTTAAACACTTCCGGGTGGGCCTTTTCAATTTCATCGAACAGCACCACGCTGTAAGGTTTGCGGCGCACTTTCTCCGTCAACTGACCGCCTTCGTCATGGCCCACATAGCCCGGAGGGGCTCCAGCCAAACGCGAGACGTTGAACTTTTCCATGTACTCGCTCATGTCAAAGCGGATCAAAGCATCATCGTCGTCAAATAAGAACTCAGACAAGGCTCTCGCCAATTCGGTTTTACCCACACCGGTGGGCCCCAGGAACATGAAGCTTCCAATGGGTTTACGCGGATTGCCGATACCAGCGCGGCTGCGGCGAATGGCCTTCGAGATCGAGATAATCGCCTCGTCCTGTCCCACAATGCGCTTGTGCAGTTCTTCTTCCATGCGCAAAAGCTTTTCGCTTTCCTTCTCGCCCAATTTAATCATCGGGATGCCCGTCCATTTAGAAGCCACGTGAGCGATATCTTCCCAGCTCACCACCGCCTCTTCCTTGGACTTCATGGATTCCCATTTATCTTTTTCTTCGGTCAGCTTTAAGCGCATTTTTTTCATCTTGTCGCGCAAGTCGGCAGCCCGTTCGAATTCCTGGGTCTTGATAGCTTCTTCTTTTTCCTGTTTCACCTTATCCACTTCTTTTTCCAAAGTGCGGATTTCAACCGGAATGGTGGTAATGCGTAAACGGGTACGGCTTCCCGCTTCATCGATCAAGTCGATGGCCTTGTCCGGCA
>Ga0206920_1011_pt2 | contig 74236 bp, 72 predicted proteins | sample Alteio_BWOrgHeat_65_FD_152934 | JGI IMG/M metagenome (GOLD analysis project Ga0206920, IMG submission 152934) | Enriched cells from forest soil in Barre Woods Harvard Forest LTER site, Petersham, Massachusetts, United States -... | ecosystem: Environmental > Terrestrial > Soil > Temperate forest >...
ATCTATGTGTTGGCCATTTGTAAGCGCCTCAAAGAATTATGTTGGCGAAAGCTTATTTGTTCATAATTTAAGTACGTATGTTCCTGTTTCTCATTCGGTTTTGAATCAACTTAATAAATTAGTGACTCCGTTTACTCCCTCAAAAATCGTTCATGATGCAAAAGCAAAAAAATTGTTCTTGTTTAAAAAATATCCAGGTCTAAAAAATAAAATTCCTTATGTTTCATGTTGTAATGCACCATCTCCGGTACAAAAACTTACTACGTTAAGCGATTATTTACATTGCCAAGAACTGACTATGAAAATGGATGATCAACTTGGATTGATGCTTGAAGATGGTAAAAAACTTTTTGGTGGTACTAAATTACGCAAACTAGGATTTTTATTAGGAGAGGCTGTGCATCATGGTGCTAAATCAGTTTTGATGTTTGGTAGTGCCGGATCAAATCTTGCGGTTGGCACAGCAGCTTGTTGTCAACGTTTTGGGCTTAAAAGTTTTTCGTTACTAAAAATCCAACCAAATTCTCATACGGTGAGACGCAATTTGTTATTAATGGATTACTATGGATCCAATATTCAATATTGTCCTAACATTGAAGTTCGTGGCATGGGTGCAACATATACTTTTTTTAGACAAAAAGAAGACTTTGGTGATTTTCCTTATGTAATCCCGCCAGGAGGCTCGTGCCCAGTTGGGGTAATTGGTATTGTAGATGCTGTATTTGAATTGCAAGAGCAAATAAGACAAGGGCAATTGCATGAACCTGATAGAATATATGTTGCAGCAAGCACTCTAGGTACAGTTGCCGGCTTATTGCTCGGTGTAAAACTTGCGAACATGAAAACGCACGTAATTGGCATTTGTGTCATGCCAGAAATGAAACCAGAAGGCACAAAAAAATTGATTATGCAATTGTGTGATCAAACGGCTGCAATGTTGCACAATCTTGATGCAAAAATTCCATTGGTTAAAATTAATGAGCACGAAGTGCATATGTTATATGATTTTAGAGGCACAGAGTATGGTTTGTTTACACCACAAGGCGTTCAAGTGAGCAAGATGCTCAAAGAAAAAGAGGGGATAGTTCTTGATGGCACTTATACGGGCAAAGCTTTTGCAGGCATGCTTGAAGATGTGAAAAAAAGTAATTATCAGAATAAACATATTCTATTCTGGAATACTTTTTATGGGGATGATTGTGCCAATCAAATAAGTTTTGATTCGTATAAAAAGTTACCAAAAGCCTTGCATTATTACTTTGAGAATGATGTGCAAGAACTTGATAAATAATAGTATTTAGTTGCTCTTTTTGGTATAAAATTCTTTTTTTTCGTGCACATATGGCACCCTTATTTTGGGATCATGTGAAAAAGGTGTTGTTGAAAATGTCCTTGTTTTCCAGCGCAAATAGTTACACACAGAAAACTATTGATATTTCAGTTTGATATTATATATCATGAAAGTAATAAGAGGGAAAAAGGGAAAAAAGAAGGGGGAACAATGAAGATTTTACGCCTTGCATTGAGCATTTCTCTGTTTTTGCAGTTTGTTAGCTTTGGGGTTGTACCAAGCCAAGATGAAGTTAAAGAGTCTTGGTCGTGGTTGTTGTATAGAACATTTACAGATGCAGAGCTAGAAATTCATAAAAATAAGTCTCATATCGTTTTTGCAAAAGAGAGTGTATCACCATTTACTCAATTGATTTTTTCATGGAATGCCTTGCGGCCTGAAAAAGGATATTTTTCATTCTTGGTGTCGGCTCATGACTCAAAAACTAATCAATGGGGTTCCTGGCACCATATGATTGATTGGGGAATTGATATAGCGGTGTCCTATGCCAGCAAATCAGATGGTATTGCGCACTATAATTTTGTTTGTTTAAAGATGGAGCCCGAAAATCTTGGAGATGGTTTTCGTATTAAAGCAGTTGCTCATGATGGGGCTTGCTTATCAGCACTAAAAGCATGCGCTGTTTCACTATCTGATGATAATAAATTTAAGGCTGAAACTGCTGATCACTTGCTTTCTTCGTTATCCTCCGTGCATATACGCAATGTTCCTACCATCTCTCAATTTGATTTATCACATCCAAAAAATAAAACGTTATGCTCGCCAACTTCTTGCAGTATGTTAACATCATTTTTATCAGGTAAACAGATTGATCCTATTGAGTTTGCATCAAAAGCTTATGATAATGGACTTTCTGTGTATGGCAGCTGGCCTTTTAACATGGCTCATGCATTTGAAGTTTGTGATGGACGTTACTGGTTTTTTACTTCTCGTCTTAACTCATTTGCGGGGCTTCACGCTCGATTAAAAGAGGGAGTGCCTGTTGTTGTGAGTATTCGTGGTCCTTTAGTGGGTGCAGCATTGCCACATAAAAATGGTCATTTGCTTACGGTAGTTGGTTATGACACAAAAAAACAAGAAGTAATTGTTCATGATCCTGCATGGGCAAAAGAACATGGAACGGTGCGAAGATATGCTTTAAAGCATTTTTTGGAGGCGTGGGAGAGATCACGTAGATTGACATATTTGGCTCAAGAAAATCAATTATTTAAACTGGGGTCCCCGGTTGTTTGACCCCATTCTTGTGAACGGGGTCCCCGGTTTTTATGAAGTAAAAATTGGGGATAAAAAATTGGGGCAAAAAAATGAGAGGAACGAGACATGAATAGACTATATATTGCGCTAAGCAGATCGTTTTTTGGGGTGCTTGGCTTTCTGGCCTGTTTTCAAAACCTTGGGGCTGTGCCGCAGCACAGACAAGAAAAAAATATTAAGTTGGAAAAGGTATTTTTTCATAGGGGTGGAGAGCGTGCGCCAAATACAGTAGCTCACCATAAGCAAGATCATTCTAATGAAGCTTTTTCTCATACTAATGACACAGCTTTGGTCCCAATTGAACTGGCTGCAATAGTGTTTTATTTTTCTCATAAGCCTCTGATACATACACTTTTAGATGAGAAAAAATCTAATGGATATAAAGAATTAGAACTTTTTTTTCCAGCAACTAAAGTGGAGGCCGCTGAGGCCAAAAAAATGGTGCAACACATTAATGCAGTAAAACCACATTCATTTCATGTGCATATTAAAGAAGATACCAGACCAACCAATGGCATAAAGTTTCTAATATCATATGATCCTAATAAAGTGGGAATAAAATATGATTATTTTGATTTTATTGGTGCGCAACGTCCACAGCCAGGCATCCGTTTTCAGTTCTTTAATCAAGAGTTATTGAGAGAGCTTGGATCGAAAATAGATAGGCCTGTTTTAAATACTGCGTGGACAAAAAAAGCATATGATGTGATTATCGACCCAGGACATGGTGGATATGATTTTGGTGCGCCAGGTTTTAATGATTTAAAAGAAAAAGATGTTGTGTTGGCAGTCGGCAGTCAAGTGGCTGATTTATTAAAAAAAAAAGGCTTTAATGTCATGATGACGCGAGAAGATGATCTGTTTATTGCTTTAGACGAGCGGACATCACTTGCAAATAGCATTGCTCATGCTGATTTGTTTCTTTCAATTCATGCTAATTCATCGACAAATAAAGATGACATCGGGATTGAAACATATTATTTAAAACCAACATTATTTAATGCATGTTATAATTCATTGGATGGAAGTTGTAAGCGGATTGCGTATGAGCAAGAAAATAAACGAAGTGAGCAAAGTGCATTGCTTGCGCAATTAACTCACGAAAATGCATTAACACAAGTGCGAAAAAAAAATCCTTTTGCTGCTGATAGAAAAGTGCATCCTACTGTTTTACAAGTTCTTGTAGGAACATCGATGCCAGCTGCTTTAATTGAAATTGGCTTTTTATCCAATAAAGACGAAGGATTAATGTTATGTGATAAGCAGTACCAAAAACAATTAGCTCAAGGCATTTGTGCAGGTGTTGTTTCATATCTTAATACTGTCAAAAGAGTTTAGTCTAAACATTTTTTTCCTTCTCTAAATTCGCGTGATTTGATACAGTGTTTATCTAGCTTGCTCAAGAGCAAAAAAATAGTATCATGTGCGTAGGTGGGCATTGTCTAAAATTTCATTTTTTTATCGCATTAATAATATGAGTGTACAGTGTTGATCGGCATTTGGGACGAATTTTTATCTATTGCACGTGAAGAAGCTGGTAGCCGAGTTGTTGAGACTTGGTTTAAAGCTGTGTCCTTAACAAAATGGGATGCTATTGATAAGATTGTTTATTTGCAAGCGCCAAATCAATTTGTAAAAGATTGGATAAAAAATAATTACGTATCATTAATGCAGCTTCATTTAGGTCGATTGCTCAATGTTGATATGCCTAAGGTTGTTTTTGTTGATGCGCAAGCATCACAAGAGGCTTCAGTTGCTTGCTCTCAGATCAAAACAGTAACTACATTTTTGCCTGCGACTCAGATAGCTCATACTAAAACAACTGCGATAGTAAAAGTTCCTTCAAGCAAAAATCAAAGTCACATTAATAATAATTATCTTTTTAGTAATTATATTGTGGGTCCCAGCAACTCATTGGCTTACGCAGCTGCTCAAGCAGTAGCAGAAAATCCAGGCAAATTATATAATCCGTTATTTATTTATGGTGGGTCTGGATTAGGCAAAACACATCTTTTACATGCAATTGGTAACGAAATAAAAACATGCAGTAAAAATGCGCGTGTGCTGTATCAAACAGCTGATCGTTTTGTAAATGAATTTATTAGTGCGATTCGTTTTGATAAAATTCACAAGTTTCAAGAGAAATATAAAGATATTGATGTGTTATTAATTGATGATGTGCAGTTCATTTCAAATAAAGAGCAAACACAAGAAGCTTTTTTCCACATTTTTAATGCATTGTATGATGCACACAAACAAATTATTTTTTCCAGTGACACATTTCCTCAGGATATGGAAGGGATTGCTGAACGATTGCGCTCTCGGCTTTGTTCCGGTTTAGTCACCGATATTCATATGCCAAGCGTGGAAACAAAAATAGCTATTTTGAAAAAAAAGGCAGAATTATCTCATGCAATGATTAGTGATGATATTGCTCATTTTATAGCCTCTCGTGCAATTACCAATATTAGAGAGCTTGAAGGAGCGTTGGTGCGCGTTATTGCTTTTGCTTCGTTGACCAAGCAGCCGGTAACTTTGGAATTAGCTCGAAAAGTATTATTGCGAACATCGTATCAAGAGTTTACTGCTAAGCGTATAGTAGACTTTGCAACCATTACTAAGCACATTGGTAAACAGTACGGATATACTCTTTCCGATTTACAATCAAAAAATCGCAATAAGGAGTTGGCTTTTGTCAGACAAATTGCTATGTTCTTGATGAAAAAATTAACCGACAAATCATTGCGGGATATTGGCATTTATTTGGGTGGGCGCGATCATTCAACGGTAATGCATGCGATTGATAAAATTGAAAAACAATGTGCGGATGATCTCTCGCTTGCATCTCGATTAAAGCACATAGAAGATGAAATTGTTGGACAGTAGTACATATTAAATAATTTTAAGGAGAAGTTTTTATGAAAAAAAATATATTTGGCATTACCATGTTGTCAGTGCTTTTTGTAGCGTCAATGCACGCAACGGATAGAAAGTTAGCATTTATAGACGCTAACTTGGATGATTTTATTAATCGCGTAATTGTTCCCGAAGATGAACAAAAGCAGTTTAAAATTTATTATGCAAATTTAGCTCAAAAAATACATGAAGCAAAAGAAAAAGAACCAAAAAAAGAACGCGCAACGTATCGTTATTTATATAATTTGGCTTTAGAAAATTTAAAAACAAAACATGCTGATTGGTATGAGGAGCTTTCACCATTTGTCAGCAATCCAGTATTTACTCTTGATGAACAACTAGAAGAAGTTCGTAAAGTGATAAGATTCTTTTTGACTCGCTATGGTGCTTATGAAGAGTTTTTAAACTACAGAGCTGCTCATGAACAACAAAATGCAGCAACGCAAGTTGCTCAAAATGAAAGTGGCTTGTGGAATTCAGTAACATCATTCTTCAGTTCGGCTGCATCTAAAGTTGCAGGATTGTTCGGATTTGGAAAAGAGGCAGAAAAAACTGCGTAAAATTAGAATGATTTAAAATATATAATCCCCCAGAGAGACTTTGACATCTTCCTGGGGGATTATTTTATGATTCAAAATTGGATGCAGCTATGATTTTGAAACGCACATTCTTCCACTAAGTGTATAGCCTGGATTACAAGTTAACCCAGTTGTAGTGCATGATTTAATACTAGCAGGCAAAGGATTAGGGCAAAGCGTACAGCTTGTTCCTGTTGGATAATAGCCTGAAGCACATACTGTACAATTAGTTGTGCAAGGTGTACAAGCAGCTCCTGTATAACCAGTATTACAAGTTAATCCGCTTGTAGTACATGATTTAACGCCAACAGGCAAAGAGCTAGGGCAAAGCAAGCAACTTGTTCCTGAAAGATAATAGCCTGTAGCACATGCTGTGCAATTAGTTGTACAAAGTGTACAAGCAGCTCCTGTATAACCAGTATTACAAGTTAATCCATTTATGGTGCATGATTGAACGCCAGCAGGCAAAGAGCTAGGGCAAGTCACACAACTTGTTCCTGAAGCTGCAGGGTAATGGCCTAAAGCACATGGTGAAGGACATGCTGGATTTCCGGTACCACCACATGCACTAGTATTTGTACCAGCTAAAGAGATATCGCACCAACCATTGTTATTTAATACTAGGCCTGTGGGACAGGCATCACAAGCATTTGGCCACCAAGTTCCTCCAGGATTGGCTGTATTGTTTCCGTTAGGCCCGCCCAGATAGGGACAATTTGTTACGCATTGACCAGTAGGACCACTAGGAAGACCCGGATATTCAGAATTTCCACTTAAAGGATAGTGAGGATCTCCAGTTACCATAGAACAGTTGCCAGTAATTAAATTGCCAGTAATAGTTACAATTCCTTTCATACCTCCTGCAAAGCTTAATGCAGCTACTACCACTACAAATTGTATACTTAGATTTCTCTTCATCAAAATCTCCTTTTTTTAAATAAAAAAATAGCACCAAGCAACAATTGCTTAGTTTCTATTTGAAATATTAGCACATGCGCACGTGTGAATTCAATGCTTGGTGTAATTATTTTTCTATAAGCTGATCAGGGGGGCGGATGCATCTAAAGTTGCTGCTCTTATTTGGATTTGGCAAAGAGGCAGAAAAAACTGCGTAAAATTAGAATGATTTAAAATGTATAATCCCCCAGAGAGACTTTGACATCTTCCTGGGGGATTGTTTTATGATTCAAAATTGGATGCAGCAGTTAGAGCCAAAGCATTATGGGCATACTCCATTCCATGGTGTAGTACAGTTCGTTTTGCATGGTGTAGATGTAGAGTACTTGGTCAGGCATTGGGACTTGCTCATGCTCGGTGCGAACGCACAAGTTGCTTGGCAGGTTGCCGTACAATTTGATTGGCAGGCATTAATTGTTTATCAGAAAGGTATTGCTTTGCATCTTAGACTTAGCCATATTGATACCTTTTGGTGGTATTATCGAAGATCTTACTGATACCATAAGGAAAATATGAAAACTAAAAAAGTAACCATTTCTATGCCTATTGAGCTTTTTATCAAATCTACAAGTAAAAGTTAACAAGCGAGGACTGAGCAAATGCTTCACCAAGTTGATAATGGACGCGCTCAAAAAAGAAATCAGCTTGGAGGTGGCCTATGCTGTCGCTGAAAATGAAATACCTTTCCAAGAAACCACAGATTAATTCTTCCTAAAAAAATTACCAAGAATGAGAAAAGGGATCTTTTTTTCAAGAGACCCCTTTCCATGAATCTATAGTAAACAATTATTCAGCTTTAATTGTAGTAGCAGCAGCTGCTGTTGTTGTAATACATCTCCCTCCTTTTTCAACGTATCCTGTCTTACAAGTAGAACAAGTTGCACCGTTTTGCACAGAACAATTTGCTATTTTTGCATAGCAAGCATTATTGCTCAATGTATAGTCTGTCGTACAAGTAGAACAAGTTGTACCGTTTTGCGCAGAACAATTTGCTATTGTTGCATAGCAAGCATTATTGCTTAATGTATAACCTGTCGTACAAGTAGAACAAGTTGTACCGTTTTGCACAGAACAATTTGCTATTGTTGCATAGCAAGCATTATTGCTTAATGTATAGCCTGTCGTACAAGTAGAACAAGTTGTACCGTTTTGCACAGAACAATGTGCTATTGTTGCATAGCAAGCATTATTACTTAATGTATATCCTGTATTACAAATAAATCCGGTTGTAGTACATGATTGAACGCCAACAGGCAATGTGCTAGGGCAAAGCAAACAACTTGTTCCTGAAAGATAATAGCCTGGAGCACATGCTGTACAATTAGTTGTACAAGGTGTACAAGTAGCTCCTGTATAACCTGGATTACAAGTTAGTAACCCAGTTGTGCTACATGATTGGATATTAGGCCCAGTTGGACATGCCGTGCATGGCGGGTTGCCAGTAGAAGAATAATAACCAGAAGCACATATATTACATAATGCTGGACTGTTTGAACCTGGGGCTGACGATGTTCCTGTCGGACATTGTATACAGGTAGCGCTGCTTGCTGCTCCCTTTGTTGTGGAGTATGTACCTGCATAACATGGTGTACATGTTGTGTTACCTGGTTTTTCTGAAGGTGTAAATGTACCTGCTGCACATGGATAGCAAGTTTGATTACCTGTATTTAAATATTGACCTGGGCTACAAGCATTCGAACCCGCCTCAGGAGCTTTTAATTCAAAAAACGACACTATAGTTAAAAGCGCTATTGCACATAAAAAACCTGCTTTGATCTGCATAAAAATCCTTTCCTTATGAAAAAAACCAAGACAAACAATTATTTCTATTGTAAAACATAACATATGTTAATACGTGGATTCAGTGCTTGGTGAAATTATTTTTCAATAGACTGGTCAGATGGGCTTATGCATTATTTACTATTGCTTTAATTGGCTTTTTGCCTCAGTCCAGTAAATTAGGACCAAAAGCGACGATTGTTTTGAGCCTCTTGGCGTTCGGGTTTAGTTCGGAAGAACCAATCTTTGGTACACTTGCCCATCAGATAAAGATACCAAGAGGTGTAACTATCAAAAGCGACTTTCTCTTTTATGCCAACCACTGAAGGGAAATGTTCAGTGTCCACAATCACTACTTTTTTAGTTCCTTTTTCTATCATAAAGTTATTGATATGGGGATCGATCCATAAATCAAGATAATTGCAAATATCAAGCGCCATCTTGGTTTGTTCTTTATTAAATAGATTAAATGTTTGCTCTGCTTCAATTTCATCAGCAATAATGGCATAAATGCCAGGGATTTTGGTGTTCACTTTTTTTAATCCACCAATATTTGAACCTTCAATTTCCAGCCAAGGTCCTTTTTTAGGAGCCCAATACCATTTGCGTGGTACATCCACCAGCGTTGACCATTGATTGTGTAGTGCTAATTTTGCCTTTATTGTCTCTAAATTTTTTATGCGGGTTAAACCAGCCATATGCCTATTAATGCCACCACCCAATGGGAAAAACCAAATATTATCCAGCCCTTTGCAATAAGGATTGATAAATGTTTCGGGAGTTTCGATGCCTAATTTAAGAATAAACGGGTAGTCATTAAACTTTAAGATCATCATGCCGCATATTTTTTTTCGATTGAAGTTTTTAGCGGTTAACACTTTAAAATGTGAATAGGTTCGTTTTTTTGCCTGAATTTCCTCCACTAACTTTTCAATACATTTTTGCAATGCTGAACTCTTGACCGCCTGCTGCGGATCATTGCGATAAGTAATGTGTCCTGAGGGTAAAAAATGTTCGTTAAAGAACTTTTTATCAAAGACGCCAAAAAAAGGATAAAACTCCAAATGCGAGCTTTGTAAATCATAGGTAAGTTTATTATCGCTCGATCGAACAGAGATTTTAGGTAGCGCAGTATCCTGAGGTCTATGTACGCTCCTGGCATATGCTTGAATGCCATCGGCACCCAATAATAAAATTAAAATATAATAAGAGAGTATACTTCTTTTCACAATAATTTTTTTGCTATCAATCGTATGAAATTGTAATGTTTTAACGGACTTTTACCTGGTAAGCTTAGTTTAAAGAATGAAATACCTTTCTGTCAAATCAGATATCTAGCATTTGCCCCTTGTTATTACCATTTTTGTATGAATCTCTACTATGCTATTGATGTTCTTTAACAAGTTCGGTATGGTCATTAAGGATGAAGTAGTTGAAGCTTATTATTTAAAAAAAGGAAGGATGAGCGATGAAACAAGATGAATTGCTCGCAAGGCATCATGAAGTACTAAAGCGTTTAAGCTGGTTACCACGCAAGATGATAGCTGTTCATGGTCAAGATAACGTTACCGAATTTGTGCTTCATGAATTATGTGATGCTCAATGTTTTAATCTTGATAGAGCGGCTTTTATTGTAGATAATGCCGATTTCAATTGCTTGAAGGGCGTTACTGGCATCTCACGCTCTGAAGCTATGAAAGAGCCTAATATTTGGCAAGCATCAGATCGTTTTTCTGCCCATATGCAAAAGTCGGCTTTTAATCAAAAGGTAAGAGGCATTAATCGTTCCAGCTTAAAAAAAGATGTCAGCGCTCAAAAAGATGTCATAGCAATGCTTGCTTATGATCTTGGTTTTAAAAATCATAATTTTTGTTCATGGGACCTCAAACATGCAAACCAAGGTTATTTAGTTTTTGAAAAAGTAGATAACGATGATGTAGTAAATGATGAGCATTTATTAAATGGATTAAGCTTGCTCAGTCATTGCCCTATATTTTAATTTTAGCTTTAAAAAAGCTAAAATTTATTCAAGAGCGACTAAGCCGGGAAGTTGTTGGCCGGATAAATAAGCGAGCGTAGCGCCGCCGCCAGTTGATACGAAATCAACTTCTTTATCAACTTGGATAATTTGTGCATCGGCAACTGAATTTCCGCCACCAACAACGCGAAATCCTTGTGATGCACCTATTGCACGTAAAAGCGCAAACGTCCCTTGCAATGTTTCTCTTCTGTATTCAAATCCCATTGCTGCATTAAAAAATAATGTTCGCGCATTGTTGATTATTTTTACATACTGCTCGATTGTTTTTGGTCCAATAGAAACACCAATTGCATTGGCGGGTATATCGCGCGCATCAACATTTATAAGTTGTCCATCGAGAGAGTTAAGGGCAACTTGATAATCAACGGGAAAATGAATAGTCACTTTATTCTTTTTAGCTTTATCTAAAAGTTTTTGGCAAAGGGCAATTGCCTCATTATCTACTAATGATTTGCCTACAGAGACTCCTTGAGATGCTAAAAAAGTAAATACGATTGCAGGGCATAATAAAATATCTTGTACATGATCGATAAGATATTCAAGTAATGGTAATTTGTCTGTAACTTTTCCTCCGCCCAAAATAAGAACGAATCCTGATGGTGCCGCTGATATGAGTTTATTCAGCATTTCCAATTCTTTTTCAACTAACAATCCGATACTGCGTTTGCTTGGATCAAATTGGCGTGGAACAAGTGTAATTGAAGTATCGTGACGATGTAAGGTGCCAAATGCATCATCAACATAAAAATCTCCAAGTCTAGAAAGTTGTTGCGCAAATTGCTTATCGCCCGAATTTTCTCCTGGGAAAAATCGAAGATTTTCTAATAAAATAATGGTGTTGGAATCGTGTAAGCTTTGTGCATATGCATCATCTACATCTGCTGAGAATGTGACTTTGTATCCTTTTTGTTCAAATAATGGGATCAGTAATTTTGTCGATAGAGATTCAGTTGGTTTTTTAGGGCGCCCTATGTGTGTTATAAGAATGATTTTGCCGCCGTTCTTTTGAACATAATCAATTGTTGGTAACAAGGCTTGCAGGCGATAATCATTGCTGATAATGCCATCTTTGATCGGGAGATTTAAATCAGCGCGTAGCAGCACTCTTTTGTTGCTCTGTCCTCCAAATCCTTGCGCGAAGGATGGGTGCATATTCCAAGTCTTTAATCTTGACATTATATTCATGTTTTAAGCCTCAAATCGCAAAATATCGGCAATGTTGAGTTTGCTTGATCTGCTTGCCGGAAACCATGTGGAAATTAAACTTATGCAGATGATAACTAAAAATACGATGCCTAGTAAATGCCATTCCATTTTTGCAGGTAGATGAGTTACGTAATAAGCGTCAGGCAAAGAAATAAAGGGATGTGTTTCAAGTAACCAACTTGTAAATGTAGCTAACGCCAAACCAAGTAATGTAGCGCAGCATGTAATGCTCATGCCCATCATCAGGAAAACATAGCTGATATTGCGATCCGATAGACCCATAGATTTTAGTAAAGCAATGTCGCCACGCTTTTGCGTTATTTGCATGAAAAGAAGTGATATAATATTCATGCTAGCTACCAAGGTGATGAGTGCAAGAATTAAAAACATAGCATATTTTTCTAACTTCAAAGCAGCAACAAGCGCTGGATATAGTTCCTTCCAAGAAAATACTTCAAGGCCAAATCTTTTTTTTAGTTGCTCGATAGTTTTTTCTTCATCAGCATTTGGTGTTAATTTTATATTGATTTGGGTGATGCCTGCATCTGGAAATATCGAATCAAAAAACGACAAGGAGCAGAGCACTAAGCCAACATCGAATTCATCAATTCCTGTTGAAAAAATTCCGCCAATAATTGCCTTTGTTTTCCCTATTGTGATGCGCTGTGAGCGAGATTGTTCATCTTGCGTAAAAAGAACATTAATGGTTTGGCCAACTTCAACATCCAAATGTTTTGCTAATGATGAACCGATTAAAATACTATTTTGATACACAGATCCTTTTAACGATCTGTCTTTGGTGATAGATTCCTTAATCTTTTTATCAAGAATAGTTATTTGAGCCTCTTTTTCTGGCTCTATTGCTTTAAGCGCAACAACATTAGTAATATCATCAGAATGCTCTTTTTGTATAATAGCTTGGCGTAATGATGTCGGGCTAAATGCTTGTACTTGAGGAAATTCTTTGGTCAGTATAGCTTCAATGGCATCACTTTCGAGTGGATTTCCTTGGCTGCGCATGATAATTTGTGAATGAATTCCTTGCATTTTTTCATGGGTAGCTTTTTCAAACCCATTCATGATAGCCATAATCAGAGCAAGAGAAAATGATCCGATGAGAATGCCAAAAAAGCATATTTTGACCATGATAGAAATATTTTTTTCATGCCGAGCTCCTAAAGCATAGCGCCAAGCAAGAAATAACGGGAAAGTATTCATAGTATTCCTTTTTGTAGTATACTCGTACATCGAAAATCTTTGAATCCCTAATTTTTACCATATAAAAATCGGGGTCCCCATCGACCCAGCCGTCGCCAGAGGCTATGGCGGGCGCGGTAGTTGGGGTAAATTTAGGATACTACTATTAATAGAAAATTGTAAAAAGAAAGAGGATATTTTATGAAGCAGCAGAGTTTTGGAACAGTTTCCTATGGTGCGATCTGTGCCGTAATTTTAATCGGTTTGTCTGGATGTGGCAGAGTGGTTGAGTGGGGCAAAGAAACATTTAATCAAGGAAAAAATCTAGAAAATATGTCTGAATTAGGGCAATCGCATGTGCGATCAATTATTGTATACGATCAATTTGATACGGTTGGCATGTTTGATGCGTTATGGTTGTCAGATGAAGTTCGTACGATTTATTCAAATGCTTATGCATCACGTCGAGGAAAAAATGAAGAGTTCAAAAAAACATTATTGCGTAGACAACTGGAAGAAAATAAACATTTTATTACTTTTTATGTGCTGAGTCCGTTTGAGTATCCTCTTGGAGAATCACAAGCAATGTGGCAAGTGTTTTTGTCTGTTGATAATAATACCTATTTTCCTATTGAGTTTAAAATGGTTGAGTTGGAACTAGAATATAGGGTTATGTTTGGAAAAAAATATTCTAGATTTAAAGAATCATATTGCATAAAATTTGATGCTAAAAATATTGAAGATCATTTTATTATTACTGCAAACACAAAAAAAATTGAGCTTTGTTTTAGATCAACTAATAAAGAAGCGGCATTAGTTTGGTATCCCTATGAGAATTTTAATGAAGTTGTGCAAGAACAAAAATCTGATTGTTCAGTAATGGCTGATATGCAAACGTTGCAAGGAAATGCATGAAGATTGCACTAGGATCTGATCATAGGGGTTTTGCATTAAAAGAATTTTTAAAAACACATGCACCTATAGATAATCAAAAAATTGAATGGCTTGATTTTGGTGCATGCAATAATGAACGCTCTGATTATCCACTATTTGTCGAACCGGTATGCAGAGCATTACAACAAGGAGATGCGCACAAAGGAATTTTGATATGTTCAACTGGCGTGGGCATGAGCATCGCTGCAAATCGTTTTAAACATATTTATGCAGCGCTTGTATGGAATGAAAAAATTGCTGCGGCTGCGCGCCAAGAAGATAATGCAAATGTGTTAGTGCTACCATCTGATTTTGTTACACAAGAACAAATAGTGGCAATTGTTCGCGCATGGTTAACGGCTGAATTTAGAAAAGGGCGTTACCAAGAGCGATTGGATATGGTAGATGCATTTGGGGGAGTATAAGAAGTAAAAGGTAAGCTTTAAATTCGAAGTGTTAGGTGAAGATGGTTTTGAGCATGCAGTTAATCAAGTTGCTGATATTGAAAAGAATCTTGGTATCTATGATTTGGCACAATTTGCACCCAAAGTTTAAAGTAAAAAAGCCGGTTCAAGTTAATATTTCTTTACCGGCTTTTTTGTTATTGCTAATTAATCAGCTAAATAATGAAAAGGAAGGGATGGATCTTTTAAAATTTTTTTATGAAGCTTCTTGATCATTGTTTCATATTTTGTGTCGTAAAATTTCATATAAACCATTTCTCCAAACATAGCCCATTTCCCAAGTTTAAAGTCTAGCTTCTCAAAAAGTTTATTGTATTTTTTTTGTAAATTTTTTGAGAAGTTTGGATAAATAAGCAAAGGAGGTTGCAACACAAAAACTTTATGAGTACATATTTCAGACAATATTTTTTGAGTGTCGGATTGTTTAAGTAGCTTTTCGCTAAAGAATGGAAAAATGCATCTTGAACTCAAAGATTTTTTTATTAAATTAATACGTTGATCTGTTTCTTCTTTATATATTCCAAACATACACTCCTTGATGATCTCTGCTTGATTGGGAATTTCTTCTTCCTCATCATTTTCTTCGTCTTCATTTTGTTCAAACCAAGATTCATTCTTGGTTATTGAAGCAACGGTTGGAGATATAATAACTATTCCTTCTACGGCAGAATCTAAATGAACAATAAATGTAAATCCGCCATTTTTGGCAAGTCCGTCCAATTCTTCAGTGGATAAACCGTATTCGAAAATATCTAATCCATGATCTTCTAAATCATAAATGAAGTCTTCTTGTGTTTCTAAGAATTTTTCTACGGAAGTTTTATCTGTTTGAGAATTATAAAGAGTTATATCAAACTTTGTTGCCTGCAAAGATGCAGCAAACATTAATAGGGCTAACAATATTTTTGGAAAAAAATAGCAAATGTTCATGAAGCGGAACTCCTAAGGTAAAAAAAGGATGAATAAAGATATATAACTAGTATATTGCAGCGCTTTTGACTTGTAAAAAGGGCGGGGTCAATGTATTTACAATTGGAAAATTTTCTTACAAGAAAGGGTGGACTTTAAAATCCACCCCTTAGTTTATTGCACAAAAATTATGTTAGCAGCAGGCTACTGGTACAGCTTGTGCCGCAGGAATCTCTTCTTTAATTCCCAAATCGCGTGCTATAATCTGCGAATCGGATGCAACAGGTGCAGTAGGCATCTTGCCTGTTTTAATCAAGGCATCAACTTCATTTTCGTCAAGTGTTAAGCTTTTTTGCAATGCGTTAGCAATAAGTTGCAAGGTAGTCTTGTGTTGCTCAAGCAATGCTCTGACTTCATCTTCACACGTTCGTTTTAACTTGAATGCCTTATCAAACATCTCATTTTGAAATGTTTTTGGTAAACGATCAATTTTAACGCCTTGGCTTATAATTGATTTTGCAATTTGCAATGCTCGTTCTGTGTCATCTTTATGATAACTATAACCGGATGAGCCAAGAAGAATTTCTTCGGCTATATGGCCGGCAAGTTGAATCTTACAAATATTTACCAACTCATCTTTGCTGTTAATATTTAACGTGTCCTGATTTTGATACGTAAATAATTTGCCGTATTCAATCGGTTTTTGTTTATCTTCTTCATCTTTGTAATATGCATCAAAGGCTGTTTCTTCTTTGAGCACAGATTGAATAGGTCTAATGGTAACTTTTGCCAAATGATGAGTTGTTTTTAACAACATCGTTGCAAGAGCATGCCCTGCTTGGTGAGCCGCTAGAAGTTTTTTCTCGCTGTCTGGCAAATCTTTGGTTTCATCAAAGCGTATACGTCTAATTTCAGTATCCAACGCATGTAGAAGAAGATCTTGCGTTAGAGCGTGTCCAAAAATTTTGGCTTTTTGGAATGCAACTTTTATGATGGTATTTAACTGTTCAAAAGAGCAACCGGCTGTTTCTAGAGCAAGTTTATCAAGATTAAATGCCTCCAGGCTAATACAAAGCGGAGTCAATCGTTTGAGTAAATAGGTTTTTCTGTAATTAAAGTTTGGATACTCAAAACGAATCTCTTTACCAAAGCGACCAGGTTGCTTTAACGCCTCATCCATATTTTCAGGTTTGTTGGTTGCAGCCAAAATAATTACCTGTTTTTTAGGATCATTTTCTAGCGCACCACTCATGGAAAGTAAAAATTGATTTAATAGACGTGTTTCGCCAGTACGTTGCAGTCTAAGTAAATCAATTTCATCGATAAACAGTACGCAAGGAGCTTCTTTTTTTGCCATCTCAAGCAAGCTATCAATACCATGCTGTTCGATGTATGAAGATTTAATGGCATAGAATCCAAATTCATCAGGATTACGATTTTGTTTTTTGAGTACGCGTTTAATTTCACCACACAATGCTTCAGCCATGTATGATTTACCTGTACGTGTTGGCCCGGTCAATAAATAACCTTTTTCAGGTGTCAAGCTACCACGATCCCAACGTTCAGGATCTTCAACATATTTGACGATCAGGGAAAGAACTTCTTTTGCATGTTCCATGCCTACTAAATCATCAAAGGTGATTTTAGGTTCAATGCGAGCTCCACCTTCATCATCATCAATGGTAATTTTTTTACCAAGATAAGCGCCACCCATCATTTTGTTATGAGCTTCCATTACTTTTAAAGTAGCCCATTTTTTCATATCTTGAAGATCGTTATAACAAAGGTATGCATAACCGGCGATTGCTGATGCAAGTGGAATAAACCCATGATTATATTCGTACCATTTTAATTGTAAGTTTCCGAGTATCCCTAACTCGTTTTTACCATTGAAGTGAAAATGAGAAAGTTTATCTTCTTTGAGATCACCAAAGCGATCAACGTGAGCGTAAGCGCCAACTTTATCACGAAGCCAATATTCCCACTCATAATATTGTTTTTTTGGTAACTCTTTTGAGACCCATTGAAGAATGCCTTGTGCATCTTGTATTTGCTTCTTATTGTCATCAAGTAGTGGGATTAAGTTTCCTTTGTCATCAACTAATTTTCGATAAAGATCTGGTTGATCTTCAGGATGGGTTCCACGTTCCGTCCACCACCACAAAATAAGCCAGGTGAAAAAAGCAGCTCCACCAATTTTTGCAGTTCGTTGCGGTATACGATATTTTATACTTGGCTGAATAACGTAATCATCAATCTTTCTATACACTTTATTATGGAATTTAAGACCAACGTTCTTTGCTGCTTTATCCAAGTTTGCTAATTTTGCATTGATGTCATTTAAGCTTTTCTCTAAATCGAGCGTAGCAAAATCAATAGTTTGTTCTTGTGCTCTTTTTACGCACAATGAAATGTCAAACTCAGCAAGTTCAGTAAATCCTTGCCCAATCGATTCTGATAAGTGAGCAATCATGCTATCTAATATATTATTGAGCATAAGGAGGGTAAATGGATCAATTTGAACAAATTTTTCTTGTCTGATTGTCTCAATGATGGTACGAATGTTTTTAATCTCTTCGACTATAACTCGTTTGTTTTTTATTTTTTTTACCTGATCGTTATTGACGACGAGTTGAAGATCTTCTAGGATCGTGTCAACAGTACCAAATTGAATTAATGTTTTTTGTAACTGAGCTTCCCATAGTTCACGTTGATCTTGGATAGCTGCAGTCATAGGATTTTGTTCTTGTGTAGAGTCATTTGTAGGCGCATCAAGAGCTGAAAGAGATAATGTTCCGCTCAAAGAAACAAGGAACAGTAGTGTTATTTTTTTACAAATTGAATAATTCATAGTGTTTGGTCACTCCATAAAATGATAGTTAACATGACAAAAAAACAATACTAGAGTATTGTATTAAATAAAAGCTTACAGGTGATGTTAGAATTTGTCGATCTTTATATTGAATAAATGCTTGATTACAGGGGTAATATTATGACACATGCACAAAATATATCAATATTGAGGCATATTTTGGTAATTGCATTAATATTTTTTGATTTTGAAGGTTACGCTCGAGATGCAGTAGCAGGGAACGTGATAACTAAAAATCTTAAAAATATAGCAATAACGAATCACAAAGATATCACAACCGCAACAAAAGAATTTCAGACAGAATTTAAGTTTTGCGATATTAATAAAGCTCTCGGCCTCTATAATATAGTACCTATGTTAATTATAGGGTCAGGGCCTGCAGGTTTAGCGGCTTCACTTTACGGGGTAGGGGGAAATGTGAGAACAGTAGTGGTTCATGGACCATTGCCTGGTGGATTATTGACTCAAACCACCGAGGTTGAAAATTGGCCGGGTCATGCATTAATTATGGGTGAAGATATCATTGAAAAATTACAAAATCAGATACAAGGATTAGCGGACAAATATTTGAAAAAACAAACGATGAATCTAGGCATAGTTGATTTCTTGTTTGATACTATAACGCATATTGATGTTTCTTCTTGGCCATTTAAAGTGAGCACGGACCAAGGACTAACTTTAAACGCGCTTTCAATAGTTATAGCAACTGGCTCATCACATAAAAAATTACATGTAGTCGGTGAAAATTTGCCTGGTGTCACCTATTGTGCAAAATGTGATGCGCCATTTTATAAAGATAAAGAGGTAGTGATTGTAGGAGGTGGAGATTCTGCCGCTGAGGATGCAATGCAGTTGGCTCGTCATGCGCAACAGGTTACCATTTTAGTGAGAAAAAATAAGCTGAAGGCATCTGCTTTAATGCAGATGAGATTGCATGAATATGCCAATATCAAGATTATGTATAATGTTGAAGTTCAGGAAGTTTTAGGAGATGTGCATGAGGGAGTGAAGGCAATAAAGTTAATTGATCATGTAGAAAATAATAGTTTTGTTGTGTCGACTGATGGTGTGTTTGTTGCTATTGGGCACATCCCTAATTCTGATTTAGTTAAAGATTTTGTTAAAACCGATGAGCATGGAAACATCGAATTAAAAGGACGTAGTCAAACGGTAGTTATGAAAGATGAATTTGCTCATGTTCAAGGTGTTTTTGCAGCCGGTGATATCGCAGATAAACTGTACAAACAAGCTTATTCAGCAGGTGGTTATGGTGTTGGCGCCGGCATTGATGCTATTAGTTTTTTAACCAATATAGGATTTAATCCAAAGATGGCTCATATACTTGAAAAGAATATGTTTAAGGTTTAAACCATAGTAAAAATATTTATTTGTTGCTAGATCTTGAAAGAGCACAGTTAAATTTTCTTTGAATAAAAAGGTGTAGTGATGAAACAGATAAATAAAAAAATGATTGCATTAGTTGGTGGTGTAGTTCTTGTCATTGGCTTAGTGCTTATGGCGTATGTGTTGAGAGATAAGCTTGCTCTTTCTCGCGGTCCAGTAATTGACATGCACCATGCAATGGATAAGGATAATATTGTACCCATACTCATCATTGGATCTGGTCCCTCTGGATTATCTGCAGCAATATATAGCGTTTCTGCAAACATACGAACAGTTGTTCTCCAGGGCCCCTTACCTGGCGGGTTACTTACACAAACAAGTATAGTAGAAAATTGGCCAGGAAATAAATCAATTATGGGGCCGGAAATCATAAAAAATTTGCAAGATCATGCTGTCGGATTGTCTCATCATTATTTAAAAAATAGTAAGGACGAAATTGATAAAATTGAGATCCTAGAAGACACAGCAACACACATTGATGCATCGCAGTGGCCATTCAAGGTACAAACAGCAAACGGTCACACCCTCAACGCACTATCTATTATCATAGCAACGGGCGCATCTCCCAAATTATTACAAGCTCCCGGAGAGTTCGAATATTGGAAAAAAGGAGTAACTTCTTGCGCGACGTGTGACGCTCCATTTTTTAAGGATAAAAATGTGGTAGTTGCAGGAGGTGGAGATTCTGCCGCTGAGCAGGCGATTCAGTTAGCGCGACATGCTAAAAATATTACCATTTTGGTACGTAAAGAGCAGATGCGTGCTTCTGCGATCATGCAAAGTCGATTGAAAGAGTATCCATCTATCAAAGTACTGTATCAAGTGCAGGTACAAGAAGTTGTCGGAAACGGAGAGCACGTGACTGGCATAAAGTTATTGTCTGATAAAAACAATGAAATTATTATCTTGCCAATCGATGGTGTGTTTTTAGCTATAGGTCATTCGCCAAATTCTAAAATAGTAAAAGATATTCTGGCTGTTGATGCTGAGGGATATATCAAAGTAGAAGGACGCACTCAAGCAACTTCAGTTAATGGTATTTTTGCATCTGGAGATGTGGTTGATCACCGATATCGTCAAGCAAGTACGGCAGCAGGCTATGGAGTCAGTGCTGCTTTAGATGCGATACAATTTTTAACATTAAATGGTTTTAACACGACGATTTCAGCGAAATTAGAAAAAAACATGTTTCGTGGCCAGTTGCCCAGAGATGAAAAAGAGCTATTTGTGATAAAATCTGAGGAAGATTTTAATCAGAACGTTATCCAGCATGAGGGGTTAGTTGTTGTAGATTGCTTTATGGAACAATGCTACTTTTGCAAGGTAATGGATCCTATTTTTCACGAAGCGGCTCGCTATTTTGAAAATCGAGTTCTTTTTGTCACACTTGATATTGATGCCGCCCCGGCAATGGCAAAAAAGCTTTTTATTACGAGCGCTCCGACCTTTTTGGTGTATCATAATGGCAAGTTAGTAGGGCGGTATAATGGGGCCATGAATAAATCTGAATTTGGCTTATTCATAGAAAAATTTCTACATGAAAGTCCTTAAAAACCCGGATTTTTTATCGAATCAAATCTGGTTCTGCGCTAATAATTAAACAATTTTTAAGTTTTTATTGCAACTAGAAAATACATGCTGCTATAATCTAATTAGAATTAGATAATAAAGTAAGTTTTCTAGGAGTAATTTGTAATGTTTGGCGCGATACATAAGACATTTTTTCACTATGTGGCAAAGGCGAGTTTTTTTGCAACGCTCGCTATGTCATGCGCGCTTAATGCCACAACGAGTGGTGATATATTAGTGTCTGATAATGCACCTGTGCTTAAAACTAACTCACGTGATCAAGGTACGGTTGAAAAAGTGACGATTTATTCTCAAGTGAGCGAAGGTTCAACTCAACGCATTGCGCGCAAAGGTATTTTAGTTCATTTTAAAAATGCTAAAGCTACCATTTTAGTGGCTCATGGATATATGACCAATAAATTTGACGTTGGTTTTTTGAGAAATCTATTTCCTTATGGCCAATTCAATTTTTTAACGTTTGATTTTAGAGCACACGGAGAAGACGTTAAAGGGCAAAGCTGTACCTTAGGGCGAGATGAAGCGTTGGATGTTATTGCTGCAGCTAAATTTCTAAAAGCACATCCAGCCTTAAAAGACAAACCACTTTTTGCCTATGCATTTTCTATGGGTGCTGTGGCTACTATTGAAGCTCAAGCAAAAGATTCATCGCTGTTTAGTGCTATGATTTTGGATTGTCCTTTCGATTCCAGTGAAAATCTGATCAAGCGCAGTATAAATAATATGAAGTTTTCTTTATTTGGTTATGAATTTTCAATTCCTGGAAAATCATTGTTGCAAAAACATGCGTTTCATCCGTATGTGCAATCTTTGGTTAAATTATTTCTAAAATCGGTAGCTAATATGGATCCACGTAAAATTGAGACCAATGTGTTTCCTGTGTATCCAGCTGCATCGATAGCAAAAGTGACGGTGCCCTGCTTTTTTATTCATTGTAAACAGGATGAAAAGGTGCCTGTGAGTGCAATAAAGGAAGTGTATAAAGGCGCTGCGGGGCCAAAAATGCTTTGGTTAACTAATGGCCGCAATCATTATGATTCATTATTTTATAATCCTGATAAATATGTGCACCATGTTCGTCAGTTTTTCGATCAAGTATTGGCTGGACAATGGAAGAATAAGCAGGAACAAAAAGTAATAGAAGATAGCGAAGATGCGATAGGTATCTAACATGAATAAAATAGGTATATTTTTCGCAATCATAGCAGTTTTCATAGGATATACCGATTCTTGTATGGGTTATTCAGTCAAAGAAATCAGAAAAGAAAAAGAATTTTATAAAAGAATCGAACGCGAACCGTTTTCGGTGGTGATGTTTTATAAAGAAAATAAAAGCGATCCGGTATGGCAGCGCAATCTTCACAAGCAAAAAAATAATTTCAGGCAAGTGAGCAATTCTGGATTATATCGAAATGGTGACGTTCAATTTCTTGAAGTTGATGTATCGAATAAAAGATTGATCAATTTGCCTGGCGAATTTCATCTATCAAAGTTGCCAGCATTTATGCTATTTAAATATGGTAAATCAGTGAGAGCAAAAGATACGATGCGTGCCACTTTAGCTGGTTTTTCAAAACAACAAGAAATTAAGAATTTCATCAATAAATACTTGCGCAATCAAATACAAGATTATATTGAAAGCCAGGCTGAAAGAAAAGCTGAGGATCGTGCGCGTCGTGAGGCGAGCGGTACATTCTTTACCTACGGTGTTGGTTATCCGTATTATGATCCATTGTTCTATGATTATCCCTATTATTACCCAGGCCCTAGTGTTGGGTTTGGTGTGAGTGTAGGTTTTTGATTTTGACAAATATTTTTTAATGAGTAGAATATATAGATATACATTCTTTTACTTCAAAATAATTACATACCTTCATTTTTTTATAGGAAGTTTATGAAATTGAAAAATTGTTTATTGGCAATGTGCTTTATGTTTATACCATTTACCGCTTTCGCAAGCTTCTTTAATCCTTTTGAGTCCATGTCTTCCGAACAAAGAGAACGAGTGCTTCTTGCTGCCCTAGGTCATAAAGGACAAGTTGAGCTTCTAAAAGCTCAATGTGCTGCTGCTGTTCAAGAACTTGAGCAAAGACAAGGAGCTGCAGCTCAAGCAGTTCCAGCTTCAAGCGCAATGCCAAGCCCAAGAACCTCAAATCTCCAGGTTTATCAACAGCGTCAAAGATCAAAGGATCAATCAAAGAATATTCAATTTATGAAAAAAATCCAAAATGTATTACCTAATGAGCATTCATCTAAAGCATCAGTTGATGAACTTATGGCGTTTCTTCCTGGGTTTCAAAATGAACTTGAGGAAGATCAAAGAGTTTTAAGTGGCTTGTCTTTACGCCCCGATGATTTAGCAAGAGAGCAGCAACAATTAGCTGAACGGGCCAACAATCTTAAACTTTTAAACAATCAACTTATGGATCGTAAAAGATTAGCCAAATAAAAAGTATCGCGGCTTATACTCGAAGGATGCATGGAAGCGGTATTTATGACAAAGTTGCTTGTCATGGTGAGATCACAAAAAAAGTATCACATGCATGCTGCATAAAATTATTGATAAAAATTAATCATTGTCTGTTTTTTTGCTATGATTCCTTGAATGAATAAAATATCTTATCAATAAAGGAATCACGCGTGATTATATTAAAATTACATGATGAAAAAATTCTGGCTCAAAAAGCTGAATGTTATGTTTTTATGTTGGAAGAAGGCTTTGCCTTTTCCAAAAATTTACAAGAAATTGCTAAAACTATTTTCCCTCAATTGGAAGAACTTTTTAAACAGGAAAAATTTACCGGCGCTTTGATGAGTACCGTGACTGTTCCTGCTATTTTGCATAAAAAAGTTGTTCAATTTTTATTTGTTGGGTTAGGAAAAACAGCGGGTATCAAGTCTTCGCGTAAAGCTTCGACGGACGCAAGCGAAAAATCAATTGATATAGAAAATTATCGCCGCGCTCTTGGTCATGTGGTTAAACAAGCAGCTTGCTTAAAAGCTGCAAACTTGGCTTTAGCTTTACCGGCAGCAAAACTTTTTGATGCAACACCTGAATATTTGGTAAACCAAACAGCTATTATTCTAAATATGGCAGCGTATCAGTTTACCGATTTTTGGACCGATAAAGAACGCAAAGGTGTCGAGCTTGTCAGTGCTTCATTATGCACAGATGCAAAAGATAAAAAATCACTGGAAAAAGGGCTTGAAGATGGTCAATGCATTGCGCATGCAGTAAATAAAACTCGCCATGCAATTGATATGCCGCCATCGTCAATGACGCCAACTCATTTGGCTGGTATAGCGCAAGATATTGCTAAAAAACACAAAGATCTCAAACTCACCGTATTTAGTGAAGCTCAAATTATTAAAATGGGCATGGGTGGACTTGCGGGTGTTTCGCGTGGCTCTGAGCAGGACTGTAAATTTGTGATTTTGGAATATAAAACAAAAGTTAAAAATGCACCAACCATAGCATTTGTTGGTAAAGGGATAACATTCGATTCAGGTGGGTTGAGTATTAAACCTGCTGATTCTATGGAGAATATGAAAGATGATATGTCCGGTGCAGCATCAGTAATTGCCACAATGGAAGCGCTTGCAATACTAAAGCCTAACGTTAATGTTATTGGTTTTGCTCCAATTTCCGAAAATTTACCAAGCGGTACAGCTTTAAAGCCTGGTGATGTTTTAACTTTTTATAACGGTAAAACAGCTGAAGTAAAAAATACTGATGCGGAAGGGCGCTTAATTTTAGCTGACGCGCTTTCCTATGCAGTTAAAAATTATAAACTTGATGCGATTATGGATGTTGCAACTTTGACCGGTGCATGTGCCTATTTTCTTGGGCCCTATTTTACCGGCATGCTCAGTCGACATGATGATTTTGTTGCGCGAGTTCAACACGCTGCTGATGTAACGGGCGATCGCGTATGGCGCTTGCCATTGCACGAAGATTACAAAGCTGCAATCAAAACTCCAATGGCTGATTTATCAAACACGGGTTCAACAACCATTAAATCTGGCACCATTACTGCTACATGGTTTTTAAGCAATTTTGTGGACGATGTCCCTTGGGTTCATTTGGATATTGCAGGAACTGCATATGGTGTTCCTAATATTCCTTATTATCGATCAGGCGCTACCGGAGCTAGTGTGCGACTCATGATTGAGCTTGCTATGAGCTGGAAAAAATAAACAGTCAGTATGACCCGAGATTAACACCTCGGGTCTTTTTATGGACAAATAAAGTCGCATAATATTTATATTTATGTAAAAACATTATCTTTTCGCTATCTATAACTAAAAAATGAAACAAAAAATAAGACAATTGACTCAGCAGACAAGATTGTGCATTAATTTTGATTAAAGAAAAAATAAAAGAGGCATAAAAAAACTGTAAAAAGGAGAAATATGAAAAGAGCAAATAAAATTCTGTTGTCAGTAATAATGTTAGCTGGTTGCATGGTATCTTATAACATTGTGGCAGATCAAAATGATGGAGTTGCGTGTCAGATCGGTGGCGGCGCTTGCCATGCTGTTGGCAGAAAATTTAACTTGGGTGATCAAGTTATGATTGTGCAAGATGGCAGTGATCTTAAAGGAAGAGTGGCTACAATCATAGAAGATAATGAAGAGCGCATAGAGCGCCATAAAAAAGCAAATAACTGTCCTGGGCATTGCATTGTGTATTCATTACTCATGAATGATACGCAAGAATTTGCAGAATGTTGCCAACCATACTTAAGAAAAATGGATTAACATCCAAACCATTTTGATAACTTATCGTAGCAACTGGATGAAGATGCAGGGGTATTTTGTGTAACAGATTGTGACCCATGCGTCATTGAAACCTGTTGAGGGCCACTGCCATTTGAGTTGGCTTGTTGTGAATGGTAAGGTTTTGATGATTCTGTTCTTGGCAAAGATGTTATCCAAGCATGAAAGGTTGCTCTTGATCTTGTCTCTTCCGATGGAACGTTGGTAGATGCTTGGTGTGTTGTAGGCTGTGCAATCGTGTGGTTGATGCATTCAAGTTCATGGGGTGAGAGTGCTCGCTTGGTTTCTCTTGCATCGTAGAAGGGTTGACCAAAGTTAAACAATGAAGCGGTTTGATTTGGCGGATATATCATCGTACATTTTCTGGATGGGTTAACTGATGGCCGGAATGCTGAAGTTGGCGAATGTTGTGCGCTTTGATTGGTTGGCGATATGGCAGACGTGCGCGCACTGCTTGCTGCAGATTGAGCAAACACGGCTGGTTGATTTCGCATTGGCTCTGGGTGCAAAATATTTTGTTCAGCAGAATGAGTATAAGATACTTTTATTAATTGATCGTTCTCAGATTCAGGGGTTATCGTAAGACTTGAACTTGAATGAGACGAGTTTCTTCCGTCCAATGGTGTCGACGTAGCTTGCGAAGCTGGTGTTTGGCAAGCTGTAGTATCAAGCGAAAGGTCTAATCCTGTTGGGGTTGATGAAGTTCGCACATGTCTTTTGGATGGACTCAGTCTTTTGACGGGTGGAGGTGACACAGGCTTTTGAGGTTTCCCTTTTTTGCTCCATTTATCATTAATAAGTTGTAGTGCTTGTTCTTTTGGTGAGAGCGTTTTTACAGTTTGAGGTGGAGTTGATGATTTGAACGTCGTGATAAAAGGTATATCAGTCAGTACGAACTGCTCGCTCAAAGAGTCTAAGCTAGGAAGATCAACATCTCCTTGACCAGCAAATAGTGCAGGAGTATCCCTAGGAGCTAAAACAATCCTTTTAGGGGATGTATTAACAAAACGAGGAACAACTGACTCACTTTGATCATCCATGGCCAAACAACCAAGCGGAATCATACAAAGTGCAAAAAATAGAGTGAATAGATCTGTTCTTAATAATTTCATATATGCCTCCAATAGCTCCTAATGGTTTTAATTTTAAGCACCTTCCCCAATAGGGTGAGGAACATGGTACCTATTAATGATACGCCTATATTTCCAATCTGTCAACAAATAAAATATACCACATTCGTGCCGTGTCAGATGGAACTTTTTGGTATCCATATGGAGGACTATTAGGAGATATAGATACATCTCAGGGGCTTTAATTACTCTGTGCCAAATTTAATAAGATCATATTGGTTTGCGCTTTCGGGCATTTGGCTTTTTTGCCAAGCTTTAAGTGATACTGGAAAGTGTGGTAAAGCGAGCTTGAGCATGCCAAGAGCAAACATTCTGATTTCATATTGCGCGCCTTCGTGCAGACGTAGCTTTAAAAAATGCATGAGAGAATGAAGGTTGCATGTGAAAATAAATTGCGTGTATGTGCATGTTGGTAAAACGCCGCGTGCTTGTTCGCGACACACGCCAGCTTCAAGGAGTTGTTCATAGGTTTTAAATGCAAGTTCAATAACTTGTTTATACTGTTCTTTTGCAGCATCATTATCAAATCCGCCTACCGAAGTCTGTTTGTTGTTTTTATCTTGTGCGCGCCATTTGACAGGAATATAAAATTCCACCGGTGCTTGCACATAGCGATAACTGATTTCATTATATGAGTTCATGCGATGGCGCATCCATTGTTTGGAAACGTAGAGCGGACATTTTACACGAAACGAAAGTTGATTGTGCTCAAATGGACTTGTGTGCCCATGATCCATGAGAAATTGTAAAAGTTTTTCATCACGCTCGGTAATGGTGTTTACAATTTTTCCGTACGAAACTCGTGCCGCATTTACAATGTCGACATCTGAACCTGATACGCGAACAAGTTCGAGCGAACTAATGGTATCGCCCAGCGGATCAAGTGTTTGTTCAAGATTATTTGTGTGTGGCGTCGGTTGCATTATGTTTTGTTCTTGTATTTGCATAATATACTTCCTATGTTTAAAATTTATTTGCTACATATAAACTAAGCAATAAACATAACTGGGAGTTTGAAAAATGACAAATAAATATAATATCGTGATGTTTTGTCTGTCTTTGATATTGATAATGAACGTCGAATGTTCCAATCAATTATCTACCATCTCACAAGAATCATCTTCAAGCAAAAATGTGAATAAGGATTGTCCTTGTATGCCCGGTATAGCGCAAAGAGATCCTCATGTTCCTTATCCTTATAAAACAACTTATTTTAAAAAAGTGTTTAAACTTAATGATGAAGTAGAGATAACAAAAGGGAGTCATGCCAAATCTCAAGGTGTTGTAGTTAGCATCACTGAAACACATGGAGGTGGTTGGTCTTTCTATGGAAAATGTCTTGAGCATGACGCTCAGAAGTTTTCAGAAAAACATGGAATAGCTATTACCCAAGAACAAGTTGATGACTGTAAAAAAACGATAGAAGAGTTCGAAGAAAAATTTCCTACGGGAGTTTTTATCGATACTGATGATGAAGGTTGTCTTAAGAAATCTGAAGAAAGGGTTACTTATACAATTAATGGTAAAGGCGAAAAAAGTGAGTTTAAAGAAAGACCAGGTAATGTTGCGCTATGGGTTAAATTTTTAGGGGGAATGAAGGGTGGTGGTGTATTTCATGATAGTTTTGCAGATTTCAAAAGGAGCTCTCAAGCGGGTTCGCTAAAAGAAAAGTAATTTAAATCGATTCGTCATGCACCATGTTCATAATCAACCCAAGCATAGCCAGATTGCACACTAATGCAGTAAGCCCGTAACTAATAAATGGCAAGCCAATACCTTTAGTGGGTGCAAGGCCGGTGACCACCGCCAAGTTAATAACTGACTGAAGACTAATTAAGGTGATAAAACCAAATGTGGCAAGCATTGCAAAAATATCTTTTAGTTGCCACACAATTTTGATACCAAAATAAAGAAATAAAACATAGAGAAGCACAATAAATGAAGAGCCAACAAATCCTACTTCCTCGGCAATAATAGAAAAAATAAAATCAGTGTGTTGCATTGGTAGATAAAAAAACTTTTGTTTTGATTGCGAAATACCAACACCCCAAAAACTGCCAGATCCAATGGCGATTAATGATTGAATAATTTGAAATCCTGCACCTTGGGGATCAGACCATGGATCCAAGAAAGTTAAAATTCTTTTAAGTCGATATGGTTTAAATAAAACAAGTGCTATTGCAGCAGGAATTATGCCTGCAAGAGCAATTAAAATATGTTTGAGTTGCAGTTGGGCGATAAATAACATAGAAATTGCGGTAACCATCAAAGTAACAGTCAAACCAAAATCGGGCTGTTTAAGCAAAATTATGGATGTTGCACCAAGAATAATAAGCAGTGGTACATACGTGTGAATTAATGATGATGATTTGTGTGCGCGTTTTTCTAAAAAATAAGCTAAATAAAGAATTAAAGATATTTTCAGCAATTCGCTTGGCTGAAAGCCAAAACCAAATAAATTAAGCCATCTACTTGAACCATGAATACGTTGCGAAAACATGGGGATAAAAGTCATTGCAGTTAATCCCAGAGAACCAAAGAAAAATAATGGTGCACATTTTTTTATAAAACTGAGTGGAAGTTTACGTGCAAAGATCATTGCTACAATTCCTAAAATGAGTCCCGCACATTGTTTTGCTGCAAAATAATATGATGCGCCAAATTTTTCCATGGCATACACTGAGCTTGAAGAATAAATAAATACCATGCCAATCATGGTTAAAATTGCCGATATAATGAGCAATATGCGAAGATCGATGCGAATCTGTTTTTTTGTGGTAATCATGGACACTCTCTAAAATTATTATTTTTATTTGCAGCCTAGTATGTTTACTGCAGGCCTGTCAATCGATAAGGTCTGAGATTGATTAAAACGGCAACCTTAAGATATACTGTGCTTAATTATTGCTTAAAAAATAATTTTAACGAGCGGAGAGTCTCTAGATGAAAATTGTTAAACGTTTTTTTATGATATGTATTGGGTTATCATTTTGTAACATCCAAGCGAGCATGCAAAGCAGGTCTGTTGTTGCGAAATCTGGCAGCAATTTACAAAAATTGGTTGATGATTGTAAGTCTCATTTAAAAGACCAGGAGCAAGAGTTGGCAAATGAATACAAATTATTGCAGGTAAATCGAATGGATTTGGTTACTGAGTGCAATGATTTTCCCCGTATTGTAAGCGAAGCGCGCAAGTATCAAAGAGACCCTATCAAGAGCATTCTGGAGGAGCTGGAGGAGCATGATGGAATTATTAAAAGAAGCAAGACTATCCGTAAGAAATTTGAATATATAGCAGCTCAGAACAAGCGGCAGTTCCCAGACTTTAATTATTTTTATGCATATTTATATACGCAAATTCCTGGGCAACAGGCTGAGTCTGCGGTTCAGATTTTACGAGATAATGGGAACTGGCAGCACCAGGCTACTGGAAAAAAATGCAGACTATATGTTGAAGTAGATCGAGAGCAAATGCTAGAGAACCAGGAAATACTCAATCAATCGAGCGGTTTTCAAGCATTAATAATTGCCAAGAATGCTGCATTAAAACAGCTTCATGCTCAACTTCAACCCAAGAAGGCAGAACTAACCAAACTTAATGAAGAATTTAATAAGATAAATGAGCGAAGGCGACTTTCTATACAAGCTCAGCCATGGAGCCCGCATTTTCCACGCGGCTTGGCGAGATCAGAAGAGGATTCAGTTCGTTCAGAGGTAAAGAGGCTTAAGGGCGAAATTAAAACCTTACATGAAAAATTTATGAAAGGTCCTTTTGCTGCATATGTAACGCAGGCAAAACAACACAGAGAAGAATTGAAGCAATCGAGACAACAAGACGTTGTGACTTTGGTACAATCTGGAAAATGCCATTCGCAAAAAAGTTCTTTGTATCATTTAGCCGCATCAATGCAGGCTGTGCATGTGCAAGATAACGGTAAAATTAACCAACCCAGAAACCATGAAATCATATTTCCTGGTAAAAATCAGAAAAAATAACATGAAACGTTAACTGGAATTTATTAGCAGCAAGTTGTTGATTATTATACGTTGATGCATATAATTGTTGACCGAACACAAAAATAAAAACCAAGAAAGGCAATAATTATGAAAAGAGCTTGCACAATTTTGACGCTACTATTTTGTTTCTCAGCCAATAACCTCTTGGGTTCGCAAGAACAATTATTGCCTGCGTCAGGATCAGATCCATTAGAACTACGTACTATACCTTCTGTATCTCAACCACCCCAATCACGACAGGCACAACCGCTTCGATCCTCGTCACGAACACCCAGGGCTGCTGGGCCGGTGGTAAATACACCAAGACATGGCAATGGTTGTGGTAATCCCACGTTCCAAAAAGGTCTTTTGTGTGGTGTGTTTCCGACTTTATTTCTGGGTACCTGTGGAATTATTATAGTTGGAATCCTGGACAAAGCTCATTCGCCAACTTTATTAACACCTTGTGCAATACCGGCAACAATTGATCCTGCAACTGATATGAGTACATGCTGGTCTGAATGTGCGCAACAAGGTGATCTGCCATTGTTATGCGGTACACAAGCATATTCGCCGATGAATATTACAGCCGGCTCGCTCATGCAGAAGTTGCAAACACAACGTGGACAAAATACACAAGTTTGTTTGAGTTCGTATGATTGCGGTAAAATTAACAACGCTCCGTACAGCCAACCTCTTTTGGATAGCTCTACTGCAGCACAAAAAGATGCACAGCGTTCACAGATAAAAAGAAATAATGCTCGAGCGTTTATTCCAAAGAATCAAACAAGAAAAAATTAAAATAGTTTATTTTTTCAAGCAGCTTGCTGCGCAGTCCGCCATAGCTCGCCGAGCCTGATGGCCCGGATTAGCGACGGCTGGAGGGGATATTTCCAACCAATTTTTTAAAATGATCACCGCGTTCCGTATAAATTTTATACAAATCATAACTTGATCCAGCAGGTGATAATAAAATTTGATCGCCTGATTGCATATCGGCAACGCATGCGGCAAATGCCGTATCAAGATTTGCAAACGATGCACTTTGTATATCAGCCGCATCACACATCATTTTTAACTCTTTAGCTTCTGCACCAAAGCAATATATTTTTTTCACATCATTTTTGATAGACGCAATAAATGGTGCACGATTGACGCCTTTGCTCAATCCACCGAGTAATAACAAAACCGGGCGACTTTTTAGGCGTTCAATTGCCGCTTGTGTTGATTGCACCGTGGTTGATTTTGAATCATTATAAAAATCTACGCCATTAATAGTGGCAACACGCTCCAATCTATGCTCTGGTACGGTAAGTTTGAGTGAGTGCAAATCGGGGAGCGGTAATTTGCAAATGTCGAAAATTGCGTGAATGATAAGCCAATTTTCAATAAATGTAATCGGGGGTAATCCAATGCATGCCATTAATTCTTTGCGTTGACCGTTGAGGTCAACGGTAATGACGTCATTTTCAATGTAATATTTTTTTGAGATATCTGATCTGTTTTCTTGAGAAGGCAAAGGAGAAGATGAGAAGTAGTGCAGTTTTCCCTCCAGGACTCCATTAATCTTATCCTTCAATCCCCACGAAATTAATGCTTGTTGGCCCTTTTTTTGATGGGCAAAAATTTTAGTTTTTGCATCCAAATATTCTTGCTCATCATTATGTCTATCAAGATGATTAGGATATAGATTGGTGATAATTGCCAGATCGGGTGCAAACTGTGTGCAATGTTCGAGTTGAAAGCTGGAAAGTTCCAGCAGGGCTACATCGTGACTTTTGTTCAGTGCTATCAAATCAAAAAGAGGTGTACCTATATTGCCACCTGTAGCAACCTCTAGCCCAACCTTTTGTAACAATGTTGAAAGCAGGTGGGTGATAGTTGTTTTTCCCACGCTGCCGGTAATAGCAATAATTGGTTTATTCCATTCGGCATAAAAAAAATCGAGTTCATTTAAAAATTTATCGGGGTATTGTTGTAAGTAGGGCCGAATATCAATGCCAGGACTTGCAACAATATAATCATTTTGTTCGAGAAAGCCGGACAAAAATTCTTGATGAAAAAAAGGAATATTGCGCGTGATTAAAAATGCCTTTTCGGTATCATCTAAGTTTTTTCTATCAAGCACTTGCACGTGATAGCCACGAACGTGAAAATAGTTTGCTGCAGATTTTCCGGTGGTGCCAAAGCCCCAAATGCCGATTTTTTTATTTAGATCTATTGTGTTCATTAAAGTTTTTTCATTAAAGTGCTGTTGTTATTCTTGGTCTGATTCGCAAGAACTTGAATCAGCATCAGATGAAGCTTTTGTGCTTGAACTTGCGCTAGCGCTTGAGGCAGCTGATGGATCACGCTTTTTAGGAGTATATTTAAATCCATTGGGGCCGTGCGTATATTTTGGAACGGAACCAAAACCTGCTAGTTCATGGCCTGAAGCAATCCATTCCTGTTTTTTTTCCTTAATTTGCCTTTCCAAACCTGCTCTTTGTGCTGCTGTATCCGGATCTTGACTAGCAACTGCTTCGTCGATGCTATAACCTCTCATAATATAGGCATTAAATAAAGCTTGCGGAGGAAGATTACTAAGATCTCTAGGCAAACGTTGCAATTGATCTTCAAGGGGTTTGATTTGTTTATAAAGAGGATTGCGCACAATGATAAACTTTTCTAGCAATCTTTTTTCATCACTGCAATTATATTCCGGAACATCCCAAAATCTTTTTTTCAGACGGTTTAAACCTTTTTCAAATTTGTCGCTACGCAATCTATGACAAAAAAGTTGTACACGCGCTTTTTTTCCGCCTTCCAGTTGTAGTTTAAATTTTAAAGAATCACCTTCTTTTTTTCCGTCCAGCATTGAGAGAGGTAAAGAGCTTGGAAATGAGTGGCCTAATATTTGATGATTATGTTCTGCCCATGGCTTATTTTTTCTTTCAACTGACCACAAATCTTCTGCGTATACTTCCACTAATACATCACTTGGTTTTAATGGAATCGGTTGACCTTTTTTATCCAAAACATTTCTTAATCTCTTGTGAAAAAGCAGGTCTTGGGGGTCTTCACCTAAATAAAACATTTTTCGCACTGCTATTTTACCTTCAATAGGGGGCATATATTCTTTCTGAGAAGTTGATGTTGGTTCAGTAGCTGCACAAGTGGAGGAGGCTGAAGAAGATGCAGCAGCAGCTATTGTATTTGCCTCAGGAGTGGGAGCAGGGGCACTTGCATGCATTGCGTGAAGATTGAAAAGTAAAACAGTGAAGAAATAGGTAGAGTGTTTGTTCATGGAAACCCTTAAGGAGAAATTTTTTATTAATTCGTAATTGATGCGTAATAGGATAACAGATCAACTGCTAGTATACAAATTATTCCATCACTGGAAAGCTCAGGTTTATTTGTATCCCAAGCGCTTTTTGTAATTCATTTTATTTCAGTAACAAACTTAATTTATATGGAATTACAACACCCATAAATTTAAATTCCAAAGACTTTTGAGCAGGTTTTGCTGATGCGGGTTCGATTGCTAAATCATCATAAGATGGTTGAACAAAACTCGTGATGTCTGTTACTAATTCCTCGGGAAGGGGTTTTGGTGGCACCAAAGCCTCCGATGCCGATTTTTTTTGCTGGTGATAAATTATGCACAGTAATCATTCAAATCTTTAGTGTTGAGAATATTTTTTAGAATCAGTTGCAAGAGCTTTGTGTAATCTTAAAGTAAACCCTAAATCATTGTGAGGAATTAATCTTACAGCGCCAAATGAATCTACTCTGGTTTCCATTCTTTTATCTATTTGTTGAGCGCTTTGTTGAGCGATTGCGGCTGGCATTTTTCCATTTTTTATTTCTGCATTTGTGTCATGAGCAGGTCTTTCAATTGTCGGGAACTCAGAAAGAATGTTTTGAACCCCTGATAATTCAGGATCATAAAAATGTTGGCCAGCCTCTTCTAGAGTCTTTATGGTAGCTTGCTTAATTTCTTCTTGCGTTCCCCACATGTACTTTCCATTTACCCGTCCTAAGATTTGGACTGGGCAAGGAGTTGTAATAGAAGCTGCTGCATTTTCTGATGCAGGAGCGGGTTTGTCCTCCGAAGCTTTAGCGCAGGAGGATGCATCCATTGCCTGAAGATTGAAAAATAAAGCAATAAAAAAATATGTGCAGATCTTATGCATGAAAAATCCTTAAGAAATAAGAAAAAGGTTTTTTATTTATGCGTATCAGGATAGCAAATTAACTTTTATTGCACAATGAAGCATGGAAGTCGCAGCACAAATTCTATTGAGTTGTGTTGCGACATTTTTTCACTTTTTTCGTCACTCGGCTAATTTTAGTTGCAATTCTGAGCGTAAATTTTCTTTAGCCGCAAATGTGGTTATTTCTATTCTTTGTATTTTATTCTTACTGCTTGCTGCAAAAAAAGTGTTAGCAAGTTGTTCGTTCAAAAAATGTGCAATACCATCTCTTGTTGTTATTTTTATTCCATTGCCATACTGATCATGCATACCCAAAAGAGGCATAGCGCGTTGGTTTGGCATATCATGCCTATTTGTTATTTTATTAGTAAATGGACATACACCTAACCATTCCTTCAAGGTATATACTTCAAAATATGATTGATATGTCCGCCACCAAGTAGTCATTCCATTCCCGCTCATTCTTTCAAGGACAAAAGCATGATTTCCACCATTCAAGTCCACATGAAAAAAGAGATGCTCTTGTTTGTTTGGTGCTGTAGATGGCTCTAATATAACAGAAAACCACTTATCAAAGTTGACCAGCTTGGGTTTAGGCGGCGGTATTAATTTTTTAGGGGCTTTGTTGCCGATTGCTTTACTATCAGATCCCGAACTGGAACATTTTTTTGAACTAGGCCTGAATTTATAATCATGATCAAGATAATTTGGGTTTCGTTTTTCATAGGTAGCTTTACTGATTTCTTTGCCATCAGATACCAAACCCAAGAGGAACTTTGCTGAACGTGAGCAGTTGCTTTTATCCATCAAATCATCGAAAGCATTCCCTTTTTTGGTGGGGCCTAATACTATCAACTCTTTTAATGTATCAAAATAATCATCAGTAGAACTTTGTTCATTTTTTTGTTGTTGAGATGACGCTGATGCAGCTGAGCAAGCAGATACATCAGTAGGGGTCTTTTTTTCATCTTCCTGGGATTGTTGCGGTGATAATTGTGCCGGAGCAGCAAGTGCAAGCGCAGCAGATAAAAGAGCTGGAGCAGATGCGCTTGCGCTACCAAACACGAAAACACTAAAAACGAAATATTTAAAATAATAATGTGTCATGAGTTTTATCCTTTCTATGATAATTTAAAAAACTATTTTTTGTCTATGCCACAAAGAGCATGCAAATTTTTTCCACATGCTCTTTGTGTTGCAGTAATAGGGCTATTTTATTTTTTCATTTGAGCCTCCAGCAAAGTTGTGTATGCAACATACAACGGTACTGCAATGGCAACGCGCGTTCCGCGTTCTTTTAGGCCATTAAAAAGACCTTTAACTCCTTCATCAACACATACTTTTTTTGCAGTTTGCCAAGATGATGTGTAGGTTTTTTTATCTGGATCATTTTGCATCTTGTTCCTCATTACAGCACCAGGATGGGTTGCAACTGCGGTTACAACTCCTGCAGCAGCGCCGCCCAGAGCTACAGCTGCCAAGTTGTCACCGACATATTTTTGGGCAACTTGTGCACCTTTTTGTGCAAGCATTTGATAGCCAACAACAAATGGACCTTCTTTAAGAAAAGCATTGGGAGCAAATCCGCGAAAACTTTTGCCGCCAAGAGTTCTCAAGGCTTGTGCAGTGTTTTGTCCTGCATTGGCTTTATCTTGCAAATAGAGTTGCACTGCATTTGATGGCGTATCGATGACGGCACCAGCTACACCAGCTGCATAGGAAACGCCGGCTTTTTGCCAATCAGAAAGAGCAGAACCCTTTTCTTTTTCAGCCCATTGAGTTCCTTTGGATTGTACTGCTTTTTGCATTGCAGTGATTGGCATTTGTCCCAGAGCATTTGCAGCAAACCCTTTGTATGAATGAGAGAAAACAAACCGTTCTCTTTGTACTTGAGGCAGTTGAGCGTTCTTGATTGCCACATTCATCGCATATGAAAGGGGTTGTCCTGGAAATGCTACTTCTGCAGCACCAACTACACCACCAACGACGATGCTTTGTCCCAACGTCAAAGGTTTGGCGGGCTGTTTTTGTTGCTGGTCGCTCGAATGCAGTTGCATAGTTGCAACCATGCAAAGTGTGATAAAAAATGTAACATAACGTTTCATAAAAAACTCCAATAAATTAAAATTAGTAAATTAAATAAAAAAACGGCGTAAAAATGGTTATGGCCTGATCATGATGATCCTCCTAATCGGTTAATTTTTGATGGTGAAGGTGCGGCAGTGAAATATTCTATGTGATTGGCGCAAGTTATTCTTTCGTTCGTCCTGAGGGGAGTTCTGAGCTTTTGCGAAGAACGAACTTGAAGGATCCATCCAAATAAAAAATTATAAGGATTTATCCTTCAAGTTCGCGGCCAAGCCGCTCCCCTCAGGACGAACGGGAAAAAACATTTTTTTCGCTGATAAATTACACAGACAAAGTTTCTTGTGACTCTGGATGCGCAAAAATATTGCAGCAAATCCAGTCGTCGTTTATCCGGGCCTTCAGGCTCGGCAAACTATGGCGGACTTCAGACAAAGTCCTTGAAAAATATACAAAACATGCATATCACAGCTTGCGCTTATCAACATCAAAAAACGAATATGTAGAAAATTGGGATTATAAAATAATAATAGTGCTTGGGAGCACAATAAAGCCTAAAAGGCTCATAAAGGCAGAGACGCCTAGGCAAGAGATAGAGATAGTAGATGCATATGAGGTATGCATAGAAGAAGGAGTTTGAGCAGAACATGAGGCATGCGTGCGATTTTGCTCAGACGTATGAGCTGATCGACTTTTCATGCTATGTGTCATGATTGGTCCTTTATAAAAAGGGTTTAAATATAACTATCACAAAAACTAAGTTTGCCACACAAAGAGACAAATGTCAAATAGAAAAACAAAGATTGTTGCGCTACAATTAAATTTGGCTCAAAAATAATTATCTTAAAAGTACGCTTGTGATAGATGGATTGAAATATAAAACAGCAGTAGAAACATTCGATAATGTATGGATCAGCGTTTGGCATTTTGCTAGAAGAGATACCTCAATAAGAATATCTTCTCCTGCTTGTGCGGGCGACGGATTGTGGTAATGTAATGCTTGTTGGTTATGTGAGCGATTGCATTGATAATAATGCACAATGTGATTTGGCAATAGTTCTCTTGCTTTTTCTAATAATCTTTGCTCATCAGATGCAATAAAAAATTGTGTATTGCTATCGGCATTTTCTAATGCCGCAGCCATCACTCTTTCAATAGGAACCGGTTGTTCGTCTATATATTTATCTGTCCCCCGAATATGCATGCCAACTATGTTTTTGTTTGCCATAAATTTTTGATAAAAATAATCAATTTTTGATTGAATAGATGGTTTAATTTTCACATATTTTTTAATGAGATGATTGGCGTGCTGCCTAGCTGCTAAGTCTGTAGTTGCATAATGAAAATATTGATTATCTAACGCATATTGATTATTGGGTGTATCTTTCAAATGATATGGTAAAAATGAAACGGGTTCAAAATAATATTCCCAAACATTATAACTGCCATTAAATCCATTATGAATGTAATAAAGAGATCTGTGATCCCAATACACAATGGGGATATGATTATTTTTTTCTGCCCACGCTAAATGATTTAAAACTGATAAAAAAGCTGAAAAAAATCCATGGTTCCATAAACCAATAACATGCTTTTGGGGGGGCAAATTACTATGAGAGGCATGCATACATACTTGGTGTGATATTATAAAAAATGAGCTCACTAAGATAAGGTAATTGAATAGTATGCGCTTATTTTTCATAGCAATCTTTTTCCCTCCGATTAAGGTTATTTTGCTTGTGGTATGATTTTTGAAATTGCATGTTGTACCGGCATGCATTGCCATTCAAGATATCCGGGCACATTTTCTACATAGCCATTGTAGCTAATAATTTCTCCTGGATTGCAATAGGAGACACAACTTTTTCCATTGAAAGAGATGAAATAATTATTGGTTCGAAAAACACCCATATTGGATAGTCCAATATTAAGGCATGATGGTACACATTGGCCATATAATGTGTTATTCATGTCGCTCATGTAAAATTTAGATTTTGCGGCACATGTTTCTGGTGTTTCGATTGGTGTGGGAGAGAACATGCATTTCCAGGATTCGTTCCAGTTAATATCTTTGGCTGGGTCACAAGGATACACACAGTTTTTTCCATTTTGGGAGATGGGCTTTTGTCCAGGATCGCAAGGGAATAAACATTGCTTTTGATCGAGTGATATAAAATAATTGTTTGTGCCAAAAGCTCCTGATTTTGCCTGCCCGACGTTAGCGCAAGAAGATACGCATTGTTTATGCAATGAGTTTTTTGGATCAGCAACAAACATCTTAGACTTCGCATTACAACTATCAGGTGTTTCTTCTTGTGACTGGGTAACTTTTTGGGGTGCTTGTACCGGAGCTGCTTGCGCTTGTTCTTTAAAATGTGTGCGAATAAAATGTTGCAGATCCGGGGAGGAAAGTTTTACTGAATGGAGAAAATCGATATTTTTTGCATATTTATCTTTGGTACTTTGTCGATCACCAGATAAATTGATACCATTAAAATATTCCCAATTGGTTTTTTCATCAAGGCATGAGCAAAGAGTGGGAATAGCTATTTCTAAAAATGACTGTTCTTGTGCCATCAAAGAACACAGTTCAATGATATCTTTGTTAAATCGACTGGGTAAGTAGACAATATCTGCGTAGCCCCACATCACCGCATTTTCTCCACAATTTTTTATCAGTATTGTTTTGTGTTGAGCATTTAGCTTGTCGTATACGTTTTTAATCGCTTGATAGCCAATCGGCATATCCCACCAGTTCCAATTTTTGATGCCGTCCGGCGCAAGTTTTGCTGGTCCTTGAGGAGCGCAACTCCATATTTTTGATTTATTAAATCGTGCAAAATTCCAAGGATTAATAACGCAATCATCATGCACAAATAAATAACCAGCAAAGTTGGGATACTTTTGTACTATCTGTACCAATGATTTGTAGCAATAAAAACCTTCTCGATGTTCGCAATATTCGATTTCAGGATGGGGTTGAGAACCGGTAAATATAATATTAGGAAAATAGGGGCCGTAAATCTCTTTAAAAAATGGAATGGTACTATAATGCGGATGGTTATAATTTATGATTAAAAGCACATCAGTCAGAGGTTGACTGCCATTGGATTGCATGTGCGCCAATAAAGAGGATAACAAAAGAATGAATTTTGATAATTTCATTATATTTCCATCGTTATGCATTTTCTATTTTTATTTAATATATTTTTTATAGCTCAATGAAGTAAAGCTTTTGGTGGCACAAGCTAAAAAATGAACAACTTTTGGGACTATTGCTCAATTTGGGTTATACTTAGATCTTATTTAGCAATCAATATGAGTAGTCTATAAGAAATTAAGGATATGCCCCCATGGCTGATAATCAAACTCCAGAAACAAAAGTAAGTTTTAAAGATACGCTTAATTTGCCGCATACAGATTTTCCAATCCGTTCCAATGCTAAAATTGATGATCCAGCTATGGTTGCTCGCTGGCAGAGTGAAGAACTTTTTAGCGCATCTTTTTCCCATAATAAAGGAAAAGAGAAGTTTATACTTCACGACGGCCCACCTTACGCTAATGGTCATCTTCATTTAGGGCATGCGTATAACAAAGTGCTTAAAGATATTGTCACTAAATCTCAACGTATGTTTGGTAAACATGTGCCAGTAACACCAGGTTGGGATTGCCATGGTCTGCCAATTGAAAAAAAAGTAACTGAAAGCTTTCCGGGATTATCGCATAAAGATTTAAAAGTTGCTTGTCGTGAATATGCGGCAAAGTGGATTGATATACAACGGCAAGAATTCAAAGCGCTTGGCGTGCTTATGGATTGGGATCGGCCATATCTCACCATGGGTTTTGATTACGAAGCGCATATTCTAAAGGCCTTTGGTAAGTTTGTTACTGATGGTTACATCGAACGTAAAAATAAAACAGTGCCTTGGTGTCCTACAGACCAAACAGTGCTCGCAACCGCAGAGATTGAGTATGAAGAACGCAAGGATCCGTCAGTATATGTGCTTTTTGCGTTAGAACAAAAAATCACAGATCAGATGTTTTCAGATTTGCATGGCAAATCAGTAAATTTATTAGTATGGACAACCACACCTTGGACATTACCATTAAACAGAGCTGTGCTTATGCGTCCATCAACAGAATATGTTGTACTGGATGTGAATGGTGTTTATGTGATTGTAGGAAAAGCTCTAGCGGATAAAGTTGCAGCATTATTAAATGTAGAAAAAAAGATAAGTGCTGAATTCAATTCTGACCAATTAAGCAAGCAATTACCAAAAGTTCATCATCCTTTTGTAGAAAATTTAATGACTCCTATCTTACTTGACAATTCGGTGTTGGTAGAAGACGGTACTGCATGTGTGCATAGTGCTCCTGGTTGCGGTCCAGAAGATTATGAAGTAGGGGTCAAAAACAACTTAGAAATTTTTTCTCCCATTAGTCCTGATGGAAAATATACAAAAGGGATCGAACCAAAAGAATTAGAAGGGATGTCGGTTGCTGATGGGCAAATTTGGGTACTTAAAAAATTGACTGAACGAAATACGATGTTATTTAAAACATCGATTCGTCACCCATATCCACATTGCTGGCGATGCAAGGGCGGTTTAATTTTCCGCGCAACTAAACAATGGTTTTGTGATTTATCGCGCAATAATTTAAAAACAAAAGCACTTGAGGCAACAAATACTATTTCAACATTGCCTGAAAAGTCTATTAATCGTTTGCAAGCAACTTTAGAAGGACGGTTAGAGTGGTGCTTATCCCGCCAACGCGTGTGGGGAGTGCCAATTCCTTCATTGATTTGTCAAAAATGTGATTACACGTACATCACTCCTGAATTGGTCAATAAAGTAGCAGATCATGTTGCTCAGCATGGCATCGAGTATTGGGATATGGCAACGGAACAAGAATTATTGCCAGAAAATTTTAAATGTCCAAGTTGCAAGGGAACTGATTTTAAAAAAGAACAGGACATTTTGGATGTATGGTTTGATTCCGGAGTGAGTCACTTTGCAGTTCTTTATGATTCTCCTGATCTTGCATTTCCTGCAGATATGTATTTAGAAGGAAAAGATCAACATCGTGGGTGGTTCCAAAGTTCACTATTGACCAGCATGGTAATTGAAAAAGAGCCGGCAATGCGCATGATTGTCACCCATGGTTACACTGTCGATGACAAAGGACGAAAAATGTCCAAATCGTTAGGTAATGTGGTAACGCCACAACAGGTTGTCGATAAACTTGGCACCGATGGTTTGCGTTTATGGGTTTCTACCATTGATTGGTCAAATGATCCGGTAATTTCTGATAAACTCACGCAAAATGTACAGGAAGTGTTTAGGAAAATAAGAAATACGTGTCGTTTCTTATTATCAAATCTCTATGATTTTGACATTGCTCTTGACAGTGTGCCGCTTGATAAGATGCATGTAATTGATCGTTATGCATTGCAAAAATTATTTCAGGTTAATGATGACATCCTTAAAAAATATCAAGCATATGATTTTACCGCTACCTTTCATGCACTGGCTGAATATAGTTCAGTTGATTTGAGCGCATTTTATTTAGATATTATTAAAGATCGTTTGTATGTGGAAAAAGCCAATGGCTTAGAGCGACGATCAGCCCAAACGGCGTGTTGGTACATTTTAGATACACTCACCAAATTAATTGCACCAATTTTATCATTTACCGCAGAGCAAATTTCTGATCATTATCAAAAACATAAAAAACAATCGATTCATTTGCAAGAGTTTGCGCAGTTGCAAGATGTGTGGGAATTATTGAAAAAAAAATCTGGTTATATAGATGTGCAAAGTCAGCCTTTTGGTAGAGTTACTGCTCGAAATGTTGGATTTGGAACTTCGTTTGATGCGCACATTTCTAGATTTATTATTGAGCAAGAATCTCAATGGGATATGTTGAGAAATATTCGTGGCGCAATTTTAAAAGCAATTGAACCTTTGCGTGAGCAAGGTGTAATTAAGCATTCTTTAGAAGCGCGAGTTATCGTGTTTTTTGATGAGGGCATGCCAGGACGTGATCAATTACACAATTTCTTTACCGAGTTGCAACATGCAGGGCAAACAATAGAAGGCTTTTTTGAAGAGTTTTGCATTATTTCGCAATTTGTTATGCAACATAATACTGGCGATCATTTAGAGCAATCTGAGTACAAAGGGATGTTTATCAAAGTAGAAAAAGCCCAAGGTGATAAATGCCCACGTTGCTGGAAATGGGGCCAATCGGATGATGCTGATAAGTTGTGCCATCGCTGTGCAAAAATTGTAAGAAAATAGTTTTTATTATAAGGGAAACATAGGCAATTTTATGAAAACATCAAAAATACATTTTGTATTATCAGGCGCATTATTTTTACATGTGAGCGTGCATGCAAGTGACGCGCCTCCACCGCATGATTCATCTGCTCCACCGCCATCTTGTGCACAAGCAACCTCAAACCAAGCGTTATCACCACAACAAGTACAAGCGTCGCTATCGCAAGTAGTTCGCCAATCGGTACCGGCCTTACCTCGGGTTGTGCAACATCAGAGTCAAGCTGCGGGTCCAGCATATCAATCGATGATAGAGTCTCAGGTTTTGCAGCCCCAATTTGAAGATGATAGTGGTGGTGCCTGCAACCCTTGTTATTTGAGGCAATTCAGAGAGGGGAATGATAGGGCGCCCTTTCAAACAAGATTGGCAAGAGCTAAAGAGGAAATAGCTCCTGATCAAGGTTTGTTTCGAGAAGGTGCAACTTTGAAAAAGCGATGTGTTGATTTATGTTCTTCGCGAATTTTTTGTTCAGTATTACCATATAATTCGTCTTGCAATTATTGTGAAACGGCTAGCTATTCAAATCCACCACCTCCTGAGGGCCCTTATATTATTTACTGTGCCTTAATGACAGGGCTAACTCCAGTTGGTGTAGCATGTGACATTGCTACTTGTCCTGTGCCAACTTCATATGTATGTTGTGACGCGCCGTGCACACGTAAATGGTATAGGTCAAGATATGAGTCAAATGTTTTGATTAAATGGGGTTTGAGAAAAAAATAAAAATTCACCAAGATAAAAAAGAAGAAACAATGAAAAGATTGTCGGTTGATGTAAGTAATTTTCCCACAATGATAGAAGATGATTATTTGTATATCGACAAAACTCAGATAATCCATCATCTTATTACCAAACGAAGACTCTATTTTTTATCGCGCCCTCGTCGATTTGGTAAATCACTTTTAATATCTACGTTGGCAGAGATATTTTTAGGAAATAAAAAATTATTTAAGGATTTGTGGATCGGAAAAAGCAATTATGCTTGGCCAGAACATCCTGTTGTTAAGTTGGATTTTTCATCGTTAAGTTCTGCAACTTCTAAAGAGTTTAATACAGATCTTGTATGGAGCTTGGAACAAATTGCGGGACGCAACTCTTTTACTATACATCAAGCGCCATCTCTTACGACTAAGCTAAGCTTATTAGTTGAGCGGTTAGCTCAAAAAAATAAGGTCGTTATTTTAATTGATGAATATGATGCGCCCCTTTTGCATAATTTGGATAATCTAAAAAAAGCAACATCAATGCAAAAGATAATGAAAACTTTTTTTAGTACTTTAAAAAGTTTAGAAGCGCAAGGATATATTCGTGCCATCTTTATTACCGGCGTTACTAAATTTTCAAAAACATCACTGTTTTCTGGTTTTAATAATCTTAATGATATGACGCTTGAGCCTGAAGCGGCAATATTACTTGGGTATACAAAAGAAGAGCTTCTAGAAAATTTTGATGAGTACGCAAAAATATTTGCTAAAAACAACAACATTACTAAACAAGAAACATTTGACACCATTCAATCTTTTTACAATGGGTATCGATTTTCACGTGATGAAAGTACTGTTTTTAATCCATTTTCTGTGTTAAATGCATTTGATAAAAATAATATTACAAATTATTGGCTGAATACCGGAACGCCAGGATTTTTGATTGAATTACTTAAAAAGCAGTATGACAATATACAAAAATTGGAACAATATGAAGTTGATGAATCATTTTTAAGCACCTTTGAAATAGGTGAGGTACCTATAATTCCGATATTATTTCAAGCGGGTTATCTGACCATAGATACGTATAATGAAATTGCAAAGACGTATACACTTAAATTTCCCAACGGTGAAGTTCGCGATGCATTTGAAAAATACATCTTAGCAGCTTTAGCCAATTCAAATGCTAGAGATATAACTCAGCTTATTTCTCAATTTAAACAAGCGCTTGAAAAGAATGACATTGAAGATTTTTGTGCGATGTTCAAAAGCATGTTGGCAGGTATTCCTTCATATTTACATATCAATGAAGAAGCGTATTATCATTCTCTTTTTCATATAATAGTTAATTTGTTAGGTTTTAAAGGAGAATCTGAAGTTGTGACAAACAAAGGACGCATTGATATTGTTTTAGACACAAAATTACGGATTTTCATCTTCGAATTTAAACTTAACAGCACAGCAAAAAATGCCCTCAATCAAATCATGAAACGCGAATATTACGAAAAATATCTTCGATGTGAAAAGCCAATTACTTTGATTGGTTTAGCTTTTAACGTGAAATCAAAAAAATTAACTTTTGATTGGATACAAAAAGATCTGAATAAATAAAAATTTGTTGACCATGTTTTACACGCTATGATACTAGGGATCTTTTTATGCATAGTTCAAATTGTGCATCTCAAGTGGGGGATTTTATTGCGCAAATACTTTTTGCAAATTCTTCTTCTTTTGCATTAAGCATGGCTGGGAAATCGAGGCCAAAATTGATTGTATTGATCTGATTGTCAATGCGTTTTGAAAGCAAGGCGTCGCATAACATTTTTATTTATGTCATCTTTGGCTGGAATTAAAAAAGGAAAATGGAAAAAGGGATTGAGGTTTGAATGCTCGTAAAGCGATGAGTGTAAACGAAAATATTTTGTTCATATGAAAGAACAGGGCGCAAAACAAACCCCTCCAGTTTTTAACCGAAGGGGAATTTTTATAACAATGGCAAATCTACTTGCACCGAGATTGTTTGGCTACTAATAAGTTATGAGATAATGTCCAGAAGACACGGTGATTACAACGCTAGCATTGGGAAAAATCTTAACACTTGATGTTGTACCCGCTGCTTGCGCTTTACCATTTATTAATATCGCTGGATTACCATCTAAGGAAAATATTACAGCACTGCACAGAGTATTAAGAGTAGTAGGTTGTAGGGGAGACGGCGGAACATTCACTACACCTTCGTAGAGAAAAATTTGAGGCGATGTAGTACTAACACTAGGTGGTTTGCAAGAATAACTTACCGTAGCCTTCTTACCAGCAAGATTTCTCACCGTTATTGCGACCGCTACTTGACTTACGCCAACCATCAACAATATAGATAAAACCAGTATTGCTTTTCTATTTACCATGAGTAAACTCCTTATTTTAAAAACAATAAACACCCATTCTGTAGCCAGAAAACCAGACATTTATCTCTAATTGTAATATTAGCAAATTGCGGACGGGGGGATCAAGAGTTTGTTTGAAATAAAGGGTTTTTAAGGGATCCAGCCGTCGTTTATCCGGGCCTACCGGCTCGGCAACCTATGGCGGACTTCGTGCTAAAGCTCTTGGAAAGTGAGGTTTTGCGCAGGAAGCTGCTTGAAAAAGGCTATGGAAATAAAATCCATAGCCTCAGCCTCTGAAAGTTCGTATGAACAAAATCTTATTTTGTTAGCTTCTCAACTATTTTGCCAAGGCGACTGATTTTTCCTCCAGTCTGGGACAAATAGGTGATGGTTTCTTTTTTTAGAGTGTCTTCAGCATTTTTGCGCTCTTCTGCGTTATCGTTAGGATAAATTTTTTGTATTCTGCCGGCTGCTGTTTTCAATATTTCTCCTCGCGCGGAATAACTTTTTTTGATCTCATTTTTCTGATTCTGAGTCAATGGTGTTTTTCTCAATTCCGTTAAGCTTGCAATGGCATCATCTAGGCTCTTAGTGATTATCTTGAATATTTCACCCGAGCCAAGCCCGTCGAGATTCTCCGGTACAATATCTTTGGCAACAAGCTCGCTGTCCCCAATGTTTGTAGCGACATCATCCATAGCATCAGCAAAGTCAGCGATGAGACCTTTGATAGCAGCCTGCTGTTTTTTTGCTTGCTCGTCTTTAGCGGACTGTGCCCCTCGTGTCCAATCAAGATTGTCGACAGTGCCTTTTTGTTCGGTTCCATCTGTTTTTTTTCATAGAAAATAGACTAACAAATAACTATATCATTGGCAAATGATTATCAAATATATTAGAGTGTTATTAATAACATACAAGGATGCGTATTCATCCCACAGCTAAAGCTATCGAGTGGGCTTTCTACGCACATTTATCGTAAATAAAATCCCCCATATTGATCTGCGTTTTTTGTGCATCTCAAGTGGGGGATTTCTATTTCCGGAACTGAACTGAAAGTCGCATGAGATCTCTATTTATGTCAATCTTGGGTCGGAATTAAAAAAAGGGATTGACTGGTGGTGGCATATCTTTTAATCCATTTCATCTAATCCAGTTGTTGATCCCTTTGGTATATATTTGAGTGATTTTAAATACGCAAAAGGGACAAGGCAAGAAACAGTATGTCCGTTTTGTTGATAGGTTGTATATGCATATGAAGGAAAGCCTGCAATGACATGGTTTATAGTTGTTCCTGGTTGTTTCCATGAAGCAGGGAAAATTGTGGTAGATGCGAGCTTTGTTCCATTTCTTGCAACAAGATAAGTAACAAGATCAAAATCAAGATTTTTTAAGCGATTTTCGTCATACGCAATGAGGTGGGCAGGTAATGTAGCTGTTTTTTCTATTTTTTGAGCGATAGTTTCTGGTGGAGTACAATGACATGATACATGCTTGCATTGTACGTCTTGCATGCCTTTAGCAAACTCCAGCGTGCCTGTGCTGAAAATTAACTTCTTATCTTTAAGTACTTGTTCTGTGTTTTGTTCTACTGTGCCATGAAAAGCAACTTCCCTTTGAATGTATCCTTTTTCAATAGACACTATATCTCCAAGTTTAAAAGGTGATTGTTTGGTGTGGTGGATATATGCATGAATTGAAGGCCCAGCAGGAGTTTTGAATGCAGCACTAGCAAAAACATGTTGAATACTGAAGAAGCTTTGTACAAAAGCAAAAATAAATAAAATTAATACACTTTTTTTTGTCATTTAGTTTTCCTTTGAAATCAATTGTGTTGTTTGTTCAGCATAACGTTTTAAACTTAATGATCCTTCATAAACGGCAGGATTGTGATGTTTTTGTAAAGCCTTTGCGCCCACACGAGCACCAACTAAAGCGCCGGCCATTGATGCAATGCTATCGCTATCACCTGGTGTGTGTACGCCTAACAAAATTGCATGATCAACATTGTCTGGCGTTAAAGCAAAAATGTATGCGGCTGCAGCAATGGCATCATCAGCAGCCCATCCTTCATACATATTAAAAATTTTAATTTTATGAGATATATTAAATAGTTTTTGTAATGAAGCTTTATGATTGAGGGCAGTTGCTTTTGATGAAATCTTTTTGACTTCACCTGCCAAATGAACAGCATTGGCAATTTTGCCCCAGCAACTTTTTTCTTCTTTTTTTGTGTGCGGATTAAAGCGTGATTCTTGTGGATCATATTTTTTTGCCCAGCTAATCATTTGTTCAATAATAAATTCAGTATCTTTTCCTTGCACAGCATAAGCAACTCCTGCAGCCATAGCGGCGCATGCAGCTTGTGCCATAGGATGACCGTGCGTTATTTTTGAATGCTCGGCCGCCCAGGTTGCTGCTTTATCAGCATCATCTACAAAAACCAAACCAAAAGGGTGTGCGCGCATAACTGAACCACAGCCGCCATCAAGTGGTCCGCCCGCTTGCCACCACAAAGGATTTGTATCCTTGGAATCGATAGTATCTTTTAATTTTTTAACATTTTTTTTACAATTTAATCCTGGCGCACGCTGTGGCATAGACCAACCCGTTGGAGCATTCATATCGGCTACATAGATAAGTGCTAATTCGTTCATAGTGCGATCAAGATCCCAATCGTTTGTGCGTGATTGGAGCAAAACGTCAAATGTAATACGAGCCATCGCGGTGTCATCAGTGTAGGGTGCAAATAGTTCATGGGTTACAGGATTTTTCCAGCATAGATCAAATTTTTTCAGATCTTCAAAAGAGGTAATGCCGCCCGGATATATTTTAAAAATCTTATTAACATCATAAATAAATTCAGTTGGTCTGCCCAAAGCATCCCCAATTAAAGCACCAAAAAAACTACCTTTGATGCGATCTACTTGAATGGTTTGTTCTTTTGTTAGGGAGAAAATTGCGTTGTTTGTTATTGAGATGCATGCGATTAGAAGTGCTATTAAGAAAGATTTAGCTGTTTTCATAATTTTCCATTTGAATTAATTGTGGTTTAGGACGAACAATTATCATTTCTCAGCCTACCAGTCAGGGAAATATAGTCAAAGGGCCTAGGGCACAAGGATGTCGCATAATACTCTCGGTTATGTAAGAACTGATTAGCGAAAGAAAAAAATCGGTAAAGATAAAAAAGAACGAATGTGTTTAGGGCGGACTGCGCAGCACGCTGCTTGAAAAAGGCTATGAATTTTTAATTCCATAGCCTTTGAATTTGTAAAGAGACAAATCTATTTTTTTTTGCCGGTAAGTAATGTATCAACTTTCTCATGAAGTTTTTTTATGTTTGTTTCAATTGTTCTTAAAGCTGGTTCGATTGTCTCTCCCTCTTCTTCTGCCTTTTCCTTTGCCTCTTCTTCAGGGTACAGTTTTTTTATGTGAGCCAAAGCTGCATCCAACTTTCGTTTATGTTTAGCATACATAGAGCTAATTTCTCTTTTTTGCATAAGGTCGGGAGTTAACGAAGTTCTTTGTAATTTATTAATTTGATCGACTGCATGACCTATATCTGTATTTGCATCGTCTAGAATATCTACTGTATCATCATCTAATTTCTTCGCTTGAACTTTAGTTATAGTAAAGAAGTTCGCATCATCGAGCGCATCAAGGGCGCGTTCGAGATGATTTTTAAAAAGACTAATAATTTTATCAACTTTTTGTTGTTTTTCCGTTTTTGGCTTATGCTCGGCTGCAACTTTAGGAGCTTTTATTTCACTGCCAGCTTTTTCAGCCGAAGCTTTTTGTGTCATTGCTTCTAAGTCAGAAAATTCATCCTTTGCTGCCATGTGATCAAATGTTTTCCCAATGATTATTTCTTCGTATTGCTCTTGCAGCATTTCTATATTGTGTTTAAGGTGCGATAAAGAAGGAGTTGCTGCTTTAATAGCTCTATCAACTTCTTTTTTGTCTTTATCAGGAGAAACATTTTTTATGGAAGTGAGAGCGCTATCTAATTTTGGTTTGTGTTTAACATAAAGCGTTCTGACTTTCTTTTTTTGATCCTCAGTTAAAGTAAATCTTTTTAATTTTTTAATTGCTGCTGTAACGGTTTCTACTTTTAAATTTGTTTCATCAAGAGCATCAACTATTTTTTTATCATCATTTTGACTGGCCGATTGTTTAAGTTGTTCATCAACTTTAGTTAGCTTTCCTTCATCTATGCTTGCAATGGCATCTTCAAGAGCTTCCTCAAATTCATCTATAAATTTATCAGCTTTTTCTTGACCTTGTGTTCTGTGCATTGCGCCTTCATGTCCACCTTTCCCGTGATCTTGATGACCGACTCCTTTACCGCCACCACCACCAGACGTACCTTTTCCGCCTCCTGATCCAGCTTCTGATGTGCCGCCTTCTTTGCCAGCTACACCACCAGCACTTGAGCCAGAAGGGCTACCCCCTTTATAAGATGTATCAGATGAACCACTATATGGACTACTATAGCCTGAGCTATAAGGAGAGCTATATCCGCTTGAATAAGGATAATAATCATAGGGATTCATACCAGAATCTCCATATGATGAACCACCATGATAACTGCTTTCTTTTTCTCCTTTTCCACTAACAACAGCAGGAACAGGTTTTGGTTTTTTCTTTGATTCTTCAAAAACTTTTTTTGTAGCCTTTTCTTCTTCTTCTTTCATTTTTTTTGCAGTGGGTTCATATTTTGCAATAACTTTTTCCAAATCTGCAGGAATATCTAAGGCATACAAGGCTTCAAGATATTGAGCAAGAACTTTACGAATGAATTCGCGACTTTCTTTAGTAACAGCCTTAAATTCATCAACTTCGAATTCATCAACTTCAATGTTAGGTTCTAAGTTTGCTAGTGAATCATTGAGTTTATTAAGATTGTTATAGAGCGATTCGTTGTCAATCAAATCACTTAGATATTTATATTCATTAGTTTTAGTATCTTTGTCTTTCATTTTATTTAAGGTATGCAACAAACTTTCAATCTCTTTTTTTATACCATCCCATGTGTATGTTGGTTTCCAACCAGGTATTTTGCCTTGCTCGGACCATTTTTTTAATTTGCCAACAAAATCAATATAGCGAGCTATTTTATGCAAAAAGCTGTTGGTGCTATTGATAATGCCATCAATGGTGTTTAGCGCCTCATCTTGTTTTTTGAGAGGTTTTTTTGGTTTAACCGGTTCTGGTTTTGGAGCTTCAACTTTTATTTCTGGCGCTACTGGTTGAATTTCTTCTGGCATTGGTGGCTGTTGTGGTTGACCAAAAAGAACGGTGTTCATGAACGCATCAAGCTCTTCAGGTTTCATTGCCTCTAATTCTTTTGTTAATTGATCAACGTCGCTATCAAACTGAGCGCGCTCTTCGGGTGTCATTTTTGCTCGTTCTTGTTCAACGGCAAGTTCCATTGCTTGTAAATCTTCAGGAGTTAATGACTCTGGCCCCATTGGCATCATTTGACCGGAAGGGGGCCCATACATTTGTGAGGTATTCATAGTGCATGGGAATAATATAGTTAGGAAAGATAGCAGGAGAGTTTTTAATATTTTTTTATGGTTCATAGTATCCTCTTTGTATTCTATTGTTAAGAAATACTGTACATAGATGAAAATCTCTTTTTATAGTAATGCATGATATGACTTTATAGATTATTAAGATAGAAAACAATACTATAAAATCATGCTTATAATGATAACAGATGCATAAAAACATTCAATGCGTAATAATGGGAGCTTTATATGTATAACAAACATCATATTAAGAGAAGTTCCACAACTTTGACAAAAGGGTTTCTTCTTATTGAAATTGGCATCGCGTTACTTTTTTTTTGCGGCGTAGTGAGTGCTATGTTTCATTTTTATTCGCATGCTGTCAATTGGCAGCATGAAGCTCGTATGCATATGCAAGCGACAACAATAGCAAATAATATGTTAGAAACTATTGCTCATAATGGAACATTGCCATTATTGCAAGAAACAGAGCAAGATTTTTTTTCTATCGATGTACAATCTGAAGCAGATAACATGTTGCCAGATTATAACATTGTGCGTGTATCTATTGGTTGGCAGAATTTCGCAAGAGAGCAACGCTCGTTAACGGTGGAATCAGGGTTTATTATAGCAAGGCAGGAGTGATGAACAAATTAGGATTTTCACTCATTGAATGTATGGCATATTGTTTATTATTTGCACTTTTAATGATTATGCTTTTTAAGTTTGCAGTAGCTATGCAAGTGCGAGTGGCACACCAAAGCAAAGCCGGATCTTCATTGACGAATATATCTGCTGCGCATGATGTATTTGCACATGATATGAGGCAAGCCAGTTCCCATAAAACATTTTGGAAAAAAACTACCCTAAATGAACTTATTTGGTTAGAAGGCGATAAAGATATTGGTTGGCATTTTAGTGATAATAAGTTGTTTCGGATAGAAGGTTCCTATTCTTCAAGCTTAGAGTTGTGGACACAAAAAACTAAAAGTTTAGTTGCAGATAACATTAGCTCAGCACAATTTCTCGTGTTAACAGATACAGATAAGCGCTATGTAACTGCCGTACAATGTGTTTTTAATGAAATATCTCGCATTACTACCATAAGAAATAGAGAGTTGCGATGAAAAATTGGGGCCCCCATTTTTATAAAATGGGGCAAAAAAAAAATGGTTCGACAATAGTTATACTATTATTTGTTGTCAGCGCGTTGACGTTAGTGTTAACCGCTGCATTACGAAATGCGACTTTTTCTTTTGATATTGCTTTGCAGCAGGCGCGTTATGAACAACAACGATGGATCACGGAGGGCATTTTAAATTATGGCATTGCTTATGTTAAAATGAATGCAGTTAATATAGTGAAAAATAATACTGAAATAACAATCCCAACAAATTATTGGACAGCAGAATCGTTCAAAGGGTATGAGGGAACGTTAAAAATAATACCTGACAATGATAGAGGAACAGTGATAGCACAATTAAAAAAAGATCATGAGCTTGTTATGTCCATGCAATGTCAATGCAATTTATTGTTTGAAGACAAGGAGAAGGAAACATTAAAAAATATTTCCATATCTGACTGGCATATTAATGAGATTGTTTAATTTAACAATCGCTCTAGCATCATCATCATTGTTATTAAGTGCCGCATTTTTTTGTCCGACCTATTTTTTTTGGTTTGTTTTTATTTTTTTAATCCCTGTATTTTACCTAGCCTTTACTCATGTAGAAACTCTAACTTTTACGACAGGCTTTTGGTGGGGCTTACTTTTTTTTGGCGCTCACTTTTATGGCCTCATGGTTTTGTTACATGAAAAAGCGCAAGGGCAGTTGCGACTTTTGGCCGGTTTGGTTCTTATCTTGTATTGTGCGTTACATGCAGGGTTATGGTTTTGTATAACAGCGCGGTTTATAAAAATGGTGGAAAATTCAATCGTATGGAAAAGCTGCTGTTTGCTGCTATGCACACAACTTTATTTTTATTGGTTAGAATTCGGTATCTTTTGGATTTTTGGTCATGTTAACGGTTATTGTTTTGCATCACCATTGCTGACACTGGCACACTATCCCAAATTATTGATGGCGCTGCCAATTTTAGGTACGCAAGGGTTGTTTGCTTGCTTGTGCGTTATGCAACTTTTGTTAGCTCTCGCGATAATAAAAAAATCCTATAATTATGTTGCCACTTCTTTGATATTTCTAATTCCGTTTTTATTTGGCGTAGTTAAAAATAACAACGTTGAAATTCCTTCGTATGTATCAAAACTTGGTTATGTGTCTCCGCCACCAAAAGAGGTGGACACTCTGTTTGATCGAGCCGAAGAAATTAATACGAGCATAATGAAAAAAATAAGAAGTAATCCAAAAACAACAACCATCTTAATGCCCGAATCAAGCATGTATGGATCATTAAATCAACATCAAGAAATTTTAGATCTATGGGCAACCAATGCATTAGCAGATAATAATATTACATTGATTGTCGGTTCGTTTCGAACCGACAATCAGGAAAATGTTTTTGTAACTCTTTATAAGTTGAGGGGAAGTCGCATAATAAATCATTATGACAAAAGCTTTTTGTTCCCCTTCACCGAATATCTTCCTGACACGTACAAAAGATTTAAATGGATAAGGAATTTATTTTTAAAAGAAAATAATGACTTTTCAACAAAAGAATTGAGTCCGGTTTTTTTTGAAATAGAGGCAGATTGTTTTGTGCAGCCGTATCTTTGCTCCGATCTTTATTATAGTCATCACCATATAAAAAAAAATAATGAGAATAAGCCAATCTTATTTGCCGTTAACGATTCCTGGTTTTCAACTTCGTACATGAAACGTTTGATGTTTTTATTTGCTGTTTTTAAAGCAATAGAGTTTGGGCAAGATGTTATGTATGTTGGACACAGTTTTGGCGCGTGGATTGATCATGCAACAGGAAAAACAATAAACCTTTAAAGGTTTAAATCGAAATTTCATTAAAATATTTTCAGATAGTATTGACTATGTATATGTGCGTGTGACATAATTTCTATTGATAGCTTGTGTTCCGGTTTTTTCAGGAGATAGGCACCTTAACTTCAATGTGAAGACAGGAATTTGGTTTAAATCTTTAATAAGGAGTTTTTTATGCGAGTTTTAAAATATCAATCGCTGGTTTTATTGATAGCACTTTTTCTGATTGCAGGTCAAGTAAAAGCTACAACGGCTACACCCAATCTCCCCTTATCTCGGATTAAAGGGACTTTTGCTGACGATTGTTGTGATCTTAAAAACGATCCCACTTGCACAAAGTCTTGTTTTACCAAAGGAAATGTACTAACGTGTGGTTTCTGTCCAATATCATCTCTTGGCGAAACAAATGCTGCAAGAATTGATCCTACAACCTGTACAAATATGAGCGTCAAAGGTTGCCCATTTACAGGGAAATTAATATGCACAGACAAGGCAGAAACAGAATGCTCACCTCCTAAAAAAGAATCTTTGCATCGATAGAATAGATTAGAGTTTAAGCATGAACCCCATTCATGCAAACTTTACACTCCCGCATTACACATATTAAATACGAAAAGAGAGAAGTTACTTTCAATAGTAGCTTCTCTCTCTATTTTTTTTACGCTATACTAACACCCGATGATAACAATATAAAAGAATTAATACCTAAAGCCGGGGAACATATGATGAAAGTATATCTACTCAAAGACGTTGAAAAAGTTGGCATGGCAGGAGAAGTAATCAAAGTAGCTGATGGTTACGGACAAAATTACTTGTTACCACGCAAATTGGGCATAGAAGTAACAGCAGCAAATGAATCATTTTACAAAAAAAAAGAAAAACAGATTGAGCACCGCAAAGAAGTAATTAACAGTAAAACCTCGATGCTCGCTGAAAAAATTTCTTCCATAAAACTTACTTTAAAACGTAAAATGCATGATGATGGCAAACTTTATGGCGCTGTAGCACCATCTGAAATTGTTGAAGCGTTAGCAGAAAAAGGGGTGAGCGTTACCAAAAGCCAGGTTGAATTTAATAAATCAATCAAGGTAAAGGGAAATCATGAGGTAATCATAAAATTATCCTCTTCTTTAAAACCAACTATTTCCGTCACCATAGTTCCAGAGTAAAGTAATAAGTAATTCATTAAAATGGGCCTTTAGTGTATCAATGACTAAAGACCCATTTTAATATCAGCATATTTTTGCGCCTTCCAGGATAATCTTCATGCAAACCAATAAGCGGCAACTTCCTAGTAAATCCAGATCTGAGGATCCCTCAGCCTTTTTAGGCAAATCTCTTCCAGCGTCTTTAGAGGCAGAAAGAGCCGTATTGGGTGCATTACTCTTAAATGATGAATATTTGGGTAGTGTCTCTGAATTTTTACTCCCAGAAGATTTTTACAATCCGGCACATAAAATTATTTATCAAACCTTGCTCACTTTAGCTCAACAACTCAAACGCATCGATTTAGTAACGCTACAAGATGAGTTGGCAAAAAAAGAACAGCTGGAGCCAATTGGTGGCATCGTTTATTTAATTTCTTTGCAAGAAGATATTCCTTCAGTTGGATTGATTCAGCAACATGCTAAAATCATTAAAGAAAAATCCACCTTACGTGAATTAATTGGTTCAGCTTCAGGCATTATTGCAAACTGCTACAATCAAGATGAAGAGGGGATTGAGACAGTTTTGGACCAAGCTGAAAAAACTATATTCCAAATTTCCAATAAAAGAACCGGCCAAAGTTTTGTTCAAATTGATATTTGGCTAAAAAAAACTTTCCAACATTTATCCGATATCAAAAGTCATGCAAAGGGGATTACCGGTATTCCTTCCGGGTATAAAAAATTAGACCAAATGACATCTGGATTTCAGGGTGGGGATCTTATGGTGCTTGCGGCACGTCCTTCTATGGGAAAAACGGCATTAGCTTTGAGTATTGGAGCTGCTGCTGCTGCCCAAGGATTTTCAGTAGGCATTTTTTCTTTAGAAATGGCCGCTGAGCAACTCACACTACGTTTGCTTTCAGCCGAATCTGGCATTGGGCATCACAACATTAGAAACGCAACCATTACTTCTGATGAATGGGTTGAGTTAACTAACGTTGCTGCAAATTTAGCTGAACGAAAAATGTTTATTGATGATACCGCCATGCTAGATGTTATGGAGTTGCGTGCTAAGGCTCGTAAATTGAAAATTGAACACAACTTACAATTTTTGATTATCGATTACTTACAACTCATGCATACAGTAAAAAAACACGAAAATCGGCACCAAGAAGTTTCCGAAATTTCTCGATCTATCAAAGCACTGGCTAAGGAACTTAATATTCCTATTTTGGCCTTATCACAATTATCTCGTGCGGTTGATGGACGTATGGATAAGCGTCCCATGCTTTCTGATTTACGCGAATCAGGAGCAATCGAACAAGATGCCGATTTAATTATGTTTCTCTATAGGGATATTGTGTATAATCCCGATGTCGAAAATCCAGCATTGGCAGAATTAATTATTGGCAAACAAAGAAATGGTCCGACAGGCACCGTATTTTTAAATTTTGTAAAAGAATTGACTAAATTTGAAGATAGCGATGAAGAATAGTTTCGGGGAAAGCGGAAAAACGCTTGAGTTTTCTGTGAATAAAATAAAATAAAGTTAAAAAATAGCTAATAGTGTGTTACTATTGCGATGCAAATAATTTTTAAAACATTTAATATAAAAAGGATGTTCGTGGCAATAAAAACGGCTACCAATAAACAGGGTGATTTTGTATTAAGTATTTTTGCATTACTTGTTGTAGGAGGATTATGTTTAAAGGGTGCACAATCGCTATGTATAGAAATCCCACAACAAAGCATGTGCTTCATTAAACAAATCGCTGATGACCATTTGATTAAATGCAATAGCAAGTGAGCAAAGCAGTCACAAACTATTTCATTTTAAAATTTTTCTAACCACACAATCCTAAAATTCCAATAATTATAAGCAGAAGGAATACCATGAAAAGCACAAACAAATTCATATTAGCCTTACTCACTTCAGGCATTACCATGCCAAGTTGGTGTAACGATAATTATACCGATCCTACACTTGGCCAATCGGTAACAGAAAATCATTACGCCACTAAAAGTCAGTGGCGACCTGTACAGGAAAAAATTCGCGATACAGTGGTACAGATTTTTTCTCAAGTTGCAGAATTTGATTGGTTACAACCTTATCGCACGCCTATGCAATACACTTCTCGAGGAAGTGGTTTTTTCATTAACGAAGATGGTGAATTAATTACTAATGCGCATGTTGTTGATCAAGCAATTGCAGTCTGGATTCAAATACCTTCATTAGGAAAACGTTTAATTGATGTCACTGTCGTGAGCATATGCCCAGAGCGGGACATCGCTTTATTAAAAGTAACCGATGAAGATTTAGCTTCAATTACCCAAGCTCTTGGTGCTATTCCATCTCTATCACTTGGCGATTCTGACTCTGTTTTTCGTTCAGATGAAGTTCTAGCTTTAGGATATCCATTAGGCCAAGAATCACTCAAAAGTACCAGTGGAGTGGTGAGCGGCAGAGAGCAAAATTATATACAAACAAGTGCGCCAATAAATCCTGGCAACTCAGGTGGACCACTTCTTAATACACTTGGTGAAGTTATTGGCATCAATAGTGCTGGCATCACTGAAGCTCAAAATATTGGTTATGCTATTCCTATCAATGATTTAAAAGTTATTTTACCTGATTTATACAAAGTTAAATTACTCAGAAAACCTTTCTTGGGCATTTTGTCCGTTAATGCGACTGATAATTTGACTAACTATTTAGGAAATCCACAACCAGGCGGATGTTATGTTGTTGAAATAGTCAAAGGTAGTCCACTTTATAAAGCGGGCATACAATCAGGAGATATGATTTATGAAATCAATGGTCATCGCCTGGATATTTATGGTGAAATGACTGTACCTTGGTCAGAAGACAAAGTCTCCATCGTTGATTATGTTTCTCGTTTAGCTATTGGTGAAGATGTACAACTTGTTGTATATCGTGATGGTGAGCGAAAAGAATGTGAAGTAGAATTTGCGCATTCACAAGTATTGCCTATACGAAAAATTTATCCAGGCTATGAAGAAATAGATTATGAAGTCTTTGGTGGCATGGTAATCATGGAACTAACCATGAACCATATTAAAATATTGAAAGACCACGCTCCTGGTCTGGTAAAATATACTGAGATGAAAAATCAATCTGATTCGGTTTTGATCATGACGCACATTTTCCCTAACTCACAACTTTACCGAGCTCGCACTTTAGCACCTGGCGTTACCCTAAAAGAAGTAAATGGTGTGCCGGTCAAAACATTAGCTGACTTCAGAGATTGTTTGCAGCTGAGTTTTAAGAATAATTATTTAACCATTAAAGCTATCGATAACCTTACGCGCGCATCAGACAATTTACTGGTTGTTTTATCTTTTGATAAGGTCTTACAAGAAGAAGCAATTCTTTCTCAAAACTTCCATTATCCAATTTCGGATACCGTCACTGCATTATTTGAAATGGTGCAAGGAGCTGAGTAGAAAACGAATATATAATAAAAAATAAAAAAGCGTTACTATATAAAAATAGTAACGCTTTTTTATTGGATGGTTTTTAAAAAAAGGAGAAGCGCACATGATTATTTTAGGAATAGATCCAGGATTTCAGTTTGCAGGATTTGGGATAATTAAAAAAGAGGGCGGCAAAGCTACAGTTTTAGATTACGGTTATTTACAAATGAATCCAACCAAAAGTCTCGATACACGCATTGGTATATTTTATGATTTCTTTGCCCAAAAAATTCAAACACATGGTGTCACCAACTTAGCTTTGGAAACACCCTTTCTTGGCAAAAATGCGCAAAATTTTTTAAAACTAGGTTACTTGCGCGGTATCCTTTATCTTCTTGCAAATAAAAATAATCTTACTCTTCATGAATTTTCACCGACACAAGTTAAGCTTTCCGTTACCGGACATGGTGGTGCCAGTAAAGAACAAGTAGCCCGCGTTGTTTTACAACTTTTTCCCAAGATGATTATGCCGAAAAAAGCCGATGTTACTGATGCTTTAGCTGTCACTTTGTGTGGATTGTGGCAACACAGATATTCTAATATTTTACAACAAAAATAAAGCACTCTTCCCTGCTGTATTCATCTTTATTTAAAGTGAAAATTTGGCAAGTGCCACTAGCAGCTGTTACAAATAGTTGCATTTCGCTAATATAATTTACTAGACTCCCTTTAACTGAATCCGGGGGGATTTGGTTAAAGGGAAAAAATTACTCTAGGCTCTTTTAGTGGAAGGGGGTTCCACCAATGAAGCACTTCGACCTATCACATAACGTGCAAACAGCATGCTATGATGCGCCAATTTTAATACAAAATCCATTAACTGAATCATCTATTCTAGAACTTCAAGATACTTTTTTAACAAATGGGTTTCATCATATCAAGGTAAAAGATATTGAGTCTGGACGATCTTTAATTTCAACGTTTTTAGATTCCTTAGGCTTGTACCATGACGTTGCTTGTTTAACGGCAGCAGGACACGAATTTTTAGATCCTCTGGTTACACATCTTCATTTTGGAAGTAAAAACATTGATGAAGCGGATAAAGAGCTTGAATATTTTTTTATCGAACATTTTTATTATGACTTTTTGTGGATTGAAACATCTCAAGAACTTGATGTACAACCTTGGTATCCATTATTTAAAACAAAGCTCAATGAATTCAACGTTAATCATGGAGCGCCAATAATTTTTATGTCTTATTCTGAGTAATTTTTTGTTGTAAGACAACTTGGGGCACATTCATACTCAGGAGTTTGCCAGTTCATATCTTTTTCATATCCTAGTTGTATGAGCAGATTTCCTGCTACCTCTTTAAATGCTTTTATATGTTCTTGTGTAAAGTGTGTTTTCCAGCTTCCTATTTGTCCTCTTCTATAAGTAGCTGTACCACCAAAGAGATCTTTTGCTATAGAGTTTAATTTTTCAGGATTTTGATCTGCGCCTATGTATTGAGCAATTTTTTGTATTGTATAAAATTGAGTTTGGTTAGTTCCGCCACCCTGTTGACCTACAAGGTCTTCAAACCGAATGCTTAGTACATTTTTCGCTGTAATCCATGGAATATACATGCTGTACAAATGATTAATTCCTGTAATACCAGGAGGACTTTTGCCAAAAACAGAACCTGTAGTGATGAGATCTAAAAGAATCTCATCAAAGGTCATATGTTCAACTTTAGGCCACCATTTTTTATGTTCTATTAAATAAAAGGCAAATGAGACTACTTGATCACGAGGATCTCGATAAATAAAGATCGTATTAAAATCTTTATGATTTAATGCATCAGCTCTTTGCTTTGAATAATATGCGTGACACATCAGAAACTGATCAGTAGGTAAGTTAATCATGTTATAGAAGGTTTCCATAGAAGGAATGTAGGTCTGTAGATGTTCGATTTTCTGATTCTCATTTTTTGATGCTCCTTGCTTATTTGTTAGCGCAGTAATGCATTTAGAAAGCATAAAGGTTCCAGATTTAGGAATAGATATTTGTACAATATGCCTAGGAATAAAAGACACACTATAGAAAATATATTTGTACAATATGCCTAGGAATAAAAGACACAGAATAGAAAATATAGATGATGCAGCGAATCTATTCATACCTTTCCTTCCATTTTTTTGTATGAATCCGAATGGACATAAAGCTTAGGGCTCTAAGCGGTCAATGATGCAAATTAATTTGCATCATTGACCGCTTATTCAATTTCACTATTCAATAATCAGCGTTATGATAGCCTACATCATCACAGGCACTGTGAGAGTGATTGTAGGGGATGTGGATGTGCCAGATACGCCATTGGGACTACCCTTAGGATAATCCGATGTTGTGCTACCACTGCTCTTATACTGAGATGGATCTGGAATCAGCGTTGAACTGCAGCTCTCGCCTTCGAATTCGCATTCACCTTGCCTAAGACCAGGACTTGATGAGCAACTTCCAATGCACCAGTTTGAATTGTATTTAGTGCTGAACACGCCGAGGCCTTTAGTCGTGCTCACACAAGTACCACCATCATGCATTTGAGTTTGAACACCCGGGCATCCTTTAACAGCGCTAATTGTACTACAGTAGCTCCCTTGAGCATATGTATTATTATTATACGCAGTTTGCCCATCAAAAGTTACGCATAGTAGACCGTTAGCACATCGTGCGCTTGTATCGCAAGCTTGTCCTTCCAATTTATTCGAACCTGAGGTTTGTGACATTGCTGTTACTATTGCTAATACTGGTGCGGAATTTAAGCTTGATTGTGTCGCAGAAGGTGCCCCTGAGGAAATCTGCTTATTTAGGTTAACTATAGCCGTATTAGCTGCTTGTAAATTCGCGTAGGTTGGGTGCGCTTGGTAGGCATTAGCTAATACTAATACATTATTTAAAGCGCTTGCTTGTTGATTTTCTACTGTTGATGATACACATGTTGAGCTAAACAGTGATTGTACTAGACCGGAATTGCAGACGCATCCACTACTACTTATTTGATAAGTGCTATCTGGACATACTTTTATTACATGCGATAACGATGTGGAACTACCTATCTGAACTTGAACATTTGGACCGCTGGTCAAAAATTTCAAATTAAAATTGCCAGGGGAAGTAAGTACGTTTCCATTAGAACCAAGATTTGCATTAAAGGTTCCCGTAAAGGTTCCCGTGTTATTTGTAACCGTTACACCAAAGTTTGCATTCAAAGGCGTCAATGGATTTTCTTGAAGATGCGTATTGCCTACGCATGTATAAGTGCTTGTGCCGTTTGGAGAAACAGGGATTGAGGCTGGTGTACAGGCTGGTGATGATGAAATATTTACGGTTATATTAAATGGTGTGTTATTAGTTAGTGTCCCTGAAGTTGTAAATGGTTTTGTCACCGCCTGTAATGCAGCTGGTGCTACTAACGCACCGAGCACACCTAATGATAATAATAATTTCATCTTCATAATCATCTCCTTTGTAATATTTTGTAATAAAAAAACTCCCGTCTTCCCATTGAAGATAAATTGTTTATCTTCTCAAAAAATTGGGACGTAAACCATATCAATTGAAATTATGACAGATATATATATATATAGTCAATACTATTAGAAAATATTTTTCATATTCTTAGTTTTGAACCTGAAAGAGGCTAGTCAAGCAGAAAAAAGAATTAAATTGTCTAAGACTACAAGTGTCCGATAATGGTTATTATGTCAACTTGAAAATATTACGTAAGGTTGAAAAATGGAACTTCGCAGCATACTCGGCCGTAATTATTAACCCACATTCCTTCAGGTAATGTATCAGCCTTATTTTCTTTAACCTTAAAGCGATCACCAACCATTTCAGATGTTGTTGCATATGATAAGGCACCACCATAATAGATTTTATCGTTAAGAACAATTGGTGCAAAACAATAATGATCAAAGCAAGCATCAGTTTTTTGAGTAATCATTGAGGTTAAAGTATCATATTGAAAAATATTCATTGCATTTTTGTTTGAATCATAATGAACATAATAAATATCGGTAGCTACATGACATGGAAGCAATGGCAAAAGAGATTCGCACAACCTGTCAGCGTTTTCTGATCGGTATGAATGACCTTTGCCGCAATCTTCCATCAACAAAAATAAGGGAATATCAAACGAAAAAATTGGTGAGCTTTTCCATTCATCATTGCTTCTTTTGAGCTGATTATAAACCAAAGTGATTGAATTATCGTCAGAGCAGATAGTTGACGCGTATTGAACAAAAAAGCCTTCATTGTCTGCGGTCATGCGCAAAAAAATAGTAGGTTGCTTACCGCAATCAAGGATACATTCATTTTGTTCTTTTACATGCACTTTTTTATACTGTATGCCATCCTCTTTTTGTTTGAGAATTGTTTGGACCCTTATATCAAAATGATCTGGTGTATTAAACGAGGCGAAATTCTCTTCAACCGCACGATATGGCGTAAACATAATACGATAATTAGGTGATGTACCAAGAGTTCGTTCAATATAAAAAAGCTGCTCACCTACTTTTTGAGGATACATACAATCTGCATTCTCTTGCCCACATAGTTGGTATACATCTCCGCAGATATTTGCTTGAAAAATTGCCAACCTTTTATGTTGTTTGGCGCTGAAATAAAAAGAAAAATCATTAATCCATTGGATTAATTCAATATCATGGAGTGATTCATAAAAATCTATTGATTTTGGTGAGCGTTTATTAAACAATTTAACCTTAAGGCGACCATTATCAATAAAGCTAAAGCCGCTTTTATCCGGACACATAACCATGCCAGTAGGCATGCATTGGGATGGCAAGGACGCAGAAATTATTTTTGTGATCGGATCGAATAATAATAACTCAAGAACATCAGAAGATTTTTGATATAATAAAAAAAGATAGGACTCGTTTCCTTTTGTGAGCGATGCAACAGGATAAAGATACTCATCTGCAATTGCGGAGTTTACCCTCAACAAAGTGAAGGGTACAACTAATAGACATAACGCCATTAAAAATCTATATATGCTCATTACCTCTCCCTATGAACTATTTAAGGTATTTAACCATTTTGTAGGTAATAAAGTCTAGTCCTTTATGTTCATGCTTTTTATATAAGCGTTTAATGACTTCAAATCCATGTTTCAAAAAAAATGGTTGGGCCCTTATGCTTGCTTCTGTCGTTATGCGGGATAATCCAAGCCCATGTGCTTCTTGTTCGATTTTATTCAATAACATAGTTCCAATTTTTTTTCCTTGAAAGTCTTTGTGCACAAACAATCTTTCTAAATGGCCATCATGCCTCATATCACCAAAACCTACCAGAATAGATTCATGTTCAACCACATAGAAAATATTGTCATGGCAATTGCGAACTAAATTGGTGAACTCATCATTATTTGGTGCCCACATAGAAAGTAGCTCGGGAGCATAGTCTTTCGCATTTATGGTGTGAACTGTTTGGAAAAAAAGTTCTCCGACCGCACAAGCATCTTCTTGCACAAATTTACGAATGATCATAGGGACAACCTTTTATATGGAAAGTAGAAAGATGCTTTTATTCTAAATTAAATCTACTTTTTATCTGCTGCCAATTTTTCTGCAATTTCAAGCTTGATAGCCTTTTCATATTTTTCTTTAAGTTCTTTAAATTTTAGTTCAGCCTCTTTTGAATCCAAATCACACAACACATTAAACGTATACCCAATGGTAAATTGCTCTGCATCATAAACCGCTTTCGATTTATCGCTACTAGCAACCCGCTTTATAGCGCATTCCTTTTTAAAGCCCTGTTCCCATGAAGGTCTCTCATTAGAACTCCAATACGCTTCTGTATCTTTATCTTTTAACTGCACTTTACGCACGTTGCAATTTTTGCATGAAGTAGCTGCAAGATAGCCAGTTAATAGAGTCAATCCATAAGGTTTTGTTACTACACCGTTGATACAACTAAGCTCACCTTTAAGCTGCCAATTAAATTCCTGCTCTGATGCACTAGATGATGCTTCTACCATAGAAGTATGCACAGAAGCCCCGCACAACAACATTAGTAATATAACTTTTAATTTCACGTTCAATCCTTGTCAATTATTAAAGCTTGATTGATTTAAATTTTCCCAAAAAAAGGGTTAAAAAAAAACCATCGCATTGACCGAAATCAATGCGATGGAAAAAAGGAGAGTAGTAATGAAGCCTAGATAATAACTGGAGAGCGGCTTACGCTAAATTATAAAAACTTAGCTCATTGCATTTCTCCTTACGTATATAAAACAGGTTAAGGTTTTATATATCAAATGTCAAATACCATAATTTTATATAAAAGCCTTATTTAAGCCAAATTACAGCATTATTATCTGTAAATATATTATATATTTTCATGTCTGTCAACTAAATAATATTAAAAAAGCCCCGAATGGCGGCACAATGTTTCAGACAGTCAATTTTAGGCTGTGAGCACCCTTATCAATGAGCAAAGCCTCAAAAAAGCCCGTATTAAAGGGAGAAGTGAAGATTAATTGACTTTGTAAGCCCGTTAGAATCGAAAGAAGCGTGGTGGCTCTATCTGCATCAAAGTCGGTCATAAAGTCATCAAGAAGGAAAATGGCGGGACCCTTATTTTCAATTAAAAGTTTTATTTGGGCTATTTTTACCAATAAAACGATAAGTTTTTGTTGTCCCCGTGAGGCATAGGATTTTGACCGTTTATCCTGGAAAGTGATGGTAAAATCATCAAGATGGGCCCCAAATAATGAACGCCCAAAGCGTACCTCCTCCACCTTTAACTGGCTATGCATTGCCATAAACTCATCAAAAGTTCCCAAAGTTCCCATTTTTTTAGCCGTATAGGTGAAATGTACCCCTAGATGGGCATCAAAATAGGCATCTAAAAGCTGGGCAACCTCACGCGAAATCTTGTCTAAAATTGATCGCCTTTGTTCTTGGATAACCTGAGACTTGCCCCATAACTGCTCAGTCCATAGCATATAAGACTCATGATCTCTGGCGCCGGCCAAAATCATCATGGCGCGATTATCAGCAATTGCTTTATAGTCACGAATGGTACTAATGAAAGATGAATCATGAAGTAAAATGGCTTGATCTAAAAAATTCCGCCTGATATCGGGCCCCTCATTAATAAGGGCTAAATCTGTTTCGGTTAATGTTACTATGCGATAATGATCAAGCAACTCTTTGTAGGAACTCACTGATTGTTGATCAATTTTTACCAGTCGCTTTTTTCCGCTAAATCCAACCTGAACTTCATGAGCTTGCATCTGAGTTGCAATAGTTTGGCAAAAAGATGCTTTAATAAAAAAACCTTCATTGCCAAATTTAACCATTTCTCGCGGACTGTGAGTTCTAAAGGAGCGCAAATAACAAAGATAATGCAGAGCTTCTAGTAACGACGTTTTGCCTGATCCGTTATTGCCCTCAATAAGAACTATTGGATGATCTAAATCCAAAGTTGTCGACTCAAAACAACGAAAATTTTTTATCAATATCTGCGTTAAATGCAAACCATTTGTATTACCCAGCATGGGTCGGCGCTACTGGCATAACAAGATATGATAAATGATAACTTTGCGCTTGTGATTCAAATATAATAGGTTTTGAAGAATTTTTTAAATAAAAGGTTAATGCATCTTCATTAAATACTTGTAAACCATTGAGCAAGTAAGGTGCATAGAATCTGATATCTAATTCAGTTCCGGTAAAATCAGTTAATGGAAGCTCTTCTTCAAGTTTGCCTACTTCTTTATTTTGCATGGAAACGTTAAGCGTCTGCGATGTAAAACCAAATTTAGTTGCTAAAAATTGTCCTGATAACAAACATGATGATCTACGCAGTGTTTTAATAAAATGGCCACGATCAACTTTTGCTGGAAGAAAATCTTTTTTATCTAATATTGAACTATATTGTGGAAATTGATCAGCTAAGACTTTGGTAAAAAAATTGAATGAGTCACCAGAAAAAACTAATTGATTTCCGCATACACCTAAAAAGATTACTGCATCTTCAGAACTTTCTAAAATCTTTTTCACTTCAAAAATAGCGCGTCGTGGTAATAACCATTTTTTAGGTTCTTGCAGCGTATATTTTTCTGTTTTTAATTGAGCCAAGCAGTGCCCATCGGTGCTTGTCATAGTCATGCCCGCATCAGAAATTTCTAAATATAATCCGTTCAACGCTGGATTAGCATTATTTTGCGGAATTAAAAATGCAACTTTATTGAGCATATCAAGCATAAAAGCAGAATCTAAATGCATCAAATTTTCGATGCGCTCAGGAAATGGCGGAAACTCTTGCGCATCTTTTGTGTGCAATGCAAGATTTACCCTACCCGCTTTTACCGCAACTTGATTATCTTCTAACTTAAATTCAATCTCACCTTCTAATTCTTTGATGATATCAAAAATTCGTTTACCTGATACTAAAAAAGTTCGCGACTCTTCTAGTGAACTTGCTTTTAGAATATAGGATGCTTGTAAACTAATTTCTAAATCAGTCGCTTTTAAAACAAGCTCCTTGTGCCCTACTTGAAACAGTATCGATGTTGTTGTATCTAGCGTTGTTCGTTTTGTGCAAATTGGCTGCATTGATGATAAAATCGCCATCAATGACTTTTGATCTACCGTAAATTTATTTTCCATGAATACATGCTCCAGCATTTTTTTAATGCATTGTTTATTTCTTATTTAGTTTAGTATATATAAGTATAATACTACTGCTAAAAATAAAAAGCTTGGTATATAATTAGTGGAGAAAAAACAATGAATAAATTAAATTATGCATGTATTTTGTTAAGTATGAGCATTGGAATTTTAATAACGAATACAACCTCCACTATGAACATTCCTATGCCCGGAGATCCTTGCATTTGGTGTTGCTGCAGAGAAAAACACCATTTTGACGAACTCAAAAAACGGGCCCTACTTGATATAACCCACAAACACATTAAAAGCTTGTCTGCAATGAAACAAGCTCCACAAGCGCAAGAGATGAAATTGGAGACAGGAGAAACAACAAAAATCACCGTTGCAAATCAAAACACAAGCGACAGCCTTGCAACCATTGGCCAAGCTCTGCCGGCCATCGAAATGTCTCAAATTGCCAGTAAATAAATTATTGGACGAATAATTTAGGCCAAAAGATGCATTATCACTGAACCAGCTAAAGCAAGCAGGCACACAAAAAATAATATTCGTACAATTCCTACAAAAGCTGCGGCAGTTACAAAGCCACCAAAACTTAAACCACCTGTTAACAAAGCTAAAATTAAAAATATAATAATTAAAGACATCCTATTCCTTTCTTTGATTGGTTATTTTAAAAAGAATAATAAAAGAAATCATACATATGCAATGATTTATAAAACAGATAATGATATTGAAAAAAGTTTGTGATTCACATCTTCTATAAAAATAGGTACTATCTTCCGCATATAAATAATACACAATTAATAGAAAGGATAATTATGAACTTGAAAACCGCACTCGTACTTGCCCTGCTCGTATGTAGTTCACGTCATATTAATGCATCAGCTCAGGTAAAAGCTGCAAGCAGCACTGAATCATCAGCTCAACTCTCACTAAAATCTCTAAACATTCATGCAGCAAATATTGAGTTAGCCGCAGCTTTTGATGCTTATGCAACATCAATGCAACACACCGATAAATTCACCAACTTGAATTCTCCTTCCTTGTGGGCAAAACACGTTACTCTTGGAACGCAACTTGTTGCAGCAAAAGCTGCATACTATGCACAAAAATCTAAAGAATAAACCAACTTACGACCTTGGCCCTTCGATTCCACTCCGCATATCGCCTCCCAGCCTTTACATGAAGTTTCGGCGGATACGGCAGGATGCACGGCCTTAGGATCTGGGGTGCTTTTTGTCATACACCGTACGTAAATAGCTTGTCTCAACATGCGTATAAATTTGCACGGTAGCCAAATTTTCGTGCCCGAGTAATATTTGCAATGAACGTAAATCAGCGCCATTTTTGAGCATATGAGTTGCAAGAGAATGGCGCAACTGATGCGGAAATATTGAACGCTCAATGCCACTTTTTTTGCACAACGTTTTTAAAATGCCCCACACCGCTTGGCGAGTAATCGCTTTGATTTTGCCTGCATACAAAATAGGAAATAAATAATCGGTCGAGCGCGCACCACTATTGGTAAACTTACTGTGCACCGACTCAATATACACTTTCAGTAAACCAAAAATTGCTTGAGGAACGGGCACCATACGCATTTTGCCCCCCTTGCCCAGCACATCAATAAAGCCCGTATCAAAATGCAAATGTGATAATTGTAGTTGTATCAATTCGCTTATGCGCATGCCGCTTACATACAACAAATAAATTAAAATTTTATTTCTTATGCCAAGATCAGAAGTATCATTTTGCGTTGCAACTAACAGTTGGCGCACCTCTTGCTCACTTAAATAATTAGGCAATTTTTTGTCAAGTTTTGGAAAAGTTAAATCTTCGGCTAAATTTGGCAACTCAAGTCGTTCGTGCATATAAGAGAATAAGACCTTTAATGCCGAAATTTTACGAGTAATGCTTCGTGAACTTAAACTAAGCGTTTCTTTTAGATAACGTAAATAATCTTTTATATCTTCGATAGTAAGCTTATCTAGCGCCTTATTATGCTGATTTAAATAAGCGAGACATTGATCAATGTCTCGCTTATAGGCACTAAACGTATTAGCCGACACACATTTTTCTGTTAATAAATAGGTGTAAAATTTAGTAAGTATATGGTCGCTCATGAAACATCTCCGCTTGTCTTCTTTTTTTAGTTATAAACCAAGGAGATGCCAGTATAGTTAATATGGTCAACTTTGACCAATTACATAGGAGGACGTCTGCCACCAAGCAATCTGTAAAGTAATGAGATTGCAAACAGAACCAAAAAGATGTAAAAACAAATTCTTGCTATCTCGATTGACATTACTTCAACGCCACTAAAGCCTAGAAAACCGGCAATCATGGCTAAAACTAAAAATGTTATTACTAGTTCGATCATAAAATACTCCCGTTTAAAGTGTGATTATTCGACATCAAAAAAAGCATACCCCATTTTTTTTTGCTAACACAAGGGTTTATCGCCTGCACAATGCTCGCTTAACAACCAAGCTTATAAAATTAGAAATTGCAAACGTTGCAGGTTTACCAATAATGTATTGCGCAAAGCCAGGAAGTGGAAAGTTTCGTGTTGGCGAAAAAATATCGTCTAAATAATCTTTGTTATCAATAATACGCTCTACGCAATAATTGCCCAAAGCTGCAGCCCATGTAAGTCCTGCCACTCCCGCTAAATAATAAATAGATTCATTGCGCTCATCAAATCCCGCAATTGGCATAATATCTTTACTCACCCCAATTAAACCAGGCCACATATATTGAAAATCAAGATCAACCTGTGGAAATTTATGCTTCATATACCGATTCAATTTACGATAAATACCCGATGCATTATGCCGCTCATATGGCCAAAAACTAGAAAACATACTTGCCCCGCCCATTACTAATCGATTATCTTGCACCAAGCGATAGTATTGATACACAAGATCAGTGTCCCACACCATATACATATCGTTTGGAAATATGTGCTGTATTTGTTTGTCGGTCAATGGCGCAGACATCATCACAAAGGTCTGCGCATGATACAGTTCGGTCTTTAATTTTTGTAATGAAGCAGTTTTATAATCGACACATACTACAATACGATCTGCATGTATTTCGACACCTTGGGAAATCACACTATGGGACTTTATTTCTGTTACCGGCGTTTCTTCATACACATCAACACCGTGCCCTACCAAAACATCCTTCATGCCTTGCATGTACAAATAAGGATTGATACCAAAGGTGCCTCCATACGAAACTCCCCCATAATAGTTCGATGAGCCTAATATATTTGAAACTCCTTGAGCATCATGCAACTCGCTTTCATAATTAAATTGCTTGCGCGTTTCATGCTCTTGCTGCACAATTTTAAATGTATGTCTTGAGTTGGCAACAACTAAGGTTTTTTCTTTGCGATAATCGCACTTTAGATCATATTTTTTAATATTGTCTTCGATGAGATGCAAGCCGCCTAAAAGAAATTCCCATAAAGTGCGCGCTTTATCTGGGCCAAACACTCGCGCCATGTATCCTAAATCTAATTCAGAATCAGCTGTAATAAATCCGGTACTTTTTCCTGTTGCCCCGCTGCCGCAAAAATGGCGCTCGAGCAAAACAACAGAGAACCCTTTTTCTTTAAATTTTTGTGCTGCCGTTATACCCGCTAAACCACCACCTACAATCACCACATCAGTTTTGAATGAATGTGTAAGCTTTTTGGGCGTTTTGCGCGTATGCGCATACCAAAATGGAATATCCTGTGGATTATTTATTTTTTTCATTGCTTTGCTCCTGTTTTAAACAACATAAACAATGCAAATAATGATGTACAAGAAAATTATTATCTTTGTGATTGAGCTAGTTGTAATTGAACTTGCAATTCCTGGTTTTTTGTTTTTTCTACCGCCAGCATTCGAGTCAATTGAGCATTTTGTTTTTCAGTCTCATCTCGTTTACTTCGCTCAACAAGCGCTTGTGCATAACGCCAATCTCGTTGAGCTTCGATTAAAGCCGGATCTTCCGGCGAACCTCCAGGATATGATTTGAGATTCTCTTTGTATCTATATTCAGCTGACTGATATTCATCATGTGCATATCTCAGACCGACACTCCTTTTTATACTCCTCTGCAGATTCTCTTCGCACACACGCAATCGATCGGTGACCCACTTTTGATGACCCAAAGGGATTTCAAACAATGGTAAATCTTTCATGGAAGATCCTGCCCCTGATGCGCATGCTACAGGTACATGCAACATACATACAATTGCACATTTTTTCATAACGTTCACGACATTCCTCATGATTTAATAAGATTTAGCAACCAACACATCACCCAAGCTTGGCGCATTACACTTAAAGCACTCTTTAAATTCTGCATCTTTAAGTAAGCAACGAATGGAAGCCTGAATCGGTTTTAACGTGGCTTCACATTCAAGCGATCGACACCAGCCAGTTTGATAAAAACCATTTTTTTCTGCCATATGCTTAGTAATCGATTCTAGAGTAGCCTCTTTGTGCCACAATGCCGCACGCCTTTGTTCAGCTCGCTTAAATAGTTGATTTTGAATTTCATTAAGAAGTTGCGTTACTTGGTCGACCATATCCTCAAGAGAAACAGATCTTTTTCCCATGCCTAAACGGTCTGCCAATATTGCTTGCCCTTGTGCAATATCGCGTGCACCAATTTCCATACGCAAAGGAACACCTTTTAATTCCCAGGCATAAAATTTGTTGCCCGGAGATTTGTGCTCATCTGCATCAACATGCACACGAATATCTGCATCAGCCAACTGCACAACAAGCTTATTCACTACATCAAGCACCGCTTGTTTATCTGTATCAGTTTTAAATATAGGAATTATAACTACTTGAATTGGAGCAATTTTAGGAGGCAAAATCAATCCCTTTTGATCACCATGAGTCATAACTACCGCGCCAACTAAACGGGTGGTAGCACCCCAGCTTGTCAAAAATGGATATGCCAATTTACCTTCACGATCCTGAAATTTCATTTCAAATGAATGAGCAAAGCTTTGTGATAGTAAATGGGAAGTGCCCATTTGTAATGCCTTACCATCTGGCATAAACCCTTCAAAAGTGTATGTTTTTTCTGCTCCAGGAAATTTCTCGCTTTCAGGTTTAGGACCAGAAATGACCGGAATTGCTAAATATTCATGCGCTAAATCAACATATTCTTGTAGCATGCGCAATGTTTCTTCCAGCGCTTCTTGTTCGGTTTCATGAGCAGTATGCCCTTCTTGCCAGAAAAATTCTGTTGTACGTAAAAAAGGCCTTGTGCGCATCTCCCAACGAACAACATTACACCATTGATTAATTTTTAAAGGTAAATCACGATAAGACTTAATCCATTTAGCAAACATAAAATGAATCATTGTCTCTGAAGTGGGCCTCACAATTAAAGGTTCTTCAAGAGCTTTTCCGCCTGCATGAGTA
>Ga0206920_1014_pt2 | contig 73875 bp, 65 predicted proteins | sample Alteio_BWOrgHeat_65_FD_152934 | JGI IMG/M metagenome (GOLD analysis project Ga0206920, IMG submission 152934) | Enriched cells from forest soil in Barre Woods Harvard Forest LTER site, Petersham, Massachusetts, United States -... | ecosystem: Environmental > Terrestrial > Soil > Temperate forest >...
TGCCCTTTACCGTCTTAGCGACTTCACGATCCGCCCCTTGAAAGCCAAACCAACGGTGTAATTCGGTCACGGTATTGAAGAATAACCTCAGGTGAGTACCCTGACCTAAAAGCTCACCCGTATATGGATTTATATAGAGCACTTCATCTCGACCGACGTTGACTAAAACTGAAGCATTGGAGTTTTTATCAACAGTTAATCCTGTCACTTGTTGATCTGGCACCAGGTCATGGACCTTCACATTGAGTTCATCCAAGCTTAAGGATTTAGCGTCAGGCGCTGGAACTGAAACCCTTTTCAACGAACGTTCAGCCAAAGAAATGATTTGCGGCTCGAAAGAAAGCAGGAAACCTGTAAAGGCCAAAAAGAAAATCCCCAAACCGGCGGTCAAACCCACACTCAAATGAAACCAAAAAAAGAAGGGGCGTAATTTCATGGGCGGTCTTAAACCTCAGCCCAGCGTTGTAAAAGGTTGTGATAAACCCCAATAAGCTGAACCGCGGAGGGATGCTCGGGATAGTCTTTGTTTAACCGCTGAATAGCCAAATCGAGATCGAGCAGTACGGTTCGTTGCGAATCTTCCCGCACCATGCTTTGAATCCAAAAGAACGAGGCCAAGCGAGCCCCGCGCGTCACGGGCTTCACCTGATGCAAACTGCCCGAGGGATACAAAATCATATGGCCTGCCGGAAGTTTCACATTATGAACGCCAAAGGTATCCTCAATCATTAATTCCCCACCGTCATATTCATCCGGCGAGGCCAAAAACAAAGTCGCTGAAATATCCGTTCTCATGCGCTGCGCCGTTCCCGGAATCTGGCGAATCGCGTTATCCACATGAGTGCCATAAGTTTCACCGCCCTGGTAGCGGTTAAAAAGGGGCGGCGAGACCTTTGACGGAAGGGCCGCCGTGATGAAAAGCTGATTCTGGCCTAAAGCGGCCAGAATCATTTCTCCTATTTGTTTTCCAATCGGATGATTTTCAGGAACCTGTTGGTTATTTTTAAACCGGGTGGCTTGGTGGCCAGCGGTCGCCTTTCCATCCACCCACTCCGCCTTTTCTAATAATTGGCGCGCCTGGGCGACTTGCTCCGGCTTTAAAACATCATCAACCTGAAAGATCATAATTACCCTTAAAACTTAAAGTTAGTTGAGACCAAAACCGTACGGCCTGCGCCCGGCACAATATGGCCCGGGTGTATCTGGTCGATATAATAAGCGTCGGTTAAGTTAATGCCGTTCGCCTGAATGCTGATTTGCTTGTCCAGGTTGTACTTCACCATACCGCTGAAAGTAATGTAACCCGGCGCGTCCTCAATCACACCATCCTGAGCGAACTTGCCTCCCTGACGGTCGGTTGCGGCGTCAAGACCGGCACCAATCTCGAACTTTTCCGAAAGGTCATAGGTCGTCCAAAAGTTAACCGTATCTTCCGGCGCGTTAGCCAAAGGTAGATTCGTGAAATTCTGAATACCGCCGTTCAGAAGATAGCTGGTGCTAAAAGTGGAGTAATTGACGTAGTAGCTCCTTAAGAAGGTATAACCCGCCATCACCTCCCATTGCTTGGTGATATAGCCCGATAAACCCAATTCAAAACCCTTGGCAATTTCCGTACCGGCATTCAAATCTGTTGTTGGATTATTAGGGTTTTCCACCAGCGCGTTATCCATTTCATCCCAGAATAAAGCACCAGTCACGGTGATTTGGTCATTCGCCAGGCTCCACTTGGTACCCAACTCAAAGCTGGTAGTTACCTGCGGCGGTTGAGGCGCCGTAGCCGACGACAGCGCTAAACTTTCAGCTGAAGGATCGGCCGAGGTACCCGAGACAAAATAGATGCTGGAGTCTTTTTGCGGTTTAAACACTAACCCCGCGCGCCAGTTGAGAAGCTGGTCATTACGGCCAAACACCGAGGCCGGAGCCGAACCAATGGTCGCCGCGTTGTAATAAGAATCCACATTGTCGAAACGCAGCCCGCCAATTAATTCCCATTGATCATCCAGATCAATCGTATCCAAAACATAAACCGCTTCAGTGGTCACGCCCGCCGAAACGTTGGACTTAACTGCCGCTGTGGCGGCTGAAAAATTAAGATTCTCGTTAGGGGCCAACACTGCCTGGCCCGGCACACCGGTATATCCCGTTTGAATCGGATCTGAAGTATCAATTACTTCTTCAGCTCCTAACAAGAAGGTGTGTTTGATGCCGGCAGTCTTAAACTTGGTGGTCAAGTCTGTCTGATTATCAAAAGTCGTTTCCGTGCTGTAAACCGCCAGTTCATTCTGAGTCACAAACATTTGATTGAGACTCAACGAACCCGCCTGATAAGCCGCGATCTGCGAAGTGGTCAGGTTCAGCTGTGGTTCCGTAATACGCACATCCCGATAGTAATTACCGAAACGGGCTTTTTCGCTGATGGAAACATCATCATTGAAAGCGTGATCCAATTTGACGCTTCCCAAATCCACGCTGGTTCTTAAATAATCGTCAAGAAACCCGTAATAGTTCTGCCGCGGAACCGGCGCCGGGTTTTCCAAAAGCCAGGGAATACCGTAATCCGGAATCGAGTTTTCATCCTCGTGCAGATAAGAAATGGTAAGTTTTGTCGGTTTATCGACACCAAAAACCAAGGTCGGCGCGAAAGCGCCCAGGCTATTCTGAGTCACATTACGTTCAGCCACATTGCCCTGATCCGCCATGGCATCCAGGCGAAAACCCACATCCGAACCCAAAGTAGACAAAGGTTGATTGATACCTACCGTGGCGCGGCGGGTAAAGTCTGTACCAAAAGTCATGGAGCCTTCATAAGACGGGCTCAAAGTAGGCTGTTTACTCACTTGGTTCACTACCCCGCCAGTGGTTCCATCCCCGAACAAAAGACCCGAAGGACCCTTTAACACTTCGACTTCCGAGAGGAAAAAGGGATCCCGGTAGTAGCTGCCGTAATCGCGCATGCCGTCCAAAAAGAAGTCGTGATTAATTGAGAATCCGCGAACCGAGATCTTGTCACCCTGTTGGCTAAACTCGCCCGCCGCCAGGCTGATACCCGAAACATCGCGTAAAGCGTCGCGAAGAGTCGTAATCCCCTGGGATTGCATTTGATCTTGATCCACCACGGTGGCTGATTGAGGCGTTTCATTTAAAGGACCGGAATACTTGGTAGTCGACAAAGCCTTCTGTTTATCCGATGCGCCAATAACGGTTAATTCCGGCATGGTAGTCGAAGGGCCTTTGTTATCAGAAACATCCGCGCTATCTGCCGCGGTCACGGCTGGTTTTTCAGAGGTTTGATCATCCGCCGCCCAAACTCCGGCTGGCACTGCGATTAAGCAGGTGGTCAAAACCGCACCTTGTAAAAACCGTCTAAGGCTCACCCAGGTATTACTGGTTTGTTTTAAACCTTCGAGTACTTGCCGAACGGCTTCTTTTTGCTCGGCTTCGTTTTTAAACGAAACGGCAAAAATATCCACCGGCTTAATTTGAAACGAGCTGGGCCATTCATTGACCGAACCTAAAACATGAAACGGATTTGAAAAATCTAACGACATCGAAGCTAAATCCCCATAAAAATTCATCACTCATTCTCCATATTTAATCTTTATTTTAGCTCGGTCGTTTTTACGCCCATCCCTGGCTATTCTCAAAGGGCACCGCATCAACTTACTCACTCCAACTTCAGTTATACGTAGGAACAAAATCTCCCCAGGCCCCGCCGATCAACTGGCTTAACTTTTGGGCCAAAGAGGACTTCGCGGCCGCAGGCTGGATGTCGCCCGCGAACATCTTGCTCATTTCAGCGACTTCTGACGAGGACAGCAGGATGACTTTATCTTTCACTTTTAAAGCGCCCCGGCCGCAGGAACACTGGCTCAGATGACAGTTTCCAAAACTAACCTGATGCTTAATTTCATGACCCATAAACCCCTCATTCCTAAACTTTGATTACAAAATATCCTTCAACCGAAACCGAACCGGAATATTGACACTGCTGGTAATGGCGATACCCGCCACATGAGCTGGTTTAAACTGCCAGTTTTTAACCGTTTCCAACGCCGCTTCATCTAAATCAGTAAAACCAGAGCTTTTCGTTAACGCGACCGAGACCACTTTGCCCTGCGTATCCACTTCGGTATGCAGTACCACGACACCCTCTTCTTTAAAACGGCGTGCCGCGGCCGGATAAGGCGGAGGTGGATTGCGTAAATAACCAGGCAGTTCCAGCGCACCGCTGGAGGCGGCTCCTCCGACACCTGTAGGCGTGACCGGAGTTGGTTTGGGCTTAGGTTTAGAGTGCTCAGCCGGGCTGTCTGAATCCGATTCGAGTTCGACTACCGATTCTTCTTCGGGTTGGATAATTTTAGGAATCCCGCCGCCCGCGACCGCGCCGGCCATGCCGTATTCCGCCTGACGGGCCAATACCAAACTGCTGGCGCCTAAAGCAACCACATGAATCACCACCGCGAAAACAGCGCAAATCTTCCAGCGGGTTTGTTGGCCTGTTTGATTTAGATATTCATTAAAACCCATGACTATTGTTTGCCCTTGGTCGTGCGGATAGCCGTGTGTTTGATACCGGCGTTTCGAATATCGTCCAAAACCGAAATCACCAGACCGAAATCGGCTTTTTTGTCTCCGTGGATAAACACTTTAGCTTCCGCGTCCGAATCAGCCAGAGCCTTCAACTTCGCGGGCAAAGCTTCCAATGTAGTTTCTTCTTTGTTCCAGAAAAGTTTGCCGTCTTTGGTCACCGTAACGCCAATGGGCGCGTGGTCTGAGCTGGGTTTGGAAGAATGAGCCGAAGGCAGGCTCACCGGCACCGATTCATTCTTAATCATCGACAACGAGACCATAATAAAAGTCGCCAGCAAAAAGAACATGATATCGATGAGCGGAATAATTTCGATGCGCGCGCGTTTGCGGGTATGAGTAGAGACAATCCGCATAACTTAGCGCTCCCCTCTCAAGATCAGTTCCAGTTGAGTACCGGTGTCTTCCAGTTCCTGCCGGGCCTGTTCGACCTGCGCGTTTAAGAAGTTAAAAGGGAGTAAGGCAGTGACCGCGATCACCAGACCAAAAGCGGTGGCGATCAAAGCTTCCGCGATACCACCCGTCAGCGCCGTCGGGGCCTCTAACTCTTGATTTCCCAAAAGACCGAAAGAATGAATGAGACCCGTCACCGTTCCCAGCAAGCCCAAGAGCGGGGCCAAAGTAATAACCGTATCCAGCACCGAAAGACCCCGGTTAAAACGGGTCAATTCACGGTTCGCGGCTTGAAGATAAGCGCTGGAGAAAGAAACGCTGCGGTGATCCAAAGCATAGTGCAGAACCCGAACCACGAAATCAGTGGATTTCGCACCCACCTCTTTGGCCTGGGTATCCTGCTTTTTTTCGAGAGCTGAAAGGAACTTCTCCACATCAGCGGCGTTGCGAAGACGGGACTCGCGCCAAATAAACCAGATTCTTTCAATCACGACCGTCAAAGTTACCATCGAAACAATCAACAGGGGCCACATCACCGGCCCGCCTTTTAAGAACATTTGAATCACGTCAAACTCCCTTAAGTTTTCTAGTCCCTGGCAAAAGCTGGGTTACTTGGTCAAAATCAATTTGTCGTTTTTGGTAATGCGAAGACGGTATTCTTCGTTGTTATGAACGATTAGAATTTCGGTTCGACCCTCAAAAAGTGATTCGGTGGTTAAACGACGGTTTTTGGAGGAATTGCTGACTTCGCCCTGATTTCCAGATTCCAAAACCCGCACCACCTAATTGATAATGATTATCAATATCGATTATAGAGAAGAAGCGTTTACCGTCAAGAAAAAGATAAAGAGAGATGAAAGATGGTTATTTAAAAGAGAAAAGACCCGCCAAAATCAGCAAAAAGACCAACGGAGGCCTTTAGCGGCTTCGAGCGCAGCGGCAGCCATCGCTAGTATCTTGATGGTCTGGTTCATCCATACCGCGGTGGGCGGATTGTAAGTAATCCGCGTTAATATTCCAGGAGCCGCCACGCAGAACTCTGTATTCCCCGCTAACGGGACCGGCGGGATTTTGAGCCGGGCTTTCCCCGTAATAGCTCTGCCCATACCAGTCGCTCACCCACTGCCACACATCACCCACAATATCGTATAAGCCAAAAGCATTTGGCTGTTTCATGCCGACTGGTTGAGTCCTGTCACCCGCGTCATCTGCGTACCATGCGTAATCTTTTAGCTGACTCTCATCATCGCCGTAGAAATAAGCCGTATCGGTTCCCCCGCGAGCCGCTCTTTCCCACTCCGCCTCAGTCGGAAGACGTTTGTTGGCCCATTTGCAAAAGGAATCCGCGTCGCTCCACTTAATGTTAATAACAGGATTTTTGCCTCTACCCCATCCATTATCAGACACCGGCACTCTGCCAGTCGCCTCACAAAACTTATCGTATTGATCAAAAGTCGCCAAATATTTATCCATGTAAAAGGCGCCCACCCAAACTTTGTGTTGGGGGTGTTCGTCTCCATTACCCTTGCCATCCGGTGATCCCATATTGAAATATCCCGCCGGAATTAAAACCATGGCTGACGAATCCGAATCTTTCCCCTTCTTTTCATCAGGCGTTTCTGAAGCTGCCGGTTTAGCCGCGTCCGGACTAGCCTCAGGCGAAGGCGTTTCCTTTACTACCTCACTAGGATTGGTTGGCGGCGGTTGTTGAGCTGATGGGGACGCCGAAGACTGCGAAGAAGAGAACGAGGGCAGTTGAATCACTTTCATACCCGGCGGAATTTGAAGAACAATAATATTTCCGCCTTGCGGTATAGGAACCATTTGAACACCAGATGATGCCGGAATTTCCTGTACTACTTTCATTCCTCCGTTGGTGCCCTGTTGGACAAATTGAATCCCGGTACCGCCAGGCACTTCCTCAATGAATGCCAGTCCAGAGGAAGAAGGCGGTAACTGAGCCAGAGATTTCAAGTCAGAAGAAGGTGACGGGATTTGCGCGCCGAATTGAGGTTTGCCCGCGGGAGGAGGCGGCGATTGAACCAATTGCAGGCCAGACGCCGTCATCAAAACACCTGCGGGACTATTAGCGTTTTGTTTGTTCAACCCGCCCGCGCCGACTTCCATCACATCCGATGATTTTCCAGAATTAGCGGTTATAGCCATTTCAGAAGATGAACGAAGCCCGCTCGACAGGCGGCTTTTCTTGTTGCAGACAAAAAATCCCGTCAAAAGTAAAACGAATAACAAAAACAGAAACACTACATATCGTTTTACACCGATTTTTCTTTTCGCCGCAAAGTCATAACTGCACCTGTAGCAGAAGTGCGAGTCGCGCCGGTTTTCAGTTTGGCATCGGGGGCAATAGATCAAGTCATAAACCTTTAAATCAGGTTAAACGGAACGGCTTCAAATTCGATGGGTTGGATCACCTGAAGTCATCGAGAAATCATTACAAAAGCTAATAAATCCAGGGCACAATTATAAAATCGTCCCACTGATTATCAACCTCTATCCCATCAAACTCTAGGTTTTAGTTGATGAAAGCTTTTAATTTAATGAAGGGTAATCGCGCTAAACCGTGGCACTGGGAAACTCGGCCAAAACCTCAGTGCCCTGGCCTACCTGGCTTTCTAAACGAATATCGCCGCCGTGGGCCCTCATAATTTCCCGGCACAAACTTAAACCTAACCCGTAACCGCCCGTTTCTTTGGTACGGGATTTATCCACGCGGTAAAAGGGTTCGAACACTTTTTCTTGATCTTCTGAGGGTATTCCCACTCCAAAATCATGAACTTTCAGCGTAATTTTGCCATTCAGGGTTTCCAAGCTCATCTCAACCGGTTTCTTTTGCCTGTCTGAGAATTTCAAGGCGTTTTCAACCAAGTTTTGGATAACTGTTTTAATGCGGGTCGAATCTACTAAAACGTTTATCGATTCCAGCGGCTCCAATAGTTTCACGCCAGGTTTCCGCTTTTGATACTTCGCGGCTGTTTCGCGAATCAACAAAGTCAAATCGACCGCTTCTAAGGAAAGCTTGCCGTTGCCGCTGCGAAGGCGTTCAGTTTCCAAAATTTCAGTTAACATCGTTTCCATTTCAGCCACATCTTGAAGCATAGATTGCTTCAACTCATTTTCAGCGCTCATTTCCAAAGCCAATTTCAAACGGGTTAAAGGACTCCGAAGCTCATGGCTAACATCCAGAAGAAGCTGATCCTTAGAATGAACCATTTCTTTAACCCGCCGCACCATCAGATTAAAGCTTTCGGCCAAATAATAAATTTCACCATGGTGCCGACCCACTGGAAATTGAAAATCTAAATTGCCATTAGAAATCTCGTTTACACCCTTCATCAACAGTCGAAGAGGGCCAAACATACGGCGCAAAACAAAAAAGGCCACCAGCATCACCACAAACACGCAGCCTAAATACTGGGGAGCTTTTCCCATGGTGAACGAGCCGTTTGAGAAGAGCTGAATGACAATAAAGACCGCGCAAATCCAGAACAACAGCATAAAAATCTTCATAAAAAACCAATGACGGCGCGGCTGAAAAGTTCCTGACCGGGGCGGGCCCCAAGGTCTCACCCTACAATTGGCATCCCAATTCTTCTGCCAGTTAGCTTCCCACTTAGCCCGATAGCTTCTAATCCACTCTTCCCTTTCGAGCCGCATTTCCTCATGCATCTGTTGGTGCTCTTTGATTTTTTCTTTTATCTTCTTCATGGCGGACATAATTAACCTTTATCCGAAATAGGAGAAACAGAGCCGATAAACATATAACCCGTTCCCCAAATGGTTTTAAAGAATTTAGGCTTTTCAGCCGAATCACCCAGTTTTTTGCGCAGCCGGCTAACCGCCACATCGATTGAGCGGTTAAAGGCTTCGCACTCGATACCTTTGAGATATTCCATAATCTTGTCCCGGTTCATGACAGCGCCCGGGTTTGCCATAAAGAACGCCAAAATCTCAAACTCGGTGGTGGTCAAATCCATATCTTTGTTTTTAAGGGTCGCCACCCGCTTGCCCATATCGACGGTCAGAACGCCTGATTTAAAAATGCCGTCCTTTTCCTCTTTGGGACTGAAGCGCCGCAAAACACTTTGAATGCGGGCGACCAGTTCTCTTGGTTCAAAAGGCTTGCTCAAGTAATCATCCGCGCCGATTTCCAGGCCCACGACCCGGTCGGTCACGTCCCCGCGGGCGGTCAGCATAATAATGGGAGTCCTTGAGGCTTTACGAATTTCTTTACAGACTTCAAACCCATCCTGCCCGGGAAGCATTACATCTAAAATCACCAGATCCGACTTTAAGCTCTTTAAAAGCTTAAGTCCCTCTTTAGGTTCATAAGCCGCCTCAACTTCCATTCCAAAAGGCGTCAAGTAGCTCTTTAAGAGATCAGCGAGTTTTTTGTCGTCATCAATAATAAGAATTTTTTTGCGCGGTGTTGTCATGAACAAATCTTAACACGCCATTCCCTCCACTGCCTCGGTTGTTACACTTTGTTACAAAGCGAAACAGCATGGAAAAGCTTTAATCACCGCCCCGCCCTATAAATAACCATGGGAAGCAAATCTTCCCCACTTCGATGATCAAGGAGTCTCAAATGGAATTATCACAGGAAGAAAAGGACCGGATTATTGCCGAAGAAAAACTTCGCATGGAAACCCGGAAAGAATTTTTCAAGGAAAACTTTGGCCGTGGCGGCTGGGGTTGGCATGGAAGCTGGCGGGGTTACGGTTGCCACCGTCCCTGCGGCGGCGGAATATTTAAAGTACTGGTCGTCGCTCTGGTAATCTTCGCCGTTTGCCACTTCTGTCACAACAGCTGCGGCATGGGAATGCCTTATTACGGCTATGGCGCGCCTGCTTATCAAGCTCCACAAGCCCAGGCCATTCCGCCAGCGTCTAAATAACTCTCAAACAAAAAAGGGCCTGGCTTGCGATAAGCCAGACCCTTTCCAGTTTTCACATTCAAATCAAAAAGGTGATTTTTGCTTTTCTTTGAGAGCCGCCGCTTTTTCAGCTGCCTCTTCCTGATCAATCAAAGGCTGGAATCTCTTTTTCTCATTGGCTTTCATATAAGCTTCACGAGCCGTAATTTTGCCTTCCTCGAAAAACTTCTGCAAACATTGATCCATCGTTTGCATTCCCTGCTTGGCGCCCAATTCGATAAGAGAATTCAAACCCGAAACCTTACCCGTGCGGATCAAGTTTGGCAGACTCTTGTTATAAGTCAGAATCTCAACTGCCGCGCAGCGTCCCTTGCCGTCTTTGGTCGGGCAAAGCTGTTGGGCCACAATGCCCTTCGTGCTGGATGCTAAAGCGCCTCTAGCCTTTTCCCGTTCATCTGAAGGAAACACGTTAATAATACGGTCAATCGTTTTGGCGGCCGAGTTGGTATGCAGTGTTCCAAAAACTAAAATGCCCATTTCTGCCGCCGCGATAGCCAGTGAAATAGTTTCATAGTCGCGCATTTCACCGACCAGAATAATGTCAGGATCCTGGCGCATGGAAGAACGTAAGGCCGCTTTAAAGGAATGAGTATCCCGATGAACTTCTCTTTGAGTGATCTTGCACTTTTTGACTGGATGAACGAATTCAATCGGATCCTCAATTGTGAGGATATTACCTTCGCGTTCAGCGTTAATTGCGTCAATCATTCCAGCTAAAGTGGTGCTTTTGCCGCTTCCCGTGGGCCCCGTCACCAATATCAATCCGCGCTTCACTTTACAAAGCTCAGTCACCGCGGGCGGCATACCCAATTGTTCTAGAGTCAAAATTTTGGTCGGAATGGTACGAAAAACCGCCGCGATTCCCTGCTGATTAAAGAAAACGTTGCAGCGAAAACGGGCCACACCAGGCACTTCATAGGCGTAATCGTAATCGTGTCTTTGCCAGCACAACTGCCATTGTTCAGGACTCATGGTTTCATAGAGAAGTCCCTGAAGCATTTCTTCGGTCATAATCCAGTCCGCTAAAGGAACCAGGTCACCCTTGGCCCTCAATAACGGTGTATTGCCCACGGTCAAATGCATGTCCGAGGCTTTACGCTCCACCATGGTTTTGAAAAGCTCATCAATGGCTGCCATTAGCTTTCCTCCGCCAAAATATCATCCGCCTGGGCTTGAGTAATTTTCTTAGCGGCCACCAAGTCCCGAAGCGCCGTTTCCATCGTTTGCATTCCCAAACCAGCGCCAGTAGAAATCATGGAAGGGATTTTGAAATAGTCTCCTTCTCGAATCACGTTGGCCATAGCCAAGCTGTTTACCAGCACTTCAAAAGCCGGCACCATGGCCGTACCCTCAGCGTTAATGAGAAGTCGTTGAGAAATAACACCTACTAAGCTTTCAGAAACGCTGGCTACTGCCTGAGATTGTTCTGAGGCCGGAAAGAGATTGACCACACGGGAAATCGTCGCCGCGGCTGAACCCGTATGTAAAGTGCCGATAACCAAATGTCCCGTTTCCGCCGCGGTAAGGGCCAAGCTCATCGTTTCATAGTCGCGCATTTCACCGACCATGATGATATCCGGATCTTCACGCAGCGCGCTGCGCAAAGCCGAGGCGAAGGTTTCAGTATGCGGCCCCACACTGCGCTGATTGACCAACGACAGTTTTCGTTTGTGGATATACTCGATCGGATCTTCAATCGTAATGATGTGTTCTTCACTATCCGAGTTCATATAGTCCACCAGGGCGGCGCAAGTCGTGGATTTACCCGAGCGGCCAGGACCTGTGATAAGAATTAAACCTTGATTGGCGTCAGCGAACTTTTTTAGAATCGGAGGCAGACCCAATTCTTCAATGGATAGGATTTTGGATCCAAAATGTCGGAATACAGCATCCAAGCCTTTTCTTTGACGGTAAACATTCACGCGAAACCGCTCGCCATTTTCCATAGCGTAGGCCGTATCGACTTCCCAATCTTCTTGAAGCTTGGCCTGTGTTCTCTCATCGAGAATTTCCATAATGAGCTGTTCACATTCGGCAGGGGCTAAGGGTTCGGGTGTAATCGGCTGAAGTCTGCCCAACGCGCGAACAAAAACAGGGGCGTCTGAGGCAATATGAACGTCTGAGCCTTTTCGGGTAATGCAGGCGGTGAGGTATTTGTCAATTTGGGCCATGGCTCGTTCTAAATCAAGAAATTTAAAAGCGACCAGTAAATTATAAAGGATAAATCAAAAGAGGGGGCTGTAATTAATGGGATCAACGATTCAAACCCAGGGCGGAACCCCGTTTATTTAGTTCTTTTCCGTCTCATGCTTTCAAAAACCTGGCGCATGATAAGGTCTTGAACTTCCTTGTCCATTTCCAAAAAACTAATACGGTCAAACCGGTGCACAATGCCGTTCACCATCACATCTTCACCGCCTATCACCTTACCCGTAACATAGGCGCTTAAAGCGTCTGGCAGTTCCAATTCCATATCCAGCTTGGTATTAACCGGGTTATGTTTCGCGACAGCAAACTTCAGACCGCCTACCGAAATATCCCGGCTACGGCCCACGTTAAAATTGCTTTGAAAGATCGAATCATTTCGGAAGGCCCGGTATTTCACGGGTACGATGAGTTCAACACGGACGAAGCGGCGTTTTTCAGGCTTCTTTGGTTCTTCCATATTTCCTCAAAAGAAAACGGATATTGATTCAATGGCCAACATAACGTCATTTTTGTCAAAAACTTTAAGCTGACGCGCCTTTAACTGAGAGCGCTTTCGTGAAACCCCGTAATTATATGCCTATTAATCCCGATTAGGGGGCACAAAGCCGTCACTGAGGGTTAAAGGATATACTGAAAAATCCTCAAAACTGACCCTTGCCATAAAAGCTCACACAAAAACTGATCTAATTAATTGTCTTAAGGCTGAAACTGCAGAACACGACCGTTGCCCGTATCAGCCACATATAGGTTAGCCGGAACGGCGCTATCTAATTTGAGCCCAGTTGGTCCATTCAAAATAGTCGAGCCAATGATCGAATCGAATACACCAGAAGGTGAAATCTTCACGATTCGATTATGTCCAGTGTCCGAAACATACAATAGGTTTTCCGCGGCTGAGTAAGCCACACCTTGCGGATGACTGAAAGTAACCGCCCCGCCAGAATTGTTGTCTGAGTTCAAGGACCTATAAAGACTTCCAGTTGAACTATATAGTTCAATCGCGTTGTTATCTGAATCAGCGACAATCACTGTTGTGCCAGCGTTCGCGATTTGGCCGATACCATTTGATGCCGGTGCAGAACTCAAAGATCCATTCCAATAAGCGACGTTTGTCGTGGCCACAACCGGAATGGAAGGACCTAAGTATTCCATCACGCCAGCCAATCCCGCGGTACCCGTATCGGTAATAAACAAATTACCCGAACTATCAAAAGAAACATAACGCGGTTTTAGCAAAGCACCATTGTTAGCTTGGGCAACCGTATCAGGCGGTGTAATTACCGTGCCATTTCCAACGCAGCCAATCCAAGTCCAAGCGGACGTAAACGTACTATTCGGATGAAATTGATTCACCATCCAGGTACCCGGATCGGCGACATAAAGCGTCACACCCGACGAATCAAGATTCAAACCTATGGGCGTACTACCCGTAAAGGGCGCTGTAGTCGGATTGATAATTTGATAAGAGACTCCGCCTGAAAAGGCATAAACAGAACCGGTTATATCTGGAACAAGAACCACGGTAGCCGCCGAATTGGCCGGACCTAAAACTGCCACATCATAAGGATTTCCAGCACCAGTATATTTGTAAGTTGCGGCGGCTGAGTACGAAAGCCCGCTCGACGTTGCCGTTGGAGTCGCGGTAAAAGAACTGGCAATCAAAATGCCATCTGCGGTTGAAGGTTCATAGCCGCAATAAGTTTGAGTAGTGTTCACACGAAACACAAAACTAGGGCCCGATGTTGTCACGCTTGTCACCTGCAACCAGGCATATCCGCCGCCAAGCAGTTTCACGCAATAAACATCTCCCGGCGCCACATCGGTTGGAGTCGTCGACAAAGCTTTAGACGCGGTTGAGGTAACTTGAAACGCAGAGGAAGCTGGAAGTTGAAGAAACTTCAAAAAATCGCCATTGCCCATATAAGCAATCGTGCTGGTAGTCAAAGATGGGTTATCTAACTCAAAGCCCGTGGAAGTCGTTTTACAATAAACATCAGCCACAGAGGCGACGCCGGGCGTCGGTGTCGGCCCCATGCCCACAATTGAATCCGACTGGAAATTAAGAACCTGTCCAGCTCCCAGAGGATTAACTTGGTACACCGATTTATTCATCGGCCCCAAAGTTACCGGAACGGTTGCCGCAGAAAAAGAAGTCGCGCCAATAGCGACTGGTACATGACTGACGGAATCTCTAATTTCAACCGCGACGTAGTTAAAAGGAGCGGAAGCGGAAGCGACAACGTTAAAACTAAAAGAAAAACCCGAGCTGGCGGTTACCGTACCAGCCGTACCCGTTACCGGCGCACCGGTGCCAGCCAAGTAATACAAAACATCGCCATTGACGTTTAAAACTTTTCCATTGGGATTCGTGAGAGGAACGGTAATTTTGATATTTGAAGCCGTGGCAATTCCGACCGGCGCATTGGCTTTATTACAGCCAATAAAGACAGCCAATGGAGCCAACATTAAAAAAGTTGCTGTTAAATAATATTTCAATCGCACGGCGTTTCCTGAGAGGTTTGAGTTTGAGCGCCATATTTAACCACAAAAATATGGTTATTTCCTCAAGGAGAGTAAGGTTTCACATGGAATTAAAGCCCCAAATTCGGGGCTAAAATAAAGGAAATCTAACAGTCGGCAATAATTCGGCTTTAAAGACTGTTGATTACAGCCCCTTAAACTGAAGAACGCGATTGTTACCGGAATCCGCCAAGAAGACGTTAGGCGGGAAAGCTCCATCCACCGCGATAGCCGTGGGATTACTAATCGTAGGCGCTGTTCCAACATTGGGGCCCCAAGCCGCTTTAAACACTCCCGAAGTGGTCAACTCCACTACACGGTTGTTTCCCGTATCCGCGATAAAGAGCAATCCATCTCCCGCGTCCAAAGCAATTCCTTGGGGACCTGAAAAAGCCACCGCGCCCGCCGGATTATTGTCCGTCGTGGCCAAAATGGTTCCAGAGTTGCCGCTGGTGTTGTAAGTCTCGATTCGATTGCTGCCCGCGTCCGCAATGTAAACCTTACTGCCATCCGTCGCGATGCCCGATGTGTTGTTGTTGGTGCCTATCAGTCCATTCCAGTAAGTAAGTGCCGCGCTGGAAGTATTGGTCGGCGCGTCAATGACCATGACATCCGCGAAGCCATTCGTTCCATAGTCAGTCACAAATAAATTCCCTGTGGGGTCCAGCGCTACGCAGCGGGGAGCTTGGAATTCCGCGACACTAGCGGCAGCAGCCGTATCCGGTATAGGCGCGGTCACACCAGAACCTACCGTGCCAATGAGCGAAGCACCCGGCAATGAATACTGCTTAAGAACGTGAAGTAAAGGATCCGCCTCATAAAGGGTAGTCCCCGCCGAATTAACTGCTAAACCAGTTGGGAAATTCCCAAATAGGCCGATTGTAATAGCCGAGGAAGTGGACACGTTGATGATACGGATGTTAGCTGGGGCCGTATTCGCGGTCGCGTCCGCCACATATAAAGTCGTGGCCGTCGAATTCGAGGGATAAACCGCTAAACCATAATCATTGCCGACGCCATTGAATACTTTCGTCGGCGCATAAGGCGTTGGGGTTCCACTAACACCAGAAGCCGCCACATCCGCCGTGGTTTGTTCATAACCGCAATAATTTAAAGTTGTGTTGACCCGGAAGCTAAAGCTGGGGGGAATCGCCAAACCGATACTCCCCGCGTTGGTAATTTGCAGCCAGGCATAACCGCCCGCTTTCATTTTGATACAGTAAACATCGCCCACCGCGACCGGGTTAGTGCCGCCACCCAGCACGGCTTTTTTGGATACACCCGAAGCGATACTAAAATTCGTCGGCGCTCTTAAGAAATTCACAAAATTCCCATTACCCATATAAGCCACTGTACTTCCGGTAAAAGAAGGATTCTCCAAAACATAACCGGAGTTGTCCGAAGCGGGGTTGGATACCACGTCTACACCCGCAACGGTGGTGGGTGTATTCAAGCCGATACTCACCGGAAAACCAGCGCTTTCAAAGCCAAAACCATAACCAGTAGCCAAAGTCGCTTGATACGAAGTCTTGTTCAAAGGGCCCAGCGTCACCGACATGCTGGAGTTATTGGACAGCGAAGCCGCTCCCACCGCCAAAGCGGTTTGAGTAACATTGTCCACAATCTCGAGAGAAATAAGACTATAGGTGCTGATGTTAGCCGGAAGCTTGATGGAAAAGTTAATTTGACCTGTCACACCAGAAGCCGTCAAAGGTCCGTAAGAGCCGGTTGCCGACGCGCTGCCGCTGCTCACGTTATAAAGAATCATATTTTGCGCCGCGGGAATAAACTCGCTGTGCGCTCCCACTGGCGGAATTTGAATGGTCATTGTCGTTAAATTGGATGGCGAAATGGGCTGAGTGCTGGAACCGCAGCCCCAAAAAAGCGCCACGGGAATTAAGGCTATAAAAGTAACAATGAAAAGATTTTTAAACTTCATGTAGGGGCCCGCTTTTCGAGGAGAAATGAATAACAAATCAATTCTACAGCCCTACCCTTACCCGTCAATCTTATTGGATGTTAAAAAGAAAGGAGGTGGGAAAACTTTACCTTGGTTTACCGAAGCACCGGAAAAGCTGTAATTCTCAGCCGGGTAGCGCCAAAAGGCTCCAATTCAAGCTTTTCCATAACCGCAGTGCTCACCACAGGGCTCTGCGGCGGCGGCGCGGCGGCAGCCTGTGAAGACTGCCAGCTTTCAAGCTGTTTCCCTTCAACTACCGCGTGCAAAGGCGCGTTACCAGGCTCAAAGGGATTACCTTTTAAAGAGTCTTGAGTCAGTACAAAGGATTTTTCCGGGTCACTGGTATTTAAAGATAACGCATAGTTCCATGGAACCTCAGGAAGAGCCGCCCAGTCGTATTTAGGCGCGCCCTTGGGCTGATATTTAAAAGGCTGAAAGTCAAACCACTTCGCCTTGAGACCTAAGCTAAACACCAGCGGCCCTCTTTCCACGCTCATGGAATCTTGATAACCCTTACGCAGTTGGAAAGACATAGGCAATTGTAGAACCATAGTTTCTTTACCGTTCCACTGTCTGACTATTTTATGGAACTCGCCCGGGTTTAACTTTTCCACCGTTCCATCCGGAAGTTTCAGTGTGGCGTTCTTCGTCCATTGCGGCACGCGGAAATAAACTGGGAAAGTTGCCGCACGGCTTGTCGTCACGTTAAAGGTGATGGTTTCATTAAAGGGATAGTCGGTTGCTTCTTCTATATGAACAGGCGCACCTTGAACTTGTGTTTCAACCACACAAGGAGCGTAAACCACCGCGGCCAACCCACCCTCGGGTGAGGTCATCCATAAGTGAGAGGTCAGTTTGGGCCAGCCTTGATGCATATTGGCCGTACAGCAGCCATAGTGCGGTTCCAGTCCAAAGATATTCCCCCCACCGGTCACCGTGGCGTAAATGGGTTTTTGCACATAAGCGCAAGCGACCTGGTTGGACTGTTCCACATATTGATGGCGCCAATAGTCTGGCGTACAGGCCGCCGGCAAAGCGTTATAAGCTATTTTTTCCAGCCGGTCGCCAAAACGCACATCCCCAGTGACCGCCAAAGAGTTTTCCAGTGAAAACATATCTTCCACAATGGCGCAAAGCTCCGTGCCCTGCGAGGGATTGAGTCCCGCCAAACATTCATCCCCGCTCATCATGCCGGTCGGCTCACCGTGATAGCGGTCTAACTGTTCAATTGCCCGCCAGGCCAGCTTTTTATATTTCACGTCGCCGGTCAGCCGATACAACAGTGCTGGCACTTTAATGCCCATGGCGTTATTCACCACATGAGCTCCCCAGGTCCAACCGTCGGATTTGTGCTTGAGCGGCAAATCCCAAAAATGGTGAGTCCAGTCATAACCCTGGTTTGCGGTCTTCACCGCCAGGTCCATCAGCCAGGGTTCATGGGTACGGTCATAAAGCCAATAGACGCTCACCAAAAAATCGCCCCAGCGGAAAAAGTTCCAGCCAAACAGCTTTCGCTGATCTAGCTGTACGTCTACACAGCGAATGGCTTTTTCGATAGCTGGAATAACTCGGGGGTCATGGGTAGCTTCTTGATACTGGGTTAAAACTTTAAGAATGATAAATTCAGGCCAGGGGTCTCGCACTTCATTTGGCGGAGCGTTAGAACCCGTAGCGGCATTGCCCCGGTTAGGCCCCAACCAGCCATCCGGGGCCTGGTGGCTAAGGATGTAATCCACCCAACGCTTCACCTTGGCTTTCAGCTTGGGGTCATCGGTCAAATAAGCCATGGGGACAACGCCATCCAACCAATAAGGCGCTCTTTCCCAACCCTCGGCGTTGCCGCCAATCCAGCCGCTATCTTTCACATCGGGCCAAAACTCATCTAGATGGCTGGTAAGGCCTGACGACTGCAGTTTCAATTGGCCTAAAAGCCATCCCGTCGGTTTAATCGCGCCTAAAGGCAAGGGGTCAAATGCGGAGGGCGCCAAAGCCGCCAGGGGCGTTTCTTTACCCGGCAAGTCGGCGTTCTCATAAAAGTACCAGGCTCCATAACCCAATCCGCACGCCAGAAGGACGCCAAGAATCCACAACCCTATATAAGAACGTTTAGGAGCCAGGTTGAGTTCAGACATGCCGACCTTCCGTGATGAAGTGGTTCATTTTCGCACTCACTGAGAAGCAAAGTATACGTTTGGAACTTTGAATTGCCATAATTAATCGGCGAAACCGCTTCATTGAATTCCCTTTGTTTTTGGCCCCCCGCCCCTTATCCTTAGCCCTCCCAATTTAAGACTAAGGATCATTTCGTGGCCATTTTGCTAAGCTGTCAAAACCTATCTAAAAGCTTTGGGGCCCGCCCCCTTTTCGAAAACCTTTCCTTCGGCTTATTCGAGGGTGAACGCACCGGTCTTATCGGCCCCAATGGTACGGGCAAATCAACTTTGCTTAAAATCCTCGCCGGCGTCGAAACTCAGGACGAGGGCCTCATTTCAGCCCGTAAAGGTTTACGCATCGGCTATCTGCCTCAGCAGGAAAAATACGCTGACTTAGGCCCGGACATTGATGTGCGCGGCGTCCTCACCCAGGGTTTACAGGGACTGGGCTTAGAAGACTACGAAATCGACATTCGTATTGATAATGGCCTGGAAGACGCCGGCTTTACCGACCCAGAGCAAAAGGTTTCTAAACTTTCCGGGGGCTGGCGCAAACGTTTGGCCATTTTGACTCAGGTCTTGCGGGAGCCCGATCTGCTACTAATGGACGAACCGACCAACCATTTGGACTTAGAAGGCGTTCTTTGGTTGGAGCGTTTCATGCAAAACCTGACACTCTCTTTCTTAGTCGTCACCCATGACCGCCGCTTCTTGGAATATGTCAGCAACCGTGTCATCGAACTCAACAAACGCTACCCCGAAGGATTCTTCGGCAGTGAGGGTAACTACAGCAAGTTTTTGGAAAAGCGCGAGAACTTGTTTAACTCTCAAGCCAAGCACGAAGACACCGTGGCCAACACTGTCCGCCGTGAAATCGAATGGTTATCCCGCGGACCCAAGGCCCGTCAAACCAAACAGCAAGCCCGCATCGATAGAGCCGGCGATCTGATGGATGAATTGGGCGAGCTGAAATACCGCAACGATCAAAACAAAAACGTGGATATCGACTTCTCCGGCAGCGGACGCCAAACCCAGCGCCTGGTTGCCGCTTCCAACGTGACCAAAAGCCTGGGCGGCCGCAAACTATTTGGCCCCCTGAATTTACTCATGACCCCCGGTGACAAACTGGGTTTATTAGGCGAGAACGGCAGCGGCAAGAGCACACTGTTAAAACTTTTAGCGGGCGAAGTTCAACCCGACCACGGAACTGTTAAACAAGCAGACAAATTGAGAATCGTTACCTTTGACCAGCACCGTGATCAATTGGATTTAAAACTGACTTTGCGCAAAGCCCTGTGCGAATCAGGCGAATATGTTCAATACAAAGACAGACCGATTCATGTTGCCAGCTGGGCTTCCCGCTTTCTTTTTGACAAAGACCAGTTGGATAGGCCCCTCAGCCGTTTTTCAGGCGGAGAGCAGTCCCGTGTTTTGATCGCCCGTTTGATGTTAAGACCCGCGGACCTGTTATTCTTGGATGAACCGACCAACGATTTGGACATTCCCTCTTTAGAAGTTTTAGAACAAAGCTTGGTCGAGTTTCCTGGCGCTTTAGTGCTGGTTACCCATGACCGCTATCTGTTAGACCGCGTCAGCAAACAGATTTTGGCGCTCGACGGCAAGGGCAACGCTGACTTTTTCGCGGACCTGGGCCAATGGGAAGATTACCGGGAAGAACAGCGTTCTAAGGGCAATAAGTCTTCCGCTATCGTTGAAGCGCCCAAACCGGCCGCCGCCCCCGTGAAGCCCAAAGAGAATCTCAGCTCTAAAGAACAAAAAGAGCTAAAAGAAATCGACGCCAAAATCACCGCCGCTGAAGCCGCTTTAAAAGCCGCCAAAGCCAAGCTGGAAGACCCTTCTATCGGCGCCAACATTTCTAAGCTGTTGGAAAACCAAAAATTAGTCGACGCTGAAAAGGCTAAGTTAGACGCGCTCATCCAGCGCTGGGAAGAATTAGAAGCCAAAAAGAATCAACAGTAATTCGCTTAGAACATCACTGGCTTTCATGATTTCCGTCATAAACCCCATAACTTAATGGTGACAGGGAGAAAAACTCACTTTTTCCTTAAATTCCCTGAGAATTTAAGTGTGATTTCACCCCTCCCCCTATTGCACATCTCTTTCCAGTGCTAGCCTAAAGGCAAGGGTAATGCGTTTAAGCCTTGCCCCCTCTGGTGACTGTCCTCACCAGACCTCAACAAACCATGTTTGCCAACAGTTGTCCCTGATCGACAAACAGTTCATCTTTTCAAGAACCACATATCATTTAAAAAATCCAAATCAGGAGGATTTCAAAATGAATCAAACGACTCCATCTCAACCACACGGCGCTGTTCATGCCGACTTATTTTTTCCGGTCAAATATCGGTCGTTTCATAACGACCCCATTTTCAAAACCAACTTTAACGTCGGCAGAAGTCTGGATGTTTCCATGGAAAGCATTTTATTGGCCGTGGGAAAACACAATCCGGTTAATACCAAACTGGATATGGAATTAGAACTGCCCGGTGGTTTAAGCGCTTATGTGGTCGGAAAAGTCATGGAAGGGGTCGACGATTTGATTAACGGTATCGTTTATCACTTCGACAAGATCGCCCTTTTCAAACTGGATAAAGAAGCCGAAGACCTGATCACCCACCAAATTTTAGAAACGAACAGAAAAAAAGGCCGAAAGGTTTAACCCTCCGGCCTTTTTAATTTCGGACTTTTAAAATTATTGCTTCGACGCGTCCGCTGCGGCAGCATTGCTGTCCGCCTTGGCCGCGGGAGCCGCGCTATCCGCGGAAGCCTCAACGTCCCCGCCTTTTTTAGCCGCTACCTTGTCTAACTTAGCCTGCAAAGCATCCAAATTGGCTTGAGCCCTATCTGAATTTCCATCCGACGCTTTAGCCGCGTCGATGGACTTTTGATAAGCGTCTTTAGCCTTTTCCAGTTTATCGGTCTGCTCATAAGCGCTTCCCAAATTGTTCCAGGCCACAGCGTTACCCGGATCCACGGCTACAGCCTTTTCTAACACTGGTACAGCCTTATCCGCTTTGGGATCAGCAGCTTCCAGGTAAGCCAGTCCCTCGTTATTCAGGCGCCAGCCTTCGGCTTTTTTGGATTTCAACACACCAATCTTTTCATAAGCCGCCACCGCTTCATCGGTTTTACCCGCCGCGGCTAAATCACCAGCCGCCTTCATCGCGGCCTTCACTGGATTATCCGCCTTCGCGGCCGGAGCCGGTTTGGCAGCCGCCACGGGTTGCGCGGCTGGTTGGGCAGCCGCAGATTGATCCGCCGCCGTAGAATTTGAAGCTGCTGGCGCCGCCTCATCCGCCCTCAGAACGCCCGTTAACGATATGAGACCAACCACCAAAAGTAAAATCGCTCGCTTATGTTGAGTCATGTGCCACTCCTTAATTTTCATTAAAAGCGGGACGCGAATCCAAGGCGTCTCGGTTCATAGACTAGCAAAAAAGAGCCTGGGTCAAACCAGCTGCCTTTCGATTTCAAAGATTAAGTGGGATTGTCGATTACCCATTTTGATCATCCCTGAAAATCCGTTGTTTTAGGACTTCCGTCATTGGCATGACCATTGCTCTCAATAAAAAAAGCCGGAAGCATTCAACGCTCCCGGCTTCAAATATCTTCGTTTTTTAAAAGTAACGCTTTATCAGCTTGCCCCTTTATCATTCTGTTCCAGCGCCTTCGGCACCAGCTTCAAGAATAATTGATCAGCAGGCTGGGCCTCCCCCTGTTTAATTCCCCAGCGTTTATCATCCACCTCAGGAATTAATATTAACTGGGACTGACCGTTGTAGTAGCCCATGAACTCCGCGTTCAAAGCCGAAACTCTGACGGTAAAAAACGCACTCTCGTCCACGCCATAGTTTTGCGAATGCTGACGGCGCAAACCATGCCAGCGTTTGACCATGGAAGACTCTCCCAGCGAAGCTACCCGCCATTGGGAGTTTTTAAAGACTAATCCCACACCGCTCTTGGCTTCCCCACCCGACATCAGGGGGTAAGTCACGGTAGAATAGTTTTCCAACAAGCCCTTAGGGTCTTTGCCCGAATAGCTTTTCAGGTTGTCCAGCCGCACAAAATAATGGCGGATGGGCGTCCCCAGTTGGGCTGAAGAACCTTCTGCGGCGGAGGCAAAGCCCAAACCCGGGGCGTTTTTATCCGTTAATAATCGGCGGAAATGATCGGCTCCGCCCTGAGCCGCGCTATCCAACTGGTCGACCTGAGGCAAATCCCGCATCGAGTGAATTTGTCCCGCCGGCAGTGTCTGCGCCGAAACTTTCAAACTGACCGCCAAAAACAAGACCGGCAATAAAGCAAATATACGGTTTCTCATGAGTGTCCTCCCGCGATGGTAATGTCATAAATATCGGTACCGTGAGTATGAGACCCGTAAGTCGGGTCATCTACATCGATGTAATCGTCGTAGGTAATAAAACGGTCCGTCCCCTGGCATTCCGGCAAAGGATCATGGATTTCAATCCATTGAGTCCCCGTCGAATCCACCTGGTATCCCATCGCCACTAAAAGGTGCGAGGAACCTCCGCCCGGCCACACCCATTGGAAATTCGTGGGCGATTGCTGGCAGTAAAACTGTTGCTGCAGCTGCGCGAAAGTCAGCGGTGTGCCGGTGGATTGGGAACTAAAGCCGTAGCCGGCGTAATTTGGCCAACCCGGGTTATTGCAGGGGCTGGCTTCATCCTGATTCGGGCAAAGGCCGTAGCTGCAGCAATCAGTGCGGTTATTCGCCGCGCTGGCTTCGGAACATTGGGCCACATCATGACCCCAATATTTCATCACCATTTCGCCGCAAGCCGCCCAGCACCATTCTGAGACTTCCTGAGCGATCAAAGGAACGTTGGGAATGCTGTAAGCCGCCGGGAAGGTCAGGCAGGGGCCTGTCACCGTAGGTGTTGGAGTAATAGTGCGGGTCGGTGTAAACGTAGCGGTAGTTCCAATCACAGAACCGCAAAGACCTATCGCCTGCCAAACCGTGGGCGAACTTGCGGGTGAATAAGCATCCAGACCATAAGTCGTCACCAAAGCCTTGTACTCGGTGTTATTAGGACTATAAACCACCAGGGTTCCCGCCTGATAAAGCGGCATGCCCATGCTGCTCCAAACCGGCACGCCATTGCAGTTAAGGGTATTTCCCTGCGTAGCCGTAAGAGTTGGGGTAAAAGTGGACGTACTCTTAACCGTTGGTGTATTGCTGAAAGTAAAAGTAGCCGTGTTTTGCGACGTAAAGGTAAAAGACGGCGTAAAGGTCGCCGTCAATTGAATCGTCGGCGTATTGGTGGGCGTAAAAGTATTTTTCACCAAGGATGTGTTCGTAGATGTAAGGGTGGCTGTGTTGATGACTGTCGGCGTAAAAGTCGCGGTAAAAACCGGCGTAAAGGTTTTAGTCGGCGTATTCGTTGCCGCCACACTGCCGCAAACCCCAATGGCCTGCCAAACACTAGGCGCGTTGGCCGGAGAATAGACATCCAGACCGTAAGTCGTTAAAAGAGCCTGATACTCGGTATTGTTGGGGCTGTAAATCACCAGCGTGCCTGCCGTATAAAGCGGCATTCCAGTCGAAGTCCACACCGGCACGCCCGCGCAATTCACCGCGCCTGCGGACCCAGCTTTTTGAATTTGAACCGCCTGCGACGACGCGACGGTATTATTCCGCACTGTCACTTTCGGTCCCGCGATAGCCGTCGACAACAATCCAGCGGTCATCCATAACGAAAAAATAAAAATGAGCCGAGAGTTTAACTTTGGTTTGCCTGCTTCCATGCCGCCCCTCCTTGACTGAGTTCGCTTCACCTTCACAGCAAAAAGGGAAAGCGGTTCCGAAATAAAATTTCATTCCAGAACGGGCGCATGCTAGCACGACAAAATTCAGCGATGGCTGATTCAAAGTTAATTAAATTTTCAATCGAAGGACAAAATCATAATTGGTATCGTTTGAAGTTAATGATTAACGTTTAACCGGAAATCAAAAATAAAATTGTTTTTAGCCGACTCGAAGTGTTTTTAGAAAAATAAAACCGGTTCGATAAAACGGTTAAAATTTTGATCGATTGAGTGAAACAGAAAACATTTTGAAAGTTTTGGTGGTTTTAAAAATGGCGGGGTTGACGGGGATCGAACCCGCGACCTCCTGCGTGACAGGCAGGCGCTCTAACCAAGCTGAGCTACAACCCCTTGCAGGTAAGGAAAAAGCGGAACAACTACATCGCTTTGTCACGTTCGGCCCGAAGGCCGCACCCTTTAAGGGAAGCGAAACGAGGGGGCATAATACAAAGGCACCTGAGTTTAGTCAAGCAAAGCACGGGGAAAAAGCCTTTGAAATCCGGCCATTTAAAAGAATAAGAACTTAAGAAACGGCCTGCGGTTCCAACTCGCCCACCGGCTTTTCCAATTTAAACTTCTTCACCGAGAAGCGGGACATGGTGTTTTTCAAAACGCTCTTAGCGGAAAGTTTGTACAGGTACTCGCCCACGGGCATCTTGGTAGCGTCCCAGATGGTCACCGCGTAAGCGCCGCCTTCTTTTTTCTCTTCCAGCTTCACCACCAGCACACCGGTCGAGTCAAAAATTTCAAACGTCACATTGCAATCTTCTTTGAGGAAATAATAGAAGCGGACTGGACCCGGTAAAGGCGGATTGGGCAGCATGCCAAGATCCTCAACAAACGTCGTATCGATCATTCCCTCATCTACGGTGACATTGATGTCCTTGATGCGCAGTACAGGAAACTGATCGCTATGAAGGCGTATTTCATATTTACCCTCATGAAGCGTGGGGAAATTAAACTTGCCTTCAACATCGGTTACGCAAGCGGCGGTGATTTTTTCACCCTGAGCCATTTCAACTTTCGTTCCCGCCACAGGTGTTTTACCGTCTTTACGGAGGAAGTGGCCAAAAACCTTACCTAAACGGTCGATCACAATTTGACGGGTGGAATAAAGCTGCCCCGGCTTGCCCTTTTTGCTGACAGCCGCCACATGGAAATACCAGGTGCCCTGTTCCACATCTTTCAAATTCACCATGCGTTCAGTGGTAAAAGAATCCTTTTCCGTCAAAGTTTCTTTTTCATTGGGGCTTAACTTATAGAAATAACCCTTCGGGACAAATGACCCGTCATGACGGTCTTCCCAGGTAAAAACAGGCGCTTGATTGTTGACCGCTTCTCCTTCACGGGGATGGGTGGAGCTGGCGATAACCGGCGGAGGCATTTCACCGAGAGATATCAGAACTGAACTGTGCGTCGGCTTGGACAAATTACCAGCCTTGTCGCGCGACACCACGTGGAAATACCAAACGCCCGATTCATCCGCTTTGACTTCAATAGGCATCTCAATGGCTTTCATGGCAAAATCCGGCATCGGAATCGTGTCCGGTTTTTGGTCAAAGAGATAATAGTAGCAATCCAAACCTGAGAGTTTAGGCGCGAAAGTTAACTGATATTGAACCTTCGGTTCTGAATACCAGCGTTCTTTATCGGAGTGGCTGTGAGAGATCACATGGGGCGCTTCAGGTTTTTGCACATCGATCTTTAAACGGTAATGAGCGGTCTGATCGCTCGTGTTGCCCGCCCTGTCTTTCGCGATCAGGTGGAAATACCAGACGCCGCTTTCCTGCTTAGGCAGTTCCAGGCGGGTCTTATTAATAAAAGTTCCCTTTTCAGAAGTCAGCTTGGTGCTGGGGCTTAAATCGATTGAGTAGTAATAACCCACCACGCCGGTCGCGTCCGCCGGAGCGGTCCAGGTCATGACCGCCAAAGGATTAGAACTCCAGTCGTCGCTGGAGTGAGTGGGGCTGGAAAGTGAAGGAGTGCCTACGCCCGAATCCGACAAACTAGCCGCTGTGGTATTACCCTCAAACTGCTCATTACCCAGCTTATCCACAGGATGAACGGAATAATAGTAAACCGTGTTTTCTTGTAAACGTCCGCCCTTGTCGATATAGGTGACTTCTTTCACTTCACCGTCGGTTGAAATCAGCTTAGGCTTTTCGCCTTCTAACCAGCGGTAAACCCGGTAAAAGTTGAGGCCGGACACGCGGTCTTCCGCGGGGTTCCACTTCAGTTCAATATCACCCGCCAAAATGGGCGTAGCTTTGAGGTTAATGACCGGTGTCGGCGGCGAGATATCAATCGTTACGCCAACCATTTCAATATCCGTATAGGCTTCAACGTTGCCCGCAGCGTCAGTGGCCCGGCAGCGGAAGCCGTAATGAATGCCGTCTTGTCCCTGATAAGTCGCTGTCTTGTTGGTGACACCCACCAGCCAATCACCCCACAAACCATCCACGCCCGTCCTGACCTGCACGTCAAAGGAAACCACTTCGCCGCTGGCGTCGGTGGCATCCCAGTTAATATTAAGTTGGGTTTTATCCATCAAGGCTGGCAAACGAACCATGGTGGACTTGGGCGCGGTCATATCCACCCAGATCGGGTAATGAGTCGCTTCCTTGCTGACGTTGCCCGCTTTATCTTTAGCCGCGATGTGAAAATACCATTTGCCATCTTTAAGCGCCGGGGCTGTCATAAAAGTGCGGTTAACCCATTCCCCATTGCTGGGGCCCGGGATGGTGTGGGGATGGGTGTCGATGACCACGTAATAACCCTCAATTCCCGCCATGTCCTGAGGCACTTCCCAGGTCAATTTGGGGGCCGCGGATTTAACCCAACGGTGTACCGGATGAGTGAGGCTTTTGACGACCGGGGCCAAAGCGTTGGAATCGGTCATGATTTTAAAATGGGCCAGGGCTCCAATATTTTGAGCCTTATCCTTAGCGCAAATATGCGCATACCAGATGCCGTCATCGGGCAGGTTGAATACCGCGGTTTTAGAGGTGGTCCAATTCATTTCTTTTAAAACCGGCATCCAGTTTTCTTCATGGTTGATGATGGTGTAATAGCCTTCAATGCCCGAAAGATCGGCAGGCTCTTTCCAGTTAATTTCCACATGACGGTTGCAGTACCAGAAAGTGGAATCAGGATGAGAAGTGGAGGTCAGTTCAGGCGCTTCCACATGGGTGTCTAAACGGACTTTGTAAATGGTGGGTTCTTCACTGACGTTGCCGGCCTTGTCCAAACATAAAACGGATAAGTAATGAACACCATCGCGGGGAATCTCTAATGTGATTTCATTCTTTTCAGTATAGCTCGAGCCCTGAGCCGCTGGTTGAACACGCGGGTCGTCCGAGAAAGTGTAGTAATAGCCCGCCACGCCTGACATATCCTCGGGCGGAGTTAGTTTAAAAACAGCCTTTATTTTTGAATACCATTCATTTTCATCCGGATGAGTTGTGGAATAAATCGACGGTTTGGAAACTTTGGTATCCACCCTGATGGCGTAATGCCCGGCCTGACGGGACAAATTGCCCGCCTTATCTTTAGTGCTGATATGGAAATACCACAAACCGTCTTCGGTAAGTTCAAAGGTCAAAGTTTTTTGAGTGGTTAAGAGGGAGCTTTCGTTGGGTACCGTATCCACCTTGCGGTCGATGCTGTAATAAAAACCATCCACACCCGAATAATCTTCCGGGCTTTCCCAATTTAAAATCACCGTACGGTCACGGTGCCATTTTTTCTCATCCGGATGGGTGTTGGAAGTGACTACCGGCGCCATAGCTTCCGTATCCACGCAAACTTTAAAATGCGTGGCCTGGGGCGACAAATTTTCAGCGCGGTCTTTAGTGCGCACATGGAAATACCAAACGCCGTCGTTTAAGCGGTCAAAGTTAATTTTGGTTTTCTTGGTCCAGCGGGCTTCTTCGGGTGTTGGGAGCGTATTGGCATCTTGATTGAGCGAATAGTAAAAACCGTCCACGCCGGACAAATCCTGCGCCGGAACTAATGTCACTTCGAGTTTATGGTTGGAATACCACTGGCCGCTTTCGGGATGGGTCTCAGACGAAACGGCAGGTGCCTGTGCTTTCGTATCAATACGGATGGGATAATGGGCGGCTTGAGCACCCACGTTACCGACTGTATCCAAAGTAGAAATATGAACGTACCAAAGATCGTCCTCTAACGGCCCCAACGTAATGCGGTTTTCTTTCGTCAGGTCGCCCTTGCTGGGACCCGGAACCGTATCAGGAACTTTATCCGCCTTCACGTAATAACCCACTATACCCGACAAATCTTCAGGCGCTTCCCAGGCGATGACAGGCGTCGGATTGGGAACCCACTTGTCGGAGTCAGGATGGGTCGAGCTATAAACCTTCGCCGGAGGCAAAGCTTCGGTATCAATATTGACCCGGTAATGAGCGGCCTCAATCCCGACATTTCCCGCCTCATCCACCCCAGAAACATGCACGTACCATTGGCCCTGCGGTATGCCCTGTAAAATGATGCGGTTGGAATCGGTATAAGTCGCTTCCGGCGGCATCGGAACCGTGTCTGATTTTTGATCGAGACAATAGTAATAGCCGCGTAAATGGGCCAAGGGATTCAGGACAATCTCAACATGGTCGAACTTTTCCCACTTGTCCTGCTGGGGATGGGTCGTTGAAGTCATTGAAGGCGGCACCACCGCCGGTGTTTTAATTGAAAGGGTTTCAGTAACCGCCAGCGAAGAAGAACGGTGGGCGCTTAGAACTTTCACTTCATATTCAGTATCCGCTTTAAGCCCGGTTAAAAACACTTTATGTTTCAGCGTTTGGCTTTTGTCCTGAAACATCTGGTTCATTTCAACTTCATTATCCTTTTCGCCATAATGCACCTCAGAGGTCGCGGCGATATCCGTCACCCAGGACAAAACCACACTTTGGGAAGTCACACGGTCAATTTTCAGTTCAGAGATAGCGGGATTTCGGGCCATATCGTAAGTCGAGCGTAAAAGAGCGGCCTGGTTTTCCGAGCCGGCAAAAAGATAGTCGTTAAACACGGCAAAGGCGCGGACACCTTCCACATCGCCAGCGTAAGCGGTCGTCCACTCCACCCCGTCGCGGCTTTTCAACACCCGGCCCGAATTTCCGGTGCCGGCAAACAAGGTGTTCTCGAAAACTTCCATGCAATAGCAGTTCAGTTCCCGCCCGCTGTCATAAACCACAAGCCAGTCCCGGCCATTCGTTGTGCGGTAAATCTTCACACCCTTGGGACCAGAGGTTCCGGCATAAAGAGCGCCATCAAATTCCTTGAGGCATTGAATGAAACTTTGTCCGGTAGAAGCCACTTCTTCCCAATTCAACCCATCATCGGTGCAGAAAATGAGCCCGCTGGGATAGGTGCCCACATAGAGCTTGTTTTTGAAAACACCCATGGAGGTAACGGCGGTCTCGCTTAAATTGCCCACCGCGTTCCAGTGCAGCCCATCGTAAGAATAGATTTTGCCCTGGGAGCTGGTTCCGGCATAGAGACGGTTTTTAAATTCACACAAAGCATGAATGCGGTCTTCACCCGTAGCAAAGGACTCTTTCCAAGTTTCACCGTCATTCGTGTAATAAATGGAGCCGTTCAGGTTTGTGCCAGCAAACAGAACCTTTTCTTTACCCGGCGTGCTATAGGCGGTTAGGCAATAAACCTGGGTGGAATAGTCGCCGGCTTCGGAGTTACCCGCGTCAGGCGTGAAAAACTTCGTATCCGTCTTGGTGACGAGATGGGCTTTCCAGGAACCCGCCGCGCCGCTATTAGAAACAAACACTTTATCCCGGCCTGTCGCCGCGAAAAGACGGCCTTTAAACTCAGCCAGAGAATAAAAAATGGGAACACTGTCAAAATTTTCAAGGGTTTCAAAATAAGCGGGAGAAGCGGTTGAGAAATAAAGGTCGATGGCATTTTTGAGGTTCTCAAGGGCTTGTTTAACGTTATTGCCTTGAGCCTGACAACCGGGCAAAGCGGCCACACGGGCGACGACATTACCTGTCGCGCGGGTTTCCAAGTCGATTTGAAAATCGTAGGGAAAGGTTTTCTTTTGGGAGTTGTTATTTTTCAAAGCCGACCCTGTACATCTTGAAATACACGCGAATCCCTGGGGCTTAAGGCCTGTGGGTCGATTATTGTAGACCAATGGGAGAAGGTTGATAACAACATTATCAACCTGACAAAGAGGGGTTTTAGGGGGAAATTAAAGGGTTTAAAGAAGAACTAAAGACTATTCCTGGGTTTTCTTTTTCCACTCCGCCAAGAGGTTCAGGGCTTCCCGGGGCGTCAGATCATCGAGTTCCAAATTCTTTAATTCTTCCAGTACCGGGTGCGTCCCGCCTTGGCCGAAGAAGGACATTTGGCCCAAACCTTGGGTGGAAGCCACTTCGGGTTGGGGTTCTTCAGGTTCCACCGCGTTCTTGTCTTTTTTCAGGGGAAAGGCATTGCCCGTTTCGAGGCTGGCCAAAATCTTTTTAGCTCTTTCAACGACTGACTTAGGCACACCCGCTAAACGGGCGACTTGAATGCCGTAACTCTTGTCGGTACCACCTTCGACGATTTTGCGCAGGAAAAGGATCTGCTCATTCCATTCGCGGACAGCGATGTTGAAATTCTTCACATTGGGAAAAGACGCCGAGAGGCGGGTCAGTTCGTGATAATGAGTCGCGAATAAAGTACGGGCCTTGAGCTTTTGCGCGATGTGTTCCACCACCGCCCAGGCGATAGAAACCCCGTCAAAGGTAGAAGTTCCACGACCCACTTCATCCAAGATGAGCAGGCTTCGGTTCGTGGCGTGATTCAAGATGTTAGCTGTTTCCACCATCTCGACCATGAAGGTACTTTGACCCTGGGTCAAAGCATCGGAGGCCCCGACGCGAGAGAAGATACGGTCCACAATGCCGATCTTCATTTGCTTGGCTGGCACAAAGAAGCCCACTTGCGCCATGAGCGACAGCAAAGCCACCTGACGAATATAAGTGCTCTTACCCGCCATGTTAGGCCCGGTCAAAACCACCACTTCCACACCATCCACACCTAAATGGGAGTCGTTCGGTACAAATTGATCTGAAGATAAAATACGGTCCAACACCGGGTGGCGGCCATCCACAATGGCCAATTCGCAAGAGTCGTCGACTTCTGGACGGATATGACGTCCATAGTCCGCCACCGTAGCCATACAGCCAAACACGTCCAGCTCCGCGATGATGCGGGCGACGCGCTGAAGACGAGAGAGTTCTTTACCGACTTGCGAACGAATGCTGTCGAAGAGTTCATATTCGGTACGGTCAGCCTTATCCTGCGCGCCGAGAATCTTGCCTTCCATGTCCTTGAGTTCTTGAGTGATAAAGCGTTCGGCGTTCACTAGCGTTTGTTTACGGTGATAGTCTTTAGGTATCTTGTCCAAGTTAGCTTTGGACACTTCAATGTAATAACCAAACACCGAGGTATAGCGGACTTTGAGAGAGCTAATCCCGGTCTTCGCCTTTTCTTTTTCTTCCAGCCGCGCGATCCAATTCTTCCCTTCCACCGAGGCGCTTTTGAGTTCATCCAGATCAGCGTTATAACCAGCCTTAATGAGTCCGCCTTCTTTGAGCGCCAGTGGCGGTTCATCCGCGATAGACTTTTCCAGCAAATGGTGAACTTCTTTTAAGTTATCCCAACCCTCAACCTTTTCTTTTAGCCAATGGGCCTTAAAGCCAGAGAGTACTTTGTGAATTTTGGGCAGCAGGCCCAGCGTATTGCGTAGAGCTACCATGTCGCGGGCGTTTGCGGTGCCGCAGCCAATACGGCCCGAAAGACGTTCCAGGTCGGACACTTCTCTGAATAAATCACGAAGCGTTTCACGGTCATCTTTGCGGGCCAAAAGTTCTTCGACCGCGTCCTGGCGGTGCTTAATTTGGGAAACAGAGGTTAAGGGTGTGACCAGCCATTGGCGCAGCAGTCTTCCTCCCATGGAAGTGACCGTTTCGTCCAACACTGACAGCAAAGTTCCGGCCTTGCCGCTATCCTGCATAGATTTGACGATTTCTAAGTTACGCTGGGTCGCCGCATCCAGCACCATCCCCTCGCCTACCTGGAAGGTAGAAAGGGTGACCAAATGGGACAAAACACTGTGGGTGGTTTCTTTCAAATACTGAATAATCGCCCCAGCCGCGCGAACCGCCTGGTTTTGGTCGATTAAACCAAACCCATCGAGCGACTTCACCTGGAAATGCTCAAGCAGGGTTTCTTTGCCCTCGTCAGTCGAAAACTTCCAGTCTTCCATGTGCGACTTTTTAACGTTAGTCAAAGACTTTACCAGCGTCACCCATTCTTCAACATCCGGCTGAGTTTGCGCGATGAGAATTTCTGAAGGATTAAATTTAGAGAGCTCATTAGTCGCTACCGAGAAGCGGTCCGACCCATGCAGTTCGCAGGTTTTAAATTCACCGGTGGTCACATCCACCACAGCCAATCCTAAAGACTGCGCCGAATAGGACAAGGCGGCTAAATAGTTGTTGGACTTTTCATCCAGCATGGCGGCAGACAAAACTGTGCCCGGCGTAATGACCCGGGTAATTTCTCGCCTCACCAAACCCTTGGCTTCAGACACATCCTGGGTTTGCTCGCAGATAGCGATCGAAAAGCCGCTTTTCACCAGACGGCCAATGTAGTTTTCAGAAGCATGATAAGGAATGCCCGCCATGGGGACGCGCGTCGCGCCAGCGCCGCGGGCAGTGAGCGTGAGGTTTAAAACCCGGGCCGCGGTCTTGGCATCGTCAAAGAACATCTCATAAAAATCACCCAAACGGAAAAAGAGAATCTCATCTTTATGGACTCTCTTAATTTCTAAATACTGCTTCATCATTGGTGTTAATTCTTCGGACATTCCCAAACCTTTTGATTTCTTTAGGTCAACTATTCTTCAATTACGATGGCTTTTTCTTTGGTCTTCTTAGCCAAAATACTAGCTACCTTCTGCGCGGCCTTGCGGGAAGCAAAATGACCTACGCGGACTTTATAAACGGTCGAGGCATCCCGCTGTAAGGTTAAAACATAAGACTTGTACCCGGCTTTACGAATGGCCTTTTCAGCCTTTAACACATTGGCTTTGAGCGTATAAACCCCCACCTGCACATGGAACGGCGTCGGCTTTAACACCGGCTGATCAACTGTTTCTTCCTGTTCCGCTTCCCCAGGCGTCGGTTCTACTTCAGCCACCACCGTAGGGGTGGATGTCACTACTTCCGGTGTAACAATTGGCGTAATCGTGGTTAAAGGAGTTGGTGCAGGGGTCGATGTCACGGTCGGCGAAACTTGCGGTCCCGCGGTAATCAACGGTTTTACTTCAGCGTGAACTTTTTCCAACTCCGCCATGCGTGTCTGAGCTTCAGTGACTTCGATCGATTTCGGGAAACGGCTGACGAGAGTTTGATAAGCGGCGTAGGCCTGTTTCCACTTCTTTTCCAGCTCAAAGGTTTCGCCCAGCTTTAAATAAACCAAATTGAGTTCGTCATAGAGGGCGTATTTATCCAAAATTCTCAAATACTGGCTTTCCGCGTCGGAATATTTTTCCATCTTAAAATAGTCGTTACCCATACCCAGCAAGGCTTTGGGCGCCCAGGATGTTAACCGGCCTTTATCCAATACCTTTTTATATTCTTCAACGGCTTCTTTGCCCTGGCCTGCGGCTGAATAAGAGGACGCCAGCCAGTAATGAACCTCGACCGACATGTCGCTTTTTTCATACTTTTGTAAATACTCTTTATAGCTGTCCACTGCGTCTTCGTATTTATCCGCCAGATAAAAGCGGTCGCCCAATTCTTTTTGAGCTTGCATGCCTTCGGGCTTGTCATCGTATTGTTCCGCCACTTCCCTCAACTGCGCCACAGACACTTCAAAATCTTCCTGCACCTTGGCTAAAAGCAATTTAGCCTGGGGGATAAAATCATCCAGCGGATGCTGGGCCACTAAAGGCGTCAGAATGTCTTTGCAGTCTTTGTAGTTTTTGTCATTGAAGTAAGTTTTGGCTTTTTCAAAAAGGGCCTTGGTTTCGCCGGAAACAGGGGTAACGACTGAGGAAAGCTCATCGGCCCAAACCGAAGCCGATAGAAACAACGCTAACATTAAGAGAACAAAATGTTTCATGAAGCCTCACTCAACAGGAAATTTTAAGCCTGAACAGTTCCATACAAGTTAGCCACTTTATGACGGTCAATCTTCACCTTAACCACATCGCCTGTTTTGTAGCCCTGGCCCAAAAAGACGACCGTTCGGTTTTGACGGCTTTTGCCGTAAAACCCGCCGGGCGTTTTATCCGCCGGACCATCGATCAAGACTTCCTCAATTTTACCCAGGCGGGTCGCGCAAGCTTCCGCGGCGTGCTTCCAGGCCATTTCATTTAAACGGGCCAAACGTTCGTCTTTTACTGCTTCCGGAACTTGATCCAACATACGGGCCGCTACGGTACCGACCCGGGGAGAATATTTAAAACTATAAACCGCGTCATAGCGGACTTGTTCTAACAAATCCATCGTGCCTTGGAAGTCTTCATCCGTCTCGCCGGGGAAACCCACAATCAGGTCAGTCGTCATAAAGAGATCTTTAATAGAAGAGCGGAGTTTATGAACCCGTTCCAAATAATGCTCCACCGTATATTTACGGCTCATGCGCTTCAAGATGCGGTCAGACCCGCATTGAACGGGTAAGTGAATGGATTCACAAACCGAGGGTTCGGTGGCCATCACTTCCACCAGATCATCCGGCAGATCTAAAGGATGGGAGGTCATAAAGCGTACCCGCTGAATGCCCTCGACCCGCGCTACCTCACAAAGAAGCTCGGCGAAGGTAATAGTTTTGCCTTTGGATTTTAAACCCAACCCATAGGAGTTAACATTTTGACCGAGCAGCATCACTTCTTTAACGCCAGCTTGGGCCAATCTTTGGGTTTCTGAAACAATGTCTTCGGAGGGACGGGAAATTTCACGGCCGCGGGTAAAAGGAACCACGCAAAAGGTGCAGAACTTGTCGCAACCTTTCATGATTTCCAAAAAAGCCTTATGGGGCTGAGCGAGGCGGTCCACGTCGTTTTCAGGGAAATAGATCGGATCAAAGTCGGCCAGCACCTGGCTCTTCCCTGTTTGGGAAGCTTCCCGAACAACTTGAGGAATCTTCATATATTGATCCGGGCCGACTACCAAATCCAAATGCGGCGCGCGCTCCATCAACTGGTCTTTATAGCTGGTGGCCATGCAGCCCATGACGCCGACCACTCGCCCCTCTTTTTCTTTTTTCCAGTCGGCTAATTGGCCCAGGCGTGAGAAAACTTTATCTTCGGCATGCTGACGGATAGAGCAGGTGTTAAAGAGAATGACATCCGCGTCAGCGATTTCTTTAGTGAAGGAAAAGTTGTCTTTAATGAGCATGCTGGACACGTGGTCTGATTCCAAAACGTTGGATTGGCATCCAAACGTTTCCATGAAGACCTTTTTTTCAGTTGGCGGATTCGAGACGACTTCCATATTTTCCTTCAAACAGCGCTTTTCAGTGACGACAAGAGGGTGAATTGTAGTTTGTTTTGAGGTCGATGACAACCAGTCGGCAGGCTTAGTTAAGGGGTGGAAACGTTGAGAAAAAACAGATTTCAGTGATGATTCATGATGTAAATGGCGAATAGGAGCGCGATCAGCAGCACCAGCCCGCGTAACAGCCAGCGGGTTTTGTTCACCGAGCGGCGTCCTTGAGGTTCAGGCTTATGAACCAGAGCCTCATAACCCTGCGCGTCTTCCCAGTGAAAAACCTGACCTTCTTTGTCATAAACGACCGGCAGGTTAGCCCCACAACGGCCGCAGATACGGTTGTCTGGAATATTAAAGGCGCCGCACTTGAGGCATTCCACATCATGATTGCGGCGGCGGGGTGAGGTTTGGGAATCGGGCATCACTCAACCTTTCACCGACAAGTTATTGAGCTTGTTCGGGATTGGAGGCTTCAGGAGGCGGAACCAGTTCAGCTTCAGCCACCGGCGTTTCAGCCTGTTCGGCTGGCGCCAGACCCATTTTGGTCTCACGGCGGCGAAGTTCGCCTTCCATTTCTTTAAGGAACTCAGGTGAAGGACGGTCGCCCGCCAATTCCTGAATTTCAGAAACTTTAGGAAGGTCAGCCAGATCTTTCAAACCAAAGTGAATCAAAAACTCAGTCGTCGTCCCATAAAGCAAAGGACGGCCCGGCGTTTCAGCCCGGCCCAAAATACGGATCATGCGTTTTTCGAGGAGCGATTGCACCAGGTTGCTCACTTCTACCCCACGGATGGCTTCGACTTCAGCGCGGGTCACCGGCTGTTTGTAAGCGATGATCGCCAGGGCTTCAAGAGAAGCTTTAGACAAGCGGGTTTTAGAAATGACTTTATAAAGTTCTTTGGCATAGCGGTGGTATTCAGGGCGGGTCACCAGCTGATGCCCTTCAGCCACTTGAACTAATTGAAAGCTTCTATCTAAATTGTTGATCTCATCTTTAAGAGCGGCAAAAGCCTGGTCCACTTCTTCCACCGAGACTTCCTTTAAAAAAGAAGCGACTTTTTTAGACGGCAGAGGCGAGTCACTGACAAAGAGAAGGCTTTCCAAAGTTTTTTTGAGCTTGTCGATTTCCATAACTTCCTCGTTTAAATGGTTTCCGGCGAATTGGCCGGCATTTCAGACTGCAAAAGGTGAACTTCAATTTCACCGAAAATCTTATTTTGAACCACACGCACCAGCTTGAGACGGATGAGTTCGAGAAGCGCCAAGAGGGCGACGACTTTTTCAATTTTAGTCCGGCAGGCGGTCAAAATCGGGCGGAACACAATACGGCGGTTCACGTCAGTTTGGAGCAAATCCATCAAGTCGTTAATTTTCTGGCTAACCGTAATTTCAGGACGGACCAATTCAGCCGTCACATCTTCTTGCGTATGAATCAGAACATCCTTAAAAGCCGCCAAAAGACCAAAGAGGGTCACTTCTTCCAAGTGTTCTTCCTCGCCCACTTCTTTCATATCGGTAGGCACATTACGCGGGAAAAGATGGGCTCTGCCCTTTTCCATTTCCTGTAACTGCTCGGCGGCATCCCTGAACTTTTTGTATTCCACCAGGCGGCGCATCAGTTCCAGCCGCGGGTCTTCTTCCGGTTCATCCGGCGAGGGGTCGATCGGCAAAAGCATGCGGCTCTTAATTTGCATCAAAGTCGCGACCATTACCAAAAAGTCCCCTGAAATTTCCAGGTTGAGTGCTTCCATCAGGTCCAAATAGGCCAAGTATTCTTTAGTGATCTTGGAGATGTGAATGTCGTAGATGTCTAATTCATGCTCACGGATCAGATGAAGCAGCAGATCCATGGGGCCGTCAAAATGAGGGATGGTGATCTGATAAGTCGGTCTTTGATCTTCCGCGCCGATAATTTCCTTAATAATGACGGAGGAAATGTTCTTAGCCAGGTTGATCGTGACAGGCTCAATCGCCGTAATAGGTTCGTTAGTGGGTTCGGTCATGAAATTAGTCTAAAAGCCTTTTTTTAATTTGGGAGGATGGGATGCCCACTGCCTCATAAACCTGCTCCATGGTGGGAGCCACCATCTTGCGGATCTTCTTGGCGCTTTCAAGGAGCACATCTTCTACCAGATCAGGTTTTTCATCCATCTTTTTTCGTTTTTCCCGTTTTTCAGCGCCAAAAACCTCTTCTAATTTGGCTAAAAGAAGTTTTTTAGCGTCGCCATAGCCCATACCGCCCTGACGGAAGCCTTTATCCATCACCGCTAATTCTTCCGGCGTCGCTACTAATTGATAAAGCATGAAGATGACATTGTTATCAGGGTCTTTTGGTTCAGCCACACCCTTAGAGTCCGTAATAATGCTCATGACTTTCTTTTTGATTTCAGACGGTTCGCCAAAAATAGGAATCACGCTGGCTTCATCGCTCTTGCTCATCTTGCCGCCGGTTAAGCCCATCACTTTGGGCGTCTGACTTAAAACACCTTCAGGCAATTTGAAAACGTCTTTTTTAAAGGTGTGATTAAAGTACCCTGCCATGTCCCGGGCCATTTCGATATGTTGAATTTGGTCCTGCCCGACGGGCACCTTGTCGCTTTGATAGATAAGAATGTCAGCCGCCATCAGTGTGGGATAGAAGAAAAGACCCAGCGTGGGTGAGATTCCCCGGGCGACTTTATCTTTATAAGAATGCGCTCTTTCCATTAAACCCATGCCGGTCACCGTGCTCAAAATCCAGGCCAACTCAGTTACTTCAGGAACATCACTTTGACGGAATAAAAAAGCCTTGTTCGGATCCAGACCCAAAGCCAGATAATCCGCCGCCGCCATAAAGGTATATTTTTGAAGTTCTTTAGCATCCTGAACAGTGGTTAATGAATGATAGTTGGCGATGAAATAAAGGCACTCACCCTCATCCTGCAGGCGGATGTGGTTTTGAATGGCGCCAAAGTAATTGCCCAAATGAAGCCGGCCGCTGGGCTGAACGCCGGACAAATAACGGGTAGGTTGTTTAGGTTGAGTAGACAACAAAATCCTCTTTCAGTTAAAGCAAACGAAGTAAGAAAAAAATACCGAACAAAATGATAAAGCCGTAAGGGTCTAACCGGGAAACCTGGTAAGACCATTTGGGCGGCAAAGCCGCCTTCAACACCCAGGAACCATCCAGCGGATAAATCGGAATCAGGTTAAACACCGCCAAAGCAATATTCATCCACAACAGGAATTGGAAAAACTTGACCGAGACCGCAATAGAAGTCTCATCCATACCCAAAAAAGAAGAGGACTCCAAACCATAAAACACACCGAAAGACACGACTGCCAAGATCAAGTTCATCGCGGGGCCCGCTAAGGCCACTAGCGCGCCATCCCGGCGGGGCTTTCTGAAATTTTGCGGGGTAATGGGTACCGGCTTAGCCCAACCAAACAAAAAAAAGCTCGGGTACAAAAACATGATCATGGGGAAAAGCAGGGTGCCAATAGGATCCACATGAGCCCGCGGATTCATGGTCAAACGGCCCAAAAGTTTGGGGGTCGGATCACCCAGCTTGGTGGCGGCTAAAGCATGGCCAAACTCATGGAAACAAAGGGAGAACACCAGAATCCCCAGTTCCATAAACGCCATCGCGATCTTTGCTTCTGTCATCTCATTACTTTCACGGGTAGAAATAGAGAGGTCTAGGCCTCAAAAGAGGGACAACTTTAGCCGATTCGAAAGCTTCCTTCAACCAACTAAGAGGCGAAAGTCTTTTTAACCCAGCGCAATATTTCAGGCCTTTTTTTAAAGCGTCCGTCCAATTGGCCGTTTAAGGCTTCGAGCAAAATATAGGAATAACGGAAGCCCGGAGGGATGCCAAAAGCTTTTAAATCCCGGCCTCTGAGCCAGGGTTTTAGATTTTTAATTTTGACAAAATAATCCGCCATTTTCTTCCAAACCGGAGGCGTCGCCATCGCCATTAAAAAACACTGCGTTTCAGGCGCCAAGGGTGAAAGCAGACGGTGCAATTGACTGGCTGGCATTTTTTTGGAAGCCAGCGTCTTGAGCATTTCTGGATAAACAGTAGCGGACTGAACCACAATCTTTTGTTCATTCCGGGACAACATCAGCCGTTTCGAAACTCCCTCGCCTTGCGCCGGTGAAAGGCTTAACAACAGGGTTTGAAACCAAACCATTTCCTCATCTTCAAACGCGATTTTATTTTTCTTAAAGAACGACAAAGTCTTTATCAACTGCGGCAGTTTTTGACGTTTCTCCACCAACAATCCTAACGACGGGTGCACGTAAGCCAAAACACCTAATTCACCCAGGCGTTTGACGGCTCTTTCAGGATGAGCCTCACCAAAAATTAATTCAAACTCATGCCGAAGCCTCTCGCCCGATACTGTATTCATGGACTTTTGACGGATGGATTCGAGCATCCATTTTTCAGTTTCAGGCTCAATCTTCTTTTGAAAACGCTGCTCAAAGCGGACCGCTCTAAAAACACGGGTAGGATCGTCCACAAAGCTCAGTGGGTGCAAAGCCCGGATGCGGCCTTTTTTCAGATCTTCTAAACCGCGAAAAGGGTCTAATAATTTCAAAAAAGAAACGGATGAAAGATTGAGCGCCATCGCGTTAATCGTAAAATCGCGGCGGAAAAGATCTTGGGCGATGCCGCTTTTTTCAACTACCGGCAAAGAACCCGGCGTCTCATAAGTTTCGGTGCGGGCCGTCGCCACATCGACTTTGCCAAAACCAGGAATGATCACAATTGAGGTTCCAAAACGGGTAAAGGCTTCCACTCGGGCCTTCATCTTCCTGGCCAGAGCCTGGGCAAAGTCCAATCCATCCCCTTCCACCGTAATGTCGATATCCATCCCGGGACTTTTTAAAAAGAGATCGCGGACAAAACCACCCACGGCATAGGCGTTCTCGCCTCTTTGATAAGCCAATTGACCCACTTGTTTGAGAAGCCGGAGTGTTCTGGGAGCGATTTTAAATGGATTGGTTTTCATATATTAAAAACTCCGTCCGCGGGAAAGGCGCTTTCAAAATGTTGAACTTTAAGGAAACCTAAAAAGTTTTTATCCGGCCCCACCGTCACCACATCAAACCGGCAGCCCGAATAAGACCCCGTATAACCGGACAAGTATACCGCCGCGGCCGCCGAAACCCGCCTGACCTTTTGAGGTGAAACGGCTTCCAAAGGGGTTCCGTGCGAATTATTTTTACGGGCCTTCACTTCCACAAACACAAGGACGTCCCCCTTACGAGCCACCAAATCAATCTCGCCCTGGGGCACCCGGTAATTACGTTCTAAAACCGAGTAGCCTTTAAGCCGCAAATAAGCCGCGGCGCGGTTTTCCGCTTTTTGGCCAATGAGATAACTTGTGATTTTCTTAGTATTCGCCATGGGACTGTTTACATTTCGGAGGAAGCGTCGCCATACGAGGCTCTTTTATCGCGGAAAAGCTCACGGAGTAATTCCACTTCATCTTCATTCAGCATTCCCAGCGCGGCCCTTTTTACCTGCTGGCCTGCCTGATTGAGTTCATTTAAGTTTTTAGCCGACTTGAGTTTTTCACTCCAGAAGCGGAAAGGTCCGCCGGAGGATTTTTGCGCCAGAACTTCCATCACCGGCGCGAAGGTCAAACGGTGTTCCGGGCAAGCCCCATGCTCTTGAAGCGCCTTCACATGAATTTCGGTTCCATAACCTTTGTGCCCATCGAAACCATATTGCGGATACTGAATATGCATTTTTTCCATCATGCGGTCCCGGGTGACTTTAGCCAAAATAGAGGCTGCCGCGATGCTGGAAGACAAGGCGTCCCCATGAATGAGAGGTTTCTGCGGAATTTTAGAGAGTGCCGGCAAAGGCATTGCGTCCGTCAAAAGAAAATCAGCCTTCACATGAAGGGCCTCAATGGCTCTTTGCATGGCCAATTGTGAGGCCCGGTAAATATTGATCGTATCAATTTCTTGAACACTGGCCTGCCCCACCCCAAAACTAATGGCGTTCTTTTGAACCAGTTCAAAAAGTTCATCGCGTTTTTCTGGAGTTAGCTTTTTAGAATCATCCACACCCTTAAGCGCGGCGGGCAAAATGACCGCGGCGGCCACCACCGGCCCGGCTAAGGGCCCCCGGCCCGCCTCATCTACACCAGCGACCGCCTTAAAACCCTTCAGCGCCGCTTCCGATTCATAACGCCAGAGAGTTTCCAGCTTTTGTTGTTGTTTTTCTTCTTGAGCTGCCCGTTTTTCAAATTTGAGAATGAGTTTTTGAGCGCCCGAACGGGTGTCTTGTGCCAGCGATTGACGCACCCATGCCAAAGATTGAAGGGTGCTGCCTTGCGCTAAAGCCTTAGCTTCAATTTCAGACAGCGGGAGATTAGACACCTGGCCACCCTTAGATTATTGAGGATTCGGTGAAGCCATTGGCGTGAGTGTAGAGCTGGAAGAACTACTGACTGTGGTTGATACAAATTTAGGCTCAGAGGCGATTAAAGTAACCGGAACCGCGTCCACAATGGTTCGGTCTTCAGTTTTTAAAGACGCGTTCAACACCACGGGATATTCTTTTTTCTCGCCCTTTTTAGAAACTAAAAGAACTGTGATGTTTTTTTGTTCCGCCGTGGTGACTGTTCCGATTTCCCAAACCAAACTACCGTCTTTCATCGTCCAATTGCCTGAAACGCTGCCGCCGTGCGTGGAAGGCGTGGTTCCGGGCGTAACTGCGGCGATGGTTGCTGTCGGAGTAGGCGCTGCCGCCACAGGCGTGCTATTCGTGTCTGCGGGGGTAGGTGTTGGCGTAGCCTTAGGCTGATAAGCCTCAAAACCTTTCGGAATAGGAAGTACAAAATCGATAATGCCGGTTGTTTTAGAGCTTTGATTGAGCAGGGTATAAGTTAAAGACCAATAGGGATGCTCTTTAGATGGCTTATCCCCCACCAAACCCTTAAAGGCGATATCAAACTTAGCCGGCACACCGCCAGTTTGAAATTTTAAGAAAGTTCCATTTTGCCCCGCCATAAACCCGAGATCTTTATAGAAAGCGACCGCATTAAAAGAAGTCTTAGCTTCAGGCTTTTTATGGCCAATCCAGCGGGTCCCGTCATAAAAGGCAATCGTACCATCCTGGCCCGCCAACCATCCGTCGCTGTCATCCTTCATCGTGATCGTATAGAGATCAAAACCAGAAAAGGCGCTTCCCTGCTTATTCCAGGTCGTTCCATTGAAATTAATAATGGTTCCATAGGCGCCGACCGCCCAGGCCTGCACATCGCTGAGTACTGAGACAGAAGTGAGTTTTTCAGTAGTGGGGCTGGCAGAAAAAGGTGTCCATTTTTGTCCGTCATATTTCAAAATAGTTCCGCGGTTACCCACGGCCCATCCGCTGTTTTGATCGGATAAACCGATGCTGTAAATATCGTCCACGATAGTGACCGGCGTTGCCGCTGTTCCACTGGTGGCATAAACCGTTCCCCAGGATATGCCGTTGTAAGTCAAAATCGCGCCGTTCGACCCTACCAGCCAAACCGTGCGGGACTTCGTAATAGCGATGCTGTATAAAATTTCAGTCGAAGGAGAGGCATCCTGTGTCCACTGGCCATTGTTGTAATGAAGGATGATGCCATGCGTACCGGCAATCCAACCTTCATTTTCATTTAAGAATCCAACCGTCATGAAGTTTTCGTTCTGGCCTAAACCAACTTGAACTTTATTCCAGGTTTGTCCGTCATATTGCATGACCAAGCCGTTATTGCCGCAAGCCCATCCATTTTTCTTGTTGATGAGGCACATACCGTTAATGGTATCCGTAATGGGATTGGCCAGCGGAAATGTGGACCAATAGATAACATCAGAGTCCGCGGTAGAACCGGGATCCACCTTGGATGCGTTCGCGGGAGTCAGGGGATTTACCGCTCCGCTGCCGTTACAACCAGCCAGCGGTAAAAGGAGTAAACCCAGGAGGAGAAGTTGTTTCATGGGCCTATCCTACCCGCTCATTTAAGGGGACGCAAGGCGGGCAAAAAAAACCGCCCCAGTAGTACTGGAGCGGTTTGGAGAGACAAACAAAACCTAAGAACTTAGGCTTTGGTTTCCTCGGCAGCCGAGGCGACTTCCGCGACCGGCGCGGTTTTGGCTGATTCAGCCACACCTTCGCTGGGAATACGGACAGCTTTTTTGTTTTCTTGAATACGAGCGTCTTTCTTGTTGAGCTTGCCGCGCAAGTAGAACAACTTGGCTCGACGAACTTTACCAGAACGGGTCGTCTTCACTTCTTTGATCATTGGCGATTGGTAGTAGAAAGTTTTTTCCACGCCGACGCCGTAAGAGATTTTACGGACGGTAAACTTCAGTTTCGAACCCGAACCCTGAATAGCCGTGACCAAACCTTCGTAAGCCTGGATACGTTCTTTTTCGCCTTCCTTGATTTTCAAGGAGACCTTCACACTATCACCCACGCGGAAAGGGACAACCCCTTTGCGGATAACTTGAGCGTCTTCAATTTTCTTAATTGTAAGGTTCATCTTTCTTCTCCTGCTTCTTTCACCTGCCAAGTGGTCTTGGCTAAAATTTGACGAATCGTGGGCAGTTAACCCTGAAGCTCTTTTTCTATCTCGACTAAAAGCTTCTTGTCTCCCTCCGTCAGGGAAACCTTTTTCAAAAGATCGGGCCGTTTAAGGAACGTGTTCCTGAGCGACTCTTTTCGGCGCCAGCGCTCGATGTGAGCGTGATTGCCGTTGAGCAGAACCTCCGGCACATCCTGTCCTCGATAAGAGCGGGGACGAGTATAGTGTGGATAGTCCAACAATCCATTAAAAAAGCTGTCCTTCTCAACTGAGTCGCGGTCTCCCACAACCCCCGGTAGAAACCTCACCATCGCGTCCACCATCACGGCCGCAGCTGGTTCTCCGCCGGTTAAAACATAATCCCCCAGGCTGACTTCTTCATCAATCTGGCTCATCACCCGCTCGTCCAGACCCTCATAGTGGCCGCAAACCAAAAGTAAGGATTTTTCTTTCGCTAACCGCTGGGCCATCGCGTGATCAAATGGCTTCCCCTGCGGCGACAAAAAGATCGTCTTTACTTTTTTTCTTCCCCGTTTGATGGCAGCGAATGCTTTCGTCAAAGGTTCTGGCTTCATCACCATCCCGGCACCGCCCCCATAAGGAACGTCATCGGTGGTGTGGTGCTTATCATCCGTCCAATCGCGCAGCTGGTGAAGCCGGAGATCCACCGCTTTCTTCGTTACCGCTCGTTTGACGATGCTGACTGTAAAAGGCCCCTGAAAGTATTCAGGGAACAACGTCAGAATATCAATCCGCAGTTTGCTCATCGATCTCTTCCGGTAAATCCACCAACACTAGCTTGGCTTTCAAATCGACCTTTCGGATCATCGACTTCAAAGCCGGCACTAAAAATTCTCTTCCATCCTTCTTTATCACCAACACCGAGTTGGCAGGACCTTCCATGATTTCATCAATCACGCCCATCTTCCTGCCTTCCAGCGTCTCGACCGACAAGCCCATCAGATCATCCATATAGTACTGATCTTCAGGTAGCTCTCCTCGGTCTTCCGAAAGAACCGCCACATACACCCCGCGAAGAGTTTCCGCTTCCTCGGGACTTTGAACTTCTTTAAAACGAACTACCGCGTCGCCGTCATTATGCGTAAAGCCGCGGATCACCGTGACCTTCATCAACTCTTTACCGTGCTTCACCAACTTCAAGTTTTTGCAAGAAGTGAGGCGCTCAACACCAGCACAGGCCAAATCCACTTTGACTTCGCCTTTAAGACCATGCGGTCTCACAATGGTTCCCAGTACCACAAAACCATCGGCTGGATCGACTGGTAAGCTGCCCGGAGTGTTATTCAACGACTTCGAGGGAATACTTCAATCCATGCTTGGCGCAGGAAGCCGAAACTAAAGTGCGCAGGGCTTTAATCGTGCGGCCTTGTTTGCCGATGATCTTGCCGTAGTCTTCCTTAGAAACACGCAATTCCAAAACCGTCAGGTTGCCTTCTAAGCGCTGTTGAATACCGACGTTCTCCGGCTTATCCACGAGAGACTTCGCCACAAACTCAATCAATTCTTTCATACTCTTCCCCTACAGTGATCCATGTGAACGAGGATCTGAATTTTTTAAAGAGCGACGCCGGCTTTGGTCAAAATGCCTTGAACGGTATCGGTCGGGACAGCGCCCTTCTTCACCCATTCAGCGATAGCTTCTTTTTTCAAGTTAACAACTTGGCTTTCTTCTTTAGCCCGAGGATTGTAGGTGCCTAAGTCTTCAATGCGGCGGCCCTTGCCCGAGAATTGGGAATCCAAAACCACAATGCGATACGTCGGTTTCTTGTTGCTGCCCATACGTTTTAAACGAATCTTCAGTGCCACAAATCCTCCTAGAGAAAACAAAAACCAATTGGTCAATTAATTCACGGGGCTCGAATGCCGCGCGCCCGGTCCACAGGGGACACAAGGGAGGAGATTTTAAAAACCCACCCCTGCTTTGTCAAGAAAATAGGCCTAAAATAAGAGTTTTGAGAGGTTCAGAGGATAAAAAGAGAGGTTTAAAAGGCTTTTAAGGCCAAAGACAAAAATGGAGCTGGGGACCGGAATCGGACCGGCGACCTACTGTTTACGAAACAGTTGCTCTACCAACTGAGCTACCCCAGCCCTTGAACACCATAGCGGGCTACTTTTCGGCGAGTGGGCAGGAAGTTTACCGACCCTTTCCCTGCCCGTCAATCAACTTTACTTAGCCACATCTTCAATTAAACCTAAACAAACCAATTCCACTGCCAGCCAAACCGTGGAATAAATCACAAAATCCGAGATCAAATGACGGCCCGAGCCCAGCAAATAGCTGAACACTGAGAAAACCGTGTAATTCAAGAACCACAATACAATTGCCAAGCGGGGTAAGCTAAAATTTTTCACCGCCAGCCTCCTTCTCAATACCGAAGCCTCAGGGCCTCAAGCACCTATAGATTTTAAACTAGCCTTTAAAATTTCTTCAACCGTTACCTTTTCACCCGTGGCCTGAACCGCGGATAAAACAGCCCGGCGGGATTCCACCGCCGAATAACCTAAAGCCATCATGGCCTGTAGCGCGTCCGAAATTGTCTTCGACTCGGACCCCATCAAACCCTCATCACTGAATACGCCCACACCCGCCAATTTGGTTACTTTATCTTTCAGTTCCAGCACCAAATGTTGGGCCGTCTTTTGACCAATACCCGGTATGGCTTTTAAACCGGCCAAATCGTTATGCATGACTGCCTGAAAAAAAGCTTCGGGCGCGTAAGTCGATAAAACATTCATGGCCGCTTTGGGGCCCACTCCCGAAACCGAGAGTGCCATTAAAAAGGCCTGTTTCTCGGAATCTTTCAAAAAGCCAAAGAGCTGTTGAACATCTTCCCGCACATGCAAATAAGTCTTCAGTAAAACACTCTTGCCCGTCGCCGGAACCGACTGCAAAGTCTTTTGAGAAACAAACACCTCGTAACCCACGCCGTTCACATCTAACTCAACTCGGTCCGGCAGCTTTGCGGTCAATATCCCCTGCAGAAAAGCGATCATCTGTCGTTTAGTCTTCCAAAAATTTCAAGTGAACCAAAATGTGAAGTAATTCTTCCACCTGGGTCAAAGCCGGCACATCTTTGTTTTGAGTCGCGGCGTACCAGAAAGAAACAACATTGGAATCCAACCAGATTCCCTTGGTCTCGAAATCTTCATCAATGACTAAAGCTTTGTAATGATGCTCGTCCAATTCGTTTTCAGAAATAGGGCTCTTCAACCCAGAAGAACGCAGTTTAATATGCTCTTTCGCCTGATTGAAATAACGTTGATCTTCTTCCGCCAAGTTTTCGAACACGATTTGAGCGGCTTCGCGGTCAATGCCTTCGAGAATGCTCTTGTCGATCCAGACGCCGAAATTTTCGTCATCCCAGAGATAGTCGTGGCCCTGGTGTTCCAACGCCAGCATGGGCTGGCCGCTATCCGGGCTGATCTTATCGGTCTTACCCTTGTTGTTGGTGTCGCGCAAGAAGTCTTCGGCTGTGACGTTAAACTTTTCGTCCACCGGGTATCCGCATTCGGCGCAATAACGGGCGTTATCCGCTAATTTAGTCCGGCAGTTTTTGCATTTCGCTAAAGACATATCGACTCCTATCGTTTCAAAAAGGTTTTATTCACCGAGCTCTTCGCGAGCTTTTTCACTACTTCCGACAATCGGGTTCCCGATCCCTGCGCGTGCGTAATGGCGATGGCCAATGCGTCCGCTGTATCATCCGGCTTCGGGACTTCGCTGAGCCCCAAAAGCAGCTTCACCATCTTTTGAACCTGTTGTTTATCCGCGGCGCCAAAACCGGCCACCGCCTGTTTCACTTCTCCCGGCTTGTACTCAAACACTGGCACATTTGCCAACCCGCAGGCCAGAATCGCAACCCCTCTTGCCTGCCCTACTGAGATTGCCGTCTTCACGTTGCGCGCAAAGAATAATTCTTCTATCGCCACTTCGTCGGGCTTCACTTTCTTCAAAACTTTTTGCAGTTTCTCAAAAACCACAACCAGTCTCTTTTCAACATCCGTATGGGCTTCCGAGGTAATCGTCCCATACTCTAAAGCTTTCAACTTACCGTTTTCTTGCGCTATCACTCCGTATCCCATGCGGGCCAGCCCCGGGTCAATCCCGAGAATGATCTTCTTAGCCGCGGGGGCGTAAGGTTTACTTATCAAGCTTCGCCATAATTTCATCGCTCACTTCAAAGTTAGCGTGAACATTTTGAACGTCTTCATATTCATCCAGCGCATCATAAAGCTCCAAAACCGCGCCAGCCTTAGACTCATCCAAAACCACGGTGGTCTTCGGGATAAAATTGACTTCGGCGCTTTCAGTCGCGATTTTCTTTTCTTCCAGCGCCTTCTTCACCTTGTCAAAGTTTTCAGGTGCGGTTAACACTTCATAAATATCCGCTTTGTCCGTTTTCAAGTCGTCCGCGCCCGCGTCTAAAACTAGCGTCATAAAATCATCTTCACCCATGGCGTCTTTTTTCACGATCAGCTGTCCCTTTTTTTCGAACAAGAAGGACACCGAACCGGAAGCACCCATGTTGCCGCCGTTCTTATCGAAAATAGAACGGATATCCGCGGCAGTGCGATTACGATTGTCTGTTACCGCCTCAACCAAAACCGCCACACCCGCCGGGGCGTAGCCTTCATAAACTACTTCTTCGAGAGCTACAGATGCTTCAGCACCAGTCCCTTTATTGATAGCTCTTTTCACCGTATCCATCGGCATGCTGACTTCTTTGGCCTTTAAAAGAATCGTGCGTAAACGAATATTGGTGTCAGGGTCGCCGCCGGACTTGGCCGCTAATTGAATTTCTTTAGAAAGACGGGAAAAGATCTTTCCGCGCTTCTCATCCAAAGCACCCTTATATCTTTTGACCTTCGACCACTTACTATGTCCGCTCATAACACCCTCGTTTTTTGCGTAAAAAGTTTAAAAATTCTCTATTTCGACAAGCCGCGCGGGCTTTAGTGCAAAGAGTGACAAAAAAATAAGGCTTTTCCTCACCTTAATTTTGCCCTGAAACGACAAAAGGCCGCTTTCTTGAACGAAATCTCAAGAAAACGAACCTTTGTTGAGAAAAATTATATCTTACGTTGATTGAGGATAGCTAGAAAAAAGGGGCTTTTAAGACTGATAAAAAGCCAAAATTACAGGGTCTTTTGAGTTATTGGGAGACAATCTTCAGAAATACCTTACCCGCCCTGATCAGTCCTGCTTCGCCTGCCGCGATATCAATGGCTTCATTGAACGAAGCAACCTTCTTCTTTTCCTGCGCCGCGTTTACCCATTCCACCGCGCCCTGTTCAATCAGGCGCTTGGCATCGCTCTTTGTTTTCACAATCGCGATTTGAACCATCAAGTCAGCGGCCTTATAAGAGCCTGGCGCCACCAAAACCTTTTTATAATCGACTGTTTGGTCTAAGTTGTGACGATTTTCAAAATAGTTCCAGGCTTCTTGAGCTTTCTCTTCGCCATAAAAGCGTTGAGTAATTTCTTTGGCTAATTCTTGCTTGGCCTGTTTGGGGTGATAAGTTCCCTGCGCCACCTTAGCTTTGCGGTCTTGCCAAACTTCTTTAGGAAGGTCTGAAAGCAATTCATAATACTTCCACATCAATTCATCTGACACGCTCATGGTTTTAGCGAACATCTCATTAGGCGCTTCCGTCACCCCAATATAGTTACCCAGACTCTTGGACATCTTTTTGACACCATCGAGCCCTTCCAGAATGGGCATGGCAATAATCACTTCTGGTTTTTGCCCCGCCTGTTCTTGCAGGGCACGGCCTACCAGGCAGTTAAACTTTTGGTCTGTCCCGCACATTTCAATATCGGATTCCAGGGCCACCGAATCATAACCTTGGATCAGCGGATAGAGGATCTCGTGCATGCTGATGGGTTTCTGTTCTTTCATGCGGTTGGTGAAATCATCCCGTTCCAAAATACGCGCTACCGTATATTTCGAGGCCAAGCGGATCACATCCTCAAAGGTCATAGGCCGGCACCATTCGCTGTTGTAGCGGATCTCGATTTTCGCCGGATCATTATCGAGTATCTTGAAAATCTGTTCTTGGTAGGTCTTCGCGTTAGCTTCCACTTCTTCACGGGTCAAGGGTTTGCGGGTAACCGTCTTGCCCGTCGGGTCGCCGATCATGGCGGTAAAATCACCCATGAGAAACTGCACTTTATGTCCCAGGTCTTGGAACTGGCGTAATTTCCGAAGGACCACCGTGTGGCCTAAATGAATATCCGGCGCCGTAGGGTCCGCTCCCATCTTTACCTTGAGGGGACGACCTTCTTTGTAGGACTCTTTGAGTTTCTCCAGCAGTTCATGCTTGGAGATAACCTCGGCAGTTCCCTGCAGGAGGATTTCTAATTGTTGTTCCGGCGTATGGGTGAAATTGGTTTTCATAGGGGGCACATCATAACAAAAGAGAGTCAATTTGTAGCCAAAAGAGGCCTATTACCTGTGGCAACCCGCTAGTCAAAACAAAGGGCGAAGCTATAATGAACCCCTCTAAAAGCCAGCCACTACTAATAAAGAGGAAACAGTTTGCCCATCGAAAAACCCAAAAAATCATTCGCCAGCACCTTGATGACCTTATTTTTTATCGCCTTCGCGGGACTGGGAGTCATCGGCGGCATCCTTTATGCCCAACTTCAAGAGTTGCCCGACATCGCTAACCTGAATGACTTCAAAACCTCCGAAGCCACCCATATTTACGATATCAACGGCAATCTCATCAGCCAGCTATGGCTGGAACAGCGCACCATTGTGCCGCTGGAAAAGATTCCTCAAACCCTTCAAAACGCGGTCATCGCCACCGAAGACGAACGCTTTTACGAGCATTGGGGCATCGACGTGGTGGGCGTGGCCAGAGCTTTTATGGTCAACATTTCCTCGGGTGGTTTAAGGGAAGGTGCCAGCACCATTACCCAACAGTTGGCCCGCACTCTCTTTCTGACACAGGAAAAAACCCTCAGCCGCAAAATCCGCGAGGCTTTACTTTCAGTTCAGATTGAAAAGAACTATTCCAAAAAGCAAATTTTGGAAATGTACCTCAATGACATTTATTACGGTGAAGGCGCTTATGGCGTGGAATCCGCCGCCCGCAGCTACTTCGGAAAACATTTGGAAGATTTAACGTTGCCCGAATGTGCCCTGTTGGCGGGTTTGCCTAAATCCCCCACTCATTTTGACCCTTATAAATTTCCTTTAGAAGCGCTTAAACGCCGCAACCTAGTCCTCGACCGCATGGTGACCACCAACTACATCAGCCAGCAAGAAGCCACCGACGCCAAAAACATTCCCATCGAGCTCAAGAAAATTGAGGTTCAAAACGCTCCCTACTTTGTGGAATATGTGCGCCAGCAATTGGAAGCCCGCTACGGCTCAAACGCGGTTTATAAAGGCGGCCTGCAGGTTTACACCACGCTGGATATGAAGCTTCAAGAAGTCGCCCAAAGAGCTTTGGCGCACGGTTTAGAAAACGCCGAGATTTTGGCCCGCAAGAACCGCCTGTCGAATATTCCCGTAGACCAACCGATTCAGGGTGCTTTGCTCGCCATGGACCCTCACACTGGCGCCATTCGCGCCATGATCGGTGGAGTGGATTACCACAAGAGCGTGTTTAACCGCGCTATTCAGGCTCACCGTCAGCCCGGTTCTTCCTTCAAACCTATCATTTACGCCGCCGCTATTGAGAACGGCTACACCATGGCGGATGTTTTCTTGGACGCCCCGATTGTTTATCCCGACCCGGTGACCGGCAAACCCTGGAGGCCTTTAAACTTCTCTGATAAGTTCCGCGGACCAACGACCCTTCATACCGCTTTGATGTATTCCATTAACGTTGTCACTATTAAGCTACTGGAAAAACTGGGCATTCAACCCGTCGTCAGCGTGGCCCGCCGCTTGGGTATCACGACCCCCATTAAGCCCAATCTTTCATTGGGATTAGGAACCTCTGAAGTTTCATTAGAAGAAATGGTTCAGGCCTTCTCAGTGTTTCCCAACCAAGGTGTTCGAGTGGAACCCTTCGGCATTTTGACCGTTAAAGACTCCTCCGGCCACGTTTTAGAAAATAACACGCCCGTCGGAGAAAGCGTTTTGGACCCCATGGTGGCCTACATCATGGTTCACACCATGAAAGACGTCATTGATAACGGTACAGGCCGTATTATCCGCCGCCTGGGCTTTACTTATCCCGCCGCCGGCAAAACGGGTACCACCAACGATAACGTGGACGCCTGGTTTATAGGTTTTACGCCTGATTTAACCTGTGGTGTCTGGGTGGGTTATGACGAACGCCAAAGCCTGGGCAAAAAGCAGACCGGTGGAGAAACCGCCGCGCCGATCTGGGCTGAATTTATGAAGGCTGCTATTGCCGGAACCGTCCCCAAAGATTTTGAGCCGCCGAAGAACGCGGATACCGAGCTAGTGGAGAAAAAAATCTGTTTAACCAGTGGTTTATTGGCTGGGCCCGAATGTATCGGCGTGCGGGACGAAATATTCAAAAAAGAAACCGCCCCCACTAAATTTTGCAATATTCATACGGCCAACGGCTCAGCTTTACCGGGCAGCGATGCCGCCATGGGAACTTCACCCTCTTCATCCGCTAACAGCGATATTTTGGAAATGGGCGGACAAGCGGTAGTCAAAGCGGGGCCTGCGGCTATGGCTTCCGTAACACCCGGATCATCCATAGCGGTCGAAGCAACACCCACCGCGGTCACCGGAAAGAAAGCCAGCGGAGAACAAGCCTATCCCGATAGTGGATTCTAAAACCTATTCGATGATCGGATAGGTTTTACGAATAGCGTCTTCCTCGATGGCGTTGTAATGCCACCATTCATGGGGCAATTGCAAAAAACCGCCTTGGCTCATGCAGTTTCTTAGCACTAATCGGTTTGCCATTTGCTGAGAAGACAACTTTCCCTCTTTCACAAATCGCTCTTCGTAACGCGGTTCAGATAGCTCATCAAACTGATCAAACCCCGCGCCCATATCCACGACGGCGCCTTTTTCATCCAACAAACCCAAATCCAGCGCCATGCCGAAATTGTGAGGCGATCCCTTTTCAGGATCAGCGATATAGTTTTCGTCAGATGTGTTTTTAACTTTAGCCCACATTTTCCACTGAACTGACCGGGGACGAAGAGCGTCATAGACAATGAAAAACCAGCCTGGTTTCACTCGTTGAAGAACTCCGACCGCCTTTTCAAACTTAACGGCCGCGTCTCGATGTAAAAAGGCCTTCTTGAAACCTCCATACAGATCTTCCCCCATAAAGTTATCAAGAGAAGCGTATTTGAGATCAATTTTGACATGAGAGAAGGTGGAAAGATCAACGTAATCAGAGGGAATTGAAAAAAGGTCCGACTCAGGCACAACCGTTACTTTTTGGGGTTGGCGTAATCTAAACCCGAATCCATGGGAGGCGCTTGCATACCATCCACATCGAGATCGGGTGGTTTATTAGATGAGGACGGAGTAGCGGCCGCAGGAGCTGAAGGCGCAGACGGAGCGGCCGACATAGGAGCCGGAGCTGAAACAGCTGGCGCGGATGCCGCCGGAGCGGAAGCTGGCGGAGCCGCGGGCGCGGCAGCAGGAACATTATTAGCGTCAGACGCATTCACCATCGGCGGTTGAACACCCTGCATGGGCGAATCACCAAAATCAGGCGGCGGCGGAACTAAGCTAGCCGAAGAAGCGGCTGGAGCGGCAGCCGGCGCGGACGAAGCGGGTGCGGCCACAGTCGGCACAAAAGAAACGGTCGGCGCCGTCGGCGTCGAAGTCGGAATGGAAGGCATTGGCGTGCTGGTATAAGTCGGCGTGTCCGTCATGACCATCGTGAAGGTAATGGTCGGTGTGGCCGTAAAGGTGCTCGTATCCGCATTGGGAACGCTGGTGTAAGTAGACGTCGCCATCACAGTCGGCGTGCTGGTATTCACTGGAGAAGCATCAGCCGGCGAACCTAATGTCGTCATATCCGGGGGCATCGGCGGTGCCACAGTCGAATTAGTAGAAGTGGAAGCCGCTTGAGCGGTAGCCACAATCGAGGCTAAATCATCCGACGAAACTGATCCGCTGCCCAATCCCGGCGTGGGAGTGGAAGGCGCATTCGTCGAACTGGAAGCAGTCGGCATAGATGTCGGCAAGCTGGGAATCGGCGAACCACTGGGCGGAACGCTGGAGATGTTGGACGGCGGAGGCGGTACAGAACCAGCCAAATCACCCAAAGCCGGAGGCTCAGGCGCGTTAGGAGACACCATCGGAGGAGCAGGCAACCCATTGGTAATTGAAGGCGGTTCGGGAACAGAAGAAACCGCAGGAGCAGCGGGCGCTGCCTGTACAGGAGCCGACATTACGGGAAAAGCGGTTGGGATCGCGGTTGGAACAGCCGTCGGTACAGCCGTTGGCAAATTGATATCCATCATCGGCGCCATAGTCGGCGAAGCTATCGGAGCTGCGGCAGCCGCAGGAGCCGGCGTGGTCGGAGTCGGCGTCGCGTTGGGCGTTTGAGTCTTCATCTTGGCTTCCATGGCCAACACATCGGCCTGGCTTTGTTTGTACTTGAAAGCTTTGAGAGCAGCCTTAGCGGCCAGATCAGCTCGGCGGTCTTCGGCTTCGGCTTGATCCGACATACCCTTGGTGATTACCGGCAGCTCACTGCGTAAATAAGCGCGAAGAATATCTTTGAGGTCTTTCATGGGGGTAACCGAAGTGTCACCCTTTATTTTGTCTTTCACGCTTTTGGGGCTCATGGTTCCCCAGTAGTTGCCGCCCAATTTGGCTTTGGTCGCGTTGTTCACCACTTCGGATTCGTTATCGTGAACGCTGTTATTGACGAAAACCAGCTTCGCGTAATCTTTCAAGTAAAGACCATAGGTATTTTGAACGAGGGTATTAAATTGCATGTCAGCTTCGATCGGTCCATCCAACACCACACCGGTAGCGTTACCGTAAAACTTATTATTCTTTAAATGAGCGACCGTGCTGCCTTTCAGATAAAGACCCGAACCCTTGGTCACTTCGGAGGCATCCATGCGGATGGTCGCGTCCTGAGCCAAAAACACACCACCGATTACTTTCATGTTGCTTAAGTGGGCTTCCCCGCCATCAATAAAGAGAGCGCTTTGTAAACCGCCATCCGTCATGTTGACCACCGCCGGAGCGGCCGCGGAACCTTCGATTCTTAAATCACCGCCGATTTGGAGGGTAGCCGGGCCCTGGGAAACGATTTGAACACCGGGACCTACTTTGAGAGTCACACCAGGAGGAACTAAAACGCGGGCTTGAATGATATAAGGGCTGCCGCTGGCATCCCATTGGGTATCAGCGCTGATCGTCGCGCCCACATTGGTGGAGGCGAGCAAAGGAGAAACCAAAAGCATCATTAATAAAAGGGAGAGGGTAAATACAATACGCTTCATAAAAGGTTAATGGCCTCGAACAAGGTATTTAGAATCAAAGGAATCTGAACTGCCGGTTTTACCCGCCTGAAATCTGCCGAAAAAGCTCGGTTACTATAACACAAATCGTTATCTCTCAAACCAGAAACGAGCCTAAAACCACAAATAATGGCCCCTAAAAACAAATGAATTTGGCAAAAAAAAGAGGACAGCCAAAGGCTATCCCCTGAGAAAAAGGGACAGCTGTTAAGCTGCCCCTTTAGATTAAACCGGCTTATTTAGACGAGTATTCTTTATTACCCTTGCTCGAATGCTTCAAAGCGGCTTGGGCTGCAGCCAAACGAGCGATAGGCACCCGATAAGGCGAGCAAGATACGTAGTTCAGACCCACCAAATGGCAGAATTCCACGGAGTTAGCGTCGCCGCCGTGCTCACCGCAGATACCCACCTTCAGCTTGGGATTCACCGAACGGCCCTTTTCCACACCCATGCGGACCAATTGGCCCACACCATTGCGATCCAGAACCTGGAACGGATCTTTTTCATAAATACCGTTGTCCTGGTAGTAACGGATAATCTTCGCGGTATCGTCGCGGGAGAATCCGAAGGTCGTTTGGGTTAAGTCATTGGTACCGAAGCTGAAGAAGGCCGCTTCTTCGGCAATCTTATCAGCTGTTACGGCAGCGCGGGGCAATTCGATCATGGTTCCGATCGTATATTCCAGCTTCACGCCGTACTTCTTAATGGTTTCATCAGCCTTCTTAATCACGATGGCTTTTTGGTTTTTCAATTCAGCCACATCCCCCACCAAAGGAATCATGATTTCAGGGACAATCTTCTTTCCCTTTTTCGCCAATTCGCAAGCGGCGCTGATGACAGCTTCCGTCTGCATTTCAGTGATTTCAGGATAGGTGATGCCCAAACGGCAGCCGCGGTGACCCAGCATCGGGTTAAACTCGTGGAGTTCTTCCACACGGTGCAAGAGCTTCTTGGCCTTGTGCAAATCAGTGCCCTCTTCTTTAACTAAGAGAAGAGCTTTTTTAATGACTTCGTTAGAGGTCGTGGTTTTACCGGACGCTTCCATGCGGGCCACTTCAACCATGAGCTCTTCCCGTTTCGGAAGGAATTCATGCAAAGGCGGATCCAGGAAACGAACCGTGACCGGGAAACCAGCCATGGCTTCAAACAAGCCGAGGAAGTCGGCCTTTTGCATCGGCAGCAAAGCCTTCAAGGCTTCACGACGAGAAGCCTCGTCAGTGGCCAAGATCATGGCCTGCATGTGAGGCAAACGGTCTTCGTCGAAGAACATGTGCTCGGTACGGCACAAGCCGATACCTTCCGCGCCAAAAGCGCGGGCCACTTTAGCGTCGCGGGGAACGTCCGCGTTAGCGCGCACCTTGAGGGTGCGGACCGCGTCAGCCCAGCTCATTAAAGTCGCGAAGTCGCCGGAGAGTTCAGCTTCTTGGGTGGCCACTTTACCGTGAATCACTTCACCGGTAGAACCGTTCAAAGAAATCCAGTCGCCTTCTTTAATAGTGACATTGCCCACGGAGAAGTTTTTGCCGTGTTCGTTCACCCTGATAGATTCGCAGCCAGCCACGCAGGTTTTACCCATGCCGCGAGCCACAACGGCCGCGTGTGAGGTCATACCGCCGCGGGCGGTCAAGATACCTTCCGCCGCGTCCATACCGTGAATGTCATCCGGCGAGGTTTCGAGACGAACCAGAATGACTTTCTTGCCTTCCGCTTTCCAAAGAACCGCTTCTTCCGCCGTGAAAACCGCTTGGCCGGTAGCCGCGCCAGGAGAAGCCGGCAAACCCTTGGTAATCACGTCTTTTTTAGCTTTCGGATCAAAAACCGGGTGAAGCAATTGGTCGAGTTGGATAGGTTCCACACGGGCCAAAGCTTCCGGCTTGGTGATGAGCTTTTCAGCGACCATGTCGACCGCGATCTTCACAGCGGCAGCCGCCGTGCGCTTGCCCGAACGGGTTTGCAGCATGAACAACTTGCCCTTTTCAATCGTGAACTCGAAATCTTGAATGTCGCGATAATGCTTTTCCAGTTTCTTGGTGGTGTCATAAAGCTGTTTGAACACCTTGGGCATATCTTTTTCGAGGTGCAGAATTGGCAGAGGGGTACGAATACCCGCCACTACGTCTTCACCCTGCGCGTTGAGCAAATACTCACCATAGAACTTCTTTTCTCCGGTGGCCGGATTGCGGGTAAAACCCACACCCGTTCCAGAATCTTCACCCATGTTACCGAACACCATGGACTGAACGTTCACGGCCGTGCCGATGTTGTGAGGAATATCATTTTGCTTGCGGTAGAAGTTGGCGCGGTCATTCATCCAAGACCGGAACACGGCATCACGCGAACCGCGCAATTGAGCCAGAACGTCTTGAGGAAATTCTTTGCCCGTTTTTTCTTTGATAAGCTTTTTGAACTTCTCAACCAATTCTTTCAGGTCATTAGCGGACAAATCGGTGTCGAGCTTAACGCCCTTTTCTTCTTTCACGTGGTCGAGCACGCGTTCAAACACTTCTTTACCCATTTCCATCACCACGTTGCCGTACATTTGCACGAAACGGCGGTAGCTGTCATAGGCGAAACGCTCGTTATTGGTGGAAGCAATCAAACCCTTCACCGTCACGTCATTCAAGCCCAGGTTCAAGATGGTATCCATCATGCCCGGCATAGAGAACTTCGCGCCCGAGCGGACTGAGACCAACAAAGGATTGGTGCGGTCGCCAAACTTCTTGCCCAAAGACTTTTCGAGTTTGGCCAAGTGCTGCTGCATTTCTTTATCGATAGATTCAGGGGTCTTCTTGCCGTGTTCGTAATAGAGACGGCAGACTTCAGTGATAATGGTGAAACCCGGGGGAACCGGCACACCCGAATTGGTCATTTCGGCCAATCCAGCGCCCTTCCCACCCAACACTTCCTTCATCGTTCCGTGGCCTTCGGCTTTGCCGTTTCCAAAGAAGTACACAAACTTCTTGGTCGCGGATTTTGCTGAAGACTTCTTGGCCTTCTTAGCGGCTTTCGGCATGGTTCATCCTCCTAGAGATAAAAAAACAAGAAATTCAAACTGATTGATGAGACTGATTTTTAAAGGGGGCATATTGTAACAAACATGGTTTTGATTTCAACGAAAGTACGCAACTTTCGGGGCAATAAAACGGTGTATTTTGGGCAAAAACGGGGAAAGAAACTGAGTCTAGCGAGCAGCCTCAGAAGCGTATACCAGCTTGCGGAAATCGCCCACCACCAGGAAAAGGTCACCCGCTTGCTTGAGCAGGGCCAATCGATTGGCGCGAACCTTGGCGTTTTTATCCATCACCATCACCTTTTCAAAGAAAGCGTGAATCGGATCGACCAGAGCTTCTAAATGGCCAATCACATCCTGGTAATAGTCGGGCGTCCCCACTTCCTGATCATCAATGAGTTTCTGGGTGAACAGAATTTTCTCAAACAATTCTTTCTCTTCAGCAGTCTTTAAAAGAGCTTTGGAAACTTTATTGGATATTTTCTTTTCGGGCAAAATGCGAAGTACGCGGCCCGCTGCTGTGACCAAGTTTTGAAAATCTTTATCCGCCTTGTTCTTCTGGATAGTTTCGGCCTTTGTCACCATTTCCACTAAAGTCGGGGCATCGGTAGCCACAGCAGCGTTGATCACATCAAAAGAAAGACCGCGTGCGTCCAAAACTGTCTGTAAGCGGCCTTTGAGGAACTCGACAATTTCTTTGGTCTCATTAGGTTTCGGTTTGCCCGCGTAAGCCTTTTGGGCCAGCTGAACCAATTCTTCTAAGGATATGGAATAACGGTTTTCGAGAATAATTTGAAGAATACCCAAAGCCTGCCGTCTTAACGCGAAAGGATCTTGTGAGCCCGTGGGAATAATGCGAGCTTTAAAACAGCCTACGATTGTGTCGATCTTATCAGCCATGCTCAAAATGGATGATTCTTTAGTGTCCGGCAGTTTGTCCCCTGAGAAGCGGGGGTAATAATGTTTTTGAATAGCTGCCCCAGCTTCCGATTTGTTTTGTTGAATGGCGTAAAACCCGCCCATGTAACCCTGCAAGCTGTTGAATTCTTTTTCGCGGATGATGTTGGTGGCCAAATCAGCCTTACATAAGAGACCCGCTGTTTGAACGGTCTTAATGGTTTCTTTCGAGGCTTTGAAGTTTTCAGCAATCTTCCCCGCTAGCTTCGAGAGACGTTCTGATTTGTCCGCCATCGTGCCCATACCTTCAAGCCAGGTAATGCCTGAAAGCTTTTCAGCCCACTCTTCTAAACCAACTTTTAAGTCTTCTTGCACAAAGAACTTGGCGTCTTCTAAGCGGGCTTTGAGAACCGCTTCGTTAGAACGAATGACCACTTGTTTGTCTTTAGGAGTTCCATTAATAACGCCGATAAAATAAGGAAGAAGAACGCCGTCTTTGTCACGAACCGCGAAATATTTTTGATGCTCCCGCATGGCGGTGACAATAACTTCATCAGGCAATTCTAAATATTTAGGGTCGAAAGACCCCATGATGACATCGGGTGATTCCACCAGGTTATTCACGTCGTCTAACAATTCGGGGTCAGCTGGCACCACCGCGCCTTTGTCGGCGGCGGCTTGTTGAACCTTGTTCCAGATAAGGCTTTTACGCTCAGCGGGGTCAGCGATAACGCCCGCGTTCTTAAGAACTTCTATATAGTCTCCCGCTTCCACCACATCCAAAGCGCCCAGTTTTAAGGAACGCAGACCATAAGTATCACGACTGCTATAAAGACCCGCTATTTCAAAAGGAATAACCGTCCGAGAGAACACCGAGCAAACCCAGCGGATAGGGCGGGCGAATTGGAAATCACTATTTCCCCAGCGCTGTACTTTAGGAAAGCGGACTTTCTTGATCACTTCCGGAAAAACCGTAGCCATGATTTCAGACGTTAAGCGTCCGCCGCCTTTTTTAATGGCGACAACCACTTCGCCCTTAGGACTTGGCGCGCGGCGAAGCGAAGCCGCCGAAACACCCTGCGCCTTGGCAAAGCCTTCTCCCGCACGGGTGGGCAATCCATGCTCATCAAACGCGATAGAAACCAAAGGCCCGGTGACTTCTTTAGAAGTGTCTTGCTGCATTTCAGGCAGCCCTTTAAAAAACAGCGTCAAACGGCGGGGTGTGTAATAGGTATAAAGATGCTGATAGGTAATTTTATGTTCTTTTAAAGAAGCTTCCGCCGCCGCGACCATTTGGTCCATGGCAGGACGTATATAAGAAGCCGGCAGCTCTTCACAGCCGATCTCGAGAACAGCGTCTTTTAAGGTGGTCAGGTTTTCCATATTAAGACCTCTTCATCAAAGGGAAGCCCAACTCTTCCCTTTCTTTCACATAAGCCGTCGCCACACCACGGGCCATCGCTCGTACCCGGCCAATATAGTTAGTGCGTTCAGCCACCGAAATAGCGCCGCGGGCATCGAGCAAGTTAAAGGTGTGAGAAGCCTTCATCACATAATCATAAGCCGGGGCAACCAACTTCAATTCGAGCAGGCGTTTGGCTTCACCTTCGTATTCTTTAAAATGCCTCAAGAGCATCTTGGTATTGGCCTGTTCGAAGTTAAAGGCCGAGAATTGTTTTTCGCTTTGGAGAAAAATGTCGCGGTAGGTAATGTTCTTACCGCCGTAATGAAGATCCCAGACGCTATCCACTCCCTGAATCACAGTCGCGATACGTTCTAACCCGAAGGTGATTTCACCCGAAACGGGCTTCAGTTCTAATCCGCCGGTCACCTGGAAAAAGGTGAACTGGGTAATTTCGATACCGTCCATCCAGACCTGCCAACCCAAACCAGAGGCGCCCAACGTGGGCGATTCCCAGTCATCTTCCACAAAACGGATATCGTGTTCATCCTGGCGGATACCGATTTCTTCCAGGCAGCCCAGGTAAAGCTCAATCATGTTTTCAGGGGAAGGTTTGAGAATAATTTGATACTGGTAATAGTGCTGCATACGGTTGGGGTTTTCACCATAACGACCGTCTTTGGGACGTCGGCAAGGATCGACATAAGCGACGTGATAAGGTTCAGGGCCTAAAACGCGGAAGAAAGTGGCGGGATTAAAGGTGCCAGCGCCCTTTTCCAGGTCGTAGGGTTGTTGAATGACACAGCCCTGACGGCTCCAGTATTGGTTGAGGGTCATAATGAGTTCTTGAAACGAAAGCGCCATGGCGAAAGTCCTCTTAATGTGGTGCGGCGTGCGAAAAGAGCTCTACTTCAAAAAATAGGCTATTTAGCGTTAATTCGCAAGCTAAAAAGGGCTGCAAACAGGCCGAAAAGGACGAGAGCTATATGAAACTGTGTGACCAGAAGGTAAACTTCCATCTCACCAACTCGTGTAAAGGAATTCCAAGCTTGTTCAACGCAAAGTTGTTTTTCTCACTCATCCTCCTCTTTACGTTTTTCGGTTTCCTTCCGGTAAAAGCACAGTCCATCACTAATGAACTCCATGCACCTATCGAAACCAAAGCCGATCTCGGCTTTTTAGATGTTTTGGGCGGCGACATGCAATATCACCTGAACGGTCAGGAAATTATCCGCTACCAGGATTTCAAAGGTTTAATTTACCCGTTGCGGGATCCTGAAGCTTCCCAACTGATTCGGGATGCCGAGGAAACCGACTTAATTGCCTCGCTGGTTCTCGTCGCGGATGTCGCCTTGTCCGCCGACATTGCCCTCTTTTATAAACCCACGGTAATTTTTAACTCAGATCTGCCGGATCGCATCATCACGGGATTCCTGACGGCTCAAATCGGTTTGGGAGTTTTTTTTGTGGTGCACAACATGGCGGAGGCCCGTAAATATAACGCGGTACAGCGTTATAACCGTTTACTGAAGGGCTTATCCAAAGAAAGCTCTATTGAGTTAAACCCCAGACTTTACGCTTCTGCGAGCGGTTTAGTTTTAGGCGGGCAAATCAATTTTTAAAAGTTAGTGAATCGTCCAGGCCAGCAGAAAAAACTCAAACATCACCAGACCCACTAATAAGAAAAACATAGAGACAATCCAGCCTTTTCCCTGCATTTGGGGCGCGGCAATTAACGGCTTATTCGCCGGCCATACTTTTACCTGATCGCCCCAATTGGGTTCGGTGTAATTAGGCCAGGCCGGATAGAGACAATAAACGCCCTGGTATTCCACATGTTCTTTTTCAACCGCGGCTTTAAACAACCCCGCGCCCTCATAAATTAAACGGTACTTTCCCACAGGCGTCTTGGGCAGGCTGGACATATCCGCCACTTGAGCGTCCACACCCACGGTATTGGTCGTAATTTGAATGGCCGCATAGCCCAAAAAGAGCAGGCTGATCGCCAGGAATAATATTGAAAGAATCATCGCCAGAATTTTTCGGAATATTTTGCTCGGCAAAGCGGACCAGGAATAGGCGCGCAATTTTGACCAGAGAGATGGTTTGCGAACTTTGGGTGCGGGTGTTGGATTTTCAGCCATGGGAACTCCGCGAGCGGAATAAAATCTAGAGCGGCCATTTTATAGATAAATCGGGAAGTTCCAACGAAATACGTTTAGCGTAAAACCATGACCGGCTAAGGCTTACATCATACCCAGTTGAAGCCGGGCGGCTTCGGTCATGAGGTTTTGGGTCCAGGGCGGCTCAAAAGTAACATCTACCAGCGCTTCACGGACGCCTTTAATGCGCTTAAGCTTCTCTTCAATCTCGTTTTTAAGAACGGTCGACATACCGCAACCGGGAGCGGTTAAGGTCATCACCACTTCAACCCTTTTACCGCCTTCGGGAATGGCTTTAATAATACAACCGTAAATCAGGCCCAATTCCACAATGTTCACAGGAATTTCCGGGTCGTAGCAGGTTTTAAGTTGTTCCCAGACATTCTGCTCGACCGTTTTTTCATCCACCGGCTCATCGTCATACTGCATTTTGAAAACTTTGGCTTCGTCCGGCACTTCTTTACCAATCGCGTCAGCGTCCGTACCTGATACCCGGGCTAACTGGCCATTGTCGCGCTGAACTGTAAAGCTTCCACCCAAAGTTTGGGTGATATAAACCTTCTCATCTTTAAACAAAAGACTTTCAGTTCCGTAAGGAATGGTAATCACTTTACAGTCTCTGGTAACGGTGACTAATTCGTAGTTGCTCATCCTTCCATCCCTTTGCCGTCGTCGGTGGAGACAACGTCCTTTTCATTATGTAGAGCGGCTTCCATGGTGTGCCATGCCAGGCTGGCGCATTTCACGCGGGCCGGGTAATCCTTCACGCCTTCAAACACTTTTAACTTCCCCAAATCTTCGGGAGCCTTTTCAATCTTTCCCATCACCATGTCATGAAACTCATGAAACAGGTGTTCCGCCTCAGCGGTCTTCTTACCCTTCAGAGCTACCGTCATCATGGAGGCCGAGGCCTTTGAGATCGCGCAGCCCGAGCCCTTGAAGTGAATGTCTTGAATCGTTCCCGCATCATCGAGTTTTAAATAAAGAGTTAACTTATCGCCGCACAGGGGGTTGTAACCGTCAGCGTGATGATTGGCATCGGTCATTTCCCCAAAGTTTCGGGGATTCTTTTGGTGGTCGAGGATCAGATCCTGATAAAGATCGCTAAAGTCGGACATTAGGCGAAAACCTCCAAAGTCTTTTGAATCGCCGTGACCAAAACATCAATTTCTTCTTTAACGTTATAAAGGCCGAAAGAAGCTCTGGCGGTCGCCGGGATATCAAAACGTTCCATCACCGGCTGAGCGCAATGATGGCCCGCCCGAATGGCCACACCCTGCTTATCCAAAATGGTGCCAATGTCATGGGGATGAATTTCACCCAACGTAAAGGAAATGACTCCCGCTTTCATCGCGGCAGTGCCAATGATACGAATTTCTTTAATTTTCGACAGGGCCTGGGTTCCATAAACCAAAAGCTCATGCTCGTGAGCGGCGATTCTATCCACACCGATCGCCGAAACATAATCCAGCGCCGCGCCTAAACCAATGACGCCAGCGATGTGGGGCGTACCCGCCTCAAACTTGTTTGGCAATTTAGCGTAAGTCGTTTTTTCAAAGGTAACCGAAGCGATCATGTCACCGCCGCCCTGATAAGGAGGCATGGCGTCTAAAAGTTTGTATTTGCCGTAAAGAACGCCGATACCCGTAGGGGCATAAATCTTATGACCGGAGAAAGCGTAAAAGTCACAGTCCAGAGCCTGCACATCGACCTTGATGTGAGGAATCGATTGGGCGCCATCAATGAGCACCAAAACGCCCTTTGAATGGGCATATTGAATGATATCGGCGATGGGGTTAATGGTGCCTAAAGCGTTAGAAACATGAGTCACAGCCACCAATTTAGTCTTGGAAGTCACCAGTTTTTTAAACTCATCCATCAAAAGCTCGCCCGCGTCATTAATCGGAATCACTTTTAACTTGGCGCCCTTTTCCTCGCAAAGCATCTGCCAGGGCACGATGTTGGAGTGATGTTCCATCGCCGAGACAAGAATCTCATCACCGGCTTGCACATTTTTCCGGCCCCAGGTCTGAGCCACCAAGTTGATGCCTTCGGTAGTCCCGCGGGTATAGATAATTTCAGCCGAGTTGGCGGCGTTAATGAACTTTTGAATTTTGACCCGGGCGTCTTCGTAGGCTTTAGTGGCTTGCTGGCTGAGCAGGTGAACGCCCCGGTGAATGTTCGCGTTGTACTCACGGTAATATTTATTTTCAGCCTCAATGACCGACAAAGGCTTTTGCGTGGTCGCCGCGTTATCCAAATAAACCAACGGCACACCATGAACCTTCTGATTTAGAATCGGAAAGTCTTTGCGGTATTTGAGAACATCATAAGTTTGAGTTGTCGATTCGGCGTGAGCGGTTGCCATTAGGAAACCTCCATCCAACCATCCACCAGTTTCTTTAAAGCGGGCTTCAAATAGGCGCTTTCGATCTTTTCAACCATCTCGCCAGCAAAGGCATAGACCAAAACCTTCTTGGCTTCTTCCCGGCTGATCCCGCGAGACTGTAAATAGAAGAGTGCTTCATCATCAATTTGACCGGTAGACGATCCATGTGAACACTTCACGTCATCGGCATAAATCTGAAGCTGGGGTTTCGAATAAACTTTAGCTTCTTTGGTGAGTAAAAGATTCTTGTTCGATTGACGGGCATCAGTCTTTTGGGCATTTTCACGCACTAAGATACGGCCATCAAATACGCCTACCGCTTGATCGTCGATAACACCTTTAAACACTTCGGTGCTGTTACAGTTAGGCGAAAGATGATCGATAAAGGTGCGGGTATCAACATGCTGTTTATCTTTGGCCAGGTAAAGGCCTTCCATTACACACTCGGCCTTTTTCTGACCTAAAGTAGTTTCGATATCGTTACGGGTTAAAGCGCCGCCCACAGAAAAAAGACGGGCTGTGAAATGACTTCCCTCTTCTTGTTGAGCGATTAAGGACCCAATGTGGTAACCCTTGATATCTTCCTGACCGATCTTCATATGTTCGAGAGTCGAACCCTTCGCCAGCGCGGCTTCGGTCACCACGTTGGTGAAATAAGCGCTGACGTTTTCGCCCCAGTAATGTTCAATTACGTTGGCCTTGGAATCATTGGCCAGCACCAAAAGATTGCGCAGATGGGATTGAGTGGCTTGACCCGCGTTAGTCGAGACATAAACCACATGGACAGGAGCATCCAAAACCTTACCCGCTTCGAGTTGAATAAAGAGACCATCTGTAAAGAAAGCGGCGTTTAAAGCCGTAAAAGCCCGATTTTCGGAAAGAGCGATCTTACCCACAAAAGCTTTCACCGTTTCATTCGTCAAAGCTGAAGCGATATTTTGAACCGCAACGCCCTTGGCCAAAGTCTTTAAAGACGAGAGTTCTTTGGAAAATTGGCCGTTCACAAAGACCATCAAGTGGGCCTTTTCAGTGTCAAACCCAGCCTTTTTCAGTTGAGCAGCCACGGCCGTAGTAGAAGCCGGCGCATCAAACGTAAAGGATTCTTTCAAAAGGCTCAGCGAAAGATTGGTGTATTTCCAGGATTCCAGTTCGTCTGTGGGGAAACCCGTTTGCTTAAATTGTTCCAAAGCTTGAAGACGCAGAGTCTTTAACCAAGCGGCATCCTGCCCCGGCAGCTTCGCTTGAAGCTGAGAGAAAGAAGAAAGATAGAGATCTTGTGTCGTTAAAGTCGACATTAAGCATTCACCTTTTCACCGGTCAACCAGCCGTAACCCTTTTCTTCGAGTTCCAAAGCCAGTTCTTTACCGCCCGTCTTAATGATCTTGCCGCCCGCCAAGACATGCACCTGGTCAGGAACGATGTAATCGAGCAAACGTTGATAGTGGGTCACCACCAGGAAGGAACGGTTCTTACCGCGCAAAGCATTCACGCCATCCGCGACCACTTTCAAGGCATCGATATCCAGGCCTGAATCGGTTTCATCGAGAATGCCGAGCTTGGGTTCTAAGACCGCCATTTGAAGAATCTCATTCTTTTTCTTTTCGCCGCCCGAGAAACCTTCGTTCACGGCGCGCTGCAGCATGGATTCATCCATTTTGAGGGGTTTCAACTTGGCTTTGACCAATTCTAAAAAGTCCATGGCATCGAGTTCTTCTTCGCCCTTGGACTTGCGAACAGCGTTTAAAGCCGCTTTTAAAAAGTAAGTGTTATTCACACCCGGGATTTCAACCGGATATTGGAAAGCCAAAAAGACGCCCGCACGGGCGCGGTCTTCCGGAGACAAGGCCAACAAATCTTTACCATCCAACGTCACCGAACCACCAGTAATTTCATAGCCGGGACGGCCCGACAACACGTGGGCTAAAGTGCTTTTTCCCGAACCGTTGGGGCCCATGATGGCATGCACTTCACCCGGATTAATCGTTAGATCGATACCGTTCAAAATTTGTTTATCTTCGACCCGAGCTTTTAAACCTTTAATGACTAGCATTTCTACTTCTCCAAGTTTTAATTCAAAATTTAGAATTCAAAATTCATAATTATGTTTATCCAACACTGCCTTCAAGACTGACACTCAAGAGTTTTTGCGCTTCCACCGCGAACTCCATAGGGAGCTTGCGGAAAACTTCTTTACAGAAACCATTCACAATCAAATTGACCGCGTCTTCTTTCGACAAACCGCGCTGTTGGCAGTAGAAGATTTGATCTTCGCCAATCTTCGACGTGGAGGCTTCATGCCCCACCTTGGCGGTATTGTTCTTCACTTCGATATAAGGCACCGTATGGGCGCCGCACTTGTCGCCCATCAGGAGCGAATCGCACTGCGTATAGTTATGAGCATTTTCAGCGGCTGGCTGAATTCGCACTAAACCCCGGTAAGTGTTTTGCCCCTTACCTGCCGAAATACCCTTGGAAACAATGGTGCTTTTAGTGTTTTTGCCCAAGTGAATCATCTTGGTACCGGTATCGGCCTGCTGCATGTTGTTCACGACGGCCACGGAATAGAACTCACCCACCGAGTTGTCACCCTGCAAGATACAGCTGGGGTACTTCCAGGTAATAGCTGAGCCCGTCTCGACTTGAGTCCAGGAAATCTTCGAACTGTCACCCCGGCAAGCGCCGCGCTTGGTGACAAAATTATAAATACCGCCCTTACCGTCTTTATCGCCCGGGTACCAGTTTTGAACGGTGGAATATTTAATTTCCGCGCCCTTCAAGGCCACCAGTTCCACCACCGCCGCGTGCAATTGGTTTTCGTCGCGCATCGGTGCCGTACAGCCTTCGAGATAGCTGACATAAGCGTCTTCATCGGCAATCAAAAGCGTTCTTTCAAATTGGCCGGTTTTAGCCGCGTTAATGCGGAAGTAGGTCGAAAGTTCCATCGGGCAGCGCACACCCTTGGGGATATAGCAAAAAGAACCGTCCGTAAAAACCGCGCTGTTTAGAGCGGCGTAAAAATTATCATTGTAAGGAACCACAGAGCCTAAATATTGTTGAATCAGTTCCGGATGTTCATGAACCGCTTCGGAGAAAGAGCAAAAGATAACGCCCATCTCGCCGAGCTTTTTCTTAAAGGTCGTTCCCACTGAAACGCTATCGAATACGGCATCGACGGCCACACCGGCCAACATAGCCCGTTCTTCCATCGGCACGCCGAGCTTTTCAAAGGTCTTCAACACTTCCGGGTCGACTTCGGCCAGGCTCTTGGGGCCCGCCTTAGGGGCGGAATAATAAATAACATCTTGGTAATCAATGGGCGGGTAATGAACATAAGCCCATTCGGGGGTCTTCATCTTGAGCCATTGCTGGTAAGCCTTTAAGCGCCAGTCCAACAAGAACTTGGGTTCTTTTTTCTTGTGAGAAATAAAACGAATGATGTCTTCATTAAGGCCTGGAGGAGCGGAGTCGGCCTCGATATCGGTCACGAAGCCGTACTTATACTCTTCGGTGGTTACTTTTTCGACTGAGGGCTCTTGTGGTTTCGCGGTCATACTTTTTCTTTCAGCGTTTTTTCAGCCATCGCCGTTACGGGCGGGCTCATCGACTTCGTCAACCAGGCTTCCATCGCCGGCTCGGTTTGCACCAGGTCGGACAAACGGCACTTCTTTAAATAAGTCGTCATCGCTATTTCCAATCCCGTCCAAACAGACCGAATGGAACAATCCATGGAATGCACACAGGCCGCGTGGCTTCCCGTCGTGGTGCAATATTCCTCTTTCGAGAAAAACTTGCCGCCTAAAGCCAGCAGTACATCATTCACGTTAATCTCGTTCGCGGGGCGGGCCAGCTTGTAGCCACCGCTCTGTCCCCGGATGCTTTGAACCAGTTCGCCCCGTCGCAAAGCGCTCATGATCTTGGCCACATAAGCGGGGGTCATGTCTTCTTTTTGCGACAATTCCAAAATGGTCATGGTTCCTTGCGGACCTTTTTTGGCCATTTGCAACATGCAGCGCAGACCGTATTCTTCTGTGGATGAAAACTTCATGGCTTAACGCCCCTTTAACGAATAAAACTGCTACAAAGTCATGGTGCTGATAGTTGACAAGAAAGTCAAGTATAGGCAGGGCGACTTTGAAAGCAAGGATTTTTCAGAAAAAATGAGGTGATTCAGGGGTCTTTTGGCCGAAATATAGCCTAAAAGCGCGGAATGAGGCTTTCCACCAATCGCTCGGGACTGGCTGAGATGTCTAAAACAATGGCCTTCGAGGGTTCTTCTAAGCTCTCAAATTGACTGTCGAGTAGATTAACCCCGGCAAAATGACCCTGGCGGTTTTGAAGCCGTTCTTGAACCAAACCTTTTTCACCCTTCAAGTAAACCCAGGCCACCGAATTCCCCTGTTCTAAAAGATCGCGGTACTTTTGCTTGAGAGCTGAACAAGCCAATACCGTTTGATGACTTTGAACATTCCACTTTTTCATTTTGCGGTTGAGCTCTTCCAGCCAGGGTTGGCGGTCTCCATCGGTTAAAGCTTCCCCATTGGTCATCTTGAGGCGGGCTTCAGGCGAATGAAAATCGTCGCTATCGAAAAAGGGACAGCCCAAAGCTAAAGAAAGCTGTTTACCCACCGTGGTCTTGCCAGAGCCAGCCACACCCATCAGGATAATAATCATAACTGCTCCAAAGGAAGAACTTTGGAATAGTATTCCAGTGTGCGGAATGGTTTTTCAAGCGTGCGCTCTAAATAACCCGTGATCGTTAATAAAATCTGCCGGGAAACCATCGGCTTTAATTTCAGCACATGCGCTCTATCGATCGGGGTGCGTCTTAATTTTTTAAGAACTTCCAGACCCATTGGCGTCACCTGAAAGCGGTTAGAGCCGGAGCCCTGACAATTTTCACAAAGCGACCCGCCGCGATGAGGAATCAAATAAACCTTTTTGCCATCCAACGTTTCTCCGCACTCGCCGCAGACTTCCAATTCCAACGGATAACCCAAAAACTCCATGAGTTTTAAAACAAAAGCAATCAAAAGCAGCTCGCTGGATTGAGGTTCTTTTTTCAACCCGTCTAAAGTCTCAATCAAAAGCTCATAAACTTCTGTGTGCGGCTCCCCTTCCGGTGTGGACTGGGAAACTATTTCAGCTAAGACCTGCAGAGTAGTAATCGCGAGAAAATCTTTTTTAAGATCAGCGTAGCCATTGAGGATTTTCGCCTGTCCCAAAACATAAAGGGACCCGGAGGCTTTTTTGTGGAGAGAAAACGTGGATTCGGTAAAAAGATCGATGGAAGAAGCTAGCTTACTTTTAGGTTTGCGGATCCCTTTGACAATAGCTCTTACCCGGCCTAATTGAAGCGTATAGATTTGAACAATTTTGTCCGCTTCAGCATAAGCCGTCGCACCTAGCACCATTCCCTTGGCCGCGGTAAAGTTCAACGGGACACTTTAGGTTCAAGTTGAAGAGCCACATTTAAGGAAGTCATATAAATATTAAAACCGATAGCCAAAATCGAAGTGACCAAAACCTTCAACACCGCGAAAAGAATTCCGATTAATGGGATCTTCACTAAAACGGCAAAAACTACCGTAAAAGAAATGAAGAAGACAAAATAAATCAGACCCAGCAACATTACCGCCCCGATAGCCCGGCCTTTATGCTCCATTGCCTTTTCGATCGACAACTGAACCGATTCCCAAATACCGTTTCCATCCACCAGATAAGCCCCTGACAACGATGCGGCCGTCCACATAATGGCCATAATCACGATCATTCCCAAACCCGCCGAAATGGCCAGCAAAAGAGCAAACAAGCCAATCACCTTTCCAATGAAGACGCCCAAAAGGGTCAACAGACAGACTCCAAAAATACCGCCAAGAACAAGCAAAAGCCACGCGCATTGGAGCCCCACCATAGGGATCATTTTCTTAACACCACCCTCAAAAAAGGACGTCCAGGAAAACTCTGTTCCCTTTTTTTGGTTCTCATTCATCTGACAGTAAACCGCCGCGTCAAAGAAAGCCAAAAAGAAACAAACAAAGGTCAGATAAAAGGCGGCGAAGAGGCCGACAAAGATGAGGATTTTGAAATCGCCGAAGTAACTGGCCCAATTGATATCGTTGATAAAGCTTTTAGCGTTGCCGCCTTGCAAATCATCCCAGTGGCCCAGAATGAGCTGTAGAAAAGGCCAGCAGCAAAGGGCCAGACCCACGAACAAAAACATAAAATTTAAAAAGAGAAAGGCGACTCGAAGAATAAAAACGGGCCAGAGGGCCGCGCAGCAATCAAAAGCGGTGCGGTAAAGATCTGATAGCGGCGCTAGTACTACTGTTTTCTTGGGCATAGCCTGCCTTGGTCTTATCTGAAGTTGTTAAACTGAACCGCGACTTTGAGATCCATACCGCGGATAAGCTGCATGGCCGCCTGAAGATCATCTTTATCCTTGCCCGAGACACGGACTTTTTCGTCGGTGATCGAGGCCTGAACCTTCAACTTGGAATCCTTAATTTTCTTAACGATTTCTTTCGCTTCTTCCATCGGCATGCCGCTGACAATTTTGGCCTTTTGGTTAACCGTGCCGCCAAAAGCCTGTTCCAGCTTTTGTAAGTCCAGGGCCTTGGGCGAGATATTCCGCTTAATGAGTTTGCCTCTCAAAATATCCACCACCGCCGTTAAGCGGGATTCGTTATCGGAGATAAGTTCTAATTCTTTCGTGGCTTTTTTTAGCTCGATTTTGCTGATGCTTCCCTTAAAGTCGTAGCGCTGGGCAATTTCTTTCATCGCCTGATTGACCGCGTTGTCTAATTCCTGAAGGTCTACTTCCGAAACCGCGTCAAAAGAATAGTTATCCGCCATAACTCACCTCAAAAATTAAAATGGATTAGCTTTTATCCGCCGCGCCGTCAGCCTCATCAGCCTCAGGCAAATTTAATTCCACCACCTGGCCCGTCACCCCCATCACTCCCAGGGGTCTGCCGTTATATTGGATATCGATGCCGCCCGCGTTGCCGAGTTTGACTTTAAAGTTCTTTACCGCTTGATAGATTTTTACTTCGCCCTCGTCCATATCAACCTCAGCGGTGCTTTTGCCGTCGTCCATGACAACCTGCACCCAGGACTTGTCCAACCCCTTGAGCACCAAATGCTGGTATTTGTCCGGCACGGTCAAAGCCATCACACTGGGTGCTTGTTCAACTGTTGGTTTAGGAACCAATTGGCTCCATTTAATTTCTGACACGCCGCGTTGGGTGTAATAGAAAACCACCGCCAAAACCAGCAGCCCAAATACAAAAACCGAAGCTTTGCTGAGAACATTCCCCCATTTTCGGAAACGAACTACCTGAGCCCGTTTATTGCGGAAAGCCGCCGGCTCCCGTCGAAAAGGCGCGACATATTCTTCCTGAAGTTGTTCCAGTTCCGGATCATCGTGAACTTCTTTACGCCCCAGAACTGGCTGCAAAGAAGTGAGTGGGCTCCAAGCGGCTCCCCGTTCCATTTCGGCTTCGGCGTTCATGGGTTCAATACGAACTTCTTTAGGCTTCACTTCGGCGTTGAACTGGCGGGTCATGGCGGTTTGATCCAGACCTACTACTTTGGAATAAGCGCGAATAAAGCTTTTCGCGTAAGTCTGTGAGGGAAACACGTCAAACTCGTCGCGTTCTAGAGACTCCAAATACTTCACAGGAATTTTGGTCTTCTTAGAAATTGTCTCTAAGGTAATTTTCTTGGCCTCACGGGCCACTTTCAGATCATGTCCTACGCTCATTAAAAAGCTCCACCTTCCACCACTTGCGCGTCTTTTGGCGGTGTAAATTTAAACAGGCTATCGGCCAGGCCTTTATTGAAAACGAAATCTTTAAAGTT